>JAAIGE0101304755.1_pt1 | contig 25710 bp, 18 predicted proteins | sample 6487951 | NCBI WGS metagenome assembly JAAIGE01 (sample SAMN13974128, study PRJNA590717) | phyllosphere metagenome | biome: tomato field; feature: multiple bacterial spot infested tomato fields; material: tomato leaves; isolation source: leaves from tomato fields | host: Solanum lycopersicum ...
CCGATCGCCCGCGGCCACCGCCGCCGCGGCGACGAGAACGATGGACACGACGCTGAAGACGACGTTGCGGTCCACGAGCGCCGGCGAGAGGGGCGTCGCGGTGAGCCGGCCGAGGCATCCGCATTCCCTCGTCGAACCCGCGCGCACCGCGCGGCGCACGAGCACGGTGAACGCGAGCATCGCGACGAGCGTCGCCGCGGCAGCGAGAACGCGGGGGAGTCCGTCGAGCACGACGAGCAGCAGACCGAGGACGATCTCTCCCGCGGACACCGCGGCGACGAACGCCCGCGGCCGGGGAAGACGAACGCGGAGCGCGTCGAGCGTCCGCGGGGCGTCGGCCAGAGCCGCGATCTTGGCGGCGCCGCTCACGACGAGGAAGGGCGCCGCGACGGCGGCGAGGGCGATGTACGCGGCACTCATGATTCCTCCGGGGTCGCAGTCGAGGGGGCGCCCGTCCGGCGACCGGCGGCGGGCCCGCGCTCAGCCTGAGCCTCGGGCGGCGCAGCACGGCGCCGTCGTCCGCTGAATACACCCGCCCCGCCGCACTTTCTCACCCGCCGTCGTTCCGTGGCCCACGAAAGTTCACCCGCGGCCTCGACGAGCGCCCCGTGCTCCGGTGCCGGCAGTGCGCTCCTACTGTCGCCCCGACCGCCCTCCACCCGCTCCGCGCCCGTCCGAAGTGAGACCATGCCGCGCCGTTTCGCCTCTGCCCTCGTCACCGCCGCCCTCAGCTGTCTGCTGGCCGGGTGCGCCCTCGTCCCCGTGCCGGGTGCGACCGGGAGCGAGCGGCTGCCCACACCCGGCGTCACCGCCGCGACGGAAACGGCGCCCCCCGTGCGCGAGCCGGGCACGGCCGTGGCGTCCGGGCGGTGGCAGTGGACCGTCTCTTCCGTCGACTGGGACCGCACAGCCGCCGTGCACGAGGCCAATCCGCACGCGCCCGCACCCGTCGAGGGATACGGGTGGGCGGTGCTGCGGCTGACGGCCGAGAACATGAGCGCCGAGAGCGCCAGTCCCTCACTCTTCGACGTCACCCTCGTCGCCTCGGGCTGGTCGGTCGCGCATCGGGCCCTGTCGGAATCGCCGGTGCGCCTGCCCGACGCTTTCGTCCCGCGCACCGTACAGCCCGGCGAGAACGTCTCGGGCGACCTGGGATTCTGGATGCCGCTGCGCGCGCAGGCGGACCCGGGCTGCCGTGTGCATCTCTCCGTGCGTCACACGGTCACCGGCGCACCCGAGGACTTCGTCTTCGCCTGTACGGCCGCCCCCGCTCTCCGCGGGTGACGCTCAGGCGAGGAGTGACCCGCGGGGTGAAACGCGCGTATCGGTGCCCTGCACCCGTCCGCTCAGAAGTCGCGGTCGTTGTCGATGAGACCCCACGCGTGCGCCGCTCGGATGGCGCTCGACCGATCGGACACCTCGAGTTTGCGGTACAGGCTCTGGAGCTGCGTCTTGACGGTGTTCGGCGACACGACGAGCGCCTTGGCGATGTCGGCGATCGTCGATTGGGGCGTGAGGTGGTTCAAGACCACCTGCTCACGTCGGGTCAGATGCGGAACGCTCACCGACGACTCGAAGACCGAGGGGCGCTTGGCCAGCTCATGCCGCGCGGTGGCCGAGAGCATCCCGAACACGGTCTCTCGTTCCTCGGGGCCGACGACGCCCCAGGGGCTCCACAGCGAGTGGCGTATCGAGACCGCCTCGGCACGCCGACTGTTCGGGCGCTGCGGGCCCGGGCCGTTCAGGCGCGTGTCGGCGATGACGCTGACGACGAGGCATTCCAGGGCGGCACGGGGGGTGGTGTCGCCGTGCATGCCCCACTTGATGCTCATCACGTAGGCGTCATGCGTCCGTCCCGCGTAGAGCAGCGACAGGGCGATGGTCGGGGCGGTGACCGGGGAGATCCCGAAGGGGCCCTCGAACAGGGCGGTCGCCTTGCGCGCCTGACGCAGGGCGATCATGACCTTGGCTCGAGCGATCAGCGTGTGGGTGGTGTGGAAGTGCGACGCCGGAACGGAGTGGTTTCGGTGCGACCACGCGCGGAGTGCACCGAGCGCGTCGGCGGCGGCGCCGGCCTGCAGCAGGGCGACGGCGTGCGTGGACGCGGCGAACGGCCAGAGCTCGCGGGCCGCACAGGTGGCCGTGACGGCGGCCAACGCCTCCACCGCGGCATCCGCGTGTCCCCGTTCGAGGGTCAGCCACGCCTGCGCCAGGCGCAGAGGTTCGCCCCAGGGCGAGTTCGCCCACTGCTCGCCCTCGATCGAGGCGACGAGCTTCTCAGCCCCCATCACGTCGCCTTCGATCAGGGCGAGCACGGCCAGGGTGCCTCGAGCGCGCAGGCGCTGGGTCGGGTCGCCCGAGCGTTGCGATTGCCCGAGCGCGAGGCCCGCGTCGCGGAGCTTGCCCATCGCCAGGTGCGTCATCCCGACCTGGTACCACGCGTCCGCGATGAACATCGGCTCGCCCTCGACGCGACGACGCAGTGCGTCGTTCAGCAGCCCGGCGGACTCGGCCGCGAGAGCGAAGCGACCCGACGCGCGCAACAGTTGCACGCGGGACATGAGAGCGGGGAGGTTGCCGGCCGCCGACGACTTGACGTCGGGCAGTTTCGCGAGAGCGGTCACCGCGTTGGACGGGGTGCCGGGGGAATCGGCCGTGCGGGGATCCAGGCTCAGCAGCACCTCGACCGTCCGGGGATCGGTGCCGCCGCGCGCGCGGAGCGCCTCGACCAGCCCCGCGAACCCGTCCGCGTCGCGCATCCACATCTGCGCACCCGCGGATGTCAGGATGTTCGACAGTGCCGACCAGTTCGCGGCGTCTGCGGCGAGGCGACCGGCCAGCAACGGCTCGCCGGCCGCCACGAGGTGGGCCAGCAGGGCATTGCGCGCCTTCTCGACGCGGTCAGGGTGCTCCGCGACGATGTCGCGCAACCACCGCTCTCGGATCGGTGCCGCGAGGGTGAGGCGCGTCGTGCTCGGCCAGACGAAACCCGCGTCGCGCAGCTCGTCCATGAGCTCGGACAGCGCGCCCGGTGCCGTGTCGATGCCGATCGCCTCGGCGAGGGATGCGGTGACGTAGGGCGGGATCGCGAGCAGCTTGACGTCGTCGGTCGCCCACGCGCCCAGGCGGCGCTCCATGTCGGTGGTGAAGGCACGGAGGGCGTAACCCGCGATGGCTTCCGCTTCGTCGGGGGTGCGCAGCGGCATCGCCTCGAGGCGCAGATGCGCACCGGCCAGCTGCACCAGCGCGGGCCAGCCGTGCGTGGCCTCGAGGAGCAGGTCGACGGCTTCGTCGGTGTGATCGATCCCGTTGCGCGTGAGCACCGACGCGATCTCGTCGTGGTCCATCAGGAGGGTGGCCGCGGGCACGACGTGGGAGTCGAGCTCCAACGCGATGAGCGGGCTCTCGAGGCCGGTGACGTGACGCGTGGCCGCGACCACGCGCAGTGCGGGGTGCGCGCGGAGGAGTTCGAGCACCGCGTCCGAATCGATGCCCGGCCCGTCGTCGCAGTGGTTGTCGATGATGAGGACGTGCTGATCGGGGCCGGAGCGGAAGCCGTCGACGACGTGGGCGAGGCTCTCCCGGGTGGCGGTGGAGCCGTCGATGAGCTGGACCCCCACCGAGCGGTCTTCGCTGAGGGCGAGGGCGAACTGCTGCAACAGGGAGGTCTTGCCGACGCCGGCCGGACCGCGCAGCAGGATGAGGTCGTTGGCGAGCGCATCGCGTAGCTGAGCGATCGCGGCTGTGCGAGGCGCCCAGAACCGGCTGAGCCGGCGGCTGGCGCGCGGGGCGGTGAGCTGCGTGTCGAGATCGATGAGCATGTGTTACTCCTGACGGTCGCCGGAGCTCTCCTGCCTGTGCGGGAGGCGGGCGACGTCGGCTCGGGGTGAGCGGCACGGGCACGTGCCTCGCTCCGATTTTTCGACGCGGTCGATGAACCCCGCGATTTCGCGGGGTACATATCACCCGATTTCTCACCCTCGCGCCCCGTTCGGACCGCGTTCAGTCGTCGACCGCCCCGCTCAACGGGAGGTCGCGGAGACCCCCGCCTCGATCACCCCCGACGCGCACAGGACGTCGAGGGCGGCGCGCGTCAACTCATCCGCGGATTCACCCGTCGGGGGAGGCCCGAACGCGGCGGTGACGGCGGCGACGATCTCCGCCCGCTCCGCCCCGCTGCGGCACGTCCGCCAGATCACCGGGGCGATGCCGCTCAGGCGGGTCAGCAGACCGTCGCCCTGCGCCGCGCGACGGAGGACGAGGACATCGTCGTCACCGCGAAGCGCGTCCACCACGGGCGCTGACCGGTACGTGGCGGGGCGGGCGGTGATCGCTGCCGGCCGACCCTCGCCGTACACGTCGTCCGAGCCGCGCCGGACGCCGGGGTCGTCGAGCAACGCGCGCACGATCGGGGCGAGGTCGGTGTCATCGCGGTACCACAGTCGGAAGGCGGGGGCCCTCCGCAGGTGGGCGGCGATCGTCGCCAGCGGTGTCGGCATGCTGGCGAGACCGCTGGAATGCTCCGCGACCGCGGTGATCGCCGACAGGGTGTCGAGAGGGATCGCGCGCGGCACCGTCGGCGCGTCCGCGGAACGGTCGAGGACGAGCACCACTCCGAGCTGCAGGGGCGCATCGGGAAGCGTCCCCAGCCCGAGTTCCTCCGGCGCGAGTTGACGCTTCCAGGCCTCACCGCTCACGACCAGTGACAGCGGCTTGCGGTACGGCGTCACCTGTCCGTCGTCGGCGACGGCGACCGTCTCGTCGGACACGTAGGCGAAGCGTCGCGACAGCCGACGCGTCGCGGTGGTCTTCCCCGCTCCCGAGGGCCCGACGAGCATGCACACGCGGCCGTTCTCGTCGGCCACGCCGCCGGCGTGGACCATCCACAACTCGCCGCGTCGATGCTCGATGGCACGGCGGGTGACCGTCGCGGAGAGGTCCGACAGCACGCGCTCGGGAGATGTGTCCGCAAGGGGCACGTCGATGGCGCCGTCGGGCGGTGTGCTCGAGTCGGGGTTCTGGGCGCCCGTCCAGGCGCGGCGGACCGCTCCCTCGAGAGCGGCGTCGGTGCCCGCGGCGAAGCGCAGGGCGAAGCGGCGCCCGAGGGCGTCGATGATGGCATCCGGCATGGCCGTCACGATAAGCGCCGTCGTCACCCGTTCGCGGCGGGGCTTCTCGGCCGGCCCGTCGGGCGCCGCTCTCGTGCGCGGGTGAAGTGTTTGCGCCAAGCGGGTGAGGTGGCGCGCGAAGAGCGAGCCCGCGACGCTCGACCCGGCGGCCCCCACGTCTCGCGTGCGCGGGCGAGGAGCACGGCCGGACGACGCGCCGAGCCGTCCCGCGTCGCGAACGGGCGTCCGCGACGCTGCCCCGTCGCCATCCTGACCGCGGGTACTGTGCAGGCGGCCGCCGCCCGTTCGCGGGGCCGCGAAAGAATGGATGTCGAGTGGACCTGCAGCGGGTGTTGCGCATCTTGCGCGCGTACTGGATCACGATCCTCGTGATGACCGTGGTCGGCGGCGCCGCCGGATGGGGGTGGAGCGCCCTGCAGCCCCGCATCTACACGGCCGATGCCACGGGCTACGTCGCCGCGACGGACGCGGACGGTTCGACGGGCGCGGCGCTCGCGGGCGACCAACTGGCCAAATCGAAGGTGCTCTCGTATGTCGACATCGGTCGATGGCGGTCGGTCGCCGAGGCGGCGCGCGACGAACTCGGTCTCACCGACTCCGTCGACGAGCTGAGCCGGCGCGTCGTGGTGAGCAATCCGGCGCAGACCGCCACCCTCCGGGCCGCTGCATCCGCGCCGACCCCGGAGGCGGCGCGTGATCTCGCCGAGGCGTGGATCAGGGCGATGACGACCGAGATCACTCGCATCGAGGCGGGAGACACCGGCCAGGGGGCCGTGCGACTCGTTCCGGGGGACTCCGCGCAGCTCCCGCAGTCCCCGTCGTCGCCGAACGTGCGGATCAACGTGCTGGCCGGCCTCGCCGGGGGTCTGCTCCTCGGCGTCGTGTATGCCCTCGTCCGCCGGACGTTCGACCGTCGTCTGCGCTCGAGCCGCGACGTGGAGGACCGCGCCGGGATCCCCGTCATCGGAGCTCTGCCGCTCGACAAGGAGCTGGTGGGCCGGCGCGCGGTGTTCGCCTTCGACGACGTCCGCGACGGGCGCGGCTCCTTCGCCCACAAGGAGGCGATGCGGGAGCTCCGCACCAACCTGCAGTACGTCGACGTCGACCATCCGGCCCGCGTGATCGTGGTGACCAGTCCGCTGCCGGGCGACGGCAAGTCGACGACGGCGGCGAACCTGGCCGTCAGTCTCGCCGCGACCGGTCAGCCGGTGATGCTCATCGACGCCGACCTCCGTCGGCCCGTGGTCGGCGGCATCTTCGGGTTCAGCGACGACGTGGGATTGTCGGACGTCCTCGCGGGGAGGGCCCAGATCGAGCAGGTCGCGCACAAGGTGGACGAGACGGGGAATCTCTTCGTCGTCGCGGCTGGACGGACGCCGCCGAATCCCAGTGAGATGGTCGGGTCACAGCGCATGCAGACGCTCGCGCGTCGCATCGGCGAGGAGATGATCGTCATCATCGACTCGCCGCCGACGCTCGCGGTGGCCGACGCGGCGGTCATCGCCAGCTGGGCCGATGGAGCGCTCCTGGTGGTCACCGCCGGGCGCACGACCGACGACATGCTGCGTCGCGCGGCCGAGAACCTGGCCAAGACCAAGGGGCGTCTCCTGGGCGTCGTGCTGAACCGGGTCCCGCGTCGCGGGGCGGACGCGGGGTATTACGGCAAGCAGTACGCCGGTTACTACGGGAGCGACCACGAGGCGGCCCCGCTCTGGCGTCGCATCCTCCCACCCTGGCGACGACGCGCGGACAAGGGGGAGCAGGATCGGGCTACGGTCGTGGCGACGCCGCAGAACGTCCGTCCCTTCCCCGACCGCGCGGAGCGCGCGGCGGCCACAGACGGCGATGCGGACCGCGTGCACGAGAAGGTGCTGCACCCCGCGGGCCGCGCTGCAAACGATGTGCCCGCCCGGCGGGCACCGCGGCGGCGGGGCCGCTGACCGCGAGCCCGGCCCGGGTCGTCAGCCTCGAGGGCGTCGCGTCCCGCCAGCGCCCGGGTGCGTGTGCCGCCCGGCGATGCCGGCGGTGAAGGTGGCACGGGCGTCCGCGTAGACCTCCTGCAGACCGTCGAGGTGGCGATCGAAGTCGAGTTGCTCCGAAGATCGACGGGCGCCCTCGGCCAGCCGTCGGGCGAGGCCTTCGTCCTCCGCGAGTCTGCGCAGAGCAGCCGCGAGGGCGGATGAGTCGGACCGCTCCGCGACCAGGCCGTTCACGCCGTCGACGACCAGCGAACCGGCCGCGGCGGGAGTGGCGACGACCGGGGTACCCATCAGCAGGCTCTCGGCCATGACGAGTCCGAACGTCTCCGGCCACTGTGACGGGAACACCACGGCCGTGGCCGAAGCGATCAGTGCCGCTTTGCGTTCGCCGTCGACCCATCCGGCGACGGTGACGGAGTCATCGGATGCCGTCTCGACCGCGTCGCGCTCGGGCCCGTCGCCCGCGACGACGAGCTCACCGTCGACTCCCGCGGCGACCCATGCGGCGAGCAGCACGTCGATGCCCTTCGACCGTTCGAGTCGGCCGAGGTAGAGGAAGCGGCCGCGGACGCGGGCCGACGCCTCGCCGACCGACCCCGGCCGCGGCCACCCGTGCGGGACGACGATCTGCCGAGGGCCGCCGGACGGCAGACCCAGGGAGCGGTGCCGGTCGAGCGTCCGCGCGCTCGGGAAGATGATCACGGTGGCCGCGCGCGCGGCGACCCAGACCGCGCGGGCGCGCAGGCGCTGGCCGATCCCCATCCGGCGGGGCCAGACGCCGTCCCGGACGCTCGTCGACTGCGTGTCGACGAGGCCGTAATCGTGTGCGGTGTGCACGACCGCGCAGTGACGCGCGCGCAGGACACCCGCGCCCATCCCTTGGAACCGGTGCACGTGCACCACGTCGGCGCCGCGCTGCACGTCCCGAACGGCCCGGACGGACCACACCGCCTGCACGACGTCGAGGCCGTGGAAGAGGAGCCGCGCGAAGAACGAACCGCCGTGCTCGTCGGGGCGGTAGGGGCGCCACACGCGGCCCACCCGAATGGTGACCCCCGCGGCCTTCGCGCGCGCGACGGTGCGCTCGTCTGCGGCGCCGCAGCGGATGTCGACGTCGTGTCCGCGCGCGGCCTGGGCCGTCGCGATCGCGAGCAGGTAGGACTCGGCTCCGCCGAGGGGAGCGGTCAGCGAACCGTGGACGTGTGTGATGCGCACGTGTTCGTCCCTCCGAGGCGTCCCGATCGGTACGATCGCGGGGTTCCCCGGCACGGATCGGCCGGCGTGCCGAGCGTACGACGCGGTCTTCTCGCGACCTCCGCGGCGGAGAGCGACGGCCCGCTCGCACCGACGAAGATCACGCGACGCCTCACACTCCACGGTTCGCGGCTTCACCCGCTCGCGCGAGTGATCCGCCCGGCGGTGGTCGTATGTGGACATCGGCACCCTGATGAGGCGGGCGCACCGGATGTCGACCGCGAGGAGGTCGTCGTGAGGGTCGTCAGTGTGTCGCCGCTCGTTCCCGAGGAGGGCATCCCGCATGCCGGTGGCGTCTACTACCTGCACCACCTCCGGGCGCTCCGTCGTCTCGGTCACGACGTCACCGTGCTGTCCTTCGCCGACGCGGCGAACCGCGGCGCCGCGGACCGTCTGGACGACGGCATCCGCGTGATCCTGCTCGACGAGGCCGAACCACGCGAGGGTCTCGCCCGCACGATCTCGACGACAGGTGATCGGTGGTCTCGGCGTCTCTTCCCGGTGCGGCCGGTCCCGCGACGACGTCGGGCGCTGCGGTCGAGCACGGCGCGAGAAGCGCTGCGCGACGCCGACCTGATCGAATACCAGTGGACCGAGTCGGCCTGGCCGGTTCTCGGGCGCGGAGGCTCGCCGACGGCCAGATCGGTCGTCGTCGCACACGATGTGCTGCTGCAGTCGTACGAGCGCTTCCTCGCGGCCGCCGGTGATCCGCGGATGCCGCGAGCTCTGCTCGCCCGGTGGCGGGTGCGCAGCGTCCAGCGCGACGAGGCACGGATCTACCGGCGCGCCGACCTCGTTCTGACCTTCAGCGAGAAGGATGCGCTCCTCGTGCGGAGAGTCGCGGACGGAGCGGCGAGCGTCGCGGCGATCCGCCCGCCGCTGGGCGACGCCGCGCCGTCCGGGCGGCGTGCCGCGTCGGCCGGCCCCCCGACGGTGCTCTTCGTCGGGGCGTTCGACCGGTGGGTCAACGCCGAGGCGGCCGCCTACGCGATGGACGAGATCCTTCCGCGCGTCGTCGAGCGATCCCCTGACGTCCGCTTCGTCTTCGCGGGAGCGCACCCCACCGACGAGATGCTCGCGCGAGCGCGCATCCTGCCGGAGCGCATCGTCGTCACGGGGCGGGTCGCCTCGCTCGAGCCGCTCTACGACGCGGCCACCGCAGTGCTCGTCCCGTTGCGTTCGGGCGCCGGCGTGAAGTTCAAGACGGTCGAGGCGATGGTGCGTGGCATCCCGGTGGTGTCCACCTCGATCGGCGTCGAGGGGATCGTCGACGACGGCCTCACGGTCTTCGCCGTCGCCGACGACGCGGCCGCGCTGGCCGACGCGCTCGTCCGCGTGTTGGCCGCGCCCGAGGAAGCCCGACGCCAGGCCGAGAAGACGCGCGCCCGCGCGAGCGACGAGTTCTCACCCGCCGCCTTTCACCGCGCGTTGTCGGCGCACTACCGCCCCTTGTGACCCGGAGGAGATCGATGGATGCCGCCATCCCCGCTGCAACGGCTTCGCCCGTCGTGGGCGCCACGGTGACGTACGCCGACCGCGCCGCCTCGTGCCTGGCGACGGTCGACGCCATGCGCGCCGAAGGCGTGGACCGAGTGGTCATCGTCGACAACGGATCGGATGCGGCCTCCGCCGACCTTCTCGCGGCGTATGCGCACGCGCATCCCCACGTGGTGAAGCTGCATCGGATGCCGCGCAACGAGGGCTCGGCTCCCGCTTTCGCCGCCGCGATCGAGCTCGCACGCGGACTCGGTACCGGCAGCGTCTGGCTCCTCGACGACGACAATCTGCCCGTGCCCGGCGCGTTGGACGCGCTGCGTGCGCGCGACGAATCCCTCTTCGCGCGTGGCGTCGCGCTGCGTGCCGTCGCGCCCACGCGTGCCGCCTCCTTCGACACGGCCGACATCGAGGCCGCGATCCGCCAGGGGGCGAGCCGCGAGGCCGTCCGCGAGGATCGGTCGTTCGGCGGCGTCGACCTCGGCGTCTTCGTCCGTCGCGGGCTCGAGCGGCTAGGCCTGCGGCGGCCCCGGCCGGCTGCCGTCGCCCGTGCGATGCCCTCGGCGCCGTACGGCGGACTCCTGCTCGGCGTCGACGTGATCGACGCGATCGGGCTTCCCGACAGTGAGTTCGTCCTCTACGGCGACGACCTCGAATACACGTCGCGCATCATCGCTCTCGGTGGTCGCATCGAGCAGTGCGACGCAGCCGTCGTGGTGGATCCGCGCGGCGAACGATGGATGCCGGCGGGATTCGAGATCCGGGCGATGTTCCGCTCGACGAACGATGCGCTGCTGTACTACTTCTTGCGCAATCGCATCGTGCGGGAACTGCGCACCGGACGACGTCGATCGATGGCGCGTAGCGTGAACGGCTGCCTGTTCGGGGCGTTCTGCGTGGCCTGCGCGGTGGTGACGCGCCGGCCGCGGACGCTGGGCGTCATCGGGCGGGCGGTCCGCGACGCCGTGCGCTCGCGCCTCGGACGTCGCGTCGAGATCTAGGCCGACACGCCACGTACGATGTCGGCCACCGTCGCGGCGGACTCGTGCCACGAGAATCGCTGCGCGTTGCGGTAGCCCGACTCGATCAGGCGCAACGCGACCGCCGGGTCGGCGTCGATCGTCTCGATCGCTCGGGCAATGGAGGCGACCGACGAAGGGTCGAAGTAGAGCGCGCTGTCGCGGAGCACCTCGGGCATGGAGGCGGCGCGAGCGGCCAGCACGGGTGCTCCGCATGACTGCGCCTCGAGGGGCGGGAGTCCGAAGCCCTCGTAGAGGGAAGGGAAGGCGAAGGCCGCGGCACCCCGGTAGAGCGACGCCAGTTCGTCGTCCGACACCCGGCCCAACCAGGTCACCTCCGGGGTGTCGACGGCGCGCATCCCGCGGAACGCGCGAGCCTGCTCGCCCACGATCAGGAGACGGCGGATGCGGGCGCGGCGCGCGTGATGGAACGCCTCGACCAAACGGGAGAAATTCTTGTGCGCGTTGGGGGACGACACCGCCAGGAGGTACGGAGCATCCGCTTCGTACACGGGGCCGGGTCCCCGGAAGCACGCCGCCACGGCGTTCGGGACGACGTCGATCCTCTCGCCCGGCAGGGCGAAATGGGCCTGCAGCTCTTGGCGCGAGAATTCGCTGACGGTGAGGACGCGCTCGGCACGGCGAAGAAGAGGCGGCACCACGAGCCGGTACTGCGCGCGGAAAGCGCGGGAGAAGCTTTCAGGGTGCCGGACATAGGTGATGTCATGGTGCGTGGAGATGTGACGCGGATGCCGCAGCGGCCCCGTGCTCGCGAGATTGAGCAGGAGCGGGGTACCCCGTCGCCGCAGGACGGCGGGCAGTGAGACCTGCTCCCAGAAATGGCCCGATCCCCGCCCGGCCACGGTCACCGCCGCTCCGTCGATCGGAGGCGCGTCGACGGGCAGCGGGGGAGCGATGACCTCGAGGGGGAGCAGCTGCGCGAGATGCCGGGTGATCTCGAGGGCGAAACGCTGGACGCCCGTGATCGTCTGGGCCAGGAAACGGCCGTTGACCACGACCGGCATCCCGTCCGCGGGAGGTGTTCCGGTGGTCACGAGCGTCTCGCCTCCGTCCTCAGTGCGCCGACTCGCCGGGCGACACCACGGCCTTGAACGTCCGGGCCAGGATCAGCAGGTCGCCGACCAACGACCAGTTCTCGACGTAGAACAGGTCGAGTCGGATCGCGTCGTCCCACGACAGCGCGCTGCGCCCGCTCACCTGCCACAGTCCGCTCATACCCGGCCGCACGATCAGTCGTCGCCGCGCCGCGTCGTCGTAGAAGGCGACCTCCGCCTCGCGCTGCGGTCGGGGGCCCACGAGGCTCATCTGGCCGCACAGCACGTTCCACAGCTGCGGGAGCTCGTCCAGCGAATACTTGCGGAGGATGCGACCCAGCGGGGTGATGCGCGGGTCGTCCGCGACCTTGAAGAGCGGCTGATCATCGGTGCCCTGAGCGGCCAGCAGCTCCGCCAATCGCGCGTCGGCGCCGTCGACCATCGAACGGAACTTCAGCATGTCGAAGGGGGCGCCGCCTTGACCGATGCGCTGCTGTCGATAGAGCACGGGACCCGTGCCGGAGAGTCGGACCGCCAGCGCGAGCGCGCCGAGAAGGGGCGACAGGACGAGGAGGATGCCCGCCGAACCGACGATGTCGAGCCCGCGCTTGAGGACGAACTGCCGGTGGGAGTACCGCGGCGTCTCCACGTGCACGAGCGGGAGCCCGGCGACGGGTCGCGTGTGGATGCGCGGGCCGGCGACGTCGGTGAGGTTGACCGCCACGACGAGGTGCTGACGTCCGGGTTCGAGGCTCCACCCGATCCGGCGGATCTGATGCGCGTCGAGGGTGGTTCCGCCCGCCACGAGGACCGTGTCGGCATCCACCGTCGCGAGCGACTCGCGCAGACGTCTGGTGTCGTCCTCCGACCATTCCCCGCTGTCGCTCGACGAGGCGTCGGTGACGTGCGTGCCGACGACGTGCAGCCCGGAATCGGGCTGCCGGTCGAGCTCGCCGACGACGCGGGCGCATTCGGTGCGGTCGCCGAGGAGCAGGACACGAGCCGCCATGCGACCCTGTCGGCGCTGCGAGCGCAGCCACGACCGGCTCAGCGCCCGGCCGACGAGGACGAGCGCGGTGCCCAGGGGCAGGCTCAGGAGGAAGTATCCGCGCGACAGCTCCGCGCTGAGGAGGTAGCTGACGATGGCGACCACTCCGAACAGATGCAGGGACGCGCTCACCACCAGGCGGTACTCGCTGGACCCGTACCCGACCACCCGTGGTGCGCGCGTGTTGAACAGCGCGAGCGCGCCGACCCACCCGACGCACAGCAACGCCGACACCGTGCGGTAGTCGACCGGCGCTCCGGACACCTCGGTCCGGTGCAGCCCGACCCACATGCCCTGTGTGGCGAAGACGGCCGCGACGATCGCCACCGCGTCCACCGCGAGGAGTACCGCCGCGTAGCGGCTCTGCCACGTGCCTCCCGCAGTCCGGCGGGCGCCGACGACGACGGGGCGGGTCAGGGTGGAGAGGCTGTGATCCATCGTGCTCCTGAGGACGAGATGGTGGCGGCGGACGGTTGCGCGCGAGGGCGCGGGCCTCCGGCAGGATCGCGGCGGTGGCGAGAAGGGAGCGACCGCCGTCGGGGGCGCGAGGGCGGGTGAAAGAGGTGTCACCCGCAGGTGCCGGACAGGGTCACGGGGGTCTCTCCGATGCCCGGGGTCGTCCGCACGCCGGTGATCCCCACGGCCGGGTCGTACGAGGAGACCGCCGAGACCGAGGCGGAGCCTCCGGCCGGCACGGCCACCGTGACGCTGCGGCCCGCCCGTCCACCGTCGACTCCTGAGCGGTCCCATGCGCCGACGGCCCCGGTCGGCGGTTCCGTCGACGAGACGTCATGTCCGGAGGGCGCGAAGAACACGACGTCCAACAGCATCGTGCTGCCGGGCAGCCCGAGCGATCGGTTGCGATGACCGAGCGTGTAGGGGGACAGGCCCTCGGACGGCGCCGAGTTGATGAGGTCGATCGTCGTCGTCGCGATTCCGGCGGCGGCGTCACACGACACGGTGACCGACGACGTCAGGTAGTACTCGAGCTTGCTGTGCGAGGAGTCGTTGAGGAACACGCCGACGTCGTCGCCGGAGGGCGCGAACGTCCCCGCCATGCCGGCTCGCGCGACGGCCTCCTGCGCCTCGTCATCGCGCATCCAGGCGAGGACGCGATGCTCGGCGACTCCCCGAGACAACGCTTCGATCATGGGCACGGGTGCCCACTCCCCGCGGGCGAGGACGGCGAACACGCTGCGGACGACCTGCTCGAAGTACCGGTCGGCCGCGCCGCCGTCAGCCCCGAAACGCTCGTAGGTGTCGTGCAGGAGGAGCTGCACGGCCGTGTCCGACGAGATGACACCCCCGTCGGGAAGCGCCACCGGACCGGTCACCTCGAGGACATGCGCCAGGGCGACGGGATCGAGCGAGATCACTCCGTCCACCGAGTTCCCGGTGCCACGCGTCCACAGGGCGTCGAACATCGCCGCGGTGAGGGGAAAGTCGGGGGTGCGCGTGTAGTTCTGCGGGAACTGCCACGTGTCGGTCTCGTACAGGGCGCGCAGCTCGGCGGCCGGCTCGATGATGTCGCTTCCGACGAGGTCGGCGGCGTAGAAGGTGGACGAGTCGGCCTGCTCGTCGAGGTCCGCGCGGCCGTCGTCTACGCGCAGCAGCGACATCGCCGAGGGATTTCCCCCCGTCGCGCGGATCTCGGCGTTGTTCTGGAAGACGACGAGATAGCTGCGCGGTCCGTCGGCGCCCGCCATGTCGAGCACCGCGGGCAGAGTGGCACCGAGATCGTCGAGGACCGGGCGGACGGCGCCGATCGCGTCCGCGAAGCCGGCGGCGGCGTCCGCCACCTCGGGGAGGACGGCGTTCGTGTCGATGCCACGGAGGAGCGTGTCGGCGTCGCCCACGGCCGATGCGATCCGGGGGAGGGACTCCTGCGCGCGCCGCAAGGGGGAGAGATCGATTCCGGCCCCATCCGTCGACAGGGATCCCGACGAGAGGTCGGTCATGATCCGTGTCCCGGCGGGCAGCGCCCGCTCGTCGACGATGACCGCCGCGCGCGTCATGTCGCGCACGGCGTCGACGTTCGGTCCGACGACGGGGAGGACGGCGGCCGCCGCCCAGAGCGGGGAGTCGATGATGCCCGCGGCCGCCCGCACCTCCTCCGAGACCTGGGTCGCCAGCGTCTGCACGCGCTCGGCGTCCTGGTCCCGCACCGCGCCGGCGAGCCCGCCGGCGGCTTCCCGGGCCGCCGTCAGGTGGCTACGCGCGTCCTGAGCCTGAGACAGGAGCACGGCGCCGGCCACCGTGGCGCCGGCCGTCCCGACGGCGACGAGCGCGACGGCCGAGAGGAGGACCGTGCGAAGGCGGGTGCGGCGTCGGCGACGAAGCCCGTGACGGATGCGGGGACGGGGGGAACGGGATTCCTGGGCGCGGGGCACCTCGGAAACGTAGGAGCGACCTTCCGCCGGACGGTCCATCGGTCGAGGCGCCCCGCGCCGCCGAGGCGCACCGCGGTTCTCGTTTCACGAAACGCCTCGTCCGCTCCTCCTCCGTAACTCACCCCTTGTCGTGAGTCGTCGGTGATCTCCCGCCTGGGCATGTGCCCCTCCGCCGAGCGGGTGAAGCCATATGCACCGAGGGGTGAGGCGCTCGATGAAGCGCACCGTTCAGCGCCTGTCTCTGCCGTCGTTGCGGCATCGGGCGCCCGCCGGGCGGGATAGATCACTCCTATGCCTGGGGAACCTCACACCGACGGAATCCGCGCGTGAGCGCACGCGCGCGCCACGTCGTGATGGTCACGAACGTCGTCGCGCCCGACAAGCTCGGCGGTCTCGAGCGCTACGTGCGCGAGCTGGCGCGGGGGCTGGTCGAGCGCGACACCAGCGTCACCGTCGTGTCGAAGCGGACGAGCGCCGACCAGCCGCTCGTCGAAGAGGGGGACGACGGGGTGCGGGTCCGCCGCTATGTCCCGCCGGCCAAATCCGACCCTCTCTTCGGGGTCCGCTACCCGCTGGCGGTCGTCGGCGGCGTGCGCTCCGCGCTGCGGCGGTCGATCGAGGACGGGACGGGGCGCCGGACGCTCCTGCACGGCCACTTCCCGGTTCCGATGCTGGCGCTCGCCGCGCGACGCGTGCCGTACCTCTACACCTGTCACGCGCCGGTGTACAAAGAGCTGCTGTCCGAGCGGCGTGGCTCGTACCTGCTGCCGGCTCCCGTGCAGAAGACGGCCGTGGCCGCTCTGCGCGCCGCCGAGAAACAGGTCCTGCGCCGCGCCCACCGGCTGGTCACGCTGAGCGACTTCGTCCGCGACGAGGTCGGCGTCCTGGACGCCGGGGCGGCGTGGCGCGTCACGACGGTTCCCGGCGGCCTCGATACCGATTGGTTCTCGCCCGACCCCACGCCGCCGGTCCGGTCCGACGAGATCGTGCTGTTCGCCGCCCGGCGGCTCGTCGAGCGCACGGGCGTCGATCGCCTCGTCACGGCGATGCCGCAGGTGCTCGCATCGCAGCCGCGCGCCCGTCTCTATCTGGCCGGCGACGGACCGCTGCGCGACGAGATCGCCGCCGCCATCGACCATCGCGGACTCGGTGACCGCGTGACCCTGCTCGGGCGCATCTCCGAGAGCGAGTTGCGCGACTGGTACCGCCGCGCCGACGTCGCCATCACGCCGACCGCAGCGCTCGAGGGCTTCGGCCTGTCGACCGTCGAGGCACTCGCGTGCGGCACCGCCGCGCTCGTCACCCCGGTGGGCGCCAACGCCGAGGTCGTGCGCGAGCTGTCACCGCGGCTGGTCGCGGCGGGAGCCGGAGCGAGCGACCTGGCGCGCGGCATCCTGGATCTGCTCTCGTCGCGCGACCTCGCCCGGATACGCCGTCGTGCACGCGACTTCGTGCATCCGCGACTCGGGTGGCCCGAGGTCGTGCGCGCGCACGAGGACCTCTACGACCGCCTGCCGGCGGTGTCGTGAACGACTCCGACATGGCGCCGCGCGTGGTGGTCCTGGTGCCCTCCATCAGCGCCGAGCGATTGGGGAGGGCACGCGGGTGGCTGACCGCCATGCGGACCGCGGGCTTCGACACCCGCGTCGTGGCGAACTCGGCCTCCGCAGCGGAGGCGGCTCGGCGTCTGTCGCTCGACGCGACGGACACGGGCGCGAACCCCGGTTTCGCGCGGTCGATCATCACGGCACTCGCCGGTGCGGAGCCGTGGGAGTGGCTGCTGCTCATGAACGACGACGTCGACGTCGGGCACGGAGCCGTCGAGGCGATCCGGCTCGCGCTCGACGAGGCCGGGCGTCAGGGCAGTGGCGTCGTCTTCTTCGGCACCGAGCCCGATCGTCCCCTCCCTCGTGCGGCGGGGGTGTTCGCGACGCTCTCGCTGCTCGACGCCGTGCGCGGCCGGTTCCCGCAGCGACGTCCCCGTGACGCGACGGCGACGTACCGATCCTTCAGTGCGGTGGCGATCTCCTCGAGCGCGTGGCATCTGGTCGGGGGCCTCGATCGTCGCTACGTCTTCTGCTTCGAAGACGCCGATTTCATCCGTCGGTACCGGCATCTGGGCGGGGGCGAACCGCTTCGCGTCGACGCGGGGATACGCCACCACAAGTCGGCCAGCACGGGGCAGCACATCGCGGGAGTGCTGCCCGCGATCGCGTATTCGGCGCACACCTACCTGCGCGCGAGCGGGGTGGGGGCGGCGCGGGCGTCGACGGTCGTCGTGCTCGCTCTGGTCGCGCGCATCGTCCTCACGCCTTTCGCGGCCGCGCGCGTCGGCCCGCACCTGCGGGGGGTTCTCCGCGGCATCCGGTGCGTGCTGCAGGGGCGCGAACCCTCCCTGCCCGCCTATGACCGGCTCTGACGCGGCGCCGACGCGGGTCTCCGGCGTCGGCTGGCAGGCGATCGCCTCGGCGGCACTGGACGTCCGCGGGAGCGACGCGTTCGAGGGCGGAGCCGAGATCGTCCTCGTGCCGGCCGTGCCGTCCGACCCCCTCTCCCTGGTCGGCGACGGGGCCGCCCTGTGGCGCCGTCTCGTCGCGCACGGCCCCCTGTTCGCAGACGAGGTGGATGCCACCGAGGCGGCGATCCTGCGCGACATGGAGGACCTCGGCATCGCCGCGTACGGGGTGGAGCATCCCGCGCGCGTCCGCGCCGTCGCCTGCCCGCTGCTGTCGTCGCCGCTGCACGAACTCGTCTACGCAGTCGTGGCGAGCGTCGCGCGAGACCTCGGCATACGTTGCGTGTTCATCAAGGGACCCGTGCTGTATCTGCAGGGCCTCCGGGAACGCGAGCACTCGGGCGACGTCGACGTGTGGTGCGAGCCGGCCCGCTGGGACGATCTCGCCGCCGCGCTGACGCCCTGGGGATGGGAACGCGTCGCAGACCCCTGGGAAGGCACCGGGGTGAACCATTCCGCCACCCTCGTTCCCCGCGTGTGGGGGTGCGAGATCGACGTGCACCGCCGCATGCCGGGCCTCGCCCTCGAGGACGACGAGGCGTTCGACGTGCTGTGGCGGCACACCGAAGGGGCGGCGTTCGGCGCGAAAGACCTGCGGACTCCGTCCGCGCCGATGCACGCCGTGGTGTCGGCGCTGCACAACATCCGTCCCGAGCTCGGGTGTCCTGACCGCGGGCCGGAGGCGTCCGACGCGGCGCGGGACCTGCTGCAGCGCGCCCCGGGAGCGGTCGACTGTGCGAAGGCCATCGGCGCCGTCCCGGCCCTGAGGGCCGAGCTCGCGTCGATCGTGGGCGCCGACGCATTGCGCGGCCACGACGACGGCGTGCCGCGCGACTGGGCGTGGCGGGGGGAGCCCGATCGCATCCGCGCCTACTGGGCGGCGTTGCGCGGGCTGTCGCTTTCCACGCGTGTGCGTCTGGTCTGGCGGCTGCTCTGGCCGACGGCCGCGGTCGCGCGCGAATCGGCGCGCCGGGCGGGTGACGGGGCGACGTCCGTCACCGGGGCGCGTCTGCGGCGCATCGGACGCGCGGCGCGCGCGTGGGTGGGGACGACCGTCCGGCGTCACGGCTGAGCCGCTGTACCCCGCCGGATGCGCGACGAGACGCCCCGCCGCGCGTCGTCAGCCGACCCAACGCCGCCACGTGACGGCGTCCGGAGCGGCCGTGGCGTCGACCGACGGAGCGCCGGTGTTCCGCCCGCGCCACGCGGCCGCCGCGAGCACGAACAGCGGGACGAGCGCGACGGCCGAGGTCGGTCCCCACTTCAGGATCGGGAAGGTCGTCTCGGTGACGCTCATCAGGATCAGGCCCAGGAGGAAGGACATCGCGGCGACGCCCGCGCGTCGCCGCGTCTGCCGCGCCGCGCCCGCCCAGGCCGAGACGACGACGACGGCGATCGCGCCCAGCAGCACCACGCCGCCTTGCACCAACAGTGTCAACGCTTCGTTGTGCGCGTGGCTCGCGGCGCTCGAGAGCACTTCGCGCAGCATCCGGTAGTTGTCGCGGAACCAGGTCGCGCCGAGGCCGAAGAGGCGATCCTGCGACCACAGGCCGATGTTGTACATCCAGATGTTCCCGCGGTAGGTGAATGCCGACGGGTCGTCCTCGCTGAAGGGGACGACGAACAACGCCCCGACGAGGGTCACGAAGGTCGCTGTCGAGAGCACGCGCCAGGGAGCGCGGGGAAGGATCCACCCGAGGAGGCCGATCGCGAGCACGATGCCAGCCCCGGACAGCGCGGTCCGCGAAGACGTGAGCACGAGGGCGGCGACGACGGCCGTGATGATGAGGCAGGAAATCACCCACCGCTTCACCAGGAAGGCGAACGGGAGAGACAGGGCGAGAAACATCCCGAGGATGTTCGAGTGGGAGAAGATCCCCGCCAGCAGCGGTGCGCCGGTGAGGGACTTGTCGACCTCGGCGAGCCCGGCCGACATCAGGACGTTCTGCGGGGCGACGATCATGCCGACGAGCGAGACCCCGGCGACGACGCCGCCGAGATAGCCGATCACGACGAGGTCGGCCACGCGGACGCCGACGGCGACCACCAGGGTTCCGACCACAGCCGGGACGAGCAACGACGCCGAGAGCTCGCGGGAGGTGAGGAACTGCGCCGCGACCAGCGCCAGGGACGGAAGGGCCACGACGACCACGGAGACGAGATCGATGCGGCCGAGCAGGGCGATGCCGAGCGCGAGGGCCACGGCGAGCAACGGCGCGGCGACGCCGACGAGGGCATACGTCGCCGAGACCGTCGCATCGGCGGCCGTCTCCGCTCCCTCGACGTACCACTGCCGGTTGGTCGTGAGCATCTCGGCGACCGGTCCCGCCGTCGAGTACAGCCAGAGCAGGATCACGACCACGCGGCGGAGCGCCGGCGGGAAATTCACCCGCTCGGCGCGCTCGCGGGGGGCAGGGGCGACCCGCGTGGGGGTCCATACGCTGTGCACGCTCGTCACAGTACAAATCCGGGGGAGAACGTATGACCGGCGTCGTCGAGGCGCGGACAGGGCGACGCGGTGCCGTCGCGCTGCTCGGGGCGCAATGGGGGCGCTACGTCCTGCAGGTCGGGGGGATCGTCCTCCTCGCCCGACTGGTCGCGCCCGACGAGTTCGGTCTCGTCGCCCTGGGCGCGGCGTTGGCCGGGCTGGCCGCGGTGCTCGGCGACTTCGGTCTGAGCCTCGCCGCACTGCGCGCCCCCTCGCTCACTCCGGCGCAGCGCGACAACCTCTTCTGGATCAACACGCTCGTGGGCCTCGTCGCGACAGCGGCCGTCCTGCTCCTCGCGGCGCCGCTCGCCGCGTTCTACGGCGATCCGCGGCTCGTCACGGTGCTGGTGCTGCTGTCGCCGGCCTTCGCGTTGCGCGCCGCGAGCGTGCAGTTCCGCGTCGAACTCAACCGCACGCACCGGCTCGAACGCCTCGCCGTGGCCGAGTTCGTCGGCGACGCGCTCGGACTCGTCTCCGCCGCGCTGCTCGCGGTCCTCGGCTCGGGGTACGTCGGGCTCGCTCTGCAGGGCACGATCGCCGCCCTGCTGACGCTCGTGCTGTCGGTGGCGCTGACCCCGTGGCATCCGGGATCGCCTCGACGCGATGCCGACATGCGCGGGCTGCTGTCCTTCGGAGGCAACACCTTCGCCACGCACGTGCTCAACTACGCGTCGGCGAACGTCGGCACCCTGGCGATCGGCCAGCGCTTCGGCAACGAGGTGGTCGGAATGTTCGGGCGGGCGAACCAGCTGGTGAATTTGCCGATCGAGCAACTCGCGAATCCGCTCACCCGCATCGTCATCCCTCGCTTGACGGATGCCGTCGACCCCGACGACCTGCAGCGACGACTGCGCCGTTTCCAGACGGTGCTCTGCTACCCGGTCCTGGCGTACGTCAGCTTGTTCGTCGCCGTGGCGGAGCCGGCCATCGTCACCGTCCTCGGACCGGCCTGGCGGGCATCCGCCGCCTTCGTCCCCGTCCTCGCCGTCGGCGCGACGTTCCAGGTGCTCGGCTACGTCGGGTTCTGGGGCTTCGTCGCCGTCGGCCGCTCCGGCGTGCTGCTGATGTCGGAGGCGACCGGCCGCACCGTCATGATCGGCCTGGCGATCGCTCTCGTGCCCCTCGGCCCGCTGTGGGTCGCCCTCGCCCTGTCGGTGGGGCACGTGCTCATCTGGGCCGGGGCCACGTTCGTCTTCCTCCCGCGGGTCGGACTGAGCGGGTGGGCTCTCGCGGCGCCGGGCGGACGACCGATGGCGAGCTTCGGCCTCTCCGCGCTCGCCGGGTGGGTGGCGGCGACGCTCGGGGCCGAGGCGGCCGACGACGCGACGCGGTTGCTCGCGGGTGCGGGTGCCTGGGCCGTCGTGGCGGTGGCGACCATCGCCCTGTGGGGGCGATCCGATGTGCGGACGATCCGGCACTTCCTGGGACGGCGATGAGCGTCGTCCTGCTGACCCGACCGAGGAGCACCGCGTGCACATCGTGAGCGTGACCCGATCCGTCCCCTATCCGGGCATCCCCCACGCCGGCGGGGAGTACTACCTGCGCCATGTCGACGCCCTGCGCGCCCTCGGCCACCGCGTGACCGTGGTCGCCCCGCGCACAGCCGAGAACGAGATCGGCGCGCGCCTGGCGCCCGACGGGGTGCTGCTGTACGGAGACACCGCCGCATCACCGTCGGGTCTCGACCGGCTCGTCCTGCGGGTCGATCCCGCTCGTGTCCCCTGGCGCGAGCGGCGGGCCCTGATCCGGGATGCCGCCGTGCGCGCGGCCGTGGCGGAGGCCGACGTCGTGGAGTACCAGTGGACGCAGGCGGCGACCTTGCACCGCCTCATCCCGCGCGCCGCCCCGCGCCGCCGTGCGCGACCCGCGTTCCGCATGGTGGTGCTGCACGACGTCATGACGCAGCAGGTGCGCCGGCAGCGCGACGACCGGGCCGCGCCGCGCGGCCTGCGGGCGCAGAGGGCGCTGAAGCTGGCGGCCGTGCGCCGCACGGAACGGCGCGCGATCCGCGGTGCCGACGTCGTCGTCGTGTTCAGCCAGAAGGATGCGGCACATGTGCGTGAGCTCGCCCCGCGGGACGCGAGCGCCGTCCGCGTCGTCCGTCCTCCCTTGGCGCAGTCCGCGTCGACGTCGCCGCGGATCGCCCGCGAGCGCAACGGCTTCGTCGTCGTGATGGTCGGGTGGTTCCGACGGAGCGACAACGCCGACGCGGCGCTGTGGCTCTGTCGCGAGGTGTGGCCGCGGGTCATCGGGCGGATCCCCGAGGCGCGCCTCGTGCTCGCGGGTGCAGACCCGACCGACGCGATGCGCGAAGCCGCGCGCCGCGACGCGTCCATCCGGGTGACGGGGTACCTCGAGAGCCTCGACGAGGAGTACCGCGCCGCCGACGTCGTCGCCGTGCCGCTCTTCCAGGGCGCGGGGGTCAAGTTCAAGACCGTCGTCGCGATGCTGTGGGGCCTGCCGGTCGTCTCGACCGCAGTCGGGCTCGAGGGCATCACCGAGGATCCACGGCGGGTCTGGCGCGAGGCCGAGGACGCCGAGGGGTTCGCCGACGGTCTGATCGCGGCGTGGGAGGCACCGGACGAGGCCGCCCGGGTCGCCGAGAACGCCCGCCGGTGGGCCGCAGAGGAGTTCTCGGAGTAACGCTTCCGCGACGCGCTGAGCGCGTTGCTGCCCTCGCACGGCGCCCGGCACCAGCCCGGACCGCACCAGCCCGCACCGCCTCACCCCGCACCGCCTCACCCGGCGCCACGAGATCCCGCACCGCCCGCGGCCGCCGCGCGCCCCTCGACGGCCACGACGCCCTGATGCGCCGCGCGATCCCCACCTCCACCCGAAAGGCAACCGTGACCGTCCCCGCCCCCCGCCGCTTCCGCGTCGTCTCGCCCGTCAACGAGCCGGATACGCTGCAGCGCTGCCTCGCCGCGTCCCCCGACATCGCCTCCGGGCGCATTCCCCTGACGACGATCGACCACGCCCACTCGGCGGTGGGGGTCATCGCACACGCCCTCGAGACGGCCGATACTCCCTTCGTCGTCTATGCGCACCAGGACGTGTATCTCCCCGCGGGATTCTTCGACGCTCTGGACGCACAGGTCGCGGCGCTGGACGAGATCGATCCCGGGTGGGCGGTGGCGGGCGCGATCGGACGCGATGCGGCTCAGCGCGACCACGGGGAGGTGTGGAGCACCGACCGGGGGAAGGTGGTCGGTCGTTCCATCACGGGGCCAGAGCCCGTGGAGTGCGTGGACGAGTGCCTCATGGTGTTCCCGCGACGCGCTCTCGCGTACCTCGACGCCGGTCTGCCGCACTTCCACCTCTACGGCGTCGACATCATCCAGAACGCCTTGCGCGCGGGAGCCCGCTCGTACGCCCTCCCCGTCCGCATCGTGCACCACGCGAAACCCATCACCTCCCTCGGCGGCGGTTACGCGCTCGCCCACCGCTACATGCGGCGCAAGTGGCGGACGAGTCTGCCGATGACGACGCTCATCGCCCCGCTCGAATCGGTGCCGTGGAAGCTCTGGAAGATGCGCGTCGGAGCGCGGGTGCGCAGCCATCTGCCGGCTCGTCATGGATACGGGCAGCACAGCGATCCGCGGAGCATCGCCCGGGAGCTGGGCTACGAGTGACACCCGCTCGGGCGGCCGTGCGATCTCAAACGGGAACGGTCGCCCAGGCGCGTGCCAGGGCGTCGCGCTGCGCTTCGGGAGTGTTGCCGGAGAGGTGTGCCGACCACGCGCTCACGTTGCGCGCGCGCCACGTCTCAAACGAGCCCCCGGCGAGAGCGGCGATCAGACCGTCGACGCCCTCGTCGGTGGTGATGTGGCCGGGGAGGTCGGGGAGAGCCGCGATCCGCCGGGCGAGGATGGGCAGACCGGACGCGTGCGCGTCGAGGAGGGCGATCGGAAAACCCTCCCAGGCCGCCGTGTGCACGTAAAGGTCCAGAGACGACAGCTCGCTCGCGACGTCGGTGGCCCCCAACCAGCCGGTCGCGCGGACGGCAGCCGACGCCGAGTCGGCCGGGCCGCCGATCCACGTGGCATCCACGGGTCCGATGGCGCGCGCGAGTCGTTCGACGAGGGCCGAGAAGTACCCCGGGTCTTTCTGCGGCGACCAGCGCCCCATCATCCCCACACGCAGCGGACCGTCTTCGCGTGGCCGTGTCGCCGTCGTCGGGGGGAGGGATGCCACGTTGGGCACCGTCAGCACCGAGCGCGGTCGCCCGCGCAGGGCGTGGGCGGCGCGGGCTTCGCCCGGACCGCAGGCCGCGAGCACGTCGGTGCGTGCCGCGAGGGCGGCTTCGACCCCGCGGTAGGCCGCGCGCGCTGCGCCGCCGATGTCGCGTCGCTCGAAGGCGAAACAGTGCGGGGTGTAGACGAGGCGGGTGCTGCCCGGGCGGAGCGCGAGGCGGGCGTATGTCCCGGGGAAGCTGGAGTGGGCGTGGACGACGTCCGCGTCGACCGATCGGGCGAGTCGGCGGAGGGCCCCGATGGCGTGCGCCGGGGTGCGGACGTCCCACGCGACATGCGCGACGTCGGCGTCGAGTCCCGCCCAGACGTGCGCGGGAGCCTCATCGGCGAAGGGGGAGGCGATCGTGTGAGCGACGCCCCCGGGCGAGTTGCCGATGTAGGTGCGGACCGCCACGGGCACGCCGCCCGTCACCCGGTCGACGAGATGAAGCACCCGCGTGGTCGTCACGGGTTAGTCGCCGACGAGGGCGGCCGCGCGGCGGGCGGCCCGGCGATCGTGGATCGCGGCCCAGACAGCGGCGCCGGCGTAGAGGACGCACAGCGGCAGGGCGACCAGAGCCATGCTCAGCATGTCGGATGCCGGTGTGACGGCCGCGGAGAAGACGATGATGACCACCAGCGCCACCCGCCAGCCGCGGATGATCGAGCGGGCCGAGAGCACTCCCACCGCGTTGAGGGCGATGATCGCGAGCGGCGAGACGAAGGCGATCCCGACGGCGAGGACGAACTTGAGCAGGAAGTCGTAGTACTGGATGGCCGTCAGCAGCGTCGTCGAGCCTGCGGGAGCGAAACCGGCGAGCAGCACGACGATGTGGGGCATGATCCACCAGCCGAACGCGGCACCCGAGACGAAGAGCGGGACCGCCAGGCCGACGAACAGCACGCCCGCGCGGCGCTCGCGGCGGGTCAGGCCGGGGACGAGGAACGCCCAGACCTGGTAGAGCCACACCGGGGCCGCGAGCACGACTCCCGTGGTCGTCGCGATCTTGAAGCGGAGGTCGAAGGCCTCGCCGATGCGCGTGAAGTTCAGACCCGCGGCGTTGCCGTTGTGCAGGTCGAGAAGCGGCGCTGCGGCGGCCGCGATGA
>JAAIGE0100950676.1_pt1 | contig 25696 bp, 22 predicted proteins | sample 6487951 | NCBI WGS metagenome assembly JAAIGE01 (sample SAMN13974128, study PRJNA590717) | phyllosphere metagenome | biome: tomato field; feature: multiple bacterial spot infested tomato fields; material: tomato leaves; isolation source: leaves from tomato fields | host: Solanum lycopersicum ...
GCCGCCCCGCGCCATGGATGGCGCGTGGCGGCGGCCCCCCAAATCACTGGCGGATTACGGGCACACCGAGCCTAGGCGAGGTGCCGAGTGGTGGGGCGAGGACCTTTTGGTTACTTTTGGGTCCTTCCAAAAGTGACCCGCCGTCAGGGCGGACCCCTAAGTAGCCGTTACCGCAGCAATGGATATGTACACAACCCAACTGTGTTGACTGTCAGGCCACCATCGCAGGCAAGCCAGCTCCCACAGTGTTCGATGTAGTGTCAGTTTCAGGAAGATGAAGTTTTATTTAGGAAACATTCAGCAACTTCTTGGCAAAATGTCGCCACTTCTAGTGTGAACGCTCACCAGGTACTCCTATGACCCGCATTTTGACCATCGAGGATGACGCCGTAACGGCCCGCGAGATTGTCGCCGAGCTGAGTAGCCATGGACTGGACGTAGATTGGGTGGACAACGGCCGCGAGGGCCTGGTCCGCGCCGTGAGTGGTGATTACGACCTGATCACCCTCGACCGCATGCTGCCCGAACTCGATGGCCTGGCCATCGTCACCACGTTGCGCACCATTGGGGTGTCTACGCCGATCCTGATGATCAGCGCCCTCTCCGATGTCGACGAACGCGTGCGCGGCCTGCGTGCCGGCGGCGATGACTACCTGACCAAGCCGTTCGCCTCGGATGAAATGGCCGCACGTGTGGAGGTGCTGCTGCGACGTAAAAGCACGGTCCAGGAGTTCGAAACCGCCCTGCGCGTGGCCGACCTGGAACTGAACCTGATCAGCCGCGAAGCCAGCCGTGCCGACCAGCCGCTGACCCTGCTGCCCACCGAATACAAATTGCTTGAATTCCTGATGCGCAATACTGGGCAGATCCTGTCACGGATGATGATTTTCGAGGAAGTCTGGGGCTATCACTTCGACCCCGGCACCAACCTGATCGACGTGCACATTGGCCGTCTGCGCAAAAAAATCGACCCACCGGGCCTCACGCCGCTGATCCGCACGGTACGAGGCTCGGGTTATGTCATTGCTGAACCCCTCTAAAGGCTGGCGCTCTTCCAGCAGCCGCTTGCTGGCGCTGTACAGTTCGTTGTTCGTGGCCTGGAGCTGCATCCTCATGGGGGTGCTGTACTACGAGGTGTCGGGCTACCTCAGCGACTTGTCGCGCCATTCCCTGCTGCAACGCCAGCACCTGTTCCAGCGTTTCGACGGCGAAGAGCTGGTGGAAGCGCTCACCACCAGCATGACCTTCGACATGAAGGGCGTGGACGCCTATGGCCTGTTCGATGAGCAATTTCGCCCCTTGAGCGGGCCGATCCGCGCCGTACCACCCGATCTGCCGCTGGACGGAAAAATCCACGCCCTGACCAATTGCGTGCAATCCGATGACCCCAAACTGCCCAAGGACAGCTGCGACGCGGTGGCCACCCACACCGAAGACGGCCGCTGGCTGGTGTTGGTGCGCGCCAACGGCTCGTTGTTCGGGGTCACGCGGATTATCTGGCACGCCCTGCTGTGGGCGCTGTCCTTGACCATCATCCCCGGCGCGGCCGGCTGGCACCTGCTGCGCCGTCGCCCGTTGCGGCGCATTCGCGGGATCCAGGCCAGTGCCGAGGCCATTGTCGCCGGCGACCTCACGCACCGCCTGCCGCTGTCCGACCGACGCGACGAACTGGACATGCTCGCCGCCATCGTCAACGCGATGCTCGACCGCATCGAAAAACTGATGAACGAGGTCAAGGGCGTGTGCGACAACATCGCCCACGACCTGCGCACCCCGCTCACCCGCTTGCGCGCCCAGCTGTACCGCATCAAACAACAAGCCGAAGAAGACTCGGCCCACGCGGTAAAACTCGATGACGCCATCGCCGAAACCGACACGCTGATGGCGCGCTTTCGCGGGCTGCTGCGCATCTCGGAACTGGAAGACCACCAGCGCCGCTCGGGCTTCCTTATGCTAGACCCGCTGCCGTTGCTGCGCGAGCTGCATGACTTCTACCTGCCCCTGGCCGAAGAAGGCGAATTGGAGCTGGTGTTACAGGCGCCTGACTCACTGCCATGGATTACCGGTGACCGTGCGCTGCTCTTCGAAGCCCTGGCCAACCTGCTGAGTAATTCGATCAAGTTCACCCCACCCAAGGGCAAGGTGATCCTGCGGGCAGTCAACGACCTGGGCAGCACGCGCATCGAAGTGCTCGACTCCGGGCCAGGCATTCCAGCCGCCGAGCGCGCGTCGGTGTTCCAGCGTTTCTATCGGGTCGATGAGAGTGATCAGCAAGGCGGGTTTGGTTTGGGACTGTCGATTGTGGCGGCGATCATCAACTTGCATGGCTTCAAGCTGGAGGTCGGCACCAGTGAGCTGGGCGGCGCCCGGTTGGTGCTGGAATGCCGCCAGCAACTGATACCGGAATAGAACCCTAACGCAATGTAGGAGCGAGCTTGCTCGCGAAAAACTCACGGGCGCCGCGTTTATTCAAGAAGCGCGCGTTATCGTTGGCGTTTTTCGCGAGCAAGCTCGCTCCTACGTTGGTGATGAGTATCAAGCCATCTGGCGCTATAACACGCTACCCATGGCCTTGATCAACGCCGGGTCACGCGCATAAATATCCGGCGCATACACCAGCTCGCCCTGGCGATCCACTTCTACCGTCCAATACCCCAACAGCACCGGTACCGGCGTGGCCAGCCTGAACTCATGGGTCTCGCCGGTCGCCAGCAGCTCATCGGTGCGGGTGCGTTCGGCCGGCGTTACCAGCAGGTCGCGCAATAACAACGGTTGCTCGACCCGCACGCATCCCGAACTGAACGCCCGCGGGCCCTTGGTGAACAAGGGTTGGCTGGGGGTGTCGTGCAGGTACACCGAATAAGGGTTGGGAAAGCGCATCACAATCTTGCCCAACGGGTTACGCGGGCCGGCCTGCTGGCGCAACAGGATATTGCCGGGGCGCGCCCAGTCGACTTGGTCGGCAGTCAACGGGTGACCTTCGGCGTCGAGCACTTGCAGGTTTTGCTGGCGCAGGTATTCAGGGTTGAGGCGGATGGCCGGCAGCTTGTCCTCGCGCATGATGGTCGGCGGGATCGTCCAGGTGGGGTTGAGGGTCAGCCGGGTGATGCGCGACTTGAGCAACGGCGTCTGACGTTCGGCACGGCCTACTTGCAGACGGGTTTGCCACACCGGGATGCCGCTCTGGTACACGCTCAGTTGCGCAGCGGCCACATTGACCACGACGCCCTCAGGCTCCAGGTCCTGGGCCAGCCAGCGGAAACGCTCCAGGTTGATGCGCAGTTGTTCACGACGCATCGCCGGGCTGATATTGAGTTCGGCCACGGTGCCGGCGCCGATCACGCCGTCGGCCTGCAACGAGTGGCTGAGCTGAAAGGCCTTCACCGCCTTGACCAGTTCGCCCTGGTATTGCTTGCCGTTGCCGCTGGGCAACTGGGCCAGGTAGCCGCCGCTGTGCAGGCGCCGCGCCAGCTCCGGCACGCGGGGGTCGTTCATCCCCGGGCGCAACAGCGCGCCCTCGGCGACCGGGTCCCACTGGGGCAGCGGTTGCTGGCGCACGCCGGCATAGGCATTGCGCAGGCTGCGGTACAAATCGGCGCTGGGCCGCGCCTGATCGAAGGCTTGGGCCATGTCGTGCAGGCCGGTGGTGGCGAACGCCAGTACCTCGGTATTCGGGTCGCCACTGGGCGGCTGGGAATGCCATAGCGGTTCAAAACGCGATTGCTGCAGGCGCCCGTAGTGCAAATCCTGCAGGGCTTGCAGGTACTGCTGGCTGTTGGCGATATCGCTGCACAGTACGTTGGCCGTTGCATCCGTCGCAGGCAAGCTATAGTGGGTGGGGTCCAGGCCATCGTCGGCAAGCATCAGCAACTGGGTATGCAAGGCTTGCCGGCGTTCGTCAGCCGCCCATAGCGGGGCATCGCCCTGCTGCTGGTAAAAGGCTTGCAGGCGCGCCAACGCGGCGCCATCGATACGCGGCGCAAGCTGCGGGCAGACACTGGTCAACTGCGCCAAGGCCTGTTGCAGCGGCGCCAGCGCGACCGGCGCTGGGTTGGTGACGGGCAAGGGTTCAACCGGCAGCGTTTGGGCTGTAGCGACCAATGGTGCAACGAGCAGGCAAATGCTCAAGTAACATGCGTGTTTTTTGAACAATTGACTTAGCTCCACTCCACAGCGGGGACTCGACTGTAGATGCTGACTTTTATACGCCTGCTCAGGCTAACCAGCCTGGGCTTGATCACCGGGTGCCTGGCTTTATTGAGCAATATTGCGCTCGCCGCCAATGGCCCCTCTCCTTCCCTGTATAGCAGCCTGGCGCGCTCTGCTCCAGAACTCAATCCCACCGTCCTCAAAAGCGCCCTGAGCGCCGTGCAGTGCGCGGTCAATAACGGCGAGGAACGTTCCGATCGCCTAGCGGTTATTGACTACTCCCAGCCCTCGACCGCCCGTCGCCTGTGGATCTTCGACCTGCGCAAAAAGACCCTCGTTTTGCGCGACCTGGTGGCCCACGGTGCCAAGTCCGGTGAAAACTTCGCCACCCAGTTCTCCAACCTTGAAGGCAGCCATCAGTCGAGCCTGGGGTTGTTCCGCACCCAGGAAAGCTACCTGGGCGCCCATGGTTACTCGTTGCGCATGGACGGTTTGGAGCCCGGCTTCAATGACCAGGCCCGCGACCGCGCCATCGTGATTCATGCCGCCGACTACGTCAGCCCGTTGTGGAGCAAGCGCGAAGGCCGTATCGGCCGCAGCCAGGGTTGCCCAGCCGTGCGCCCGCAAGTTGCCCGTCAAGTGGTGGACAAGCTCAAGGACGGGCAGTTCATGTTTTCGTGGTACCCCGACCAGCGCTGGCTGAAGTCATCGACCTACCTCAATTGCAAACCCCAACAGGTGGCGAGTAGTCGTACAATCCGTGGCGGATAGCCTGTCCCCATAGATAAAAGAGAGCGTCGCATGCTTCTACACACCTCCACCTGGATCGAAATCGGGCAGTTCCTGGAACGCAGCCGCACTGTGGTGATTCCCATCGGCTCTAACGAGCAACATGGCCCCACCGGCCTGTTGGGCACTGACTGGATGTGCCCGGAGATCATCGCCCACCACGCCCAGAAGCACGCCGACATCCTCGTCGGCCCGACCTTCAATATCGGCATGGCCCAACACCACCTGGGCTTTCCCGGCACCATCTCCCTGCGCCCTTCCACCTTTATCGCTGCGATTGGCGACTGGGTGCGCTCGCTGGCCGGGCATGGTTTCGAAAAGATCCTGTTCCTCAACGGCCACGGCGGCAATATCGCCACGATTGAAGCGGCGTTCTCAGAGCTGTACGCCGAAGCCAGCTTCGCCCGCCGCCCGGCCGGTTTCGCGCTGAAGCTGGTGAACTGGTGGGATCTGGAGGGCGTCACTGACCTGGCCCAGCGTCAATTCCCGGTCGGGCATGGCAGCCACGCCACGCCGTCGGAAATTGCCGTGACGCAGTGGGCGTATCCGGACTCGATCAAGTCTGCCGAGTACTCACCGCAAATCGCCAACACCGGCCCGATCCGCGAAGCCCTGGACTTCCGTGCGCGCTTCCCTGACGGCCGCATGGGCTCGGACCCGGCGTTGGCCACCGTGGAGAAAGGCGGTGAGTTGGTGGCTTTGGCGGCGCAGGGGCTGGTCAAGACTGTCGACAGCTTCAGCAACGAAGCCAAACCCTGATCCAAATGAGGCCAATACCCTGTAGGAGCGAGCTTGCTCGCGAAAGACGTCAACGATAACGCGGGCTTCCTGAATAAACGCGGCGCCTGTGAGTTTTTCGCGAGCAAGCTCGCTCCTACAGGGGGTCAGAGGTTGCCCCCCGCCCACATTTGGGTTTGCATTGTGTGCCGGGGTTTATTTGCAATCCTGCGCGGCCTGCTCAAGCCGTGACGGCTTGATCGCCGAAGCCAACGGCTTGCGCTCATACAGGAACACCTTGGTGCCGTCCTGGGACTTGTAGGCCTCCAGCACATCATCGGCGGCAATCTTGCTGGTCAACAGCACCTTGGCGTGACGCGAGTTCTGGGTGACGGTCGAGGTGATGCCGTGCTTTTCCAGCTTGGGCAGCACGCATTGCACATAGCCGTCGGGGGTTTTATCGGTTTGCAGGGTCAGCGATGGGGCATTGGGCGCCGTGATACAGCCGGTCAGCAATAACGAAGCACAAGCCAGGGCCGGGGCGAAGAAAGAGCGCATATACATTCCTGAAAATAACCAATAGGGTTCACAACCATTCGCGGGTCAACCTGCGCGAACCAGGGCCTTGAGCGACGCATCGAACTGCCTCAGGGCATCTTGCTGTACATCGCGTTGTTGCTCGATCAGTGCAGCAATCTCTGGCGCCGCCTTGTCGTGCACCCACACTGACGGCACGTGCTTGTCCACCGAGCCTTCGGCCTTGGCGATAAACTGCAGGTTCGCGTCATAGAAGCGTGCGACAAAGCGCGCCTCAACCCGGTCATTGCGCTGGGTGAGCAGTTGGTTGTGGGTATCGAGCACCACCACCACATCCGGGTGCGCCTGCACCAGGGCATCCAGGCTGCTATAGACCGTCACCGAGACAAAAGTGCCCTGCAACGAGTGCATCAACCAGTCGATCGCCAGTTCCGGGTCGGAGCTGTTGACGAACGCCTCGCGTATCCGCCCATCCAGCGCGTCCTTGGCGCCGTTCAGCGCCATGGCGTGGTAGCGTTCAAGGTAGCTGAGGTTGTCGCGGGTGTTTTCACTGAACAACACCCCCACCGACTGGCCACGCTGCAGGGAGTCTACGCTACCCACCAGTGGCAGCAAATGGCCTGTACGCACTTCATCGGCCATCGCCGGGGTGGTCATGACCGCGGTGCCCAGCATCAGGGCCATCAAAGCCAACTGGATAATCGTCCTCATCGCGCATTTTCCTTGGGCTGCGTCTCGATGTGCAGATTCTGCGCGTTTGGCGAAAAAACAGAACTTGTGATCCTTGATGGTGACTATCATTTGAACCGATAGTGTCAGGCCGCCCATAAAATCTATAAGGACCCCGCCATGAAGCCCTACCAGAAAATCTTCGATCGTATCCGCGAGGCAGTACTGCCAGAGTTTCGCGAGCGAGTCGCCGACTACCTGGTCGAGTACGAAACCGTGTTGCTGGACTCAGACGCCGACGCCGCGCAAAGCAGCGCCAGCGCCCATCAACTGCGCGGCTACTTGCGCGGCTTGAACACCATGCGCGTGCTGGGCATGGCCGATTGGGAAGACCTCGACCGGCGGGTTGCCCAGCAGGCAGAGTTAAAGCGCGGGGCGTCGCAGCTCGACCCACTCGCGCACTGACGGCTGCTGCCACTGGCGCTGCGCGTAGGCCACCAACTGCGCCGGCACAGCGTCACCGTTGAGGATCAGGCGATTGAGCATCACCGCCAGGTCCACATCGGCAATCGACCACTGGCCGCACAGGTACTCGCGGTTATCCGCCAGCAAGGCTTGCGCGGCGCTGATCAACTTGGTCGCGGCGGCTTGAGCCTCTGCTGACAATGGCGGCCTCTTCTGCCCACAGAACACCACCAGCGTCGAGCGCTCCTGGCGAATCGGCAGCAAGTCGCTGCGCAGCCACGCCTGGACCTGTCGCGCCCTCGCCCGCTGCTGCACATCCGCCGGGTACACGCTGGTCCCGGGGTAGGCCTGGTCCAGGTACTCGGTGATGGCCGAAGATTCCGACAGCGCAAAATCACCGTCTACCAGGGTCGGCACGCGCTGGGTCAGGGAGCGCAAGGCGAAATCTGTCGCCTGGTTCTGCCCGGCATCGAGGTCCAGGGTGAGGGTCTCGAATGCCAGGCCTTTTTCGCGCAAGGCGACAAACACCGACATGGCATAGGGGCTGGTAAACAGCGAATCAACGTAGAGGTGCAGCGGGCCTTGGCTCATGGGCAATCTCCTGGGGTGAGCCATCACGCTACGAGATCCGGGCCGATAAAGACAATGCAGGGTTTTTATGGGGGCATTCCTGGCGGGAATAGCGCGGGTAGTGGCAATATTATGGCTACCGCTGATTTTCAAGGAAGGAACAGCACATGAAACAAGCAGTTGTGGTTATCCACGGTATCGGCGAGCAGCGCCCAATGGACACCTTGCGCGGCTTTGTCGAAGCGATGATCCCCACGGACACCCCCGAGGGCAAACCTCTGTACTGGAGCAAGCCGGATCGGCTGTCGCGCAACTTCGACCTGCGCGTACTGAAGTCCTTGGGCCGCACCTCGACGGATTTCTATGAGTACTACTGGGCCCACAAGATGCAGGGCACCAAGCTCGGCCATCTGCTGGGCTGGCTGTGGGACATCTTCAAGCGCCCGCGGCGCGACATTCCCGACGCTATCGTGCCGATCTGGCGCAGCACGCGCTGGACGGTGCTGGTATTACTGCTATTGATTGCCAGCGGCGCACTGGCCGCAGCCTGGGGTCAGTTGCCCGTCAACGACAACCCCTTCGCGCTGATCCCCCTGCTGCTCGCGGCCATGGGACTCGGGCTGCGCTATTCGGCGCTGGCGTACCTGGGAGACGCCGCACGCTACTTAAGCCCCAACCCGCAGAACGTGATGGTGCGCGAGCAGATCCGCGCCGATGGTGTAGACCTGCTGCGCGCCCTGCACAATCAGGGTGACTACGAGCGCATCATCGTCGTGGGCCACAGTTTGGGCAGCGTGATTGCCTACGACATCGTCGGCTACCTCTGGCACGAATACCACGACCAACTGACCCAACTGAACCCCAGCAACCGTGAGCTGGCGGCCCGTTTTGCCAACCGCGAACAGCTGCAACCGGTGGTCAAGGAGGCCCTGCCCGCAGCCGGCGCCTTGCTGGACGGCAGCCTGGGCAGCCTGATGAATTTTCGTCAGCAACAGGCCGAGGCGTTTGTCGAACAGCGCGGCCTGGGCAACCTGTGGCGCATCACCGACCTGGTCACCGTCGGCAGCCCAATGGCCCACGCCAGCCTGTTGCTGGGCCGCAGCGTCAGTGACTTCCAGCAGCGCATGGAGCGCCGCGAAGCCCCAGCCTGCCCGCCTACCCCAGACGCCCAAGGCTACGGCTACAACGCCCGCCAACCGCTGATGCTCGGCCAAAAGCCCTTCACTCCGCACTACCTGCACCACGCCGCAGCCTTTGCCGTCACGCGCTGGACCAACCTGTACTTCCCCGCCCCCTTCGGCGTATTCGGCGACATCGTCGGCGGCCCGGTCAAGCCGGTGATGGGCGGCGGCGTGCTGGACTTGCCGGTGACCGTGGGCAATGGCAAAGGCTGGCTGGCCAGATCCTGGCTCAGCCACACTCACTATTGGAGCGAACGCGGCGGTACACAGGGTTACCTCGACGCGCTGGGCAAGGATGAACAGGCGATCACCCAAGGCCCACGCCCTTCGGCCACTGAAGCGTTGCGTTGGGCGATTGACCTTAAGGGGGTGCGGCGGTTTCGACGTGTTGCTGCCACGGCGGCGTTGGCACACGCGCAGGTATGAATGGAAAACAGCAGGATGCGACCTACTATTCGATCAGTTTTAGCTTCTTCAATACGGCGATACAAATACAGGCATCTTGAAAAGCAGTACCAACTGAAGAAAAAATTGTCGTTTTGCTTCGGTATCCTTGATCGTATTCCTGCAGTATTTCCGAAAGTGAAATCGAATAACGGTGATAATTCCCTGCTTCTCTGATCGCTGATTCTCGATCCTCGACTACCAGTATCGATTGGGGCACAAGCTCCTGGGGAAACTCACGAGAGACCAGCGTGTGTTTTCCAAGCGCATTCACATGAACCCCGTCCATGACATCGCAAGCAGAAAACAGAGGTTCGGCGCATGTTGTCGCAGTGCACACTATGTCGGCCTCCTCGATTGCTGATCGGGCCTCTGTACACCCAAGAAACGCTACGCCGCTCGGAAACTGATCAGCAGCACGCAAAATGAATCGCTCAACATTTTCCTTATTTCGGGAATACACGGACACACAATCAATATCTCGCACGCATAAGACAGCACTCAATGCGGCCATTGCCTGATCACCTGTGCCAATGATCGCAAGTTTTTTTGAGTGCTTACGCGCTAGCAAATCCGTAGCCAACCCCGCAGTGGCTCCGGTCCTCAAAGCGGTGATGGCAGAAGCATCCAATTGAGCCAGCACCTGACCCGTACGCCCCTCCTGAACAACTATCACGCCGTTGATAGACTTATGTCCCTGACTTACATTTTGAGCGTGGTGAGAAATAATTTTTACGATGAACAAGTTCTCACGGTTGGAGTAGTAAGGCATCACGCCGAACGTAGCTTTTTTTTCATCCAGCCTGATCAAGGTCCGCGTGGGACAACGATCAGACTCGTCATGGCAAGCATAATCGTGGCGCAATGCTTCAATAGCATCACCCATGTTTATAGCGTCATTTACGAGCGAATCAATCAAAATTTCCATTTTGAGCTCCTGGCAAAAACGGCCTAACTGAGACTGATCAAGAAGCTGCGCTCACAGGTTAAAAATACCTCACCGCAAGCTTTCATCCCTTTCGTCCTCACCGTAACAACTCCCTGCCCACAACGGCTTTCCGAACGGCGCTTGGCAACCACCTCGCTTTCAGCGTAGAGGGTGTCCCCAACAAATACTGGTGCTAGAAGGCGCACCTTATCCCAACCAAGGTTGGCAATTCCCTTCGCGCTGGTACTCGCCAAGCTCATCCCCCCCACGATAGAAAAAGTTACGAGGCTCGACACCAAAACGGCGCCAAACTCCGTATCTTTTGCAAAATCTGAATTGATATGTAATGGGTGATCGTTCATACAGATTAAAGACATCCACATGTTATCTGCCTCCGTGACCGTCCGGCCGGGACGGTGCTCATAAACATCCCCCACTTCAAAATCATCAAAGCCGAGCCCATGATCCTCACGATAACGCCCTGGCGATAGCTCAACCAACTTGCTTAACGTTTTATAATGAGCACCTCGAATGTTCATATCGCCCCCTTATTATTCTTATTCAGGACCAACTCTTGGGTGGCAAGCAATTTCCTAGCGAGTACTTCAAAAGGTGGCCCAACCATTTCGCCATCTATTGATGCAATGGCCGTTGGCAAGTCTGGCGAAGCTAAAGAAGCAATAATAGCTTTGGCCTTTTCCAGCTCTGCTTGCGTAGGAGAAAACAGCCTATTAATCATGCTTATTTGTGAGGGATGAACAGCGATCTTTCCCGTATATCCGAGCGCTTTAGCCGCTTCAATCTCCTCTCTTAATAGCTTGCCACATGTCAAGTTAAAACACGGAGTATCTATTACCTTCAGCCCTATGCTTAACGCAGCGAGTGCCATCTCACATTTAATCTGCATCAGTGCCGACTTGGGCAGACCAAAACTGATCTCAGACGACAGATCGGCGCTGCCCAAAATCAAACCGTACAAGTTTGCAGAGTCGTTGATAACAGCATCGATGCCACGCAGTCCCTTCAGCGTTTCAACAATAGCAAAAATCTTCGTACACCCTCCCGTGACAGATTGCAACTCACCCAGCATACGCAACTCACCGGGCGACTCTACTTTTGGAATAACCAAACATTTTCGGACAATATTATTGTCCATAAGAAATACCAAGTCCCTGAAGCCTTCCGGCCTAGAGAGAGCGTTCACCCTGACAGCCACATCATACTTACTCCAAATTAAGTGATTCAGTGTCAACAGCTTTTCGCGGGCCACCTGTTTCTTATTGACAGGTATAGAGTCTTCCAAATCTAGAAGCACTATATCTGCCGAAGTTTTGATGATTTTTTCTTCAAGCCCTTCCTTCAGGGCTGGAATACACAACCAACTTCTAGCCAGCATATCCATATCAATTCCTTTTCAATGACAATAGAACCGCCACCACAGCACCCATGCTGCCTAACCCGAGGGTAAGCAACGCCACCGCATGCATTCCGCCAGGCATGACCAGCGACGCGAGGGTTCCGAAAAACAGCGCCACCAACTGTTGGAGAAAACTAAATAGCATCATGGACTCCAAACCGGGATATTTTTTCACGGCCATAGAGGCGACACAGGGATACATCAATGCCTGAGCGTACCAAACAGCAACATACGCTACGACAACAAAATGCCGCTCCAAATAATGCAATGTCGACAGAAAAAAAGCCGTAACCGCGGCTAATAGCACCATCACACCCATCACCAAAAGTGCAGTAACACTTATCGTCTTCAATGCCATCCTTACAGACAGCGCTCCGAGAAAATAGGCAAGTCCCAGCCATACCCCCAAGACCCCATACTCCGAACTCCCCCATCCCCAAAGCAAATCGAATACATAAACACCTACGCCCTGACATACGATAAATACACCATACCCGCAACCTCCTAATATCACCGGAAGATAAAAGGCGGGCTGCCTTACTATGAACACATACTCAGCAGGGTCGGTTCGTTGCCGACTATGTGAATCAAGAACGGACAACGTTCTCTGCACTGTCAGTACAAGAAAAATTGTCATGACCGAGCCAAAAATCATTACAAAAGATAAAACTTTCCAATGACCTAACAAGACCAAATAGCCTCCAGCCACTTGACCAACAATCAGTGCGAAGACAAATGAGTATGACAATAACGACAAGTGCTTCGCTAAACGCGCCCCCGAGTAAATCTCGGACAATAGCGCCCGCCCTATCAAGGCCGCACCTCCGCCACCAAGACCTTGCAGGGTTCTCGACACATAAAAGCCTGTGTCGCAGCACGTCCATGCGGACAACACACTCCCGCTCAAAAAGATACAGCAGAATGCCAGCAAGACTGCCGAACGGCCAAAAATGCGAATAACACGGGCAGCAAAAACGAGTGGAACGGCTGCACCGCCTAAATACATAAGCAAAGAGTTGTACCCTTCTGCCTCACTGATATTCAGCGCCTCAGCAATGACGGGCATCGCTGGTAGATAGAGGGTGACGCCCAACTGCGCCATCATTGTTGCACTGCATGCTAACGTCAGCATCCTTGCGTTTGGCTGCACTTTACGTTCTCCAGAAAATCTTGATGACATGAAGGCCTAGAGAACGGATCTCACCGCAGTACAAAACTTCACAAGATCAGCGTCCTGAAGATTGGCCCTCAACATGATTCGCAAGCCAGGCGTGTTTTTTGGAACCACTGGATAAAACAATGGAGAGGTATAGAAGCCTTGACGCATCAACTCCTGCGCCGCTGAGATCGCGTGAACTTCGTCAAGCATTGGAATCAAACGTATTGGAAGACCGTCCCCCTCTGCTGCGCTGGGTACGAGTTCATCAAATCGGCTTATATTGTCAGCGAGTCTTGCCTGCAGGACGCTTATTTCATTAGATGCATGGATCTGAATGGAAGCCAATATTGCGCCTAAACCTGCTGTATTTATCCGTTGAGACCATGAAAGAGGACCACCAAACCGCAACAGACTTGAACGTTTAATCGAGTCATCAAAAAAAATCGCGCCACCCGAGCCACCAAAGCCTTTATTCAATGACACAATTAGCATCGTATTGGCATTCAATCCGCCCATTTCTTCAAGGACTACACCACACCCATTCTTTCCTTTAATCGACAAACCATGGGCTTCATCATATAAGACAAATAAACCATATTTCTCCTGCAACATCATCAGCTCTTTTATTCTTGCAACCCCACCAGTACTATAAACACCATCGGCAACATAGACCACACGTGCATTTTTTCTACAGCAGTCCTCTAGAAATTCCAGATCATTGTGTGCAGACGTCAGAACCTGCGTTTCGTCTGCACATATCGGTTTCATCAAGCTTAAGCAGAAATGCGCAGAACGATCAAACACCATCAAAGGGGGGGTATTTTCAGTCAGCACACCTGCCGCTAATAAAGGGAGTACTGCTGAGGCGGCCGAGGCACATGAAGAGGTGGTGAGTGCATTAAGGGAATACAGTTCGGACAGTGAAGACTCTACCTCATCCAACAATGATAGTTTAATTCTAACTCTTGAAGTTGATGAATTCAGCGTTCCAGCTTCTCTCAGCGCGGCTATACTTCCCTCTAATATTTTTGGGTTCGAATCCAGACCTAAATATGAGTAAGAGCACATATTGATGAACGCCTTACCGGCTACTTCCATCAGTCCATCGCCCCTATTTTTAGCGACCACCCCGCTCATACCAGCGGCTTGAGTGCGTTCCCAAAAAGGATCGCCTATCGCAGATATCTTACGAATATTTGAATAGCTGTTCATGCATCTACCTATCCATGTTGAGGATGACACGTCGGCAGCAATACTTGAACATGCAGAAAAACTTTACAAGATGGTTATATATAGGATCCCGCCTAATGCTTTGTAGGCCTTTTCCTCAAATAGCAATGACAACTCCAATAAGATGTTAGAGGCGCATCTCAGACACGCAAACCGATAGCTAGCCATGGACAAATGGTCAGCTCAGTGCGCTTGAAAAAGCGCCCGGTTACGACAACTACCCCGCAAACCCACCCTCATCCAAAAAAACCTGTTCCGCAGCGGTGGTCTTCCTCCCCAACACCCCATTGCGATGCGGAAACCGCCCGAACCGCTCAATGATATCGGCATGCTCCTTGGCCCAGTGGTAAGTGCTGGCATCCAACTGCTGGTTCAGGGCCAGGGAGCGTTGCTGGTCCTGCGGGTCTTCGGAGTGTTCAAAAGGCAAATAGCAGAACGCACGCAATTGAGGTTCAACCTGTTGATCCAACCCCGCGTCCACCATCTTTCGCGCATACAACCGGGCCAGCGGGTCGGTGGCGAACATGTGCGCCGTGCCGCGAAAGGCGTTGCGGGGGTACTGGTCCAGCAGGATCAGTAGCGCCAGCGCGCCATCCACCGTGGTCAACCAGTCTTCGAGTTCACGCCTCGCCGCCTGCATATGGGTGGCGTGGAAGCTGTCACGAAAGGCTGTATCGAACGCCTCGTCCTTGGCGAACCAGCGCTTGGGCCCCGCCTGTTTCCAGAACGCGATTACCGCTTCGGCCGATTGAGGGGTCATGCTTACCTCGCTTAATGTTATAGAATAACGTCAATATTGTGCCTGCGTGTGATCCTTAACTTATGACTGACGCTATGACTTTACGCAAACGCCTGTTGTCCATCGACGCCCTGCGCGGCCTGGTGATCCTGTTTATGTTGCTGGACCACGTGCGTGAAACCTTCTTGCTGCACCGCCAGGTCAGCGACCCCATGAGCATCGACAGCACCGAGCCTGCGTTGTTTTTCAGCCGCACCCTGGCCCACTTGTGCGCGCCGGTGTTTGTGCTGCTCACCGGATTGTCGGCGTGGCTGTACGGCCAGAAATATCAGGGCCGTCGCGACGTGTCGGCATTCTTGTTCAAGCGCGGGCTGTTCCTGGTGGTGCTGGAGTTCACCCTGGTCAACTTCGCGTGGACCTTCCAACTGCCGCCCAGCGTGATCTATATGCAAGTGATCTGGGCCATCGGCATCAGCATGATCGCCCTTGCCGCGTTGGTCTGGCTGCCGCGTGCCTGGCTGATAGGATTGGCGCTGGTGATTATCGCCGGGCACAACCTGTTGGATGGGCTGCACTTTGCAGCGGGTTCGATGTGGCATGTGCCGTGGACGATCTTGCATGAACGCAACTGGATTGAAGTGTCTGACAACCTGCGCCTGCGCACCACCTACCCGGTGCTGCCATGGATCGGTGTGATTGCCCTGGGTTACGGCCTCGGGCCATGGTTTGCCAATGCCACACTGCCGGCTGTGCGTCAGCGTTATTTGCTGATAGCGGGGGTGGGCGCGTTGGTGGGTTTTGGGCTGGTGCGCGCGCTCAATGGCTACGGCGAGCAGCCTTGGCAGGTGTATGACCGCGGCGTGCTGACGCTGATGAGCTTTTTCAACATCACCAAGTACCCGCCTTCGCTGTTGTTCCTGGCGTTGACCCTGGGGATTGGCTTGCTGTTGCTGCTGGCATTTGAACGCGCCGGGCATAAGCGCTGGATCGGCGTGCTGGCAGTGTTCGGCGCGGCGCCGATGTTCTTTTATCTGTTGCACCTCTACGTATTGAAAATCCTCTATGTCGCCTGCGTTGCGCTGTTTGGCCTCAACCATGGCAATTATTTTGGCTTCGACGGTATCGGTGCGGTGTGGTTGGCAGCGCTGCTGTTGCCGATTGCCCTGTACTTGCCGGTGCGTTGGTTCGCCGGCCTGAAAGCCCGGCGACGCGACCTGGCGTGGCTCAAATACCTCTGACCTGATGCAGGGGGCAAATATTGCCCCCTTCCCTTGTAGGAGCGAGCTTGCTCGCGAAAAACTCACAGGCGCCGCGTTCATTCAGAAGATACGCGTAATCGTTGGCGTTTTTCGCGAGCAAGCTCGCTCCCACCGTTTGACTCGGCACGCAGTTGGCGAGCGGCGGTGACCATGTGGATGAGCGCCGCCTCGGTCTCCGGCCAGCCGCGCGTCTTCAAGCCGCAATCAGGGTTCACCCATAGACGCTCTGCCGGAATCCGCTTGGCGGCCTTGCGCAGCAAGTTGGCCATTTCCGAGGCATTCGGCACCCGTGGCGAGTGGATGTCGTAGACGCCCGGGCCGATCTCATTCGGGTAAGCGAAGGCTTCGAACGCGTCGAGCAGTTCCATGTCCGAGCGTGAGGTTTCGATGGTGATCACGTCGGCATCCATGGCGGCGATGGACTCGATCACATCGTTGAATTCGCTGTAGCACATGTGGGTGTGGATCTGGGTTTCATCGCCCACGCCACTGGCGCACAGGCGGAACACTTCGGTGGCCCAGTCCAGGTAGTGCTGCCACTGCGCCTGGCGCAATGGCAAGCCTTCACGAAAGGCCGCTTCGTCGATCTGCACAATCTTGATGCCGGCCGCTTCCAGGTCCACCACTTCGTCACGAATCGCCAGGGCCAGTTGCCGGGCTTGTACTTCGCGGCTCAGGTCTTCCCGTGGGAACGACCACATCAGCATGGTTACCGGGCCTGTCAGCATGCCCTTCATCACTTTGTCGGTAAGGCCTTGGGCATAGCGAATCCACTCCACGGTCATGGCTTTGGGACGGCTCAGGTCACCGACAATTACCGCAGGTTTCACGCAGCGCGAACCGTAACTCTGCACCCAGCCAAAGCGGGTGAACGCGTAGCCATCCAGTTGTTCGGCAAAGTACTCGACCATGTCGTTACGCTCGGCTTCACCATGCACCAGCACATCCAGGCCAAGGTTTTCTTGCACCTCAACGGCATGCTTGATCTCACTGTGCATGGCTTCGACGTATTCGGCGTGGCTCAACTTGCCGGCCTTGTAGGACTGGCGCGCCAGACGGATCGACGCGGTCTGTGGGAACGAGCCGATGGTGGTGGTCGGGAACAACGGCAGGTTAAGCCCGGCCCGCTGTTTTTCGATGCGCTGGGCAAACGGCGACTGACGCTGGCTGTCCTGGGCAGTGATGGCGGCGACACGGGCCTGAACAGCGGGTTTATGGATACGTGACGATGCAGCACGAGCCACCTGCACGGCGCGGCTTTCGTCCAGGGCGGCGAGTACGTCAGGTGCTGAGTGCTGGTCAACCGCCTTGGCCAGTAGCGCCACTTCCGCGCACTTTTGTACGGCAAAGGCCAGCCAGCTTTTCAGTTCGGCATCCAACTGGTCTTCGCGCTCAAGATCCACCGGGCTGTGCAGCAGCGAGCAGGACGGCGCGACCCACAGGCGATCGCCCAACTTCTCATGGGCGTGCTGCAAGGTGGCCAGGGCTTTTTCCAGGTCGCAGCGCCACACGTTTCGGCCGTTGACCACACCCAGGGACAGCACCTTGTACGCTGGCAGGCGGTCGAGGATGGTCGGGTACTGGTCCGGCGCACGCACCAGGTCGATATGCAAGCCATCCACCGGCAAGTTGGCGGCCAGGCCGAGGTTTTCTTCCAGGCCGCCGAAGTAGGTGGCCACCAGTTTTTTCAGCGGGTCGCGCTGGATCAGGTTATAGGCGCGCTCAAAAGCGTTCTTCCACGCCTGGGGCAGATCAAGCGCCAGGATCGGCTCATCGATCTGCACCCACTCCACGCCCAATTCGGCCAGGCGCTGGAAGATCTGACCATACAGCGGCAGCAGTCGCTCGAGCAGGTCGAGCTTGTCGAAGTCAGCGCCCTTGGCCTTGCCCAGCCACAAGTAGGTCAGCGGGCCGATCACCACCGGCTTGACGCGGTGCCCCAGGTCGAGCGCTTCCTGGACCTCTTCGAACAGTTGGTCCCACGCCAGGTGGAATTGCTGATCGACGCTGAACTCCGGCACCAGATAGTGATAGTTGGTATCGAACCACTTGGTCATCTCCTGGGCATGGGCACCGCCGCAGCAGCTGTCGCTGACGCCACGGGCCATGGCGAACAAGGTATGCAGAGTGGCCTGGCCATCGGCCGGGCGGAACCGCTCAGGGACCACGCCGAACATCAGCGAGTGGGTCAGCACCTGGTCGTACCAGGCAAAATCACCCACCGGCAACAGTTCGATGCCGGCTTGCTGTTGCAGCGCCCAGTGGGTGCTGCGCAAATCACGGCCAACAGCGCGCAGGCCGGCTTCGTCGAGCTCACCCTTCCAGAACGCTTCCTGCGCTTTTTTCAGTTCACGATCGCGTCCAATGCGTGGAAACCCGAGGGAATGAGCGACTGCCATGACTTACAACTCCGATGGTGTGATTGATGGCGGTCATTGTCGGCAGAGGGGTGTCTTGAGACAAACTCATTTTGTTCTAGATCATCACAAGATTTACTCATGTTTAGGTGGGCCTGATTTTAGCGGCGCTACGGTAGAGGTTGTGGTGCCAGGGCCGGCGTCATCGCGGCCTCGCTTAGGCTCGAGCGCTCCCACAGTTTGGGCGGGGTGATTCTTATGAACGGTCATACTTACGCCCTATGCTTAACGTGGCGCGCAAAATCCGCCGGCTAACCTTTCGATCTGTTCCAAGTGCGGGCACAATGCGTGTCCTTTTTTGGCAGGCACCGCCGCAGGCTCTCAAAAATGATCAAAACGCCGTACTACCTCATCGATAAACAGAAGCTTCTGGTCAACATGCAGAAGATTGCCTACGTGCGCGAACAGTCCGGCGCCAAGGCTCTGCTGGCGCTCAAGTGCTTTGCCACCTGGTCGGTATTCGACTTGATGCAGCAATACATGGACGGCACCACCTCGTCGTCGCTGTATGAACTCAAGCTCGGTCGCCAGAAGTTCGAAGGTGAAGCGCACGCCTACAGCGTGGCTTGGGCCGACGATGAAATCGAAGAGATGCTGGAGAACTGCGACAAGATCATCTTCAACTCCATCAGCCAGCTGCAGCGTTTTGCCGAACGCAGCGAAGGCAAGACCCGCGGCCTGCGTGTGAACCCGCAGGTGAGCAGCTCTGACTACCTGCTGGCCGACCCGGCGCGCCCGTTCAGCCGCCTGGGCGAGTGGGACCCGGTGAAGATCGATGGCGTGATCGACCAGATCTCCGGTTTCATGTTCCACAACAACTGCGAGAACGGCGACTTCAGCCTGTTCGACAAGATGCTCGGCACCATCGAAGAACGCTTCGGTGCGCTGCTGCACAAGGTCAAGTGGGTCAGCCTCGGCGGCGGCATCCATTTCACCGGTGAAGGCTATGCACTGGATGCGTTCTGCGCGCGGCTCAAAGCGTTCTCCGAGAAGTACGGCGTGCAGGTCTACCTGGAACCCGGCGAAGCGGCGATCACCAACAGCGCCTCCCTGGAAGTCACCGTGCTCGACACCCTCTACAACGGCAAGAATCTCGCCGTGGTAGACAGCTCCATCGAAGCCCACCTGCTGGACCTGCTGATCTACCGCCTCAACGCCAAACTGGCGCCGAGCGAGGGTGAACACACCTACATGGTGTGCGGCAAATCCTGCCTGGCCGGGGACATCTTCGGCGAGTATCAATTTGATCGTCCGCTGGCCATCGGCGATCGGCTGTCGTTCATCGACACCGCAGGCTACACCATGGTCAAGAAAAACTGGTTCAACGGCCTGAAAATGCCGTCCATCGTAGTGAAACAACTCGACGGTACAGTCGAGGTGGTTCGTGAATTTGGTTACGACGACTACCTGTCCAGCCTGTCCTGAGCTGGCGGATAAAGGAGAGATAAAGCAATTGAAAAAGAACGTTCTTATCATTGGTGCAGGAGGTGTCGCCAAGGTGGTGGCCCACAAGTGCGCGCAGCACAACGACGAACTCGGTCGTATTGCTATCGCGTCGCGCAACATCTCCAAATGCCAGGCCATCATCGACAGCGTCAAGGCCAAGGGTAGCCTCAAGGTTCCCGCCGATATCCAAGCCTTCGCGCTGAACGCCCTGGACGTGGAAGCGACCAAGGCCCTGATCCGCGAGACCGAATCGCAGATCGTCATCAACGTTGGTTCCGCGTTCCTCAACATGTCGGTACTGCGTGCCTGCATCGACACGGGCGTGGCTTACCTCGACACCGCCATCCACGAAGAGCCGGGCAAGGTCTGCGAGACCCCGCCGTGGTACGGCAACTACGAGTGGAACCACCTGCAAGAGTGCAAACAGAAGAACATCACCGCCATCCTTGGCGTGGGCTTCGACCCAGGTGTCGTCAACGCGTACGCCGCGCTGGCGCAGCAACAGCATTTCGACCGCATTGATTCGATCGACATTCTCGACGTCAATGCCGGCTCCCATGGCAAATACTTCGCCACCAATTTCGATCCGGAAATCAACTTCCGCGAATTCACCGGGCAGGTGTGGAGCTGGCAGAACAGCCAGTGGACCAGCAACACCATGTTCGAAGTCAAACGCACCGACGACCTGCCGGTAGTCGGTTCGCAGAACCTCTACCTCACCGGCCACGATGAAGTGCACTCGCTGTCGAAAAACCTCGACGTGCCCAACGTGCGTTTCTGGATGAGCTTCGGCGAACACTACATCAACGTGTTCACCGTGCTGAAAAACCTCGGCCTGCTCTCCGAACAGCCGGTCAAGACTGCCGAAGGCCTGGAAGTGGTGCCGTTGAAAGTGGTCAAGGCCGTGCTGCCCGACCCGTCTTCGCTCGCCCCGGGCTACACCGGCAAGACCTGCATCGGTGACCTGGTCAAAGGCACCAAGGATGGCCAGCCGCGTGAGATGTTTATCTACAACGTGGCTGATCACGAAGAGGCCTATGCCGAAACCGACAGCCAGGGCATCTCCTACACCGCAGGCGTACCACCGGTAGCCGCTGCGCTGCTGGTGGCGCGTGGCGAGTGGGATGTCAAGCACATGGCCAACGTCGAGGAACTGCCGGCTGAGCCGTTCCTCAAGGCGTTGGATGTGATGGGCCTGCCGACTCGGATCAAAGACGAGCACGGTGATCGGGCCTGGGATGCGACTGCCTGATAGGCCATAGCTGACCGAGCAAAAGAATGCGCCCCTAGGGGCGCATTTTTTGTTTGGGCTCACCCACAGTTCAAAGAACAATACAGATTCAAAATGTGGGAGCGGGCTTGCCCGCGAAGAGGGCGTGTCAGCCAGCACTTTCAGCATTGACACACCGCAAGCAGGCACACTCTCAAATTTTTGTAGCTCTCCCGCATGGTGGTGAAAACCGCCATCGCCAATCCGGTATCGCCTCTTACTTACCAGCCAGGTTTGCGTCGACGTGCTCAGGCGGCAATAACCAGTGTCTTGTGACAGTCCATCCCAGAAAAACTCTTGCACCATCGACCGTTGGCCCCTGCTGAGGCAATACTTCGCCTGCGACGGCTTTGCGCAAACCATTCATAAGCGGTAGAAATCGCTCTCGAAACGTCATCGGCTGCGTGGCGAAATGGGCCTCGAGGGAATTCACGGCATTTTTACACGCATGATCGTCGAGCATCGCGAGGTAAAAAACCATCTGACGCCAAGCATAGGCCGTATTTTTGAGCATTATCAACCGAGCCTGATAGAACTTAGTCTGCATCTGATGCCGTTTGCAGATCCATTCAAAACACGCCTGAATCATGTCCTCCAGCCGGGGTTGCAGCAAAGCCTTAATCCCAGGAACTTCAAAAAGTAGCGCGAGATTTTGCGTGGTCAAGATCTGCTGTTGCTCGATAATGGTGCCGTTGGTTGCAGGGTGCCAAGTTCTCAACTCAGCCCCTGCTCGCTTTGCGCACAAGGTTGCGAACGCATCACCTTTTACTTGTGCACGACGCCGACGCCTGGTCACAAGGCTGGCCAGCTCCACGGTATCAATGGCGTAATAACGCGCATAAAGAGAACCTGCTATCACCCGCCCCGTTAACCTTGCGGCGTCAGTGAATTTACTAGAAAACTGCCCCATAAAAATATCTGCTGCGACCTCTTCAACAAAAGGAAGGTCCAGCTGAGCAGTCTCCGCCAGCGCTCGGAACTCTTGGAGCAGCTTGTTCGGAACAATAGCGTATGGAAAGGCACATAGCGTCAACGCCGATGATTCAACGAGTGATTGTTTTGCAGCTTCTGCGACTGCCGTGCTTGACTGTCGGTCGTCTTCGATTACAGCAACCCAAGGCAACTCACTTAGACCGACCTGGCGTTGTAGATTCAAAAGCAATAACGAACGTCGCCGACGGAACGCGCTGTAGGTAGAGGCGTAAACCCGCCTCAACACTTCGTCGCGCAATCCCGAACTATTGAGCTGCGCTGTCATCGCAGGTAGCACGCGTGCGACCGTGTCGCCCGAGGTAATCAGTCCATGCTCGATCAACTCGTTGATCGTTCCACTGCGGCAACGCTGAAAACGGCGCTGGATGGCAGGAGGGATAGCGAGTTTCTCAAGCAGCCCCCACTCCGATGCCTCCTCGGCAGTGATTGGGGCCGCCAAACTATCAAAGTCGCAGATTCCACTTTGCGCTGGATACTTCGAGAGACGCTTCGCCACGACTCTGGCGATCAGGTGATGCTCTGGCCCCGTCGCCTGAAGAAGTTGATTCGCTCGAAACGCCAAGTGAGAGGTTGAATCCGGAGCGCCATGTGCGAGCACGAAGTCATCGACAATTCGCCGTATGCGACCCACTTGACGCCCAGTGAGCGATTCGGCGTCGCGGGCGCACTGCCCAAGCAAAGAAAAGAGCTCCGCCACGCGATCCGAAGAGCGCCTGTCGTCCCCGAGCTTTTTGTATTGCGTTTCTAATCCCACCGCCTGCTCGTGCCATTGGCGCGGGTAATGACGGCACGGCCAGCCAGCCTGATAAGTCAGGAGGAAATGTGAAACGGCCGAGTCATAAAGGGGTAAACGAGCTTGGATCGCCTGGTTCTGCACGGCAATCCGAGGCTGAGGCGGCAAGGTCGAGAGCACCCGCTGCACTTCACCAGCATCTACAATGTGAACCTGCGCAGCTGAAATCTGAAGCCCGGTAGAGAGCGACGGGAAAAAACGCAGCCGGTCAAAAAACGGAACAATGACATCCAGCAGCGCTCGAGCCTGTTCGGTGCGCCGCTGTCCTGATAACCAAGCCACTACCAGCAATGCGGCTTCTTCAGGAACATCAATCCTGTAGTCACAATTGGCCAAACGTTTGTGCAGGGCATTCAGACCCTCGTCCGTCAAATGCCAGGCATTGATATCCATCCGCTCGAACCCGCGGCGAATACCTGGAATAGAGATAGCCAATTGACGTTCATATTCGGTCAACTCGCCGCCGGCCAACAGGTTGCCGGTAGCAAAGCCACCGGTAACGACTTCAAGCGTCACCCAGGCGGGAATCTCCGCAAACGGGCTGCGCGAACCATAGTCAGCAGTGCCCTGCAGCAGATGCTCAATCACTTGCTGCCAGCGCGAGATGCGTTCGCGAGCGTTAAAACGTGCGACCAGGCCGCAATCCAGATCATGCGCAAGCAGCGCTTTGGACAGCTGGAAGACCGCATAACCTGCGTCCATACCAGTCACTCCGTTTTGTCTGGGATCGTGCCCAGATTGCATTGATATGATGGGTCCGGAGGCTGGATTCGAACCAGCGCCCACCCGGTTAAGAGCCGAGTGTTCTACCGCTGAACTACTCCGGAACAAAGGCGCATTGTCGAGTAAGCGGTACAGAATGTGAAGATCCAACGTCCTCATTAAGCAACAGCCGACACCAGCGTACGTCTACCAAGGTAACTCCCGATTCCACGGCGAATTACTCAACGCCCTTGAGCATTGCAACAGTTACGGCGCCAGTTGCCGCTCGGCATCCGCCTGGCTCCATCGGCTGGTCGGCCCCCCCCATGCACTGCGGCCACGGGCCGGACATTGCCACCGAGCACCGGTGCGCCGATGGTCATGTCGACGAGGAACAGTTCCTCAGTGTTCACCGCATAGACCTGCGCCCTCACCTGCTTCAACGACGCCATGATCGCCTCCACCTAGGTCAGTGTGCGGTTGGTATGTACCTGGAGCGCTCCCTGGCGCTGCTGTTTTCGCAACAGGGATCGTTGGATTCGACTGCCGCTGGGCCGGACTCATCGCGATCACGCGGGAATTTATGCCCCATGTCCACGACCCTGCACCGGAACCCACATTGGCGCGGGCGTGGCCTGATATAGCCTGTTGGATCGATGGGAACGTCGGTTAAACCACCAATCGCTTCTGAAGAAACTGTCAACTTCAACAGGTTACCGACTCCGTGAATGCCGTTAGTCTGAGCGAGCCAGTCATCGATTGGCTCACCCATTCACCATGTGCGAAAGGAATCGTCCATGCAACGGCAAACCTCTTCAAACACCCTCACGGCACGCTTGGCTGGCCTGGTCTATAGCACCTGCTGCTACCTCGTTTTCCTATTCACCTTGCTTTACATGATGGGCTTCGTAGGGGCTGTGGTCGTACCCAAACACATCGACTCCGGCGCACGCATCGACTGGGCGCTGGCACTCATGATCAATGCGTCACTGATCATTGTGTTTGGTGTCCAGCACAGCACCATGGCGCGTAAACGCTTCAAGCGCTGGCTGGCAGTCTTCGCCCTGGCAGCGGTGGAGCGTTCCAGCTATGTGCTGCTCTCCAGCCTGATGCTCGCGCTGCTGTTCTGGCAGTGGCGGCCCATTACGCACACCGTTTGGGAAGTTGACGCCGCCTGGGCCAAGGCACTGCTGACCGGCCTGTTCTGGCTGGGCTGGGGCATCGTGGTGCTGGCGACCTGCTTGATCAGTCACTTCGAGTTGTTCGGACTGAAACAGGCCATTGATCGCTGGCGCAACGCCCCACCGTCAGGCCTGACATTCCGGACGCCGCTGCTCTACAAAGTCGTGCGTCATCCGCTGTACCTGGGCTTCCTGATCGCCTTTTGGGCAACGCCGCATATGACCGTGGGGCATCTGCTGTTTGCGCTGGGGATGTCGGCGTATCTCTTCATCGGCGCCCGTTTCGAAGAACGGGATTTGGTGGCGCTGTTTGGTGAGCGGTATCGGCGCTATCAGCGTGAGGTGGGCATGATCGTGCCACGCCTCAACAAACCCCGCCACTAACCCACTGTAGGAGCGAGCTTGCTCGCGAAGATCGTCAACGATAACGCGGGCAACCTGGATGACCGCAGGGCCTGGGCGTTTTTCGCGAGCAAGCTCGCTCCTACAGTTCAACGAACAATGAAGATCAAAATGTGGGAGCTGGCTTGCCTGCGATGACCATAGGTATCTACACAATTTTGTAGGTTGTAGCAGCCAACGGTAACCACGATGCGAAGCGAGCCGCTCTTGATCTTGATCTGCTTGTGATCTTGATCTCA
>JAAIGE0100093592.1_pt1 | contig 25694 bp, 24 predicted proteins | sample 6487951 | NCBI WGS metagenome assembly JAAIGE01 (sample SAMN13974128, study PRJNA590717) | phyllosphere metagenome | biome: tomato field; feature: multiple bacterial spot infested tomato fields; material: tomato leaves; isolation source: leaves from tomato fields | host: Solanum lycopersicum ...
CAGGGTCTCGATGTCCGGCTCGCCGGGCATCAGTTGCGAGCAGTTCAGGTCCAGCGGCACGTCCAGCTTGATGGTCGCCAGCTGGTAGGACAGGTAGGCCATCTCGCGGTGCTCTTCGAGCTTGGCCGGCAGGGTCTTGGCCCCCCGAATCGGCAGGCCGGGCACCTTGTCGAGGTTGGCGTAGATCACGTCGAGGCCGCCGCCGACGCCGACCAGCAGACCCAGGGCGGTCTTTTCGCCGACGCCCGGCACGCCGGGAATGTTGTCGATCTTGTCGCCCATCAGCGCCAGGTAATCGATGATCAGCTCGGGGCCTACGCCGAACTTCTCCTTCACGCCCTCGATGTCGTAGACGCTGCCGGTCATGGTGTTGACCAGGGTGACGTGCTTGCACACCAGCTGCGCCATGTCCTTGTCGCCGGTGGAGATCACCACGTCACGGCCTTCGGCGGCGCTCTGCCGGGCCAGGGTGCCGATCACGTCGTCGGCTTCCACGCCTTCCACGCACAGCAACGGCAGGCCCAGGCCGCGCACGCTGGCGTGCAGCGGCTCGACCTGCAGGCGCAGCTCGTCGGGCATCGGCGGGCGGTTGGCCTTGTAGTCGGCGAACAGCTCGTCGCGAAAGGTGCCGCCCTTGGCGTCGAACACCACTGCGAAGGGGCTGTCGGGATACTGGCGGCGCAGACTGCGCAGCATGTTCAGCACGCCCTTCACCGCACCGGTGGGCAGGCCTTTGGAGTTGGTCAGGGGCGGCAGGGCATGAAAGGCGCGGTACAGATAAGAAGAACCGTCGACCAGGACGAGGGGAGCTTGGCTCATGAGGGCAATCAACCTTTTCGGCGGGCGTGGCGCTAGAATACAAAGCACCGTTGATATCAAAGGGACAAGGTTACCATGGGACCATTCAATCGCTTGATCCTGCTTGCTGTGCTGGCAGCCGTGCCGTTCGCCTCGCAGGCCAGTGATGCGCCCTCGGCCGAGCCCGACGTAACCATCCGCCAGGACGGCGATCGCACCGTGGAGGAATACCGGGTCAACGGGTTTCTCTACGCCATCAAGGTCACCCCGAAAGGTGGCAAACCCTATTTCCTGGTACGGGCCGACGGCAGCGACGGCAACTTCGTGCGTTCCGATTCGCCGGATATGTTGATTCCGGCCTGGGAAATCTTCAGCTGGTAAGGCAGTCAATTCATGTCGGTGTTCACCCCGCTGCAACGTCCGCAACTGGAAACCTTTCTCGCACCCTACGGGCTCGGCCGCCTGCTCGACTTCCAGGGCATCGAGGCCGGTAGCGAGAACAGCAATTTCTTCGTCAGCCTGGAACAGGGCGAGTTCGTGCTGACCCTGATCGAGCGCGGCCCCAGCGAGGACCTGCCGTTCTTCATCGAGCTGCTCGACATCCTGCATGACGCGGGGCTGCCGGTTCCGTATGCCCTGCGCACCGACAGCAACGAGGCGCTGCGCACCCTGGCTGGCAAGCCGGCGCTGCTGCAACCGCGGCTGAGCGGCAAGCACATTCGCGACGTCAACGCCCAGCATTGCCATGAAGTCGGCGAGCTGCTGGCGCGCATTCACCTGGCGACCCGCGACCACCCGCTGCAGCGCAAGAGCGACCGCGGCCTGGAATGGATGCTGCGCGAGGGCAAGGTGCTGGCCACCCACCAGACGCCGGAGGCTACCGCCTTGCTGGAAAGCGCCCTGGCGGAAATCGCCGCCGTGCAGGAGCAGGTGCGCAAACTGCCGCGCGCCAACCTGCACGCCGACCTGTTCCGCGACAACTGCATGTTCGAAGGCACCCACCTGAGCGGCGTGATCGACTTCTACAACGCCTGCTCGGGGCCGATGCTCTACGACCTGGCAATCACTGTGAACGACTGGTGCTCGGACGAACAGGGCCGCCTGGATGAAGGCCGCGCCCGCGCGGTGATGGGCGCCTATGCGGCCCTGCGCCCGTTCACCGCCGCCGAAGCCGAGATCTGGCCGGCCATGCTGCGCATCGCCTGCGTGCGTTTCTGGCTGTCGCGGCTGATCGCTGCCGAGGCCTTCGCCGGCCAGGACGTGCTGATCCATGATCCGGGCGAGTTCGAACGCCGCCTGGCCGCACGCCAGCAGGTCAGCCTGGCGTTGCCGTTCGCGCTGTAGACGCAGAATGTGACGAAATGGTGGCGCCTCGCTCAGGCGCCGCCCTTGTCCACGCCCAGCCCTTGTCCCTATGCTGCGCCACTCGCTCGCCTGCGAGTGCCCGCCGTCCTGGGCTCGCCTGACGTCGAGTCAGCCGTACGACCTTACAAGGGCCACCATGCAATCACCCTCACCCAAGCATCTCCGGCGCTCGACGCTCGCCACCTGGGCCCGCCGTGTGCTGGGCGCGGCCACCTTGCTGGTACTCGCCGTACTGATCTGGAACGCCTGGGATCATCAGGCATTCATCGCCTGGCGCGAAGAAGCCGGCGTGGTACCGTTCTTTCTGGCCATGGCCCTGCTGCCTGCGCTGGGCGTGCCGATCACGCCGTTCTTCATCGTCGCCGGCGCGACCTTCGGCACCTTCGTGGGGCTCACTGGCAGCGTCATCGCCCTGTCGGCCAATCTGCTGCTCTGCTACTGGATCGCCCGCAGCGGCCTGCGCCCCTGGCTGACCCGCCTGCTGGCACGCACCCGCTACGACATTCCGGATTTCGAAGAAGGAAAGGGCGCGCTGCGCTTCACGCTACTGGTCAAGCTGGCCCCGGGCGTGCCGATTTTCATCAAGCATTACCTGCTGGGCCTGGCCGGCGTGCCGTTCTGGATCTACTTCGCGGTGTCCGGGGCGATCACCGGCCTGTATGCCGGCGCCTTCGTGGTGTTGGGTGATTCGTTGCTGGAGCACGACCTGGGCACCAGCGCGATGGCGCTGGCCGTGCTGGTGGTAATCGCCCTGGCGATCTACCTGTGGCGCCGGCGCGTCGGCAAACGGCCGGCCGACTGACTACCGAGCTCTAGAGCTTGCCCAGGCAGGCGCTGTAACCATCGGCCAGGGTCTGCAGCATGCGTTCGTATCCCGACGCATCGACAGGCGCGGCGGCCCCCATGGCATCGAGCTCGGCCAGGGTCGCCGGCAGGCCGGCGGTCAGGGTTTCGGCCAGGCGCGGGCGCAGCGGCGGCTCACTGAACACGCAGCTCGGCCCGACTTCCTGCAAGCGCTCACGCATGGCCGCCACATGGCGGGCGCCGGGCTGCACTTCGCTGGCAACGCTGAACACGCCGACATGCTTGAGGCCGTGGACCGCTTCGAAGTAATCGAAGGCTTCGTGGAACACGAAAAACGGCTTGGCAGCCAGGGGCTCCAGCTGAGCTTTCAGACGCGGCTCCAGAACATCCAGGCGCTTGCCGAACGATTCCAGGTTGGCCTGATAGCGCGCGGCGTTGGCCGGGTCGGCCTTGGCGAGGTCAGCTGCCATGCGCGCAGCGATCACCCGGGCATTGGCCGACGACAACCACAGATGGGCGTCCAGGCTGCCGGGCCGATGGTCATGGTCATGCTCGTCGGCGGCTGCCTGCGCCTGCTCGGCCTCGTGATCGTGATCGTGATCGTGATCGTGATCGTGATCGTGATCGTGATCGTGATCGTGATCGTGGCCATGCTCCTCGCCGAAGTGGCGCAATGTCATGTCCGGCAGGCTCTGCACCGCCACGCTGGGCTTCTCGCGGGTCGCCAGCACGCGAGGCATGAAGCTCTCCATGTCCGGGCCGATCCAGTACAGCAGGTCCACTTCCTGCACCCGACGCATGTCGGATGGGCGCAACGCGTAATGGTGCGGTGACGCACCCGGCGGCAACATCACGTCAGGCTCGCCCACGCCGTCCTGCACCGCGGCGGCAATCAGCTGCAGGGGTTTGATGCTGGTCAGCACCCGCACCTCGGCCTGGGCAGAACCCACGGCAAACAGCAGGGCGAAGGAGATCATCAAAGAACGAAGAGAGAACAGGCGCGGCAACATAGGTAGAAGAGTCAGTCACAGGCGAAAGGAGTAATACAATAACATCTCTTTATGCCCGTCGTCGAAGCGCATCGACGGGCTGGCTGGCCGATGCGTGGCGCCGGGCGGCCAATGCGTAATAGAATAACGTCCTACGTTTCGAGGCCCACGCCATGTACAAACCCGCCAGCGTCGTGCCGCCACTGGCATCGCGCCCCCACGATCACTCCCACTGCGTCAGCCATGCGCTGGCCGAAGCCGAGGCCATCTGCGCGCGCCAGGGCCTGCGCCTGACCGCCCTGCGCAAGCGCGTGCTGGAGCTGGTCTGGGCCAGCCACAAGCCGCTGGGCGCCTACGACATTCTCGGCGTGCTCAGCGAGGAAGACGGTCGCCGTGCCGCGCCGCCAACGGTCTACCGAGCCCTGGATTTCCTGCTGGAAAACGGCCTGGTGCACCGCATCGCCTCGCTCAACGCCTTCGTCGGTTGCAGCCACCCGGCCCACGCACACCAGAGCCAGTTTCTGATCTGCCGCAGTTGCAGCGCCGCCGTCGAGCTGGAACAGACCGCCATCAGCGACGCCATCGTGCGCGGCGCCAAGGGCGTTGGTTTCGCGGTGGAAAACCAGACCGTGGAAGTCGTCGGCCTGTGCGCAGGCTGCCAAGGCAAGAAATGAGCGACACGCTGATTCGCCTCGAAGGCGTGACTGTCGGTTTCACCGGGCAGACCGTGCTCGACAAGGTCGAGCTGACCATCCAGCCCGGCCAGATCGTCACCCTGATCGGCCCCAACGGCGCCGGCAAGACCACCCTGGTACGCGCCGTGCTCGGCCTGCTCACTCCGGACAGCGGTACGGTGTGGCGCAAGCCGAAGCTGCGTATCGGCTACATGCCGCAGAAGCTGCACGTCGACCCGACCCTGCCGCTCAGCGTGCTGCGCTTCCTGCGCCTGGTGCCGGGCGTCGATCGCGCTCGTGCCCAGGCCGCGCTGGCCGAAGTGGGCGCCAGCCAGGTGCTCGACAGCCCGCTGCAGGGCATTTCCGGCGGGGAGATGCAGCGTGTGCTGCTGGCCCGCGCGCTGCTGCGTGAGCCGCAGTTGCTGGTGCTCGACGAGCCGGTGCAGGGCGTCGACGTGGCCGGCCAGGCCGAGCTGTACCGCCTGATCACCCGCCTGCGCGACCGCCATGGCTGCGGCGTGCTGATGGTTTCCCACGACCTGCACCTGGTGATGAGCACCACCGACCAGGTGGTCTGCCTGAACCGCCACGTGTGCTGCTCGGGCCATCCGGAGCAGGTCAGCTTCGATCCGGCCTTCGTCGAGCTGTTCGGCCGCGACGCCCAGAGCCTGGCCGTGTATCACCACCACCATGACCACGAACACGACCTGCACGGCAGCGTGGTCAGCGACGAACCAGGCCTGACCATCCATGGCCCGGTCCGCCCTCACGTACATGGAGACGGCTGCAAGCATGGCTGATTTTCTGCTCAACGCCCTGCTCGCCGGCCTCGCCCTGGCCCTGGTCGCCGGCCCGCTCGGTTCCTTCGTGGTCTGGCGGCGCATGGCCTATTTCGGCGATACCCTGTCCCATGCCGCGCTGCTGGGCGTGGCACTGGGGCTGATGCTGGACGTCAACCCGACCTTCGCGGTGACCGTCGGCTGCGTGCTGCTGGCGATCCTGCTGGTGACTCTGCAGACCCGCCAGCCGCTGGCCAGCGATACCCTGCTCGGCATCCTCGCCCACAGCACCCTGTCCCTGGGCCTGGTAGTGCTGAGCTTCATGCGCGACGTGCGTATCGACCTGATGGGCTACCTGTTCGGCGACCTGCTGGCGGTAAGCCCCACGGACCTGGCCTGGATCCTCGCCGGCAGCGCCCTGGTGCTGGTGCTGCTGGTGCTGATGTGGCGCCCACTGCTGGCGATCACCGTGCACGAGGAACTGGCGCGCGTGGAAGGCCTGCCGGTAGCCGCCATCCGCCTGGGCCTGATGCTGCTGATCGCCATCGTCATCGCCGTGGCCATGAAGATCGTCGGCGTGCTGCTGATCACCTCGCTGCTGATCATTCCCGCCGCCGCCGCCCAGCGGCACGCCCGCACACCCGAACAGATGGCCTTCGGTGCCAGCCTGCTGGGCATCATTGCGGTGTGTTGTGGTCTGAGCCTGTCGTGGTTCAAGGACACGCCGGCCGGGCCATCGATCGTGGTGTCGGCCGCCAGCCTGTTCCTGCTGAGCTTTCTGCTGCCACGCCGCAAGGCCTGAAACCCCGCCGTGATGGCACATTTGGTGGCCCGCCGGCCGCCGTGTAGAATTGCGTATTTTTTGCACAAACCGAGACCCGCAGCCATGACATCGTTCCCTTTACGCTGCGCCGCCCTGGCCGCACTGGCTCTGCTGACCGTTGGCTGCCAGAGCCAGCAGGCAGCCGAGCCGGCGTCAGCCCCGGCTACAGCTGCTGCTGCCGCGGAGCCGGGCGCCCAGGAGCAGTTCGAGGCGCATCTGGCCGCCGGTCAGTTGGCCGAGGCCGAGGCCCAATTACCAGCGCTGCAGGCGGAAGGCGATTCCGCTGCGCAGTTGCAGGCCCAGCGCCAGCTCTCCGAAGCCTACCTGCAGGAAGGCCAGAAGGCCCTGGAGGCCGGCGACCTGGACAAGGCCGCCAAATCCCTGGCCCACGCGCGCACCCTGATGCCCAAGGCACCAGCCCTGACCACCGGGCTGGATGGCGCCATCGGCAAGGCCCGCCAGGCCGAACTGAGCGCCGTCGAGCAGGCGCGCCAGGCTGGTGAGCAGGCCCAGGCGGCACGCCAGGAGCAACTGCGCCTGCTGCGCCAGGCCGCCGAAGCGCAAGCCGCCGCCAGCCGTGCCGCCGATGGCGCGCATGCGCAGGTGCCGGCGCAATTGATCGACCCTGCAGACAAGCGCAGCGACGTCAGCCTGGCGATGCTCGACAGCCGTGACGAGGCGGCGCTGTTCGAACGTCTGGATGCCGTGGCCGCCGATGTGGTGGCCTTTGACCGCAGCGTGCATATCCAGGTGCGCAGCGCCGAAGACCTGCGCCGCGTGACGGCCCTGCTCGAAGCACGGGTGATGAAGCTCGACCCGACCTTCAAACTTGTCCTCAGCCATGCCGTCAAACCGGTTCAGGTGCCGCGCCTGATCTTGCGCGCCCGGGGCCAGTAAGGTTTCGAGCCGGGCTTGAATCCAGCTTTTTAGATATAAACATAGGCCTACAAAGATTTTTGAGGCCTAAGCAGCGCCGGGTAAACTGGCAATCATTTTATGCTCATGCCTACCCGGCAGAACGAAGAGCCCAAAAGGTTTAACGCGTGATCGACTTTCATCAGGTTCACAAGGCGTATCGCGTCAGTGGCCGCGATATTCCCGCCCTGCAACCCTGCGACCTGCATATCCAACGTGGCGAAGTGTTCGGCATCATCGGCCATTCCGGTGCCGGCAAGAGCACCCTGCTGCGCCTGATCAACCGCCTCGAGGAGCCCTCCGGCGGGCGCATCGACATCGACGGCGTGGACGTCACCGCCCTGGGCGCCGACGGTCTGCGCAAATTCCGTCAGCAAGTGGGTATGATCTTCCAGCACTTCAACCTGCTGTCTTCCAAGACCGTTGCCGCCAACGTCGGCATGCCGCTGAAACTGGCGGGTGTGCCGGCCAGGGAAATCGACCAGCGCGTCGCCGCCCTGCTCGAGCGCGTCGGTCTCAAGGACCACGCCAGCAAGTACCCGGCGCAACTCTCCGGCGGCCAGAAGCAGCGTGTCGGCATCGCCCGTGCCCTGGCCACCCGGCCGAAGATTCTGCTCTGCGACGAGGCCACCAGCGCCCTCGACCCGCAGACCACCGCCTCGGTGCTGCAACTGCTGGCCGAGATCAACCGCGAACTGGGCCTGACCATCGTGCTGATCACCCACGAGATGGACGTGATCCGCCGCGTCTGCGACCGCGTGGCGGTGATGGATGCCGGCGTGATCGTCGAACAGGGCCCGGTGGCCGAGGTATTCCTGCACCCGCAGCATGCCACCACCAAACGCTTCGTGCAGGAAGCCGAGCATGTCGACGAGGACGACCAGCGCGATGACTTCGCTCATGTGCAGGGCCGCATCCTGCGCCTGACCTTCATCGGCGAGTCCACCTACTCACCGGTTCTCGGCCAGGTGGCGCGGGAAACCGGTATCGACTACAGCATCCTCGCCGGGCGCATCGACCGCATCAAGGACACGCCCTACGGCCAGCTGACCCTGGCGCTGACCGGCGGCGACATCGACGCCGCCCTCGCCCGCTTCGAAGCGGCTGACGTGCACCTGGAGATCCTGCGCTGATGGAAACTTTATTGCCCAACGTCGACTGGCTGGAAATCTGGCAGGCCAGTCTCGATACCCTGAACATGCTCGGCGGCTCCATGCTGTTCACCGTGCTGTTCGGCCTGCCCCTGGGTGTGCTGCTGTTCCTCACCGGCCCGCGGCAGATGTTCGAACAGAAAGGCCTGTACGCGGTGATTTCCCTGGTGGTGAACGTGCTGCGCTCGGTGCCGTTCGTGATCCTGCTGATCCTGCTGATCCCGGTCACGGTGGTGATCACCGGCACCTCCCTGGGCGTCGCCGGGGCCATACCACCGCTGGTGGTCGGCGCCACGCCGTTCTTCGCACGCCTGGTGGAAACCGCACTGCGCGAGGTCGACCGCGGCATCATCGAGGCGACCCAATCGATGGGCGCCAGCACCCGGCAGATCATCTTCAACGCCCTGCTGCCCGAAGCCCTGCCGGGCATCCTGGCGGCCATCACCGTCACCGCCATCACCCTGGTGTCCTACACCGCGATGAGCGGCCTGATCGGCGGCGGCGGCCTGGGCGACCTGGCGGTGCGTTACGGCTACCAGCGTTACCAGCCAGACGTGATGTTCGTGACCGTGGCGCTGCTGGTGGTGCTCGTACAGATTCTGCAAACCATCGGCGACCGCCTGGTGGTGCATTTTTCCCGTAAATGAAACAGCTGGAAGGGCCAGCGGCAGCGTGCCGCCACGCCATCTCACTTCAAGGAGTCAACGATGAAAAAACTGCTCACTGCCCTGGCTGTCGTCGCAGCCTTCTCCAGCGCCGCCCAGGCTGAAGCCCTGCGCGTCGCCGCCTCGGCCGTCCCGCACGCCGAGATCCTCAATTTCGTCAAACCGGCACTGGCCAAGGAAGGCGTGGAGCTGGACGTGAAAGTCTTCACCGACTACGTGCAGCCCAACGTGCAGGTCGCCGAGAAGCGCCTGGACGCCAACTTCTTCCAGCACCAGCCGTACCTGGACGAGTTCAACAAGAGCCGTGGCACCAGCCTGGTCAGCGTCGGTGGCGTGCACGTCGAGCCGTTCGGCGCCTACTCCAGCAAGATCAAGGACCTTAAAGACCTGCCGCAAGGCGCCAACGTGGTGATCCCCAACGACGCCACCAACGGCGGCCGCGCCCTGCTGCTGCTGCAGAAAGCCGGCGTGATCACCCTGAAGGATCCGACCAACATCCTGTCCACCCCGAAGGACATCGCCGAGAACCCGAAAGGCATCAAGGTGCGTGAACTGGAAGCCGCGACCCTGCCGCGCGTACTGACCCAGGTCGACCTGGCGCTGATCAACACCAACTACGCCCTGGAAGCCAAGCTGAACCCGACCGAGGACGCCCTGGCCATCGAAGGCAGCGACTCGCCGTACGTCAACATTCTGGTGACCCGCGAAGACAACAAGGACAGCCCCGCCGTGCAGAAGCTGGTCAAGGCCCTGCACAGCGATGAAGTGAAAGCCTTCATCCTGGAAAAATACAAAGGCGCGGTGGTTCCGGCGTTCTGATCGCCGCTACGCAACTGTTGCATCCAATGCCGCGTCGCCTCCGGGCCACGCGGCATTTTCATATCTTTGGCCCAGGTTCTCAGTCGGCGGGAATGAAGCGCAGCATCCCGGCCTGTCGCGGGCCTGTTCCGCTGGGATCGTCCTTGGGATGGGCGATGCCGTCGCTGACCGGCACTTCCTCGAAATCGAACGGGCTGATGCCCTCCAGGCAGGCGACGTTGACGCCGTATTGATGGGGATTGGAGCGACGCTGGTGGTGGGTGTAGATACCGCAGCGCGAGCAGAAGAAATGCTCGGCGCTCCCGGTATTGAAACGATAGGTGGTCAGCAGCTCCGCACCCTGAAGAATCCGAAAACCGGCCAGCTCCGCCGAAACCGCCACCGCCCCGCGCATCCGGCAATAGGAACAGGTGCAGCGCCGTGCCGTGTGCAGGCCATCGCTGAGCGTCACGTGAAAGCGCACGCCGCCGCAATGGCAGGCGCCGTTGATCTCGCCGATATCCTTGTTCATCGCCAGGCCCTCGTTCGCACAAGCGCACAGCATAGGCTAAATACCGAACAGGTAGCCTGGCGTTGCACTTAGCGATACCCAGGAACAGTTGCCCCAAATACTTCCGATCTACCCAGGGTATCGCTGCGCTCAACCAAGGGCTACGAGACGTGATGGTCTTTGCCGGGGCGCTCCGGTCGTGACCAGATCCACAGCGCACCGCAACTCATGCCCAGCCCGGCGAAGATCACTGACGGTGTATGCGCTACCGTCAGAATCATGATGGCGAACGCCACCAGCATGCTCAGGCTTGCCACCAGCTTGGTACGCCGCGTGATCACACCACCGTCCCGCCAGTTGCGCAGCAGTGGGCCGAACAACCGATGATTTTCCAGCCAGGCGCTGAGCCGTGGCGAACTGCGCGACGCGGCCCAGGCGGCCAGCAGCACGAACTCGGTGGTCGGCAGGCCAGGCACCAGCACACCCAACGCGGCCATGCCAATGCTCAGGTAGGCGAGCGCCAGCCACAGCCAGCGCGTCCAGCCGCTGGCCAGCGCCCGGGGCGTATCAGGCAAAGCAGCGCTCCAAATGCTCGGTGAAACGCTCGAAGGCGGCGATGGCGGCAGCTTCGGCCTCGCGCTCCTGGCGCTCGTCCAGCTCGACGCCGTCGAGGGTTGCCACGAAGGTCTTCCACCCCTGTGCCCGCCCGCCTTCGGGTTCGCCCAGATGACGTGCGCCAAAGGTATCGCTCAACCCCAGGGCCGGCATGCGCTTGAGCAGGAAGGCCGCGCCAAGCTTGGAGCCTTCGGACACGAACAACCAGGCCAGGGCGGCGCCGAGCCCGAGCGAACGACTGCGGATGGCATCATCGCCCTCGGGAACCGGCAAGCCGAGATCAGCCAGATCCAGACGCGCCTGCTTGAGACGGCAACGGGCGGGCAGGTCAGGTATCAACGCGACCAGCGCAGGATCGTTGTAGAGCGCCTCCAGATCGTACTGGAACAGGTACTGCGCGGCGACGAAACGCGCGAAACGCTCCGGGCTGGCAAACGGATCATGGCTTTTCACCAGCGCATCGAGCCGGCTATGCGGTTGGTGGGTCAACTGGTTGAGGCGCTGCGAACGCAGGGGGTGGGCAAGCTGTGCCGGTTGGGCGGTCATCGGTCTCTCCTTGGACGGGGCCTGCCGAGCGGTGCTCGGGATAGTCTAGATAAATGACGAATCAGCTGCGCAAAGTCGGTAATGCGCCTCTTACCCCTGAGCTGGAAAGTAGCGGTTCAAGTGGCGCAGATCCGCCTCCCCCAGCACTCCCGCCAGGTAACGAAGTTGCAGCCAGGCCCGCAGGTAGCCGTGGCGCGCCTCGGCCAGATCACGACGTGCGCCGTAGAGTTGCTGCTCGGCATCGAGCACGTCGCGGTTGACCCGTTCGCCACCTGTTACACTCTTGCGGGTCGCGTCGATCAGCGCACTTGCCGACTCCACCGCCAGCTCATAGGCGCGCACCTTGGCCGTGCTGCTGGCGCACAGGTTGAACTGCCGGCGCAGGTCGACGAGCACTTCGTCGCGCCGGGCATCGAGTTCATAGCGAGCCTGCTCGTAGGACGCCGAAGCCTGACGCCTGGCTGCCGATGCACCACCGCCGGCGAACAGCGGCATGCTGAGCTGGATGCCGATGCTGTCGGTGTCGTATTTCTGGTTGTAGGTGCTTTCCGAATCGGAGCGGGTCTGCCGCGAGGTGGCGTACAGGCCGAGGGTTGGCAGGTGCCCGGCGCGCTGACGCTCGACTTCCTGCTCAGCCACGGTCAGGCCGTGGCGCTGGCCGGCGAGGTCGGCATTGTGCACCAGGGCCATATCGCGCCAACCGTCGAAGCGCGCGGGCGCCAAGGGCTCGGCGCTGAACGGGCCGCTCAGTGGTGCCAATTGCTGCAGCTCCACCGGCTCGCCGATGATCGCCTGCAGCTCGCGCAGCGCGGCGTCCAGCGCATCCTGCGCCTCGATCTCCTGCGCGCGGGACAGATCATGGCGGGCGCGGGTTTCCAGCAGATCGGTATGGGTACCCTCGCCGGCGTCGAAGGTGCGCTGGTTTAGCTCGAGCTGCTCGGCATAGGCGCGCCGCTGGGCCGCCGCCAGCTCGATCTGCTCGCCCGCCAGCAAGGCCTGGCTGTAGGCCGCGAAAACGCGCACCACCAGTTCCTGACCACGGCCGCGCAAGCGCTCGTCGGCCAATGCCGCCTTGGCGACGCCCTGGCGGTACTCGGCCCAGGCGGCGTAGTCGAACAAGGGTTGCTGCAAGGTCAGCGTCGAGGAGTAACTGTCGTAGTCGCGGTCGAGGGTTACCTCGCCAGAGGTCACCTCGGATTCGTTACGAGCCTTGCGATAGTTGTAGGAAAGGCTCGGCAACAACCCGGCTCGACCGATGGCCAGATTTTCCGCACCGGCATCCCGCTCGTGGGTGGCGGCGCGGAAGGTCGGGTCGTTGCGCAGAGCCAGGGCGTAGGCGTCCATCACTCCGAATGCGAAGCTCGGCGCAGTCAGCAACGCACAAATCAGCAAAACCAAGAGCCTGACGGCGACGTTCGAAGGCTTCATTCTTCCACCAGCGCCATGTGGGTACGATCGGTCAGCGGCTTGAACAGGTAGTTGAGCAGTGAGCGCTCACCCGTGCGCACGAAGGCCTGCACCGGCATGCCGGGACGAATCGTCTGGCCCTGCAACTGCCGCAAGCCATCGTCATCCACCTGCACACGCAGCCGGTAGTAGGGCTGATCGGTCTTCTCGTCGAGCAGGCGGTCGGCGGAAACCAGCGTCACCTTGCCGTTGACCCGTGGCGTGCGGCTCTGGTTGAAGGCGACGAACAGCAGCTCCACGTCCAGGCCGGGCTGCAGCTTGTCGACCAGCTCCACCGGCGCCCGGGCGTCGACCAGCAAGGGCGCGTCCTGGGGGACGATTTCCATCAGCACCTGCCCCGGTGCGATCACCCCGCCTTCGGTGAACACATCGAGCCCGACCACCGTACCGCCAGCGGGGGCACGGACCTCGGTATGGGCCAGTTCGAAGTCGGCGGCGCTCAGGCGACTGCCCAGTTCCTCGACCTTGAGGCGGGCGTCGGCGAGTTGCTGACGCACGTCCTGCTGGTATTCCTCCTTACGCTGGGCGGCACGCAGGCGCAGCTCGAGAATCTGCCGCTGGGTGCGGCCGATGGTGCCGAGATCCTCGGAGATATCACCATTGAGCTGGGCATACAGGCGCTCGTTCTCGAGCAGACGATTGCGCGCCACGTAGCCATCACGCGCCAGCTCGCGCAGCCCCTGCAGCTGGGTCTGCATGCTGAGGCGTTGCTCGTCCTTGTGCGCCCTGGCGGCCTGCAAGCCTTGGAGCACGGCCTGGCTGCCGGCAATGCTCTCCTGCAAGCCTTCGAGCTCCAGGCGCAGTGCGGCCCGGCGGCTGGCGAGCAACTGGCGCTGCAGGGCGACGGTCGCCTCGACGCGGGGATCGGCCATGGCACTGACGCCAGCAGGCAGGGCAATTTCCGACAGACCGTCGCGCTCGGCTTCCAGCCGGGCGGCACTGATCAGCGCGCCAAGGTGCTGGACGAACAGCGCGTCGCGCTGAGCACCGATCTGCGTGGCGTCCATGCGCACCAGTACCTGGCCAGCTTCGACCCGATCGCCATCACGGACCAACAGGCGCTGAACCACGCCGCCGGAAGGGTGCTGCACCGCCTGGCGATTGCCGGCGACCACCACATTGCCGCTGACCGCCACACCCTTGTCGAGCGGGGCCAGGCCGGCCCAGAGCAGAAAGCCGCCAAACCCGAGGGCCAGCAACCAACTGCCCATGCGCGAATAACGCCGCTCGTCGAGGTGCAGCACGTCGGCCAACTGGCCTTCCTTGCGAAGCGATTCGCCCATCACGAGGCCACTCCCTGGCTGCCGTAGCTCATGCTGAACGTTGACGTGCTGCGCACCGCAGCCGCGACCGGCGGCGCCTTGGGCTGCAGGTCCTGGAGCACTCGCTCGGCAGGCCCGAATGCCTGCATCTGCCCGGCACGCAGCACCAGCAGCTTGTCGGTGCTGGCCAGTAACGACGGCTTGTGGGCGATCAGCACCAGGGTGCGGCCTTGCCGCTTGGCCTCGGCGATGGCGGCCAGCAAGGCCTGTTCTCCCGGTTCGTCGAGATTCGAATTCGGCTCGTCGAGCACGATCAACGCCGGCAACCCATACAGCGCCCGGGCCAGGCCGATACGCTGTCGCTGCCCGCCGGACAGCCCGGTTCCACCCTCGCCGAGAAGCGTGTCATAGCCGTCGGCCAGTTGCAGGATCAGGTCATGCACCCCAGCCATGCGTGCCGCGGCGACTACCTTGTCCGGGTCCACCTCGGTAAAACGTGCGATATTCTCGGCCACGCTGCCGGCGAACAGTTGCACGTCCTGCGGCAGGTAGCCGATATGGGCACCGAGGGCGGTGCGGTCCCACTGCTGCAGGTCTGCGCCGTCCAACCGAACCTTGCCGGTCTGTGCAGTGCTCACGCCTACCAACAGGCGAGCCAGGGACGACTTGCCAGAGCCCGAAGGGCCGATCACACCGAGGACTTCCCCTGCCTCCAGCGCGAAGCCGAGATTCACCAGGCATGGCGTGCGGGTTCCTGGCGCAAAGGCACTGAGTTGCTCGACACGCAACGTGCCACGTGGCGTCGGCAGCGGCATCCCCGCCTGACGTCGCGGGTTGGCCGCAAGCAACGCCGACAACCGCTCGTAGGCCAGCCGTGCATTGCTCCATTGTCGCCACACGCCGAGCACCTGGTCGATGGGCGCCAGCACTCGCCCCATGAGGATGGAGCCGGCGATCATCATGCCGGGCGTGATCAGTCCATCCAGCGCCAGCCAGGCACCCAGGCCCAGTACCAGTGACTGCAACCCCAGGCGCACGTACTTGGACCAGGCACTGAAAGCGGCGGTCTTCTCGCTGGCCAGATTCTGCTGGCCCAGAAAACCGGCATGCAGCGCGAACCAGCGCTGGCGCAGGGCAGTGAGCATGCCCATCGACTCGATCGCTTCGGCCTGACGCAGGTGGCCGGCAGCCTGCTGATTTGCCGCGATGGACAGACGCGCCGCCTCGCCGAGCGGCACCCGGGTCACGCGCTGGTTGAGCCAGGCCAGCGCCACCAGCACGAGCGCGCCGACCAGGGCCAGCAGGCCGAGCCACGGGCTGAACAGAAAGATCACGCCCAGATACACCGGAAACCAGGGGGCATCGAAGAACGCGAACAGCGCATTGCCGGTCGCGAACTGGCGCAGGCTGGTGAGATCGTTCAGCGCCTGGGTCGAGGTCTGCCGGCTGTTGCCCAGATTGGCGTCGAAGGTGGCGTTGAACACCCGCCCATTGAGGTGCATGTCCAGCCTGGTACCGAGGCGAATCACCAGCAGGCTGCGAATCCACTCCAACGCGCCGGCGAACGCGAACAGGCCGACCACGATGAGGGTCAGCATCAGCAGGGTCATGGCGTTGCCCGAAGCGAGCACCCGGTCGTAGACCTGCAGCATGTACAGCGCAGGCGCCAGCATCAACAGATTGATCGCGGCCGAGAACAGGCCAACGTGCAGCAGCCCCGATCGGCAGGCACGCAGGGCCTGAAGTATCTCGTTGCCAGCCGCGGGAACGGGCGCACGCATGCAGGAACTCCTTGGCGCAATGCCAGGCGCAGCTCGCCTGGCGGTGTCCCCGGCGCCATTGACGGGCGCCCGGGCGACACCCAGAATTCATGACCGTCACAGCCTGGGCCTTGGAAAACACGGGCCGTGACGGCGTTACCAGAGCGAACGGGATGACACATCCGTTCGCTTTTTCATTGCCGGATGATCAAGCCGCCAGCAGCAGCTCGGACTCGCTGAGCGAAGAACCCGCTGCGGTGATGATGTCGTCGGTCAGCCCGGCTGCTTCCAGCACGGCCAGCAGGCCGCCATCGTTCGGGGTGCCGGCACTGTCGGAGGCGCCTTCGACCGAACCGTTCATCAGCCCCCAGATCACGTCGTGCACGGCATTGTCACGGCCTTCCGCCGCGGTTGCGGTCAGCGGTGTGTTGCCGAAGTCGAAGGTGATCAGCGGGCTGGAAACGGTGCCGTTGGCATTCAGGCCGCCACCCAGGGTCACTTGCTGCAGGGTGCCGTACAGCGAGTGGCTGCTGAAGTTGTAGGACAGGTTGCCGACTGCCGAAAACGAGAACGAGCCATCACCCAGGCTGATTGCGTAGGTATCGCCAGACAGGCCGGACGCCACACCGTTGGTGTAGAACCCGCCAGTATTGGTGGGGTGCTCACCCGGTACGCCGGTATCCTGATAGGCCTGCAGCAGGCTTTCGAGCGTACCGCCCGAGCTGAAGCCCACAGGAAACTCGTTGGCATCGTAGCTGTAGGAAATTGCCATTTTCTCTCTCCTTGCTTCGGCGATTGGTTCGCCGCGTGAGTGACACCTCGCGGTGCCGATTTCCATGCCGTTTCCGGCATGCTTCCTGGTTGGCCTCGAAAGGCAGTGGCCAGCCTCAGAACTGCAGCTCGAAACCGCCCATCACGGTGCGGCCCGGGCCATAGGATTTGGTGAAGATGTCGGAGTAACCGCTGACGTAACTGCGGTCGCGGATGTTTTCTACAGTGGTGCGCAGCAGCAGGTTGCGGCTGACCCGATAGCTGGCGAACAGATCCCAGGTGGTGTAGCTGGGCCACAGATCGTAGTCCCAGTCCTCTGGACCGCCGGCCGCGCTGTAGTTGAGCCGAGCGCCAATTTCCAGGCTTTCATTGAGCCAGCGGGTGCCGAACACCCAGCTGCCGCGATCCATCGGCAGGTTGCGCGCGCTGTTCATGCCGAACACATCACCGGCACAGGATTGCTGGGCGTCGAGGTAGGCCTCGTAAGAGGCATAACCGGCGGCAATGGCTTCGTTGTGGAAGTCCGAGTAGCTGCCGTCCTCGCGAGGCATGTCTTCGCGAATGTAGTCGCTGCCGAGTGGATACACCTTCTGGCAGAGCTTGTTATCGCCGCCGAGCACATGGGTGTAGTTGACGCCCGTGTACCAGCGCCGGGCGTCGTAATCGACCTCGAACTCCATACCGCGAAAGTTCATCGGAACCTGGTTGTTGACGAACATGGTATTGCCCAGGCCGCCGGTGCGGCCTGGCAGAACATTGACCATGGAGGTCACCAGGTAATTGTCGACCCGGGTATCGTAGTAGGCGACCTTGGCCTGGAAGCGATCACCATTGCTGATCAGGTCGAAGGTGTCGACGTTGAAGCCCAATTCCCAGCTACGTGAGGTTTCGGGATCGGCGTAAGGGTTGGGATACATGCGCGCAAAGGGATCACCTGGGTGCGAGCCTTCCATCAGCGATTCGGTCAACGCGGGCGGGCGCCATGACTCGCCCCAGTTGGCGAACAACTCCAACCAGCCGGTGGGTCGATAAGCCGCGGAAAGAGTCGGCAACAGCTTGCCCATGCTCTCGTCGACGTCGTAGTCGCGCATGCCCGCATTCGAGAGCCAACGCGGAGCGTAGTTGCCAGAGGTGTAGTAGTTGGCGACGGAGGTCGGATTGGCCAGTGCATTCTCGAGCGTTACGACACTGTTGCAGCCAGACTGGATACCGGCCGCGCAGCGTACTCTGGCGTTGTTCAACTGGTTGGTCACGACCGCGGTGAAACGTTCGAGGCGGCTCTGATAGGCCCACTCGGTCGACGGCACCTGGGTCTTGCCCTTGAGGTGGTAGTAGTCGTATCGCAGGCCACCTGCGAGCGTGAACTGTTCAGTTTCGAAGGTCAGATTGCCGAAGGCGCTGGCGATGCTGCGCTTGCCATTGGGATTGAGAGTGTTCTGCCCGGATGAGAAATTCTCGCCCTGATAGTTGCTCCGGTTCTTGGAGGTGCCTTTATCGAGGAAGTACTCCAGGCCGTGATTGAAGCGAAAGCCCTCCACACCAGCGACGGAGAACCGCGCGGTGTTGTCGAGCTTGAAGCCATAGGTATCGACCCGCGTATTGGTGTCACTGCCAAGGCCTGCCTCGCACTCCTGCAGCCAGTCGGCAGGAATAGGGTTCTGCCGACAGTAGCCCAGGCGCCAGGCGGTCGCGGTCATGTCCACTCCATCGGTGACGACAGGTCGGCCGGCGGCAGTATTGCGCTCGTTTCTGGTACTCACGTAGTAGAGCTTGGCGTTCAGGTCGATCCAGGGCGAGTCAGGCGCGAAGGTGTAATCCAGGCCGAAAGACTGCGAACGCGCGCTGGCATCGCCAAACTTGGCCCAGGCCGCGTCACCGTCGATAGCGGAGCCATCCACTGCATTGGTCACTCGGCGGTCGGAAACGTTGTTGTAGCTGAGGTCGGTTCCCACGTAAGTGAACTGCAAGGATTGCTCGGGCGTCAGGGTGAAGCGGCCCTTGAACAGCTCCGAATCCTGTTCCTGATTGGAAAACTTGATGCGGTCGACCACCTGGGTGACACCCTCCCTGCCGTCCTGAACGCCGGAGGTGAGGAAGTCGAAATTCTCGCGGCGCGAACCCGGCGCGTAATCACCAAAGCTGCGTCGGCTACGGGCAGCGAGCAATTCCCAGTGTTCACCGAAACGCCCGGCCACCGCTGCGCTGCCAATGAAGTTGACGCCATTGCCGTGGCCGCCCAGGCCGGTCATGCCGCGCAGACGCACACCCTGGTCCTGGCCAGGCAGGATGATGTCGTCGACGTTGAGCGTGCCGAAGTTGGCGCTGCCGGCAATCGACGTGGCACCGGTGACGTCGGAGCGCGGGCCCTTCTCGATCACCACGCTGCTGATCAACTCGGAATCCACGTAAAGCTGGCCATTGCGCTGCTGGTGGCCGTTCTCGTTGAAGTTCTGGCGCATGCCATCGATCATCGTGTTGACCCGACCGAAGTCCTGCATGCCGCGGATGTTGACCGACAGGCCGGGGTCCTGGGCACTCACCGCGCTGTACACGCCAGGGGTCTCGACCAGCATGTCGGCAGCATGCCTGGGCGGGTTGCGATCGAGTTGCTCGCGGGTGATCACGCTTACCGAGCGGGGCGTCTGGTAGATCCACTCGTTGCTGGCATCGCGCGTCGACTCGATCAGGGTCGTGTCGATCTGCAGCGTACCGGCCACATCGGCCAGGCGCTCCAGATTGACTCGCCGCTCACCGGTGAAGCTGTAGCTCACCGGTGAGCCGCCGAGCAGCAGGCGCAGACCTTGCTCTGGCGCGTATGTCCCTTTGAGCGCATGGCTCTGCAGACCTGCCAACTTGCCGCTGTCGAAGAACACCTGGATTCCCGCCTGCTCGGCGAAGGCGATCACGGCACTGCGCAATGGCTGCGCCGGAATGTCGAACTCGACCTGCGCGGCTGCTGAGCCGCTGTCCACATTGCCCACTGCAGCTGCCGGCTGCTGAGCCCAGACGCTGCTGCCGGAGGCCAGTGCCATGCTGACCAACAGACCGCCAGCCAACCCACGCCAGCGATGTATGCGCTGAGGTGCGCTGCTTGAATGACACGTTCCCTTGTTGACCATCGACCCTGCTCTTTTCTTGTGTTGACGTGTAATGAAAATCACTATCAACAAGCAAGACGATGCAGCCTGCCAAACTCAGTAAGCGTTTTTGAAAATTATTCGATCAGGGCCGAGTGCCAAGGCACCTGTTCAGTAGATCAGGCTCACGCCAGGCAGATCGGCATGACGAACCTGCAGCTCGCGGGTAAGGGTTGCAACCGCGCCGTCCAGCGAATCAAGGCGAAATACGCCACTGACCCGGCGCTGCGCCAGTCCGTCACCAGCGACGAAGATGTGCCCGTCCCGGTATCGGTTGAGCTGGGTTACCACCTGCTGCAACGGCACCTGGTCGAAAATCAGCAAGCCGCGCTGCCAACTGCTGGCCCGCGACGGCTCCAGATCCAGGCGCTCGATGCGCCCGTCAGTGCCGATCCGGGCACTCTGCCCCTGCTCGAGAACCAGGCTCTGGCCCTGTCTGCTGACTGCGACCCGATGCTGCATGACGCCGACGAGCATTTGCCCGCCTTCCTCGCGACTGACCAGAAAGCGGGTGCCCAGCGCCTGAGCCTTGCTGCCGTTGCTGTCGATGATGAAGGGGCGCGTTTCCTGTTGCCCAACGGGCGCAGTCTGGAACACCGCCGAGCCGGCGAGCAGCTCGATACGCCGGGCCTGGGGGGTGTAGTCGAGGCGTATGGCGCTGCGCGCATCGAGTGTCGCCAGGCTGCCGTCAGGCAACGCGACGGTGCGTACTTCGCCAGTGGCGGTCAGATGGTCGGCGACCAGCGGCAGGTACAACGCAGGTGCCTGGCTCCAGCCGATCAGGGTAACGAGCACCGCTAGCGACGCGCTGCTCAACCAGCGCAGCGCACGGCGGGTGCGCCGCCTGGGCATGGCGACCGGTCGGGCTGACGCGCGACGCGGCACCTCGGCAACCGGCTCTTGCAGGCTGGCCAGGTCGCCCCAGGTATGCCGGGCGAACTGCAGTGCGGCGCCGTGGCGCGGATCGAGCGCGAGCCACGCCTGCAACGCCAGCTGCTCATGCTCGTCGAGCGGCGAGTCGCTCATGCGCACCGCCCATTCGGCAGCAGCCTGGCGAATCCCGCGATCCTGCAGGTCTGGGCTATTCACGTGTGCTCTCGGCTTTCTCTTGTAAGACTGAAGACGCTCAGGCGGCTCTTTTACCGTAAAAGTTTCCGACCATGCCGGTATTTTTGCCATCACGAGCCTGCGCCGAGGCGTTCCATGACGTGGGCCAAGGCTTTGGACAGATGCTTTTGCACCGAACTGTCGCTGATCTCCAGGCGCCTGGCGACCTCGGCATGGGTCAGCCCTTCTATGCGGTTGAGGTGAAAGATTTCGCGGGTTCGCGGTGGCAGCTCGGCCACCGCTCGCTGCAACAGCTCCATACGTTGCTGCCTCTCGGTGATGTCTTCCAGGCTATCGACTTCATCCTCGACAGCATTGAGCACATCGTCGCCGACCAGGTCGGTCTTGCGCCGCTCCTGCTGACGGCGGTGGTCGATCAGCAGATTGCGCGCAGTGCGGTAGAGGTAGGCTGGCGTATTGTCGATATGGTCGTGCCGCGCCTGCTCGCTGAGGCGCAGAAAGCTCTCCTGGACCAAGTCGGCGGCCAGGTGCGGGTCACGGCTCTTGCGCAGCAGGAAGCTTTGCAAGGCACGAGCGTGCTGCTGAAAGAGGCCTTTGAGATCCAGATCCGACACTCGTCATACCTGACCTGAGCGGAAAGAGGCGGCATCTTACCGGCAGATGAGAATAGTTTTCAATTATCATTTTTGGCCAGGCATTGCCGCCGCCCGGGCTGCTCGAGAAAGAGCGCCAGGCAGTGTTCGCAAAAAAGAGGGCCAGGATATCGGCCAGGTTGATGCCAAGCAGGGCAAATGAAAATGGGACCCGACGGGTCCCATTTTTCACTCGCTACCGACCAGCCCCGGTAGTTGCGCCGCCAACTTGTCGATGTTGATCGGCGCGCGGATGAAGCCGCGCTGGGTGCCGTCCGGGCCGATGACGGCCAGGTTGCCGCTGTGGTCGACGAGGTAGTTTTCCTTGCTGGTATCGGCCGGGATGTAGGGAATGCTCACTGCGTTGGAGAGCTTCTGGATGGTGTCCGGCTCGCCGTTCAGGCCCATGAAGCCGGCATTGAAGTAGCCCAGGTACTTCTTCAATTGCTCTGGCGTATCACGGGCCGGATCGACGCTCACCAGCACGATGCGCAGGTTGTTCCAGGTCTCTTCCGGGATCTGCGTGCGCAGTTGGCGCAGTTGCGCCAGGGTCGCCGGGCAGATGTCCGGGCAGAAGGTGTAGCCGAAGAACAACAGGCTCCACTGATCCTTGAGCTGGCCGGTGGAGAAGGCCTGGCCGTCCTGGTCGAGGAAATCCAGGGCAGGCACCTGGCGCGGCTGGGGCAGCATGACGATGCCGGCGTCGAGCAGTGCAGCGGCGTCGTTGGACTTGCCGCGCAGCGCCTGGCTGGCGATCAGGCCGAGCACCAGGGCCGCGGCAGCGATGAGGACGAATACGATGATGTGCTTGCGAGTCATGGTGGCCACGATGGTCAGGGTGAAGGGTATCGCCCTGCATGATCCGATTCCCCGACTCGGCGGCGGGGTGTACCTGGCGGCACAGGAATCGGCCATCTGGCGATGCGCAGCGGGAAAAGGTACCAGATACGCAGCGCCAGGTGGCCATCGATGCCTGCGGCCAGCTGTCACGCTGACCGCAGGCCGGGCGCATGCATCAGGCCACCGCGCGGCGCATGCTCAGCGCACGGCCCTCGAGGCGACGGGTCAGGCCATGGCGCTCGATCAGCAGCGCCCCGCCCTGCTGCTCGGCGGCGCGGCCCCAGTCGTCGAGCAGCTCCATGCAGGCATGGTCGACGTAGCTGAGCTTGTCGAGTGGCACGTGCAGGCGGGTGGTCGGCGCGATGCCTTCCAGCACGCTGGCCAGGTGCGGCACCTTGAGGAAGGTCGCCGAGCCGGTCAGGCGCAGTTCGGCTTCGTCGGGGCCGATCTGGTTGAGGCTGACCTTCAGGCGCGAGGCCTTGCCGGCCAGCTTGACCAGCGTCAGGGCGAAACCGATCAGCACGCCGGTCAGCAGGTCGACGGCGACGATACCCAGTGCCGTGGCGGCATAGATGAATACCGGTGCGCGTCCATAGCGACCCAGGCTACGAATCGCCTTGATGTCGACCAGCTTGAAGCCGGTGTAGACCAGCACGCCACCCAGGCAGGCGATCGGGATGCTCTGCAGCACCGACGGCAGCAGCATGACGAAGGCCAGCAGCCAGGCGCCATGGAAGATTGTCGACATGCGGGTGCGGGCACCGGCCTGAACGTTGGCCGAGCTGCGCACGATCACGCCGGTCATCGGCAATGCACCCAGCGCGCCGCAGAGCATGTTGCCGATACCCTGGGCGGACAGCTCACGGTCCAGGTTGGAACGCGGCCCGCTGTGCATGCGATCCACCGCCGCGGCCGACAGCAGGGTTTCCGCACTGGCGATGAAGGCGACGACCACCGCCGCGAGAATGATGTGCGGGTTGGCCAGGTTGAGCAGGTCGGCCGGTTGCACCCAATCGATGGCATCGCTCAGGGTCGCCGGTACCTCGACCCGCGCCACGCCGAGCCCCAGCCACAGGCTGATCAGCGTCATCAGCGTCACGCCGATCAGTGCACCCGGCAGAAAACGCAGCCCCTGCGGGCGCAGCTTGTCCCACAGGAACATGCAGGTGATGGTGCCGAAGCCCAGCAACGCCGCCGCCATGGCACTACCGCCACCGAGGCCGGGAATGGCCTGGCGCAGGGTGTCGGGGAAGGCCAGCAGATTGTCCAGGCCCGAAGCCTGGGGTTTCACGTCGAACATCACGTGCAACTGCGAAAGCACGATGAGAATGCCGATCCCGGCGAGCATGCCGTACACCACGGCCGGTGCGGTGACGCGGAACCAGCAGCCCAGGCGCAAGCGCCCGGCGATCAGTTGCAGCAGGCCGGCGAGCAGCAGAATCGGCCCGAGCATGGCGATGCCGTGGGTGCGCACCAGCTCGAAGACCAGCACGGCCAGACCGGCCGCCGGGCCGCTGACCTGTAATGGCGAACCGGCCAGCCAGCCGACCACCAGGCCGCCGATGATGCCGGTGATCAGGCCCTTGGCCGGCGGCATGCCGGAAGCGATGGCGATGCCCATGCACAGTGGCAGGGCGACGAGGAACACCACGATGGATGCCAAGGCATCGCGTGGCAGAGCGGTTTTGAATGAGGCGAGGGTCATGGTGCGGTCTCCTGCAGATCCAGCGCACGAAAGGTCATGACGATGAGCCACAGCTCACCATCAGCAGGTGTAAGGCAGTCAAAACCCAAGAGGCTTGTTGCCAGGGGCAAGGCAACAAGCCCGAAAACGGCTGTCGATTGTGGGCGGTTGATCCGCGGGTCGATTCATGGCCACCGGGTGACGTCCTGTCATTAGCGTTACGAGGCCAGGTAACGGGCTCGCGGGCTGGCGTTGGGGGTGGTTTCGCCATCGAGGGGCAGGAACTCGCCACGCTCGGCGTCATACGCCTTGATGGTGCAGTTCTCGATGTCGTAGACCCAGCCATGGATGAACAGCTGGCCGCTGGCCAGGCGTGCGGCGACGGAAGGATGGGTGCGCAGGTGATCGAGCTGGGCGACCACGTTTTCCTCGGTCAACACGCCGAGTTCCTGGTGCTCGGCGCAACTGCAGCTCTGCTGGGTGACGGTCTTGGCGACCTCGGCATGGCGCAGCCAGGCCTTTACGGTCGGCATGCGCTCGATGCTCTGCGGGTTGAGCACCGCCTTCATGGCGCCGCAGTCGGAATGGCCGCAGATGATGATGTGCTGCACGCCCAGGCCCATCACCGCGTATTCGATGGCGGTGGAAACGCCGCCGTTCATCTGGCCATACGGCGGTACCACATTGCCGACGTTACGGGTCACGAACAGCGAGCCGGGGTCGCTCTGGGTGATCAGCTCGGGGACGATGCGCGAGTCTGCGCAGGTGATGAACATGGCCCGGGGGCTTTGCTGGTTGGCCAGCTTGCTGAACAGCTCGCGCTGCTCGGGGAACACGTCACTACGAAAACGCTGGAAGCCATCAAGCAGAGTTTGCAGGGCCTCGTCTGCGCTCTGCTTGCCGGCTGCTGGGGGTGTGGCGGATCGGATGGAACGAACACGCTCGCTCATGGTGCCTCCTGGTTTTCAGTCGTGATATTGACTTGCCATCTAATGGCAGTTTGCTTCGTGACCGATAGGTCACATAGCAAACGAACTTACCCATGAAGGCTTAAACCAACCTTAATCGCAAGAAATCCGCTCGATATCGGCAGTGCTTTTGTAACCGCATGCCACTGGGCATGGATCACTGAGACGCCGTAACCAGCCGCTCTAGCATGGGCCTGATAGCACCCAATCTAAAAGCGCGCAGATGTCTTTGCTGTGACAACGCGGAGCCTTTTATCGGGAAACAGGCTGCGAGTAGGAGAGCGAGGCGAGCCCTGTCCCGCACGGGCCAGCAGTGCGGGATAGGGCTACATGGCAGGATCAGCCGCGATGACGGCCGCGGAAGAAGTCGATCAGGCCCTGGGTGGAACCGTCCTCGGCCTTCGGTTCGTCGCTGCCGACCATGCGCGAATAGACGCCCTTGCCCAGCTCCTTGCCGAGCTCCACGCCCCACTGGTCGAAGGCGTTGTTGCCCCAGATGACACTCTGCACGAACACCTTGTGCTCGTACATGGCGATCAGCGCGCCGAGGCGGCGGGGGCTGACGCGCTCCATCACCAGGGTGTTGCTCGGGCGGTTGCCGGGGAATTCCAGCAACGCATCTTCCAGCGCACGCAGGGTTTCGATGTCCAGGTCGTTGGACGGTTCGTCCAG
>JAAIGE0100181277.1_pt1 | contig 25664 bp, 21 predicted proteins | sample 6487951 | NCBI WGS metagenome assembly JAAIGE01 (sample SAMN13974128, study PRJNA590717) | phyllosphere metagenome | biome: tomato field; feature: multiple bacterial spot infested tomato fields; material: tomato leaves; isolation source: leaves from tomato fields | host: Solanum lycopersicum ...
CGCCGCATCTGCGACGTCGACGACGAGGACCTCGCCGACATGATCCGCGAGCTGCGCGGCTATGATCCCAAGCCCGGCTGCCGTTTCGGCGGCGAGCGGACGCAGTCGGTCGTCCCCGACCTGTTCCCGATCATGGAGCTGGGTACCAGCGCCAAGATGCTGTCGATCGTGCCGCTGATGGCCGGTGGCGGCCTGTTCGAGACCGGCGCCGGTGGTTCGGCCCCGAAGCACGTGCAGCAGTTCGTTGAAGAGGACTACCTGCGCTGGGATTCGCTGGGTGAGTTCCTGGCCCTGGCCGCGTCGCTGGAACACCTCGGCAACCGCTACGACAACGCCGCTGCCCGCGTGCTGGCCAAGGCGCTGGACGAAGCCAATGGCCAGTTCCTGGACAACGACAAGTCGCCGTCGCGCAAGCTGGGTGGCATCGACAACCGCGGCAGCCACTTCTACATCGCGCTGTACTGGGCGCAGGCCCTGGCCGCGCAGACCGAAGACGCTGCACTGCAGGCCCGCTTCGCACCGCTGGCCAAGGCGCTGACCGACAACGAGCAGAAGATCGTCGAAGAGCTGATCGCCGTGCAGGGCAAGGCCGTGGACATCGGCGGCTACTACCGTCCGGACGTGGCCAAGGCCAGCAAGGCGATGCGCCCGAGCGCGACCTTCAACGCCGCGCTGGAGCAGCTGCGCGGCTGATCCATCGCCGCTCGGTCGTGATACCGGAACCCGCGCTTCGGCGCGGGTTTCTTTTTTGCAGGCCGCGGGGGTCAGAGCCCTTCTGCATGGCAAAAGGGCTCTGACCCCTTCCTGCCCGGGGTCGGATCCCTCTGCACCGCAGAGGGCTCTGACCCCAGCCGAAAAGCGCGACATCCGTCGGCTGTCGGAATGCCGTCAAAGGGGCATGAAACTTGCCCGCGATGGCCGTCGCAGAACCGATAAGAGTGAATCTGCAACCGCCCTCGATCTGAGCAGTCGATCACGACGGCTGCCGCTGGCGATGGCCTAGCCTTGGCGACGCGAGGCCACCGGGGAGGTGGCCGCACGGGGAACACGGATGGCACGCGTGCTGGTGGTGGGAACCGACATCCAGGGCGAGCAGGCCCTCCTGCAGCGGCTGCGCGTGGCATCAGCCCTGCCGGACGACCAGATCCGCCGCAGCCAGGACCTGGATGATTGCGACCTGCTGGTCATCCGCGATACCCCGGCGCTGCGCAACGCGGCCCTGCGCATGCGTCAGCAGCGTCCGCGACTGCAGTGCTGGATCGAGGACCTGGGGGGCCAGCTGCGTGACGGTGATGGCCACCAGGACGTACTTGATGACAGTGCCATCGGCCGTGCATTGCGCGGCATGCAGTTGGCAGTGGAGCCCCTGGCCATGCACGCACTCGCACCGATCCGCCTGGCTGATGGTGCGCATGCCATCACCCGTCTGCTGCGCGAGCGGCTGCCGCTGCGGCAGGGCCAGGCACTGCTGAGTGATGCGGGCGAGCCGTTGCTGTTGATGGATCTGGAGCACGACCAGGCGGTGCTGCTGCAGGAGCCGGCGGCCACCCTTGTGGAACGCCTGGCCGATGCCTTCGAACGCCTGCAGCTGGATGCGTTGACGCCGGCGCGCCTGCAGGCGCTGGCCGGTGAGCGGCCGCGCCAACCGCTGCGGCCGCTGTTGTGGCAATGGGCGCAGCGCAGCCGCCATTGGCAGGCGCTGGATGAACGCCTGCGCAGCGCGTCGGTGAAACTGCTGCGCTGGCCGGACTTCCGCGTGCTGGGGCACGACCACGATGGCTTCCGCCTGTGCTCGCTGTTGCTCAAGCGGGCCTGCACGGTGGACGAGTGCGCGATGCTGCTCGAGCTGCCGGCCGCAGCGGTGCGCGATTTCATCCATGCCGCCTACCTGTGCGGCTATGCACAGTTGCAGGTGGCGTCGGGCGCACCGATAGCGTCGTCGAGGCACGGCGCCGGTACCGACAACGGCCTGCTCGCCCGCTTGTGGCGGCACCTGCGCGGGAGCGAGCGCAATGCGTGAGCACAAGGTGGTGGTGCTGGGCGGGATGGGCAGCGGCAAGTCGACCCTGGTGCGCAGCATCGCCGCCGGCGCGGTGATCGACACTGACGTTGCCAACAGTGACCGTGCGGGTGCGGACAAGGCGTCGACCACCGTAGCGCTGGACTACGCCGATATCCACCTGCCCAACGGTGAGCGCCTGCGCCTGTACGGAACACCCGGCCAGCAGCGTTTCGATTTCCTGTGGCCGATCCTGTTGCAGGGCGCACGTGGCGCGGTGCTGCTGCTGGATGCGCGTCGCGCCGGCCTGGCCAGCGAGCTGGAAGACTATCTTCAGGTGCTGCGCCCGTTCGCATCATCCTTGGCACTGGCGGTGGCGGTCACCCACCTGGATCAGGCGCCACACGCCGCGCTGGATGACTGGGCCGCCCGTGCCTACCTCGATGACCAGCCGCTGCCGCTGCTGGCGGTGGATGCCCGTGACCGCGAACAGGGACTGCTGCTGATGGATGTATTGATGAGCGAAATGGAAGCGCACGCACTGGTGGCTGCGCATGGCTGACGGGCAGATGGCGGTACTGCCCGATGCCGGCCAGCGTGAGCGCCTGCAGCCTCTGCTGCAGGACCTGCAGCAGCGCGTGGAAGGCGTGCGCACGGTCGTGCTGGCCAGTGTCGATGGCTTCGCCCTGGTCAGCGCCGGGGCCGAGGGGCGCGGCGAACGGCTGGCGGCGATGACCAGCGCGATGCTGGCGCTGGCCGCGGCGGTCGGGCGCGAACTGGTGCTGGGTGATCTGCAGACGCTGATGCTGGAAGCGGCGGGCGGCAAGGTACTGATGCTGGCCATCCATGCCGAGGGGCGCGCGCCGTTGCTGCTGATGGCGGCCTGCGACCAGCGCAGCGTGATCGGCCAGGTGCTGTGGCAGAGCAGGGAATGTGGCCAGGCGATCCTGGCCGAACTCGGCGGATCGTGAGCCCGGCCGCAGGGGAACGAGGGGCTCGAACCAACATCGACAAGGGGTGCGACGTGGCTGGATTGAATGAATCGTTGAACGCACTGATGGGCATCGACGGCGCGCAGGCAGTAGCGCTGGTCGACTACGAGAGCGGCATGCTGCTGGGCGAGGCCGGTGCCGGCATGGACATGGAAGTGGCCGCCGCCGGCAACACCGAAGTGATCCGCGCCAAGATGAAGACCGCCGCGTCGCTGAACCTAAACGACAGCATCGAGGACATCCTGATCTCGCTGGGCAAGGCGTACCACATCATGCGCCCGGTGGCGAAGAAGCAGGGCCTGTTCTTCTACATCGTGCTGGACCGTACCAAGTCCAACCTGGCACTGGCCCGGCGCAAAGTGCAGGACGTGGAGGCCGAACTGGCGATCTGAGCCGGTAGTGCCGGCCGCTGGCCGGCATCTGCATCGATCCACCGGCGGTCCAGGTGCTGCCGGCCAGCGGCCGGCACTACCTCTGCGCTCGACGGCATCACACACGCCGGCGTATGGTGGATATCCGTCTCCCTACCGAGCCGTGCATGTCCCAGCCTGTCATCGCAACCATACTGGCGCCGCGCATCGCCGGCGCCATCCGCGATGGTTTCGAGGATTACCACGCACGTTTCGCGGCGATCACCGTTCGCGCCCGCCTGCGTTTCGAGCAGCGCGACTGGGCTGGTGCCCGCCAGGATGCGGTCGAGCGCATTGCCCTGTACGACCTGTGCATCGCCGAACAGATGGACGCGCTGCGTCGCCTGGCCGGTGAAGTGATCGGTGAGCGCGCGCTGTGGCTGCAGGTGCACGCGGAGTACAGCGCGCTGCTGCAGGGGCTGATCGACGCCGAGCTGTACAAGACCTTCTACAACACGTTGTCGCGGCGGCTGTTCGCCACTCGTGGCGTGGATCCGGCGCTGGAGTTCATTGCTTTTGATGTCGAACCGTCCGATGCGATCACCCATCCGGTTGCCCGGCATACCTATGCGGTCTCGCCGACGCGACCGGTGGAGGCGCTGCAGCGGGTGCTGGCCGATTACCGCTTCGATATTCCCTATGCCCACCAGCTGCGCTGTGCGGCGGCGATTGCCGTACGTCTGCAGGACGATCTCGCGCATTGGGGCGACACGCCGGTGCGCAGCATCGAGCTGCTGGATACCGTGTTCTACCGCGAGCGCCGTGCCTATCTGGTCGGCCGGGTGTTCGGCGAGCATCGCTTCTCGCCGTGCGTGATCGCGCTGGTCAATGACGAGCGTGGCCTGCGTGCCGATGCGGTACTGACCCGGCGCCGCGATGTCGCCCACCTGTTCGGCGTTTCGCGCAGCTATTTCCAGGCCGATCTGGCCACGGTGGGTGATGCCGTGGTGTTCCTGCGCAGCCTGCTGCCGGGCAAGCCGATCGACGAGATCTACACCGTGCTGGGTCGGGCCAAGCAGGGCAAGACCGAGCGCTACCGAACCTTCTTCCGCCACTTCAACGAGCATCCGCAGGAACGGCTGGTGCATGCCGAAGGCACGCCGGGCATGGTCATGGCGGTATTCACTCTGCCCAGCTACCCGCTGGTGTTCAAGCTGATCCGTGACCGTTTCTCCTGGCCCAAGGCGATGTCGCGGCAGCAGGTGGAAGAAAAGTATGCGCTGGTATTCAACCTGGATCGTGTCGGCCGCCTGCTTGATGCGCAGCCGTATCGCCACCTGCGGTTCCCACGTGACCGCTTCGCTCCGGCATTGCTGGAGGAACTGCTGCAACAGTGCGCGCAGAGCGTGCGACTGGATGGCGACGAGGTCGAGATCAACCTGTGCTACGTGCAGCGCCGCTTCCGCCCGTTGAATCTCTACCTGCGCGAGCAGGGCGGGGACGCGGTGCGCGCGGCGGTGCTCGACTACGCGCAGGCAATCACCGACATGGCGCGCAACAACATCTTCCCCGGCGACATGCTGCCGAAGAACTTCGGCGTCTCGCGGCATGGCCGTGCGGTGTTCTACGACTACGACGAGCTCTGCCTGGTCAGTGACTGCGTGTTCCGTGCCTGGCCGCAGCCGCGCACGCCGGAGGAGGCCATGGCCGACGAGCCCTGGTTCCATGTGGGGCCGCGCGATGTGTTTCCCGAGCGTTTCGGCCCGTTCATGGGCCTGCCGGGAGGAGAGCTGGCAGCGGTGCGCGAGCACTACCGGCACCTGTTCGACCCGGGCTGGTGGCAGGGCCTGCAGGAACGCTTCGCCCACGGTGACTATCCGGATACGCCGCCCTATGCGGGCGCCCACCGGCTGGCGTGATTGCCATTGTCATTGCCAGCTGCAGCGCCGCCTGCGGTAGGCTTGGCACTCCAAGCACAAGGAGTGAGTGTAATGCGGTCTTCCCTTTTCCTGGCCCTGACGCTGGCCCTGGGCAGTGGTGTCGCCTGCATCGGCGTGGCCGACGCACAGACCGCGCGTGAAGTACGCAAGCAGCTCGAGGCCAGCATGATGCTCAGCGGTATCATCAATATCGGCCGCGGAGGCCAGGTGGAAGGCTTCCAGCTGGATCGCCGTGAGAAGGTTGCCGCCGACGTGGCGGCAATGGTTGACGGCACGGTCAAGGGCTGGCGCTTCGAGCCGGTGCTGGTCGATGGCAAGCCTGTGCTCGCGCGCACCGCTGTCCGCTTGCGCCTGTTGGCCGAGACCCTGACCGGCAATACCATGCAGATCCGAGTGGTCGATGCCAACTTCGGCAGCATCGACAATGAACAGGCGCGGCCCAGCGACGACGTAAGTGCGGCGAAAATGCGCCCGCCGGCGTACCCGGAACGGGCGGCTTCAATCCGTGGCCAGGGCGACGTGATACTGCTGGTCAAGGTGGGGCGCGATGGCAAGGTCGCCGATGTGATCGCCGAACAGACCAACCTGGCGGTGGTCGCTCCCGAGCGCACCATGCAGATGCTGCGCGATGTGCTGGCAAAGTCCAGCGTGGCGACGGCCCGGGGCTGGACATTCAATCCGCCGACCACCGGTGAGTACAGGGATCGTGAGTTCTGGACCGTGCGGGTGCCGGTCCGCTATGCCTTCGACCGGAAGGAAGAGCGGTATGGCCGATGGTCGGCCTACATTCCGGGGCCGCGCCAAGAGGCGCCATGGAAGACAGGCGAAGACGAGAAGGCGTCCGGTACCGATCTACTGCCCGAAGGTGGCGTCTACATGGTCGGCCGCAACGACGGCCCGCGGCTGCTGACGCCGCTGGGGTGAGGGCGCGTGGAGGCGGTGCCGGACGTATCCGGTGCCGCCTCAGTCCGCGTACGGGTACACCACCACCCGGTTGCGGCCCTGTTCCTTGGCCAGGTACAGCGCCTTGTCGGCCAGCCGCAGCGCCTGCTCGGCGTCGACATGGAAGCTCGGGAAATGCGCCACGCCCAGCGACACGGTGATGGTGCCGACCGGCTCGAACGGATGATCGGCAATATGCTGGCGCAGGCGCTCGCCGGCCTGCCGCGCCGATTCGGTGCCGATGCCCGGCAGCAACAGCAGGAACTCTTCGCCACCGGCGCGGCAGAGGATGTCGCTGTCGCGCGAGTAGCGGCGCATCTGGTCGGCGATGTGGACGATGGCGGCGTCGCCGACGTCATGACCGTGGCTGTCGTTGATCGATTTGAAACGATCGATGTCCAGCGCCAGGATCGCGAACGGGATGCGCTGCACCTGCAGCGCATCCAGCGCCTGCTGGAGGCCGCGGCGGTTGAGCAGGCCGGTCAGTGGATCGGTGCGGCTGGCGCGGTTGAGCGTGCCAATCCGGTCCTGCAGCGCGTTGAAGCTGTGCAGTACCGCCTGCTTGAGCTGGGCGACCTCGAAATACCAGGCACGAATGCCGCTGACGTGGTTGATCGCATTGCCGGTGTCCTCACCGCCCTGCACGTTGCGCGCCAACTGCCATAGCGGCAGCGAGATGCGGCGCGCAAACCACCAGGTGATCAGCAGCGACAGCAGGCCCAGCGGGATCGCGTTCCAGATCACTGCGGTCATCAACCGCGACAGCGGCTGCAGGGTGGATTCGGTCGGGCGCTGGGCGATGATGCCCCAGCCGGTGGCCGGCACCGGTGCATAGCCGGCCAGCATCGACACCCCGCGGTTGTTGCGCACCTGCTGTGCACCGCGTTCGCCGCGAATCACCGCCTTCACCGCCGGGTTGCCGACCACATAGTCACCCACCCGCTTGCCATCGGCGTGGTACAGCAGGCGGCCGTGGCGGTCGACCACGTACAGGTAGGAACCGTCGCGGTAGTAGTGCTTGCCCAGCAGCGTATGCAGCGCGCTGCGCTGGCGCAGGTACAGGGTGCCACTGACATAACCGCGATAGTGGCCCTGGCGGTCGAAGATCGGGTGCGACAGCGAGACCAGCAGCTTGCCGGTGGCCGACTGGTACGGGTCGCTGATCATCGGCTGGCGCGCCGCCAATGCGGCGTTGTTGCCGACGCTGTGCAGGATTTCACCCTGCAGCTGCAGGGTCTGTGGAGAGGTGGCGATCACCAGGCCGTCGGCGTCCACCACCAGCGATGAGTTGAAGCTGTTGGTCTGCAGCTGCAGGCGGCTGGCTTCGTCCTGCGCCTGTACCCGATCGAGGTCGCTCTGGCCGAGCCGGGTGGCGGCGTAGGCCAGCTCCTGCTGTGCGGCCAGCAGGAAGTTCTGGGTGGTCTCGGCCAGCTTGGTGGCATAGACACGGTTCGCTTCCAGGGTGTTGCCCACCAGCTGGTCGCGCTGCACCCGGTAGCTGGCCAGCAGGGTGTTGGCCAAGGCAATGATGGCACTGAGCAGGGCCAGGGCAAGGATCAGCTTGCCCAGGTTGAGGCGGGGCGAAATCAGGCGCATGCGGGGCAAACGGAGGCGGAGGGCGCTCAGCGCGGGCAGGTGCCGGCGGAGGCGGGGCTGCATTATCGCCACAAACGGGGCCGCCGCGGGTGAAGTGCGCGCCCCGCGCAGGGCTCACCGTTGCAGGCGTTGGCGCAGGATGTTCCTGATCTGCCCGGCACGCTCTTCGCTCAGTGGCCCAAGTACGCCGCGTGCCTGCGTAGGAATATGTGCGCTGGTCGACATATTGGCGTCGAACACATAGTGATCGAACATCACACGCCACTGCGCGCGCTGCGCTTCGGGCAGATCGCGCAACGCCAGGATCGCCAGCATCAGTGCGTTCATTGGTGAGTCCATCCATGACGGCACCGGGCGCCACCAGCTGTTGATCAGCACGTTGAAGGCATCCAGTCCTTCCATGTGGTGCCACCAGAGTGAAGGAATGAAGACGGCGTCGCCTGGCTCCAGTTCCGCCACCTGCGCCTGTGCCTGGCCGAAGCGTGGGAAGCGCTCGAAATCCGGTGCGTGGAAGTCAACCAGGCTGATGGCCTGGCCTGCCGGGGTGAGATCCAGAGGGCCGATGTAGAGATTGCGCACCTGGTCGGGAGCGAACAGGGTGACCCGGCGACGTCCTGCGGCCACGCAGGCCAGGTTGTCCGGCACATCCTGGTGGGCGGCGACGCGCGAGCGGTTGCCTATCCAGATGCTGGTCAGCGGGTCAGCCACGCCCAGCTGCAGCGGATTGGCCTCGGCCAGGCCAGGCAGGAAGCTGTCCAGGGTGGTCGATGCCACGTAGATCGATGGTGGAGACGGATCGTGGGCGTACTTCAGCAGCGTGGCCAGCACCACTTTCAGCGGCACCTGCTCGCGGCGGAAGTTGAAGCCGCTCATGTCCTCGTTGTAGAACAGCCGCCCACCCGCTCCCGGCGCGGCCGTGGTGGCGGTCACCGGCATCTGCCCGTGATCGAACAGGGCAAGGTGGGCCACCGCCTCGGCGGCGGACCGGCGCGCGGCGGCCACCAGTGGCCAGTGTGCCACCAGCCCACGGATCACCTTGGGTGTGGTCCAGGTGGGCAGCTGCTCGTGCAGCTGCGCCGGGCCCAGGTCATGCACTTCATCGATGGGGCGGGGTTGGGCCAGCATGCGCGCAAATCCGGAGCGGTGTGTAGAGCCGAGCGTACGCTCGGCTCCGTCGGGATGCACGGCCCCGTCCCGGCCCGGCAGGGCCGAGCCGGCGCTCGGCTCCACGGCCCTGCAACAGGTCAGAACTTGTAGCGCACGCCGAACATGTAGCGTGGGCCGGTCTGGGTGGCGTAGCGCAGCATGTTGGTATGGCGCGAGTACGTGCGCATGGTCTCGTCGGTGAGGTTGATCGCCTCCAGGCTCAGTGTCAGCTGGTCACTTACCGCGTAGCTGATGTTCAGATCGAGCTGGCCATAGGCGGCAGTGTAGTTGGGATTGGGCCCCTGGCCGCCGATGCCGTTGAGGAACTTGTCGCGCCAGTTGTATGCCGCGCGGATCTGCCAGGCATTCTTGTCATAGAAGGCGACAACGTTGGCCGAGTCGCTCAGGCCGATCATCGGGTACTGGTCACCCAGGCTCAGGTTGTTGAAGGTCAGCCCCGACTTCACCTTGGTGTAGTTGGCCGCTACGCCGAAACCGGACTGGCCGAACAGGTGCTGTACCGCCACTTCCCAGCCATCGAGATGGTCCGAGTGCTGGTTGGCGGGCACGGTGACGTCGAAGCCGGCGATCGGATCTCCCGGCAGGCCGGTGATGGTGCCGGTCTTCTGACCCGCCGAATTGGTGCCGGTGTAGGTCACGCCGGGATCGCCGGCGTGGTTGGTGAAGATATAGTCGCGGATGCAGGGCATGTCGGTGGTGCCGCAGCCGGAGGCCAGTGCCTCGTTCCAGTACGCACCGCCCACCGGGGTGTGCAGCGTCCCGGTGTTCTCGCGCACGATCGTGTCGCTGATGAAGTTCTTGATGTTCTTGCGGAAGAATCCAACCGAGGCATAGCTGGCCTCGCCGTAGTACCACTCCAGCGACAGGTCGAAGTTGTCCGAGATCAGCGGTTCCAGGCCCGGGTTGCCACGACTGGCGGTACCGCCCTGGGTGCGCACGATGTCGGCCAGCGACTGGCCGCTCTGGATCTGGGTCCAGCTGGGACGGCCCAGCGTGCGGCTGTAGCTGCCGCGCAGTGCCAGCGATTCGCTGAGGTCCAGCTTCAGGTCGACGTTGGGCAACACGTAGTCGTACTTGCCACGGCCACCGATGAAGCTGCTGTCGGCCGCGTAGACGATGTTCAGCTCGTTGGCCGAGCCCCAGCTGATACCGGTGGGCACGCGAACCATCGCGTTCGATTCCACTTCGGTGCGCTCATAGCGCACGCCGGCGGCTACGTGCAGCGGCATCGACCAGTCAAAGCTGGTGCGGTACTGCAGGTAGGCACTGCGGGTCTTCTCGGTGGTGCGGATGTCCTCTGAATACTCGCTGGGCGCGTAGTAGCAACTGGGGCATGCCGGATCGGATGCGGTGCCGACCTGCGCGGCGCGATCGATCAGGCGGTCGAAGTCGAAGACCAGGAACTGGCCGGTCAGGCGCGGATCGCTGTGGCCGGAGAATGCCTTGAAGTACTTGGCCATGTTGTCCGCATACCAGATGTCATCGGCGTAGTCGGACGGCGTTCCCAGGCCACCCCAGGTATTGCGCTGCATGATCGCCGAGGCCGAGCGGTTCTCCACCTGGGCGTGGCCGATGCCGAAGTCCAGGGCCGAATAGTCTGCGAAGCGGAAGGTGCCGCGGCCCTGGTACTGCTGCACCTTGGACTTGTTGTAGCTGTTCTGGAATACCGACCCGGTCACCAGCGCATCGGATGCCTGCACGCCACCGGGCGGCAGGGCGATGTTGATGATCGGCAGGTCGCCGCTGTAGTCGACCGTGGTCTTGCCGCGCACGAAGGCCGCCACGCCCAGCACGCCGGCAGAACCATACGGGCTGTCCGGCTTCGATTCGGCGGTGGAGTTGTGCGCATCGAACGAGAGGTCCAGCGCATCGTTCACTTCCCAGTCCACGTTGAAGCCCAGCGAATGCATGCCGGTCTTGGTGGCCAGCTTGGCGCCACCCATCGACACATCGGAGTTGGTCATGTCCTCGCTGTAGATGATCGGCGCGGCCACCGGGCCGCTGGTCCAGGTACTGTCGCCGGGGCCGTAGTTGAACCATACCGACAGTTCGCTACGCTGCTGCTGCACCTTGTTCTCGACATAGGTGTAGTCCAGCGTGGTCGTCACATTGTCGGCCGGCTTCCACTGGAACGTAGCCTGCGCGTTGGTGCGCTGGCGCTGCACGCCATTGACGTTGTAGGCGGTGTTCTGCGGGCGTGCGTACACATCGTCCGGCCCGGGCCGGTTGGTGATGCGATCGGCGTAGCCCTGGCCAGGCTGCGGCAGCGCACGCCAGTCCGTGGTGTTGTTGCCGTACAGGGTCGCCCAGCCCTCGGCCACCGTGGCCTGGTTGAAGCCCGAATCGCGCTCCTGATGGCTGGCACTGAGGGTCACGCCGAAGCGGTCATCGGCGTAGCGCTGGCTGAAGATGCCCGACAGCTCGCCGGTGATGTTCGAGCCCTGCAGCGTGCGCGGCAGGTTGTCGTTGGATGAATCATTGACCGCCTTCAGGCCCAGGCTGATCACCGGCTCCGATTCCAGCGGGCGCATCGTCTTGATATTGATGGTGGCGCCGATGCCGCCAGCCGGATTGTCGGCGCGGCTGGTCTTGTACACCTCAACGGCCGAAACCGATTCGGATGCGAGGTTGGCGAAGTCGAACGAGCGCGAGCCGTTGAGGCCGCCACCGCCGTTGCCAAGGTTGGATGCAGGCATCTGTCGGCCATTCAACAACACCAGGTTGTAGTCCGGGCCGATGCCGCGCACGGTCACCTTGGAGCCTTCGCCGCTGGAGGTGCGGTCGATCGACACGCCACTGATGCGCTGCAGCGACTCGGCCAGGTTGGTGTCCGGGAACTTGCCGATGTCCTCGGCGACGATGCCATCGACCACGCCCTGGCTGTCGCGCTTGAGGTTCATCGACGACTGCAGGCTGCCGCGGATACCGGTGACCTGCACGGTATCGAGCGTGGCTGGGTCGGCAGGGGCGGCGGCGGGCGCGTCCTGTGCCCAGGCCGGAGCGGCCAGTGCTGCAAGCAGCGCGGAAGTGAGCATCGTCTTGCGAGGTACTGCCGTGTACGTCTTCATGGAAGCTCCCTCCCCAGGGAATTCGGTTGTGTCGGTGCGGCGCTGTCGTGATCGCGGTTACTGCACGTGGCCGGATTGGAGCGACGGTTGACAGCGTTGTCAACAAACTGCCATCAAGTGCGCCTGACCAGCGGTCGTGCCGGCCGTGATGTAACCGTTGCCATGGGCCCGCTCGCACCGATGAATTGCCTTAAAGGAAGGCATCTGCAGCGGTTTTCAAGGTATGACAGCGCTGCCAATCCGATTGCGGAAAAGCGTTGTGCGGTGCAGAACGAAACTGCGCGGATGGCGGTGCGGAACCTTGCCAGGACGGGGTGCAGCGAGCTGACAGCGCTGGACAACCCGGAGCGGCGTCGCATGTCGCACATGACCGATGGATGGCTTTAATCACTGACCGGGAGGACAGGCTTTGGACACAGCAACGACCGTCAGCGGACAGCACGTGCAGGGCAATACCCGCGCGCTGGCTGTGGTGACCGCGATCTTCTTCATGTGGGGCTTCCTCACCTGCCTCAACGACATCCTCATTCCGCACCTGAAGGCCGCCTTCGCACTGACCTGGGTGCAGGCGATGCTGATCCAGTTCACCTTCTTTGGCGCGTATTTCCTGATGTCACTGCCGGCCGGCCGGCTGGTGGCGGCGGTCGGCTACAAGCGCGGCATCGTCGCCGGCCTCGCGATCGCCTGCTTGGGTGCGCTGATGTTCTGGCCGGCGGCGGCCGCACACGTGTACAGCCTGTTCCTGGCGGCGCTGTTCGTGCTGGCCACCGGCATCACCGTGCTCCAGGTGGCCGCCAATCCATACGTTGCGCTGCTCGGTGACGAGCGCACCAGCTCCAGCCGGTTGACCCTGGCGCAGGCGATGAACGCGCTGGGCACGACGCTGGCGCCACTGTTCGGCGGCCTGCTGATCCTCTCGGCGCAGCCACGCAGCGAGGATGAGCTGGCCCTGCTGCCGCAGGCCGAAGCACTGGCCTATCGTGCGGCCGAAGCACAGTCGGTGCAGCTGCCGTACTTCGGCCTGGCGGTGGCGCTGTTCCTGCTGGCTGCGGCGATCTGGATGTTCCGCCTGCCCACCATTGCGGGCGTGGAGGGGCGCATCAGCGGCGAAGGCCGCGTGTGGGATGTGCTGCGCCATCGCCACGTGCGCCTGGGGGTGCTGGCCATCTTCTGTTACGTCGGTGCCGAGGTATCCGTAGGCAGCGTGCTGGTTAACTTCCTGTCCTCGCCGGGCATCGGCCAGGGCCTGTCCGAACAGGAGGCCACCGGCTATGTCTCGCTGTATTGGGGCGGTGCGCTGGCCGGCCGCCTGGTGGGTGCCGCACTACTGGCACGCTTGGACGCACGCCAGTTGCTTGGCCTGTTCGCACTGATGGTGATGGTCTTGCTGGGCATCACGGTCACCGCCAGTGGCGGTGTGGCCAAGTGGGCCGTGGTCAGCATCGGTCTGTTCAACTCCATCATGTTCCCGACCATTTTCGCCCTGGCCATCGCGCGCCTCGGCGCACTCACAGGAAAGGCCTCCAGCTTGCTGGTGATGGCCATCGTTGGTGGCGCGGTCATTCCGCTGGCGATGGGCTGGCTGGCCGACAGCTACGGCCTGCAGGTGTCTTTCCTGCTGCCGATGCTGTGCTACGTCTACATCGCCTTCTATGCATGGAACGGCTCACGGCTACCGGCGCCGTGAGCCACGTGTTGCCGTTGTCAGCGCCGGCGTGGCGCGGCAGTCGATTCGCGATCCAGCACCGCATGTTCAACCGTGATCATGCGACCAGCGGCCTCGGCACGGATGTGCTCGATCAACTGCTCGGTTGCCAGCCGGCCCATGTAAGCGGTCGGCTGGCGCACCGTGGTCAGCGCCGGGTAGATGTGCCCGGCGATCGGCGTATCGTCGAAGCCGCACACCGACAGATCGCGTGGTACGCGCAGTCCACGCTCGCCAGCCACGCGGTACACCGCCGCGGCCATGTCATCGTTGGCCGCGAAGATCGCCGTTGGCGGGTCGACCAGGTCAAGCAGGGTATTGGCGGCGTCCACGCCCGATTCGAACGAAAACTGGCCTTTGACCACCAGCTCCGGGTCGTAAGCGATGCCGGCCTCGCGCAGCGCCTGGCGGTAGCCGGCGTGGCGCCACTGGCAGGCCCCATGTGCGCGTGGGCCCTTGATGTGGCCGATGCGCCGATGGCCCTGCGCGACCAGGTGGCCAATCAGTTCGATCACCGCTGTGGTCTCATCCATGCGTACGCCGATGCGGCCTTCCGGGTGGCGCGGCGCGATGCAGGCGAAGGGAATTTCATGCTCCTCCAGATAGGACAGCACCACCTCGTCATCGGTCAGCGGCGGGATCAGCACGACGCCGTCGGGGCGCGAATTCTCGAACAGCGCGGCCAGGTCGGGCAGGGTGCGGCGGCCGGTGCCGACCGGGCCCAGGATCAGGTTGTAGTGCTGCGCATGGCAGGCTTCCAGCATGCCGCTCTGGATTTCCATCAGGTAGTTGCGCGAGGGATTGTTGTAGACCAGCGCCAGCGCATACGAGCGCTGGCCGGCCAGGCTGCGTGCCGACGGGTTGGGCTTGTAGCCCAGCCGTGCCACGGCCGACAGCACCCGTTCGCGGGTCTGCTCGCGCACGTTCGGCTCGTGGTTGAGCACGCGGGACACGGTCTTGATCGAAACCCCGGCAACGGCGGCGACATCCTCGATTCGACTGCGCATGGTGCGATGGATCCTCCTGGAAGGCGGCGGGCACGCGGCGATGGTAGAGCGTGGTGGCCCGGTCGGTGTTGCCGAAGCAGGCGGATGTTGCCACGACAGGAGGTGCGCTGGCACGTCCCGATTCCTTGTCGCGATGCAACACGCGGGCACCACTGTAGCGCGCTTGTGACGTGCCGGGGCCCGTGGTTGAGGGGCGGCCACCACAGCGCGCACGAGCAACGATTGACAGTACGGGAGCGGGCTTATATGACAGCGCTGTCAGGAGCGGCACGCAGGTGCCCGCGCTGTCGTGCTGCTGCAGCCCCGCACGCCAGGAACTTCATCCACGGAGGTAGAACCCAGTGAATCGCCCCACCCAGACCCTTCTTGCCAGCTGCCTGCTGGCGGCCCTTGCCGCGCCCGCCGGTGCCGCACCGGCCAGCGGCGAACGCCTGCAGGACTGGCCGCACGTGCAGAGCGCGATCACCGCCGACGCGGACATCGAAAGCCGCGTGCAGAAGATCCTTTCGCAGATGACGCTGGCGCAGAAGATCGGGCAGATGACCCAGGCGGAAATCAAGACGATCACGCCCGAGCAGGTGCGCCGCTACTACATCGGTTCGGTGCTCAACGGCGGCGGCTCCTGGCCGGGCATGGACAAGCACGCCAGCGCGCAGGACTGGCTGAAACTGGCTGATGCGTACCACGCCGCCTCGCTGTCAACAGACGCGAAGACGCCGGTGCCGGTCATCTGGGGCACGGACGCAGTGCACGGCCACAACAACGTGCTGGGCGCGACCCTGTTCCCGCACAACATCGGCCTGGGCGCGGCCGGTGATCCGGAACTGATCGAGCGCATCGGTGAGGCGACGGCGCGTTCGGTGCGCGCCACCGGCATCGGCTGGGTGTTCGCGCCCACCCTGGCCGTGGCCCACGACCCGCGCTGGGGGCGCACCTACGAAAGCTATTCGTCCGATCCGGCGGTGATCCGCAGCTTCGCCCATGCCTACGTCAAGGGCGCGCAGGGTCGCTTCCACGACGACGGCAACGTGATCACCACCGCCAAGCACTACCTGGGCGACGGCGCCACCGACAACGGTCGCGACCAGGGCGAGGCGTTGGTCGACAAGGCGACGATGATCAACGTGCATGCACAGGGGTATTACGGCGCGCTGGCCGAAGGCGCGCAGACAGTGATGGCGTCCTTCAACAGCTGGAACGACCGCGCCGCCGGTATCGACTACGGCAAGATGCACGGCAGCAAGGCACTGCTGACCGATGCACTGAAGGACAGGATGGGCTTCGACGGCTTCGTTGTCTCCGACTGGAACGGCATCGCCCAGGTGCCCGGCTGCCGCAACGACAGCTGCGCGCAGGCCATCAACGCCGGCATCGACATGGTGATGGTGCCCGACGACTGGAAGGCGTTCATCGACAACACCATCGCGCAGGTCAAGAGCGGCGAGATCCCGGTGGCACGCATCGACGATGCAGTCACCCGCATTCTGCGGGTGAAGCTGCGCGCCGGGCTGTTCGAGCGCAAGCCGTCCGACAGCCGCTATGCCGGTGATGCCAGCGCAGTGCAGCACCGCGACCTGGCGCGCCGCGCGGTGCGCGAATCGCTGGTGCTGCTGAAGAACGAAGGCAAGCTGCTGCCGTTGCGCCGCGATGCGCGCGTGCTGGTGGTCGGCAAGGGCGCCGACAGCATCGGTGACCAGTCCGGTGGCTGGTCGCTGACCTGGCAGGGCACCGGGAACAACAACGCCGATTTCCCCAATGCCGATTCGGTGCTCGGTGCGCTGCGCGCGGAACTGGGCGCAGACAAGGTCAGCTTCAGCGTCGACGGCCAGGGCGTCGATCCGAAGGCCTTCGATGTGGTGCTGGCGGTGATCGGTGAGACGCCGTATGCGGAAACCAACGGTGACATCCTCGCCTCGGACACCGTGAGCCACAGCCGCGCCTACCCGCAGGATCTGGCCGCGCTGAAGGCCGCGGCGGCGACTGGCAAGCCGGTGGTGACGGTCTACATGTCCGGTCGGCCGATGTACACCAACGACCTGCTCAACCTGTCCAGCGCCTTCGTTGCGGCCTGGCTGCCGGGCACCGAAGGCAAGGGCGTCACCGATGTACTGGTGGCGGGCAAGGGCGGAACGCCCGCGCATGACTTCCGCGGTCGCCTCAGCTTCCCGTGGCCGAGCGTGCCTTGCCCGGCGCCGATCGACCAGCCCGATGCGAAGAAGCCGCCGCTGTTCCCGCTGGGCTATGGCCTGAGCTACGCCAGGAGCGGCAAGGTTGCTACGCTGCGCGAGGCCAATCCGGACAGCTGCGGTGAAGTGACCCTGCTGCCCATCTTCAACCGCGCCGACACCCCGCCGTTCGCTCTGCACGTGGCCGCGGCCGGTGCCACCCAGCCGCTGGGCAACGATCTGAATTCCACGCTGCGCTGGCCGACCGCCACGCCGGTGGTGCAGGTGCGCACCGTGCAGGTGAACACCCAGCAGGACGCCAGGGAAGTGACGTGGCTGGCCCCGGCGCAGCTGATCGCGCGCAGTACCTCACGCCGCAACCTGGGCGCGCTTGCGCGCAGCAATGGCGCACTGCAGTTCGACGTGCAGCTGGTGAAGCGCCCGGCATCGCCGGTGAAGGTGACCATGCAATGTGGCACCGGCTGCGAAGGGGGAGTGGACATCGCCCCGCTGCTGGGCAAACTTTCGCCCGGGCAGAAGCAGTCGGTGACCGTGCCGCTGGCGTGTTTTGCAAAGCAGGGTGTGGATCTGGGCGCGGTCGAAGCACCGTTCGTGGTGAGCGCGGACACGCCGTTCGCCGCGGCGTTCACCCAGGTCAAGCTGACCGCCAACACGGCCAATTCGGAGGGCGCGGTGGCCTGCCCGTGATCTGGATGGATGCGCCGGGCCATGCCCGGCGTGTCTGTGACCGCGCGCGGTGATGCATTCCGCCGGGCATGGCCCGGCGCTACCGGTAGATCCACGCCACGCGTGGATGGGCCGTCCCGAAAACAAAAAAAGCCCCGCAGTGCGGGGCTTTTCTCTTATCGCTTCATCGAACCGAAGAACTCGTCGTTGGACTTGGTGTTCTTCATCTTGTCCAGCAGGAACTCCATCGCGGCCATTTCATCCATCGGATGCAGCAGCTTGCGCAGGATCCAGATCTTCTGCAGCAGTTCCGGTTCGATCAGCAGGTCTTCGCGGCGGGTGCCCGAACGGTTGATGTCGATGGCCGGGAACACGCGCTTTTCAGCGATGCCGAGCGGATCAGCTTCCACTGGCCATTGCCCGGCTACCTGGCGTTGCTGGTGGCGGTGCCGGTGATCCTGATGCGCTGGCCGCATCCGCTGCGCCGCGCGGCGTGGCTCATCGCACTGCTGGGCATGCTTGGCGCATACGGCTACTACCTGGCGGTGTCGGTGCCGTCGATCCGCGCGCATGCCGCTGGCGAAAAGTACTACCCGCGCAACTTCGCCGGCTGGAACGATCTGGCCCATGCGGTCAAATCCCGATTGGCGCAGATGCCGCCAGGCACACGCGTGTTGGCAGAAAATTTCAAGGTTGGCGCCGAGCTCGGCTTCCAATTGCACGACGCCAAGATCGAGGTGCTGCCTGCCACGTTGAACGACAAGCACGGGCGCAGCGCGCAGCTGCAGCAGTGGGGCCTGCTCAGCGATGGCACGCGCACCGGACCACGGCTGCTGGTGCTCTCACCCAGCGATCAGCGCTATCGCGAGCTGTTGAAGCGCTACCACGCCATCTGCGACATGGTCGGCCCGCTGCCGCCGCCCACCGTGGTGTCCACCGATCACGGCTATCAGCGCTTTCTGCTGTTCGCACTGCCTGCGCAACGCCAGCCGGGCCCGTGCGTGGCCCCGGCGATGGCCTGGATCGATGCGCCGCTGCCGAAGGTCTCGGTGTCCGGCAAGTTTGAGGTGCGCGGCTGGGCCTTCAAGGATGGCGTCGGGCTGGCGAATGTCGAGCTGCTGCTCGACGGTCGCCCGGTCGCGCAGGCTAGGTACGGCACGCCGCTCGATGTGCGCCCATACTGGAAAATCTCCAACGACCCACAGCACCCCAACGTCGGCTTCACCGCCGCGCTCGACACCCACGCCTTGCCGCCCGGCACTCATTGGTTGGGGCTACGCCTGCACGGCCGCGACGGCAGCGTTGAAGATTGGTGGGAGCAACCACTTATTACTGTCAGAAATGATGCCCAGTTGCACCGATCGAGCGCCCGTTAGAGCGGTCGGCAAGAGTCGCCACGCTGTTCAAGCAAACTTCTACGTTGTCCTGTTTCTCGGGCCGAAGACGTAGGCTGTGGGTGAGGAGTGTTGCAACTCGATCAGAGATACTGAGCGAAAACGTTTGGCCGCGCTGGCGGTCGCCAAGATGCACCCATCAGGCCTTGTGCTTGGCTCCTCCGTCGTGACAGGGCCGGCGCTGGCCGACAAGGCAATAAAGGAAAAGCAATTGCAGCGCAAATATAGGGATTTATCCAGCGACTCCGGCCACCGGCTGGGAGCAGGCCGGGCTTGGAACAGGTTCTCGCGCCAGTTGCTGTTTGGTGCAAAGTGGTTCTATCTCGCGGTCGGAGTGCTGGCAATGGTCGCGCTGTCGCCCAAGGTGCTCTATGCCGATCCATGGCGATTCGCAAACAACCTGCTGAGCCAGCCTTGGCCGCGCAATGTACTTGCGGTGGATAACGGACATCGTGAGGTCCTGCCCAATCTGCTGCGTCTTGCCGAGCTCAGATGGTTTGATGGAAATCAATGGCTGCAGATCTGGGCGGGTGTTGCGCTGGCTTTGCTGACAGTGTGGATGCTGCTACGTCTGGTTCGGACTGAGCGTCTGGGTGCTATGGCGTACGCTGCCGCCGGGCTGGTTTGTACGCTAAGTGTTTTCTGGCTGGGAAACGAGCGGGCACTGGCGCATGCAAATGAGTCAGTGCATGTCTATCTGATTACCACGTTTCTGGTCGGCGGTTGTTGCTTGCTCGGTCGCGGTGGCGGTTGGTGGCGTGCCGTGCTTGCGGCACTGTGCGGGCTCGCAGCGACCTTCTGTTTTGGTGCGGGGATTGCCACGTTCGTTGCCTTGCTGGTGATGTTGTTGCTGCGGAGGGCGTCATGGCTCCAGTGGTGCATTGTGCTAACGGGCTTTTCTGTATCCCTGCTGCTGGTCGTGGGCTCTGGTGATGCGCACATGCAAAATGCGCGCGTCATCGCGCCACTTTCTCAGTTGGATATTGTGCTGCGTTGGCTGTCGGCGCCGTTTATCTATGCCTTGCTGCCACTGGTTGACGTGAGCGTTGCAGAAAAATTGCCGGTGGAATCATTGAGGGCAATGGCCGTTGCAATCTCACATGGGTACACATCGGTATTCGGCCCGGTCATGATCTCGGCCTGGCCGCACAGAGTGGTCGGGCTGTTGGGCGTAAGTGGGTTGATGGGCATTACCTACTCGCGCTGGCGTCAGCGGGCCGAATCGGCTGCAGAGCTGACGGCGATCTCAATGGCCTGGTTTGCGCTTGCCGTCGGAGCGGCAATCGCGTTGGCGCGGGCCGTGTATTTTCAGTCGTTTCCCGAGCAATTGCTCGCGGCGCGCTACTTGCCTTGGTCGGTCCTGTTCTGGAGCGGTCTATTGTTGTGGTCGTTCGTTCGGTATGGAAATTTGCACCCGCGCCGTGTCGCGTTGGCGGGCCTGGCGCTGGCCTGTTGCCTGGTGCCGAGCACGCTATGGATGGCGCTCCTTGCGCAGCGCATGCAGACTGCCGCCAACATGACGGCAACCGCAGCAGCGGCCGGCGTGATTGATGTCGATGCCATCCACGGAGAGACGGTTCTTGCGGAAGTTGCCGACGCGCTGCCGGTACTGAAGGCAGCAGATACGTCCATCTTCGCTTGGCCAGAAACGCGCTATCTGGAGGGCACGCAGGTCCCCACCGATCCAGTTGCCATCGACGATGTTGCTGCGACACCTGTCCGTAACCTCTTGAAAGATGCCTCGGCGGTTCGATTTGATTTCAAGGCAGAGACATCGGCATCGCGGCTGGTACTGGTATGCGATGAAGCTCCGCTAGGCATGGCAACGCGTGTGGGAGGGGCGCAGTGGGTTGGTTGGTCGGCACGCAGCGTTGCTCCCTCGTGTCTTCGTGCTTTCAAGGTAAGAAGGAGCGCCTGGTTTTAGGCTTGCCTTCGCGTCTGGTGGTTCAAGCGGTTGAATCGGTTCTGGCGCCCTGCTTGCCTGGCAGGTGAGGTCGTGCGCCCTTCTGAGTCATCGCTGTCGATCACTCAAGGCAGGTCGAATTCCGCCTCCCGTAGCAGCCGCGCCAGCGCGATCAACGGCAGGCCCACCAGGGCGGTGGGGTCCTGCGAGCGGATCGCGTCGAACAGGCTGATGCCGAGGCCTTCGCATTTGAAGCTGCCGGCGCAATCAAGGGCCGGTTCGGCGTCCAGGTAGCGTTCGATCTCGGCGGACGTCAGCGCGCGGAGCTGCACCTCGGTCAGGTCCAGCGCGTGCAGCTGGCGCTCCGGGCCGACCAGGCTGACGGCGGTATGGAAGCGTACGGTGTGACCAGACATGGCAGTCAGCTGCATTCGGGCCCGCTCGCGCGAGCCGGGTTTGCCCAGCGGCTGACCGTCCAGGTCGGCGACCTGATCCGAGCCGATCACCCAGGCAGCAGGGAAGCGGGCTGCCACCGCGGCGGCTTTTTCCACGGCCAGGCGGCTGGCCAGTGCGCTCGGGGATTCGCCCGGCTGCGCCTGCTCGTCGACCTCCGGCCGGACGGTGTCGAAGTCGAGCTGCAGGCGGGTAAGCAGCTCGCGCCGATAGACAGAGGTGGACGCAAGGATCAGGCGTGGCATCATGGGGTGCTACCGGGGTGGTCACGGGAGTCTGCCGTCCTGCGGCCCATGCGGCAATCGCATGAATGGGGTCATTTGACAGGGCTGCCGCGGGTCTTTAACATTCTGCGGCTTATGTCCGCGAACGTGCCCGAAATGCTGGATGCTTGGCGGATGGTCGCAGCGCGCAGGCGCTTCGATGGCCGCATCCCGCTATCTGCGATGACCCGCCTGCAGGGAAGCCTTGTCGATACCGATGGCGAATGTGTCTATTCGCTTCAATTCGATCAAGACCCTCTGCTCAAGGTCGCCTATGTCGAACTCAGTATCGATGTGGAGCTTCCGCTGGCCTGCCAGCGCAGCCTGCAACGCTTCCTGTATCCGGTGCAAATCAGACAGCGTCTTGGTTTGATCCGTGACGAGGCCGACGAAGCTGCATTGCCGGCCGAGTACGAAGCGTTGCTGGTACCGGAAGATGGCATGCTGCGGGCCGTCGACATGGTCGAGGACGAACTGGTGCTGTCGGTGCCAGTGGCGCCGGTGGCGCCGGTGGCGCCGGGCAGCGAAGCGATCGACGCCGAATGGGTTCCGACCCAGGAAGAGCAAGACAAGGCCAGTCCGTTCGCGGCGCTGGCAGCGTTGAAGAAACAGTAACCGCCGCTGTTAAGGGCGGTAAGACAGGTCGACGCGGGCGTAGAGCGTGCTGTTCGACTCAACAGACAAGTTATCGAACTAAAGTTGGAGCAATCCCATGGCTGTGCAGAAATCCCGTGTCACCCCGTCCCGTCGCGGCCAGCGTCGTTCGCACGATGCCCTGACCGCCAAGCAGCTGTCGACCGACCCGACCAGCGGCGAGATCCATCTGCGCCATCACATCACCGCCGACGGTTACTACCGTGGCAAGAAGGTGATCGCGACCAAGTCGTCGGCCGTCCAAGAAGATTGATCCGTGGCGCCCGCCGCGTTCGACGCGGCCGGGTGACTCTCGCTTCTTCAGGAGCCGCCGGTCACCGCGGCTCTTGCAACAGGGAACAGTATGAGCAAGCGGATCTATTCCAGAATCGCGGGCACGGGTAGCTATTTGCCCGAAAAGGTGTTGACCAACGACGACATGTCGAAGATCGTCGACACCAGCGATGAATGGATCTTCTCGCGCACTGGCATCCGTGAACGTCACATCGTTGCCGACGACCAGACCACCAGCGATCTGGCGTATTTCGCCTCGCTGAAGGCGATGGAAGCGGCCGGTGTGACCGCCGACGAGATCGATCTGATCGTCATCGGCACCACCACCCCGGACCTGATCTTTCCGTCGACCGCCTGCTTGTTGCAGGCCCGGCTGGGTAACGTCGGTTGCGGTGCGATGGACGTCAACGCTGCCTGCTCGGGTTTTGTCTACGCGCTCAGCGTGGCCGACAAGTTCGTGCGCAGTGGCGACGCCAAGACCGTGCTGGTGGTGGGCGCAGAAACCCTGACCCGCATCGTCGACTGGACCGATCGCACCACCTGCGTGCTGTTCGGCGATGGTGCCGGCGCGGTGATCCTCAAGGCCGACGAAGAAACCGGCATCCTCAGCACCCATTTGCACGCCGATGGCAGCAAGAAAGAACTGCTGTGGGACCCGGTTGGGGTCTCGGTGGGCTTCGGCGAAGGCAAGAATGGCGGCGGCGCGTTGCTGATGAAGGGCAACGACGTCTTCAAGTATGCGGTCAAGGCGCTGGACTCGGTGGTCGATGAGACCCTGGCGGCCAATGGCTTCGACAAGCACGACCTGGATTGGCTGATTCCGCATCAGGCCAACCTGCGCATCATCGAAGCCACCGCCAAGCGGCTGGAGCTGCCGATGGATCAGGTGGTCGTCACCGTGGATCGCCATGGCAATACGTCGTCTGCGTCGGTGCCGCTGGCGCTGGACGAGGCGGTGCGCTCCGGTCGCGTGCAGCGCGGCCAGTTGCTGTTGCTGGAAGCCTTCGGCGGCGGGTTTACCTGGGGCTCGGCGCTGCTGCGCTACTGACGTTTCTGCGTCCTGCGCCGAGCAGGTGCGCACGTCCACTCACGCGGATGCGTGCATGGCGGGACACTCGTCTTTCCTTGCGATGGTGGCAATCTTGCCGCCTGGGGCCTGTGTAGGTTTCCGGAGCGCTTGAATTCCGTGAAGGGTAGCGCCCGGTTTTAGGTCACGTGAGTGGCTTGATTCGCTGGATGCGACCTGTCTGCGGGCCGGGGCGTCGGACAGGCCGGCCGGCAAGTAAAGTCTGCGCATGCACCCCGCCCACGACCCCGTTTTCGTCGCCTTGCTCACTGGCAGTTACCAGCGGTTTGCAGGCCGCCCGCTGGTCGCAGATCGACAGATCGAGCCCGATTGGCTGTATCGCGATGCGCCGTTCGCCCTGCTTGCGCACGATATCGCGGCAGATCCGCGGTTTGTCTATGCGAACCAGGCGGCGCAGCGCGTATTCGGCTACAACTGGGGCGAGTTCGTCGGCATGCCATCGCGGCTATCGGCAGAATTGCCGGAACGCGCGGAACGTCAGCGTTTGCTCGATGCGGTCACCCGCGATGGCGTCGTCAGGAACTACGCGGGTGTGCGGATCGCGAAGGATGGTTCCCGCTTCCGGATCGCCGACGGTGTGGTCTGGCAACTCGTCGATGAGGACGGGATGCTGCGTGGACAAGCGGCAACATTCCCATTGCCAGGGTAGACGAGGCGCAGGTGGCAGCACCGGGTGCGCCTGGCCCTTCACTTCCTCGCCCGCCGGCCTTGCGGGCGCTGGCCGCGCCGCCTTTGCCGGCAACGCTTTCACCATTGAACCCGAATAGCGGCGCGTCAGCGCGACGGTTGCCGTTGCGCGCGCCCGGCCCGACCAGGCCCGGTGTGCGGTTTCGCGACGTCGCGACACGTTCGCGGAGCCTTCTGCATACGCGGCAGTACAGACGCCGGGGCGATTTCGCACGTATGATCCCGGCTCGATTTTTGTAGGCAGCAACGCGTGACCGAATCCACTCTCGCCTTCGTGTTTCCCGGCCAGGGCTCGCAGTCCTTAGGCATGCTGGCCGAACTGTCCGAACTGCACCCGCAGATTCGTGAAACGTTCGCCGAAGCCTCCGAGGGCGCCGGCGTCGACTTGTGGGCATTGTCCCAGGGCGGCCCGGAAGAAATGCTCAATCGCACTGAATACACCCAGCCCGCCTTGTTGGCTGCGGGCGTGGCGGTGTGGCGTCTGTGGACTGCCCAGCGCGGGCAGCGCCCGACGCTGCTGGCGGGACACAGCCTGGGCGAATACACCGCGCTGGTCGCGGCTGGCGCCCTGTCGTTGCACGATGGTGCGCATCTGGTGCGGTTGCGCGGCCAGTTCATGCAGGCTGCGGCACCGGCGGGCGTTGGCGCGATGGCTGCGGTGCTGGGCGCCGAAGACGCCGTGGTGCAGGAGGTCTGTGACCAGGCGTCCGGTAGCGACGTGGTGGTGCCGGCCAACTTCAATTCGCCCGGTCAGATCGTGATCGGCGGCCACGCTGCGGCGGTGGATCGCGCGTTGGCGCTGCTGGCCGAGCGCGGCGTGCGCAAGGCGGTCAAGCTGGCAGTGAGCGTGCCCTCGCATACCCCGCTGATGCGCGATGCCGCCAATCAGCTTGGCGAGGCGATGGCCGGGCTGACCTGGCACGCCCCGCAGATTCCGGTGGTGCAGAACGTGGACGCGCGCGTGCATGAGGGCAACACGGCCATCCGCCAGGCCTTGGTGGAGCAGCTCTACCTGCCGGTGCAATGGACCGGCTGCGTGCAGGCGCTCGCAAGCCGGGGCATCACCCGCATTGCCGAATGCGGCCCGGGCAAGGTGTTGAGCGGGCTGATCAAGCGTATCGACAAGAGCCTGGACGCGCGGCCGCTGGCAACGCCTGCCGACTATGCCGGCGCACTCGACGCGTGGGCGCACTGATCCAACGCCGCTGCCGGTCGTGCCGGCATCCCTCGACGTTCGCGGCCACGGTTGCGGCGTCCCCCATCGAGGAACAGCAATCATGAGCAAGCCCCTGCAGGGCGAAATCGCCCTCGTCACCGGCGCCAGTCGCGGCA
>JAAIGE0100715293.1_pt1 | contig 25625 bp, 27 predicted proteins | sample 6487951 | NCBI WGS metagenome assembly JAAIGE01 (sample SAMN13974128, study PRJNA590717) | phyllosphere metagenome | biome: tomato field; feature: multiple bacterial spot infested tomato fields; material: tomato leaves; isolation source: leaves from tomato fields | host: Solanum lycopersicum ...
ACTAGGGATAATGTCGATTCCGCGAACGCGCAATAGCGAAAACGCACGGCCCTGAATTTTCCAGACCGTGCGTTCCGTCATGATGCGTATTGGCAGATCTTGACCGTGCCGACCAGCGGGTCTCCGAAGACCGTGTTGTTACAGGGGATTCCGCCCTTGGTGACGATCTGGTTGTACGAACCGTTCTGACCGTAGCGTACGACGACGCCCGTCGTGCCGCCCGTGATCGCCGGGAGTGCGCAGTATCCGTTCTCGGTCGCGCAGGTCGTCCACGTCGCGGCGGGAGCCTGCTGGCAGGCGAACGTGTTCGCGGTCGGATTGAGACGGCTACGCAGATCGATGCGCTCGACGTTGCGCTGACGCATGGCCTGATAGTCCGCGACCTGCTGGGCGGTCGGCTGCGCACTCATCGCTCCCGTCGCCCAGACCTCGTCGGGACTGACGGTCGATACGTCTCCGGCTACGCCGAGCGGGCTCATGCGGAAGACCGAGGAGTCTCCGCGGTACCAGCAGCGCGTTCCCGCATAGATGTTGCCCCAGCCCGACACCTTGGACGTGCTCTGGGCCGCGATGCCGTACTGCGCCGGAGAGGTGCCCTGCATGGTGATGTCGTAGAGCGACATCTCTCCGCCCGGAACGCCCTGCAGACCCACCCAGGTGTAGGCGTTGAAGTTCATCCGCGTCGAGAACATGCCGAGATTGCCCCCGACGGCGAAGGCCCACTCGCTGGTGCCGTTCACGTTGATCGTGGCGCTCTTGAAGGTCAGGTTCGAGTTCGGCTTCAGCACGAAGAGACTGGGGTTGCGCGAACCGGACGCGTTGGTGTCCACCGGGGTGATCGTCACGTTGTTCGCGGCGACCGTGGCCGCGGAGCCGCTGTCGACCAGAAGAGCCGGGAGGTTCTTCTGGTACGAGACGACCAGCGTGTTGTTGATGACCGCGTTGCTGCCGTTCAGCACCTGGATGCCGGCGGCGACGCCGGGAGAGGCGGTCACGAAGTTCGTGCCGTTCATCAGCAGACGCGAGCGTCCCGTCATCACGATCGAAGCGGTGTAGGAGTCCGTGACCTTCAGGTAGCGTCCGCTGTCCACGACGACGGCCGAGTTCGATGCCCGCACGTTGCGCAGCTCGAGATTGCTGGGGACCGAGATCGCGGCGCTGTTGATGGTGGCCGCTCCCGAACCGATGAGGAGGAGCGAGGACGCCTCCTTCTTCGGTGCCATGGCGACGATGGTCTGGTCGAACATGTTGCCGCCGGCATCGTAGGTGCCGTTCGCGAGCCTGATCGTGAACGTGCCTCCGAGGCTGGTCCTGTACGCCGCCATCGCCGCGGAGAGCGACGCGGGGTTGCTCCACGAACGCCCGTCGCCGTTCCCGGTCGGGGTGACGTACCAGGTGGCACCGTCGGAGTTGCGTCCGGCATCGACTTCGGCGACGCCCGAGCGGCGCAGCACGCGCACGATCCCGTTGGGAGCGGTGTAGTTCTCACCGCTGCGGACGATCTGTCCGCATCCGGGCATGGCGAGGGTCGGCGACAGCTGTGCGATGACGAAGCCGATGACGTTCGGATCACCGCCTGCGCTGGTGTCGAGGCGACCGGTCGTCACGAACTGCTTGCCGTTGAGGGATGCCGTGCTGATGCCGTACGAACCGCCCGCATAGGCCACGGTGTCGTTCTGGTTGCTCAGGGCGAGGCCCATCGGGCAGTACTGGAAGCGGGAGCCGAAGGCGGTGAGGCCCGTCGGCTGCAGGTCGGCCGGCAGGAGGTATTCGCCCGTCCCGGCCACACCGGCCGGAGCGTAGACCACGCCGTCCGCCTGGATGCTGGACGCACGCGCCGAGAGCGCCGATGCGACCGCATCGATGCGACGGATGGTGTCGGCCCTGCCCGCGTACGTGCCGGTCGTCTCCACGGTGGAGACGCCCGTCACCGCGATGTAGGCGAAGAAGGCGACCGTGCCGATCGCGATGAGGAACCAGGCCACCATGGTCTATCAGCCCTTCTGGCAGGTGAAGGTGGACGTGTTGGTGTTCCGCAGCTGCTGACGCAGCGTGTTGCGGGCCATCGCATCGGAGTTCGCCTGGACCTCCGCTGCGGTCGGGTTGGGGCTCATTCCCTGGACGCCCTCGTTGTTCGTGACCACCGAGGACGCTCCGTTGATGGTCCCGTCCTGACTCATCATGAACTGCGTACCGGAAGCCGCACCGGCATTGTGCCAGCAGGTGCCGCTCGCACGGATGGTCGCCGCGCCGCTCACCGACGACATGCCGACGTCGGTGATGCCCCAGCCGGGCGCGACGTTCATTCCGAAGGTGCCGTCGATGAGGGACAGCGATCCACCCCTCTGCACCTCGAAGAGACGCGGGCTCTGCACGTTCATGAAGACGTTCGAGTTGAACGACGAATAGCGACCGTGCACGAGGATCGGGAACTCGCCCCTCGTGTTGAAGCTGATCGGCGACGACTTGACGACGAGATCCGAGTTGTCCTCGACGTAGATCGTCGAACTGGTCAGATTGTTCGCGGAGGCGAGCGACACGTTGGCGTTCTCGAACACCGCGCGCGACGAACCGGCGACCACGAAGTTGTTCTGGTTGGCGGCCGCCGTGATGTTGAGGGCACCGTTGAAGACGGCGCTCGACCCGTCGTTCACGTAGACCGCCCAAGTGGTGCCGCGGCTGTTGACGATCGTCGCGTTGTTCGACTGCAGGATGCCGCCGTTGTTGATGTAGAGGTTGCCGGTCTGCGTGTTGTTCAGCGTGACCTTGTGACCCTGCTCGGCCCATACGCCGACCGAGGTCGAGACGAAGAGATTGCGGATCTCGAGGTTGCCGGGAACCCAGATGTCGGAAAGGCCGGCGAAGTCGAGCTGGGCGCCGCCCTGCCCTTCGAGGACGAGAGTGCCCGCGTTCCCCTTGTCCGAGAAGCCTCCCTGGGTGGCGTTGAGGTAGTTCGCCGGAAGCTGGTGGTTGCCGGCCGACAGGACGATCCGCATCGCCTGGGGGAGGTTCGCACGGTAATAGGTCACCGCCGCGTAGATCGTCGTCGGATCGTTCGGCGCGAGGCCGCGCCCGTTGCCGTTCGGCGAGACGTAGTAGACGATCTCACGACCGGCCTGCTGACGCGACTCCTCGCCCGAAGAGGCGCGGATGATGCCGCGCACGAAGGCGTCCGGGGCCTCGAAGCGCCGGGTGCCGGGGTTGAAGCGGACCGAGTTGCAGGTCGGGGTCGGCGAGGTCTTCGTCCGGGGCGCGATGAGATAGCCCATCAGGTTCGGATTCTCGGCGACCTGGGGGAGGTTCGGACGTCCGGCGGTGACGAACAGTCTGCCGCTCGGGTCCGCTCGGGTCTCGATGGGATAGGTGGCACCGCCGCCGACCGGAACGGCGCCGGTCGACGAACCGCTCTCGTTGTCGCCGAACGGACAGTAGACCATGCGCTGGCCGAAGGGCGTGGTCGCGTACATCGAGAGCTCGGCGGGAAGGCCGTAGATCCCGTCGACGGTCGCGCCGGCGACGACCATCATCCTGCCGCTGTTGGCGGGTGATCCGGAACGTGCGATGATCGCGGAGACCGCGGCGTCCATGCGGCGCGCCGTCTCGATGCGACCGACGCCGTCGGTGGTGGCGGCGACCGTCTGCACGCCGTTGACCGCGATGAATGCGAAGACCGCGAGAGTCGCGATCGCGATGATGAACCAGGCGACCATGCCTAACGAATCCCCCTAATGCGTCCGGAGGACGCGCCCCGGAGGACGTTAGGGCAAAAGGCCGCCCTCGTAAAGCGGTGTTGCCGGAAACGACGAAGGCCCGTCGCACCGGGGTGCGACGGGCCCTCTTGCCGCCAACTGCGGAACCGGTCAGATGACTTCGGGGCGACCCGAGGCGTGGACCTCCTCGCGCGAGTAGTGCGGTGCCGCACGGACCTCGTCACCGGTCAGGTCGATGTTGTAGCCCTTCTTGTCCTCGTCGTACACGAGACGCTCCCACGGCAGACGATGGTAGCGTTCGCCGAAGCCGAGGAAGCCGCCGACGGCGAGCACGACGTAGGCCACCCTGCCCGACACCTTCTCGAGGACGACCTCGTCGAGCCAGCCGATCTTGTCGCCGTCCTTGTTGTAGACCTTGGCGTTGGTCACCTTGGTGGCGGCGATCAGATCGTGATCGGAATAGTTGCCCTGAGCGAAGAATCCGCCGACGCTCGCGCCGGTGACGTTCGCTTCGGTCTTCAGGTCTTCGATGGTGGTCGCGCCGGTCTCGGTCGTCATGGATGTCGCCCCTCGTGGATGAATCGATGGGGTGACAACGGGTTCGGACGGGGAACGTTCCTCCCCCGCATCGTCCTTGGCTCTTCTAGACGCCACGAGGGCCTTCTGATGGTCGCGCGCCCATTCGGCGCGCGCCTCCCTGACGATGCGGACGCGCTCCTTGGCGGCCAGTGCCTCCGCCTCTCCCGCCGGAGTGAGATGCCAGAGGCCCGTCCCCTTGCCGCGTTCCCCCGCCATCTTCAGGTTGAAGCCCGAGTACCGTATCCAGCCGGCGCGTCTCGCCTTCGTATGGGCCGGTCTCAGCCATGATTCCGTCGGCGAGAAGCGGTTCGTGAACGAACCGTCCTTGGACGACACGTAGCCCGCCATGTATGCGTCGATGTGGGGCGAGTCCTTCGGCAGACGTCGCCCCACGAGCACCTCGGACGGCAGCATCGGCTTGCGCGCCATGTCAGGCCGCTTCCGCTCCGCCGAACGGCAGGCCGTCCTGGCGTACCCGCGGATCGTTCGCCTCGTCGATGACGCATTCGTACACGCCGCTGTCCCTGAGGCGCCTGGAGTATTCCTCGGAGTCGATCGAGTAGTGACGCCCGGCACCCCTGGTGTGCCCACGCTCGTCGCGGCCGTCCTTGTACGCCGTCACGACGACGCGCTTGGCGTCGTTCCTGTCCTTGACCGCGCTCGTCACCAGCCACCGTCCTGCGTTGGCGCTCCTGAATTCGGACCTGCGGCGTCCTCTGCTGTTCTCGGCGGTCGCGGTTCCGCCGGTGACCGATTCCCAGATGTCGGGATAGTCGTTGCGCAGCGTGGCGTTCGCGAAGCCGATCTCGCGATCCGTGAAGAGTTCGGGGAAGCTGACCGCCACGATGGCCCATTGCTGGTCCTCCTCGTAGAAGGCGAAGCCGGGCAGCTCGTTGCCGCGGATGCGCCATTCGGGATCGAGGACGTCGTCCGCCTGACCGGCGTATCCGCCGGCGGGTGCGCGCCAGCGCTCGTCGATGCGCTCGTTCATCTCCGCCGTCAGGATGAAGCCGCCGTGCGACGGGGTCGACACGCTCGCGATCCCCGAAGCGTAGATCCGACCGTGATCGGGGGTGTCCCAGGGCGTCCTGAAGCCCTTCAGAAGGGCATGGGGGATCTCCTCCCGACCGAGCGCCGACTTCTGGCGCTCGTGATGCGCGAAGTCCTCGATCTCGCTGCGGAAGGCGTCCTCGTCGTTGGCGTGGAATCCGCTCGCATGGAAGTCGGCGCGGTTGCAGTCGCCGGGATTCTTGCCGGTGAATGCGCTGAGGGTCCGCAGCGAGCCGTCCTTCATGGGGATCAGGCCCACGACGAGGTGCGCGACGCGCGCCGCCAGATCGCCATCGGCGGTCCGCTCGTAGTTCACAGAGGTCGACATGTCTTTCTCCAGCCAGGGGATGCTCGGCAGCCCACCGACCGGAACCTCCACTACCGTGCGGGAGGGGTTCCCTTCCGCACGTGATCGTCGTGGCCGCTTTCCGCCAGGACCGTCACCAGACGGCTCTCCGGGATCTCCAACCCGACCAGCCCACCGGCGACCATCCGCCTCCTGGTGTTGGGTCCGATGGCATCGGGGTCGCTGTAGACGACGTTCGCCCTGCCCGTGCCCGTGAAGGACACGGCGAACTGTTCCCTGACGTCGCCGTCCTTCATCTGCCACACCAGACGGAAGTGCCCGCTGGGAAGGACGAAGACGGCCGGTTTGACGTATTCTCCGAGCGCGATGAGGAATCGCTGCGCGGCGGCTCTGCTCGCCGCGTTCTGCATCCCTTCGTCGTCGTCGTCCTCCTCGATCATCCCGAGCATTCTGAGACGTCTCTCGACGGCGATCCTCGCCTCGGCCCCGTGGATCACGTGGATCGCGCTCGGAAGGGCATCACGACGGCGGCGATGATGCCGACGACGCAGAACGAGGCCATCCCGATGATCGCCACGATCGCGTATGCGCCGCCGAGGACCGAGGCGGCCTGGATGTTGCGGATGGTGTTCATGTGCTGGTACCCCGATGTCCGTTCGATGATGCCGCGCAGGGTGCTGCGTGCCGGCGATCAGTGCCGATCCTCGGATCCGTCGAGCTCCATGGCCTCGATGCACGCCTCCTGGCTGGTGAGGTACAGGAGATCGGTGGATCGGACCGGCTCTCCGTCCTTGGTCAGGACGCCACGCCAGTTGCGCATGCCGGTACCGTCCCCGTCGTCGATGCCGTCCTCGACGAAGATCGCTTCGAAGGCCGTTCCGGTCGGTTCGCCGTCATCGGTGACGACGTCGGTGCGCGTCGCCGGGTTGACGGTCTCCCAATGATTCGTCTCGTCCTCGATGTGATGGTGTTCGCCGTACTGGTCGATGATCGTCCAGACGCCCGCCCGGAGATTCGGCTGACGAAGCGGGATCTCGGCGATCTCGATGACCGTGTCCTCGTCCCACATCATCGCGACCCTGTCGCCGACCGTGGGATGCTCCTCGCTCTCACGGGGATACCTGCCGGCACTCTCGCCGGCCTCGTCCTGATCGGCGCAGTCGCCGCACAGGCCGTTGAACCCCTCACCGTCGTTGTTGTATTCGCCGCACCGATCGCAGGCGATGTCCTCGGCCTTCTCCTCGATCTCGGCGGCCGTCGCGGACAGATCGTCGATGAGTTCGTCAAGATCCCCGCGGGCATCGGACTTGTGCTTCTCGAGGGCCAGCACGGCCCATTCGACCAACGACTTGGCGTACTTCATGTCCGTGCCGAGATCGCTCTTCTCCGGTCCCGCTTCCTCGAAGCCCGACACGGCGGCGAGACGCGTCATGTCGACCGCCAGTTCCTCGGCGGCCCGGATGTCGTTCTTCTGCGTCTCGGTCAGCGAGGCCGGGTCGCGATCCTGTGCCTCGTAGGCCAGAGGGGCGATGGCACGTGCGATGCGCTGCGTGATCGTTGCGGTGGTCAAGGCGCGGTTTCCTATCGGTGGGTCGTTATGCGAAACCCACCAGCACCTCAGATCCGCGGGCGCCAGTCCCAGCCCAGCGGATCCCCGTCCATCACCTCCACGCCGGCGACGTTGAGTCGCTCGCGCAAGGCATCCGAATGGGCGTAGTCGCCCTCCGCTTTCGCGGTACGCCTCTCGCCGAGGATGTTCTCCACGTCCGCGTCCTCGATGACGCTGTCCGTGGGCCTGACCCGGAGATCCGCGCGCGTCATGGAGGTCGACGGGAGACCCAACGTCTCGGAGAATACGCCTAGAGCATCCAGCCTCGTCGCCGGGCTCGACCGGCGGTCGGCCAGCAGTGCATCGAGAGCCACCAGTGCCCTCGGCGTCGAGAGATCGTCGCTCATGGCCTCGTCGAGCGCCCCCAGGTGGATGGAGGCGTCGCCCTTCCTGACCCCGTCGTCGGACGATCGGAGACGTTCGATCGTCTGGGCGAGTCTCTTGAGACGAATCTGTGCGGAGACCAGTCCCTCCAGATCGAACTCCAGTTCCGAGCGATAGTGCGCCTGGAGGCACATCAGGCGATAGGACAGGGGATGGAATCCCCTGTCCACCAGCTTCTGGAGCGTGATGAATTCGCCGTCCGACTTCGACATCTTCCCCTTGGAGTCGACGAGGAAGTTGTTGTGCATCCAGATCGAGGCGCCCGGATGGGACGAGCACGAGCGCGCCTGGTTCTGGGCGATCTCGTTCGGGTGGTGCACCTCCCGATGATCGATCCCGCCGGTGTGCACGTCGAAGCGCTCGCCCAGGAGGTCGCGACTCATCACAGAGCATTCGAGATGCCAACCCGGAGCTCCGCGACCCCAGGGCGAATCCCATTCCATCTGCCGGCGTTGACCCTCGGGCGTACGGCGCCATACGGCGAAGTCGGCGGGTTGCCTTTTGCCGTCGACCTGCGCGATGCGACCCGCCACCGCTTCGGACGCCTTTCCGGAGATCATGCCGTAATCGGCCACCGTGGAGGTGTCGAAGTACAGGCCTCCGTCGAGCGGATAGCAGTGATCCTCGATCGAGCGGCCGAATTCGATCATGCGGGAGACGTAGTCGGTCGCACGGGGCATCTCGGTCGGTTCGCGGATGCCGAGCCGCTCGATGTCGTGAAGGAAGCGGCGGGTGTAGCGCTCCGCGACGCCCCATGCGTCCAGACCGTCCCTGTCCGCCGCGTTCTCCATCTTGTCGGCGCCGTCGTCCGAATCGGCGACGAGATGTCCCACGTCCGTGATGTTCATCACGTGACGCACCTCGAGCCCCTTAGACCGCATGGTCCGCGTCAGGATGTCGGTGAAGACGTAGGCGCGCAGGTTGCCGATGTGGGCGTCGTGGTAGACGGTCGGGCCGCACGAGTACACCCGTGCGGTGCCGGGCTCCACCGGGACGAAGTCCACGGTGGAGCGGGTCAGGCTGTCATGGAGACGGAGCGGGGCGCCGATCACGGGATCAGTCCTCGCGGTTGATCTCGCTGGCCGCAGCGGCCGCGAGGACGGCCGTGGCGATGCTGGCGACCAGCGGGAGCGCGTTGCCGGTGCGGCTGGTCCGTTCGACGCCCTTGACGATGTCGACGCCGCCGACCTTCAGGTCCATCCCCATCGTCCTGAACACCTCCTTGATGCCGTCGAACGCATCGCGCTGCGGCGGCTGGGGCTGTTCGGCGGCCTTCGGACGCTCCTCCGTCTTCGGCTGATCGGCCTGCTTGGATGCGGCATCCGCGGAGGTCCCCCGACGACGCTCGTACGCACGGTCCTCCTCGGCGATCGTGCCCTTCGGCGCGAAGCCGCCGGAGTCGCGGTCGAGCAGCTGGTCCGAGACGAGACCACGGGCGATCGCGCCGACGTGCAGCGGCGATTCGTCGTTCACCGAGAAGCCACCCTGGTCGTCGGTCCTGCCCAGCACGGGGTGTACCGCCACCAGACGGGCGTCGTCGCGCCACTTGCGCACGAGACGCTCGAGCTGCGGGATCGTGACCCGCTCGCCGTGGGTCATGTCGTGGTGGTGCTGGACGATGGCCATGACCACGCTGCGGAGCGGAGTGCGGTCGTGATCCGTGGGTGACGGACGGTGGCCGACCGGACGCGCCGTCTCGACCGCCGGTTCGGCGATGGATGGTGCGGCGACCGCTGGTTCGTCCTCCTCCTTCAGCGCGTCGATGCCGTCGATGAGGCGGTCGATGTAGCTGTCGGCGATCTGTTCACCGGCCGGGCCGAAGCGACGCGTGTAGTATTCGCGCACCATGGCCTGAAGGGTCGGCTGGACCTCGGCGTCGGCTTCGTCGCTCAGTGTCGGGCCGAAGACGAGGATCTGAGAGGTGTTCATGCTGGGATTGGTCCCTTGGGTGATCGTGCCGGTCGATTCCGGGCCGATGTAGTTGCCTCGTTCGTCGAGATCGATCCGCATGCGGATCTTCAGGTCCCGATCGAGTCCGAACTCGCCGCAGTCGAGGCCGCGGTGGATGGTGCGTTGCGCATCGCGCCGCACACGGTTCCAGTGGTCGCCCGCCAGAGCCAGACGCATGACTTCTTCGAAGGTCCGCCGATCGATCGATCGGATCGCCGCCGTGCTGAGAGGGAGATCGAGCTTCATCAAGAACCTTTCCTGCCGGAACGAGGCATCCCTGCCGAACGTGAAGTCAATTCAGCGCTTCCCGTCCAGTGCCCAGGCACCTGGGCCCATCCCGGCGATCGCGAGGAAGGAGAAGCAGAACATGATGGCCAGCTCGCCGCCGTTCCGCATGGGCCAGAAGCCCTGCGTCGCGTGCGACATGAAGTAGGCGATCGCCATCTCGCCGGCGAGGACGAAGGCTACCGGTCGGCTCACCAGTCCGATGAGGACGAGAAGACCGCCGATCAGCTCGAGCGCACCGGCCGCGCCGAGCAGCGATGCGATCTCGACCTTGCCGCCGATGGGTCTGAAGGGCCAGGCGAACAGCTTGGTCGACCCATGGACGATGAACAGCGCGGACGTCATGATGCGGAGCGCACCCAGCGATTCGGAGGCGTAGCGGTCGGTCATGCGATCGTGTTAGCACCATGCGGGCCGCGTGTCATCGCGGAACATCGGGCGGCCCGGTCCTACTTATCGTTGGGAACCAGGTCGAAGCGCCTCAGGATGACCTCCAACCTCTCCTTCTCGCCGAGGATCCAGCCGCAGGTGGTCTCGCGACGGAAGGTGGCGTATCCACCGCGCGTACGCCGGGGCTCCATGGTGAACAGATTCCTGTCCATCAGGGCGAAGACCTCGGGATCGACGATGTGCGGATAGGTCGGATCGACGACCAGTCCCGCCCGGTGGCCGAGAGTCTCGGCGGCCGCCGTCACGCCTTGGAGCACGGGCAGGGTGATCTGATCCGTCCCACCGACGGCCAGGCACGTACCGAAGCCGCCGGCCGCGCGATGCCATTCCAGCACGTCTGCATGGACCTCCTCGTTCCTGAGCATCGGCTCGACGACCAGGTTCCAGGTCAGGTGCGATCCGGCATGATGGGCGTGCGCCAGAGCCTTGCCGTGCCCGAGGCTCGGCAGATCGGTGCGCATCATCACGTAGCAGTAGAGCTCGGTCATGCTTTGGCTCCGTCTTCGTCGCTCAGGGTGCGCAGCCACACGCCCATGGAGTCGATGGTGATGGTCTTCGTGAAGATCCTGTCGAGATCGCCGCGCTCCTCGAGGAACGTCAGCGCCTCCTCCCGGTTCGCCGCCTCTCGTCTGCCGAAGAGGACCACCGATGCGTCGTCGTCGCCTTGGGAATCGAACGGCTGTCCCACGCAGGCGTGATACCGGCCCTTGCGATCGTGCGTGACGTAGCCGATCAGTCCGTCCACGTAGCGCCCGTTGGGGTAGTGGTGGATCGTCTGATCCTCCGGATCGATCCGCCGGAAGGATCCGCCTTCGGGCGTCCTCCAGGTACGGGTCCGCGCATCGAAGCAGGCCGTCCGGTCGGACTCGCCTTCCAGGGAAAGACGGATGCACGTGCCATCGGCGATCATCGTCGTGTCCTGCCGGAGGACGTGCTGGCGACCCTGACCGAAGGTCCGGAACTCGGCGATCCTGCGGGCTTCCGCATCGCCCGGGCAACGGACGGTCAGCGTCACCATGGGAATGACCCCGTCGACGATCCTCGCGGAACCCTCGGGGATCAGGCGCACGTACATGGTGTCGTTGTGGTTGCGCCTGACCTCGACATGTCGAGAGTTCTGCGTGTGGTTGTTGAAGCGCCTTTCGATGCCGTCGTCGCCGGTGAAGACCGTGTGGCTGGAGAGTGCGTTGCCCGCTCGGACGACTTCCGAATGGAGCTGCCATCCCTCGTGGTCCGGAGCCTTGCGGATGGCGGCGTAGCGGAACGCCTCGAGAAGCACCTCGTCCTGGGTGAGGACGATCGGCTCGACGGGTCCGTCGTGCACGGCGCGATCACCGACACGGCGTATCTCCGGAGGCAGACGATCGACGGTCGCCTTCTGACCCTTCGCGAAGCTCAGCAGGTTCCAGGTCGCCATCAGGTGGGCGATCGCGGCGGTTCCGTCCTCGTCCATGACGAGACGGAATGCGGTCACGGCATCGTCGCCGAGAGGTTCGTAGGGCATCGTCGTTCCTTCGTATCCGACGCTCGGGTCGTACCCGGCGGCGTCGATCGTGTGGCATGTCCGGGAGTCGTGGTCCCGGGAGGGCCCATCGCCCTCCTTTCATCCCTTCACAGGGGTGATGCCTCCTGCTCACCGTTCTTCGAGCGCTCCGCAATCTGACGGAGCGCCCTGACGTACCAGACGCCGTCGATGTCGGCGTCGGTGATGTCCTCGAGCTGCGTCTCGTCCTCGATCACGCTCCACCAGCTGCCGTGACCGAAGACCATCTCTCCCAGGTCGGGCACGAACATCGCCGGATTGTGCATCGACGGATCGGCCTTGATGAGACCGTCCTTGCCGATGACCACCGACAGGGACTGCGCGATCTCTCCGATGAGTATGCCCAGGTAGGTGCGTCCTCCGTAGCGGGCATTGACCGGTCGCACCGCGACCATGTCGCCGCAGGATCCTCCGAAGACCAGATCCTTCCTCCATGCAGGGACGTCGTGGGTGGAGAACCCCGTGACCGTCATGGGGGCGTCGAACATCCTGACCCGGGGCTCCCTCATGCTCCGGTCACCGGCGTCATGGGGTTATCCATGTCGATGTCGACCATCCGCCAGTGGAGTCCTTGGAGTTCGAAGACCGCGCCTCCCTTGGCCGCACCCTCTCCGCGCAGTACGAAACGGTCGATCGACTTCCTGCGGATGGTGGCGTCCTTGCCCACGAGCCTGGTCTCGGGATCGGCTCCGGCCGGGGACCGCGATGCGTTTCCTGTCGCGAGCGCGCTGGCGACCATCTCCGGCCTGACCATCTGATCGATCACGGGCGTGATGAAGGCCTGAGCCATGGCGGCGCTCATCGGGTTGGCCCTGCTCTTGGCCATCTCCGCTCCGATCTGGTCGGAGATGCGACGCTTGAGGTTGGCGCGGAGCGTCTCGAAGTCGACGTAGCGGTTGACCGTGGCCGCGTCCCGCTGCCTGACCGCGTCCCGCAGACCGGACATCGCCCAATAGGGGGAAAGCGCCAGCCATGCCGCGGCCAGGATCCCGGCGACGAGCGCCGTGATCCCGATGGTGCGTCTCGTCCTCATCATGCATCCCCTTGGGTTCGTATCGGTGTCATCATGCCCCATCGGGCCGATTCCGTCCACCTGCTTCCGCTCAGCCGAGGCCGGGCAGAATGACGTAGGCCCTCAGCATGGCGACGCCGATCGCAGCCGCGACCGTGATGATCGACGTCGTCCAGAATCTCCGTCTGGGCGACGGGTCGTCATCGGTGATGACCCAGACGCTGATGCCCAGGAGCGGCGGTATCGCGAGCAGGATCGCGTCGAGCGTGCTCACGAGACGTGTTCCGCCACGTCCGACGTCCCGCATGCCGTGAGGACATGCGCGTCATCGGACGCGCGTCCGATGACGAACCATGAAAGGACCGGATGCGGGATGCCCTCCGCATCGTGCACCTCGATCATCCTCTTGCCGACGGCGATCCCCTCCGGACGCAGCACTCCCTTCGCCCCGGCGACGACCCTCATGGGCCGGTCGACGCCGGAGAGCCATAGGGACACGTCGTTGATGCTGCGGCCCTGTCTGAGGGCCGCGGCCGTCCACGCGATCTGATCATCGATCGTGGCGCATTGATGCAGTCTCGTCGACATTGGTCGTGTCCTTCGGGTGCCGGTGCAGGGTCGTGGGGCCGCTCAGAGACGCGGTACCGTCACACCCTTCTGGTTCATGTATTTGCCGGCGCGGTCCGCATAACTCGTGATGCAGTCCTCATCGCCCTTCAGGAAGAGGATCTGGCAGCATCCCTCGTTCGCGTAGAGCTTGGCGGGCAACGGCGTCGTGTTCGAGAACTCGAGGGTGATGTATCCCTCCCACTCCGGTTCGATGGGGGTGACGTTGACGATGATGCCCGTGCGTGCGTAGGTCGATTTGCCGACGCAGATGCCGAGCACGTCGCGCGGCATCTTCACCCGTTCGACGGTTCTCCCCAGGACGAAGCTGTTCGGTGGGATCACGCAGACGTCGGTCTTGCGGTCGACGAAGCATTTCGGGTCGAACTCCTTGGGGTCGATGACCACGGAATCGACGTTGGTGAAGATCTTGAACTCGTCGGCGACCCGGAAGTCGTATCCGTAGCTCGACAGACCGTAGCTGATCATCCCCTCGCGGCGCTGGGCCTCCTCGAACGGCACGATCATCTCCTCCTCGAGGGCCAGCCTGCGGATGGTTCGATCGGACAGGACGCTCATATTCTACACTTTCCTATGGGACAACGTTCGTGAGAACGTAGTCTTCTCCCCATGAAAGAAATCACCTCCGAAGAACGGTACGGAAGTGCCATTGGAACTTACGGACGTTCATGCTATGACTTCCGAAAGAGGGGTGAGAGACCATGAAGATAATGCACCTTTTCGTAGCGCCGATCATGCTGGCGATGATGCCGACGTCCGGGGCCGCCCAGACCTACTACGCACGTGAACGGATCTCGCCGTTGCCGACGTCCGTCTCGGGCTTCACCGGTAGGTGGACACAGCAGGACGGTGCCGAGACCTGCGATGGTCCCAACCGGATCGTGCCGGTGACGACGTCCTGCACGGGCGGCACGTGCGATCCTTCCGCCAAGCCGGCCGATACCAGTCGGGTGGTCGGGTCGTGCAGGGCGACGTGCACCACGCCCGTGGCCAAGAGCTGGTTCACGCCTCCGGGACAGAGCCTGGCCAACCGCTCCCTCGGTACGACTCCGAACACGACGGGTTGGCAGGCCCGCTTCCGCGCGATCTGCGAGGCCGACACGCTCCCTCACGTCGGTTGCTATGCCTACGGCACCGGCTCCGTGAAGGCGATCTCCGCACGCGAGGGCGGTTATCCCGGATCGTCGTTCGCCACCGACGGCGCGACAACCTGCTCCTGGAACTGATCATATCCGCACGGAACGACGAAGGGGGCGGCGTCCGGTGACGCCGCCCCCTTCCGTTTTCGGACCTGCGTCCGTCCCGATCAATCGGAACCGAACGAGAAGGTCGCACCCGCGACGGCGCCGACGTTGCTCCCACCGTTCGGACTGAAGCTGACCGAGGCGTTGTAGCGCAGACGCTGGTTGCTGGAGGTGTGGCCGATGCCCATCGCCACGCCGGTCTCTCCGCGGAAGGTGGAGACGGCGGCACCGATGGAGGTCCGGCCCGGCCTGTCGTCGAAACGCATGCCGGTCGCCGCGAGCGCGATCGCGGTGCCGCGCTGCGCCTCGGTGCGATAGCGTCCGATGTCGCGGGTCATGTCGAAGTTGAGCGAACGCAGCTGATCGACGTTGACCGCATCGGTGCCGGCGACGCCGGGAGCGATGTTGTGCAGGGCGACCGGCCCCGATCCGTTGCCGAGCGTGACCGAATTGTAGTTCGGTGCGCCGGACGGGCCGGTGTCGTAGCGGACGGTGGTCGAGAGACCTCCCTGGAGCTGCGCGACGTTGACCGCATCGGTGGCCGCCGAACCGGCGGCCACGTTCGTGATCTGACGCGTCGCACCCGGAGCACCGACGGAGACCTCGCCCGCCGAGTTCTGCGCGGTGGTCAGACCCGGAGCGCTGTATCCGGTCTGCGGACCGCGGGAGGCGACGGATCCCGCACCGAGAGCCACGGAGTTCGAAGCCGGAGCGTTCGATCCGGTGCCGATGGCGACCGAGCCGGCGCCCGAGGCGTTCGCGACCGGTCCGTTCCCGTTGACGGCCACGTAGGCGCCGTCGGCGGTGCGGTTGATCGCATCGACCTGGGTCCTGATGGTGGTCAGGCTGCCGTCCAACGCGCCGATGGCTCCGCCCACGGTGGTCTGGTTCGTGCCCTGCACCGCGTAGGCCGGGATGGTCACGGAGCCGTCCGCGTTGAGCGTCGCACCGGGCCCGAACGCGGCCACCACGGCCGCCAGCTGACCGCCGTTCACCGCTGCATCCGTACGTGTGGCGTTGGCGACGCCGGTCACCGTACGGGCGCCCTGCGTTCCAGCGACGGAGACCGCCGCGCCGTCGGTCTGAGCGCCGATCGTCACCTCACGGGTCGTTCCGTCCTGACGGACCAGGCCGATGGTGCCGTCGGCGAAGCCCTGCTGGACCTGCGCGATGTTGGTGGTGTTCGCGGTGGTCCTGGTCTGCAGATCGGCGATGTTGCCCTCGTTGGTGGTGACCCTGCCGTCGAGGCCGGTGATGCTGCCGGTGTTCGCCGCGATCTGCTGCGTGTTCGCGGTCACCCTCCCGTCGAGGCCGGCGATCGCGCCCTCGTTCGTGGTCACGCGTCCGTCGAGAGCGGTGATGGCGCCCGTGTTGGAGCTCGCGAGCTGCTCGTTGGCGGTGACCCGGCCGTCGAGCGAGGTGATGGCTCCGGTGTTGGCGGTGACGCGACCGTCCAGCGAATCGATGGCGCCGGTGTTCGCGGTGACCCTGCCGTCCAGCGTCGTGATCGCACCGGTGTTCGCCGCGATCTGCTGGGTGTTGGTCGTCACGCGTCCGTCAAGGTCGGCGATCGCTCCCGTGTTCGCCGCGATGGCTCCGGTGTTCGCGGCGATCTGCGTCTCGGCGGTTCCGAGACGTCCGTCCAGTGCGCCGATCGCACCGGTGTTGGTCGCTACCCTGCCGTCCAGGTCGGCGATCGCGGTCGTGTTCGTGGCGATCTGGCCCTCGGCCGTTCCCAGTCTTCCATCCAGCGCACCGATGGCGCCCGCGTTTGCCGCGATGGCTCCCGTGTTCGCGGCGATCTGGGTCTCCGCCGTGCCGAGGCGGCCGTCCAGAGCGCCGATGGCTCCGGTGTTGGCGGTGATCTGGGTCTCGGCGGTGCCCAGACGTCCGTCCAGGGCCGTGATGCTGCCCGTGTTGGCAGCGATCTGCTGCGCATTGGTCGTGACCCTGCCGTCCAGACCGGTGATCGCACCCGTGTTGGTCGCGATCTGCGTCTCGGCGGCACCCAGGCGTCCGTCGAGAGCCGTGATGGCTCCGGCGTTCGTCGCGATCGCGCCTGTATTGGCGGCGATCTGCGTCTCGGCGGTTCCGACGCGGCCATCGAGAGCGGTGATCGCTCCGGCGTTCGTCGCGATGTCGGTCGCGTTGGCGGTCACGCGTCCGTCGAGATCGATGATCGCGTTGGTGTTCAGACTGGTCTGGAACTCCGTGGCGCCCAGACGGGTATCGATACCGGTGATCGCCGTGGTGTTGTTGGACACCCTGCCGTCGAGCGTGGCGATGTCGGTGGCGTTCGTGGTGACGCGTCCGTCGAGCGCCGCGATGGCTCCGGTATTGGTCGTCACGCGACCATCGAGTCCCGAGATGGCGGTCGTGTTGCCGGTGATTCTCGTATCCAGGACGTTCAGCGCCGCGTTCGTCTGGTCCACGACGCCGGAGAGCTGACGAACGTTGACGACATCGCCGGCGGCGGTGCCGTCGGCGACGTTCCTGATCTGCCTGGTCGCCCCTACGGCGCCCACGGAGACGGAACCGGCATCGACGCCGGCGAGGTTGTTGTAGAGGATGCCGGTGACGGGACCGGCCACGCCCGGTGCGTACGTTCCGGCGGCCAGATCGGAGGAACCGGCGATGGAGCCCGTGCCGATGGCGACGGCGTTGTTGCTGATCGCCCGGGAGTCCGCACCCAGCGCCAGGGCTCCGGGTGACGTCGCGATCGCACCCGATCCGAACGAGGATGCCCGCAGTCCCACGGCGTTCGCGTTCGCGCCGAAGGCGGAGGCCAGACCGCCCGATGCGAGGGCGCTGTCGCCGAAGGCCGTGTTGGACCCGATCACGTCGCCCGGCGCGCCCGCCCTGGCGAATCGACCGATCGCGAGATCGGCCTCGAGCAGGGAGAGTGCGTCCGCACCGATGGCGATGCCTTGGAAGCCGGTGGCGCTGGAACCGTTGCCCAGCGCGATGCCGTCGATCCCGCCGACGGCCGCTCCGAGACCCAGACCGATGCCGTTCGTGCCCAGGACGCTCACCCCGGTGCCGATCGCGACGCCGTCCGTTCCGGCCGAGTTCGAACCGTCGCCGATGGCGACGCCTCCGGGGCCGTTGACGACCGTTCCGGTTCCGATGGCGATCCCGTCGATGCCGAGAACCGTGGCGCCACCACCTACGGCGATGCCGCCGGTGGTGCCGGGTCCGGTCTGTCCGCCCGCGACGCAGGCGTTACCGAGGAGATCGACGGAGACGTTGATGCCTGCGATGCTGATGCATTGGGCGGAGGCGTTGGAGGCAGTGAGGCCGAGAGCGACGATCGCCGTGGATGCGAGCGCGCGCGTCCACAGCCGGAACTTGTACCGGTTCTGCATGTTGGTCATCCTATCACCGACGCCTCCTATCTTGGAGGTCGTACTCAACGCGGAATTCCGGCTCGATGACGGAGTTCCGCGTTTTTTTCATCGGACGTTCATCTTTGTGGTCCGATGTGATAAAAATGACACTATGTAGTCGTTTGCGGGTCGGCTACGTATTGTGGATGGGGGGAATAGCTGATCCAGATCAGCAACTTGGTGGATGTCCAAGCAAATCATTATAGGGCGGTCGTCGAGTCAGGTGGAACCGTTTCGGTTGTTCTTTGAAACCAATCCGATCTTCTTCGATGTATGTTCACAGAACATTCCGTGACCCCACGAAAGGTCAGCTCCGCTTACCAAGAGCAGCAAGTGCTTCATGGGTCCTGACGTGCTTGATGCCCATCGCGTTGGAGGCATCGAATCCGGTGAGGATCTCCGGACCGAGATGGAGAGGCCCATCGTAGACGCCCTTGGGCATCCTTCCGCCCTTGTACAGGCTCACGTGAGGTCTCATCACGGGGTGATCGATCATGGGATATCGTGCGAGGAGCGCCGCGTGGCGTCTCGCGATCCGGTCGTCCCGGAAGGTCAGGGCCTTGATCGTGGACGCGAAGATCTGGGTGGGCTTCGGGCCTTCCGGGAGGATGATCCCCTCCTGGTCCGGCTCGATGCCGGACCAGTCCACGGGCGTCCTGATGGTGGCCTGGGTGAAGTGGATCTGTCCGGGCGGCATGGCCTTCGGAACACCCGCCTCCACCAGCCAGGCGAAGACGTCGGCGACGTTCAGGACGCGGCGATGAAGCCAGACGGGTGCCGGCGTCGCCATGTATCAGGACCTCCGCCGAGGCCGGCTGGGTAGATTGCCGAACATGAGCATCACCCCTCCGGCGGCGATCGCGAGATAGCAGGCGATCACGGGGAATCCCACGTCGGTGGTGGCGTTCAACATCACGGCGCAGAGCAGTCCGCTCATGGTCATGAAGAGACCCGCCAGGAATCCGAGGGGACTTCCCTCCTCCTTCCTCGCCCTGTGCACCTCGTCGAATCCGTTCTGCTCGACGAATGCGCGAAGCGGGCCGAACACGGGCATCGTTCCGTTGCGGACCGCCTCCTCGAGGTGGTCCGCCCGCATCCAGCGCACCGCTGTGTGCTTGTGGGGTTCGGCGACATGGGCCGTTCCGGAGAAACGGGTCACCAGCACGTAGTTGGTGACGAAGTGGTTCTCCGGGCCCCAGAACAGGTCCTCGGACACCACCGACATGCGCCGCCCGTCCAACGCCTGGAGACCGGTCTCCTGGACGAGTTCGTCCGAGGCCGTCTGCAGGATCGTGCGCCCGGCGTCTACCTTGCCGCCCGGGAATCCCCATTCGCCGGCTCCGACGGTGGCGTCGGGCCCGCGTTGGATCAGGAGGACCTCCTCGTCCTCGTTCATGACCACCGCGCCCGCGGCCGCTCTGGCGTGCTCGTGCATGGACTTCAGTTCCCCGTGCCGCCGGCCTTGAACCTGTCCTTCGACTTCTTGAGACGACGGGCGTCCACGCGTTCGAAGATCCGGTCACGCTCCTCGCGTGTGATCCTGTCGTCCTCCATGGCGGAGTTGATGGCCGAGTCGATCTTGGGATCCTCTCCCCGGTACGATGCGATCAGGTCGTAGCCTTCGGAGTCGATCTCCTCGGCCTTCGGCGAACAGGCGACGAGCGATGCCGTCGCCGTAAGGATCATCATTGTTCTGAGCATGTCTTCATCCCTTCATGTCGGATCGTGTCGATCCGCTTCGCAGTTCCCAGGCGCCCGATCAGGACATCGGACGCAGGGGCAGGCCCGTTGGGCCTTCGGCCCGTACTGTCGGCGGCAGTTCCGCGATGGCGGCCGCCACGAAGGGATCCGTCGCTCGACGCCAGTCGGCGAGCGTCGGCGCTCCGTCGGTCAGTTCCCGGCGATGCAGCGTGTCCAGGCGGGCCACATCGCCTTCGATCTCGGCCAGCGCCGCACGGCATCGGTCGATCGCGGTGCTCAGCCGCCCCATGTTGATCCACGACATGAAGTCGAGCGGCAGATCGATCGTCATGTCCAGCACGAAGTCGAAGCCGTCGCTCACGTGCGGGAGCGCATGGCTGAGCGCACCGGCCTCGGTCGATAGACGGTGGATCGACTCCTGGGCACGCCGTACGGCCGACGATGCCGACGAGGTCGCCGACGTCGACAAGGCCGAGATGCCCTTGTTGGAGGACACGGCATCCAGCATCTCCATGGACCGCGCCGAATCGAGCGACGATATGGCGTTGCGCAGGTCCTGCTCCGCGCGGCGTCCGAGCAGCAGCAGACGCTCGGCGGCCTCGATGCGGATCCGGTGCGGGACGTGCGCGCGATGGGTCGCATCCGCGAGCGCGGCCGCTTCCGGACGTTCCTGGATCAGCTCCTCCGCGCGCTTCAGCGTCCACGGCGTCAGAACGGCATCGAGATGCTCCTCCGCCACGGCGATGCGACGCACCGCCACGTCGCGCACACGCTCGTCGGGGGAGACCACGAAGGAGTCGACGAACCGGGCGACCATCCCCATGCCCAGACGGCCCTTGCCGAAGCGCTCGATGGCGTCGCGACCCTCGTCACGGATGTTCGATGCCTCGTGGATCGTCTCGAGACCGTCGCCGGTGATGACCGGGTCATGATGCTTCGGAGCGCTGCGGACGGCGATCACGCCGCCCGCGATCAGCGCGATCAGGCACAGGACGTACCAGAGGGGACCGATGTCGTCGGTCATGACGAAGCCCAGCGTCACGAAGCCGGCCATCCACAGGGCGGTAGCCGCCATGGTTCCGGGGGCGGACGCCCGGACATGCCAGGCCCGGACGGTCAGGAAGGTGATGATCGCGCCGCCGATCAGCACGCCGATGTGCAGGATGTCCATCGATCAGTCCTTCTTCTCGTCGCTGCGAGCGGCGCGTCCGTTCATGATCTCGGGATAGTCCCGGAGGGCTTCGGACTCGTTCGCGGTCGTGCGCTCCACCGCGCGCGCGAGATCCCTGCTCATGCCGTCGCGTTCGAGTATGCGCGCGGTGATCAGGGCGGCCCAGTCGCCGTCGGCCGGATCCGTGTGCTCGACCATGCCCTGAGCGTCGTGCTCCTGGATGGAGACGATCGCCCGGTCGTTCTCGCGGACGATGGCGAACCAGACGGGGTCGCCCTCCTTGCGGTCGCTCAGTTCGATCCGGTCGACGTCCGGATGCAGTCCGTCGACGATCATGGCTCCGTAGCACAGGTGGTTCTCGACACGGTCGGCGACCGTGTCGAGGAACGCCTCGGCGGGCGGACATCCGCCACGGGTGAAGTCCGCCTCGATGTGCTCGTAGCGCTCGACGCCCTCCAGGCTGACGCAGGCGCCGACGTAGGTGGCGTACCACTCCGTGCGGCCGTTGCGGGCGTCACGCTCGCGACAACGCACCCGGTAGTAGTAGTCCATGCCGTCCTCGTGGAAACCGACGACGCGGACGAGATCCGAGTCGTGGACGATGCAGATCCTGTTGAACAGTGCCTTGACCTCGGCCACGGCTGCTTCACGGTTCGTCATCGGGTTCTCCTCGGGGATGGGTTCATGGTGCGGGGTCTCAGATGCTGCTCAGCAGCTTCGAGCTCTCGCCGTTGTTGGACGACGCGCCCTCGGCACGGGCGATGTAGCCCTTCGAGCGGTCGACCTCCTTCGACAGCACGTCCACGGTGTTCTTCATCGTGCCCAGGGCTTTGCCCTTGAAGCTGTCGATGGCGTCCATCGTGTCGTAGATGTTCTGGAAGGCGCGCTGCAGCGTCTCGACGGGGATCGTCGAGGCCGCGGCCTGCTCGTGGATCTTGGCGGTGTTGCTCTTCAGGAGCTTGCTGGTGCCGTCGATCAGGTTCGCGGTCGTCGTGTTCAGCTGGGTGATGCTCTCGAGCACCAGCTTCTGGCTGGCGAGCGCCTGCGCGACGGTGACCGCGGTGCGCAGCGCCGACACCGTCGTGGTCGATGCGCGGTCGACGCCCTTCACCAGTTCGACGTTGTTCTTCTTGACCAGGTCGAGCGCCAGATAGCCCTGAACCGTCACGGCCATCTGCGTCTGCAGGTCGAGCGTGCGCTGACGGACCGCGAAGAGGGCCGTCTCGCGGATCGCCTTGGCCTTCTCCGGGTTGGTGTGGTCGAGATCGGCGGCCGCATCCTCGAGACGCTCGTCCATGCGGCGGCTGAGGAAGATCATCTGCTCCAGTCGACCCATCGCGGTCCACATGTTCGAACGCTCGACGTCGATGGCCGCGTTGTCCATCAGGAGATCGTCCTTGCCGGTGGCGAGCGTCTTCAGGATGGCGGCGATGTGGGTCTGCGACGAACGGTACTGGTCGAAGTAGGCGTCGATCTTCTTGCCGAAGGGGATGATCCCCAGGATCTTCTTGTAGCCCGTGAGGCCGCCGCTGCGCGACGGATCCAGGCTTTCGATGACGCGGCGCAGTTCGACGAGATCCTTGCCGACGCCGCCCTCCATCTGCTTGACCGGCTTGTCAAGGAAGCGGTTCGAGGAGTTGGCGGTGTCGCGGATCTCACGGGCACCGATCGCGCCGATGGCGTCGGCCTGGCGGCCGAACTCGGGGCTGTTCACGTCCATCGCGATCAGCTGGTCGACGAACGTGGACACGCGGGTCTCGAGTTCGGTCTTCTTGGCGTCGTCCACCGGAACCAGACCCGCCGCCTTCTGCGGAGTGATCTCGGGGAGCTCCTCCGGCGCGTTCAGCACGAGGGACGTTTCGGTGGTGGCTGCCGCTGCGCTCATATCGCTACTTTCCTTTGGAGAAATGGTCTTTTCTATCATCAACAGACCTGCCCACCGCCGTAGGCGGTGCTACACCCGTCGACGCCGTTACATCGGAGACGACGGGTGCGGCTCCTGCCGTCGCACGCATGTCATCCTCATCACCGAACCGCCATCGTACACCATCCTTCCGCCACGGATCATCGGCACTCGCCGACCCCATGACACCGTGCTATCGTCGACCTTGAGAGACATGGAGAACCCTATTGGATCAGGAACAGGACCCGGGGAAGGAGACCGGAGCTGCGGCTTACGGGATGCTTCTCGGCCATGACGAAGGGGTGGACCTGGAGGCGTGCTGCCTGCTCGCCGAGATCCATGATCCGGCCTACGAAGAGGAGAAGAACACCGGTCTGGTCGGTGCCTTCATCATCGCGCACGGCATGACTCCCGAAGCTGCGGAAGCGGCCATGATGTTCTTCCATCCCTGTCCCGGGCTGATCGCCGACTGCGATCGCATCAGGGAGATCTGCGCGGTGGAGAACGCCACGGTCAGGATACGCTGGACCGATCAGACTCCCGACTACATGGCCACCATGTTCGAGTACGGTCTCCTTCTCGACAACCCCGAGAAGACCCTGTTCAGCAGGACGTCCTGGGAGACGTTCGTCGACCAGTCCCTGATCCCGGTCGAACAGCCCTGCATGACCCGGGATAGGATCGTCCGTCTGATGGAGTTCGATCTTCTGACCGAGCGGGCTCCCGATCTCCGCACGCTCTTCTTCTCCAACATGATCGAACAGGTCGAGACCGCCGTCCTGGAGACGGGCGCCCAGTCGTCCGTGCTCGATGCCGACCCGGTCGCGCCCACCCTGGTGGTGTGTCCCGGCGCCAAGGCCGAGGAGGGTCGGTCGAGCTCGATGCACAAGGCGCTCGCAGGACCGTTGCCGCTGCAGGGGTCTCTGGAACCCGAAGGCGCGACCACGGAACCCCGTTTCGTTTCCGCTCTGGCAGAACTGCGCCGTCTGGTTCCCTGGATGAGCGAGGTGGTCGATGCGGTGGAGGAGGACCTCTGGCTCTCCTACTCGATCAGGCGGCCGTGGACATGGGTCCCGCCCATCCTCATGCACGGACCGTCGGGTTGCGGCAAGACGCACTTCTCGTCGCTTCTGGCGAAGGCTCTGGGTCTCGCCTATGCGGACGTGTCGCTCGCCGGATCGACCGACAACAGGATGATCGAGGGAACGTCCCTCGGCTGGAGTTCGTCCCGTCCGAGTTGGCCAGCGGTCATGATGGCGCAACTGGGAACCGCCAACCCCTTCCTGTTCGTCGACGAGATCGAGAAGGTCGATTCGTCACGCAACGGCGATCCGCGCCGGACCCTCCTGCGCATGCTCGATCGCAGGATGGCCGCCTCCTACCAGGATCCGGGCCTCGGCCTTCCCTGCGATCTCTCGCAGATCTCGTGGATGTTCGCGGCGAACCAGGTCGACGGGCTCGATACGGCCCTCGTCGACCGTATGCGGATCATCAAGGTGAGGGCGCCGTCGATCGACGATCTTCCGATGGTCGTCGAGGGAATCCTCGCCGGTATCGCCGAGGAGTTCGCCGTCGACCCCTCTCTGCTTCCCGGTATCGAGGAGATCTGGATGCCGCGGATCGTGGAGTCCTACAAGGACAAGCGCTCCCTGCGATCGATCTCGAGGGACGTGCGCGCCACCGTCACCCGCAGGATGATATCCGATGCGAAGGAGGGAAGGCGGATCGGTTGATCGTCGGACGCTCCTCCGGTGCTCCGATCCGCCGATCCCCTCAGCGGGGGATCCAGACCTGTCCGTCGCGGACGACCGGGATCGGGGCGCCGCGGTCCTCGAGCAGTACGCACCACACGCCGTCGTCCAGATACGGTTGGACGTACGGCGTCTCGAAGATCGGAACGATGGCCGATCCCGTATCGACCATGTCTCCGGTGCGCGGCTGCCTGATGTGTGCTTCCGGTACTTCCATTCCGAGATGCTCACGGAAGAAGCGGGCGCACGCGTAGGTGTGCGAGGGGAAGGCGAGCACCCGCGGTCCCCAGGTGAAGTCGATCGCCTGCGTCTCGTCGTCCGCCATGAACGGCGCGAAGACGTCGACGTGGATCGGGTTCGGGTTGAACGAGAACACCAGATTCTGCCGACGGCCGACGATCAGGGGACCGGTGGCGCGGGTGCAGAGAAGCCGCATGTCGTCCTCGTCGGGCATCGGCATGCCGAGCTGCCTGAGGATCTCCTCCCACTTCTCGCGTACGCCGGCGTACTCCGAGCCGTGGTCGGCGAGTTCCTGGAAACCGCCCGTGAGAGCGGCGTAGCCCACCATCGGCGCATGACCACGCGTCGGCGTCAGCAGTCCGATGCGCTCGCCGTCGGTGACGGTCTGCATCCCGACGCCGATGTTGTTGATGTGGTGGTACTCGAGGATGCCGCATTCGGGCTGGTTGGTACACCGCTTCGGCCACTCGCTGCCCTCGAACTCGGAGCGGTAGGGACTGCCGCACCGATGGCAGCGGCTGTAGGGGGCGAGCTTCGGCGCTCCGTTTTCGTTCGTGATGCTGTTCATGCCGGAACGTCCTCCGGTCATTCCTGTCCCGGCGCACGTGCGCCGCGGGGTTCCCATCCGATGGATCCTGAAGGATGGTGGAGCCGAAACCGATGCGGGTCAGGAACATCTTCATCTGTTCCATGGTGGTGTTCTGGCTTTCATCGAGAATGATG
>JAAIGE0100930122.1_pt1 | contig 25483 bp, 20 predicted proteins | sample 6487951 | NCBI WGS metagenome assembly JAAIGE01 (sample SAMN13974128, study PRJNA590717) | phyllosphere metagenome | biome: tomato field; feature: multiple bacterial spot infested tomato fields; material: tomato leaves; isolation source: leaves from tomato fields | host: Solanum lycopersicum ...
GATCTTCGAGGACAACGGCTGGGAGGTTCCGGAGACCTGGGACGACCTCGTCACGATCGCCGGCGAGGCCAAGGCCGCAGGCCTCACGCCGTTCTCGGCGTCGGGCGAGCAGGGCTGGCCGCTGACCCGGCTCGTCTCGACCTACCTCTTCCGCTCCGTCGGGCCCGACGCGCTGCAGAAGGTCGCCGACGGCGAGGCCAAGCTCACCGATCCCGAGTACGTCGAGGCCGCTGCGGCCATCGCCGACCTCGGCGCTCAGGGCTACTTCGGCGACAACGTCACCTCGCTCGACATCGACGGCTCCTACAACCTCTTCCTCACCGGACAGGCCCCCATGATCTACATGGGCAGCTGGATCCTCGGCAACATCAACAGCGACGCCAACCAGGTGGGCGCCGAGAACATGAGCTTCTTCCCCTTCCCCGCCGTCGAGGGCGGCGCCGGCTCGATCGATCAGTACCCCTCGAACGTGGGGCTGCCGGCGACCTTCAGCGAGGCCTCGTACAGCGAGGACGTCGCCGGATGGCTCGGCTGCATCGCCGAGAACTACGGCAACGAGGCGCTCTCGCAGGGTCAGATCAGCGGCTTCGTCGCCGATCAGGAGGCCGACCTGCCCGCGGTCTCGCAGAAGGTGGCCGACACGATCGCCGAGTCCACCGACAGCGTGCTGTGGTTCGAGGCGCTGTTCCCGGCCAAGGCCAGCCAGATCTCGTCGACGAGCGCGGCGCTGCTGGTCACCGGTCAGCTGACGCCCGAGGACTTCATGAGCACGGTGCAGGACGCGATCGACAACCCCTGAGCCGCAGACGCCTCCGGCGCGGCACCCGCGTCGGAGGCGTCCCCGGTCCTCCCCGCTCTCGCCCCGACCCCGAAAGACAACGATGAAGTCCGTCCTCGGTGACCGCAAAGCGATCGTCCTGCTGCTGACGCCCGCGCTGCTCGTCTACACGCTGATCATGCTCGTCCCCGTGGTGTGGTCGCTCGGCCTCACCTTCTTCGATGGCAGCCCGCTGGGCGGCTTCGAGTTCGCGGGGCTGAAGAACTTCACCCGCCTGTTCTCGGATGCCGCCGTGTGGGAGGCGTTCTGGTTCACGGTGCGCTACGCGGTCCTGGTCACCCTGCTGCAGGTGGTGCTCGGCTACAGCCTGGCGCTGCTGTACAACTTCGTGCTGCGCAAATCCTCCGTCCTCGTGCGCACGCTGGTCTTCTTCCCCGTCGTGCTCCCCACGGTCGCGATCTCGCTGCTGTACCAGAAGCTGTTCCAGTCGGCGCCCGACGACGGACTCGTCAACGAGCTGTTGGTGAACGTCGGTCTCTCCAACGTCGACTGGCTCGGCGCCGGAGCCACCGCGTTCGTCGTCATCGTCGTGATGGACGTCTGGCGCTCGATCGGGTTCTACGGCATCCTCATCTTCTCCGGCCTGCTCGACATCCCCGACGAGATCGTGGAATCGGCCCGCATCGACGGCGCCAGGGGCTTCGGCCTGTTCCGCCACATCGTGCTGCCGATGTCGCTGCCGATCCTGTTCGCCTCGTTCATCTTCAGCATCAACGGCACGATCAAGGTCTTCGACTCCGTGTTCGCCCTGACCGGGGGCGGGCCGGGCAGCTCGACGCAGCCGCTCACGCTGTACATGTACCGCACGGCCTTCCAGTACAGCGACTACGGCTACGGCTCCACGATCGCGCTGCTGCTGACGGCGATGTGCCTGGTCATCACCCTGTTCATCTTCCGCTCGTCGCGTCGCGACATCACGGTATGAGAGGCGTCGACATGACCGCAACCCTCGACACCGTCGCCGTCCGCTCCCCGCGGGCTCCCCAGCTGCGCCCTCAGGGGCGCCGGGCGACCCTCTCCCGCGCGCTGCGCCGCCTGCCGACGCTGATCACCATCGCCGTGCTCGTCCTGATCACCGCGTACCCGCTGTTCTGGATGTTCATCAACTCGCTCAAGACGAACAGCGACTTCCTGAACAACCCGTCGTACGCGCTGCCCGAGGTGTGGCGCTGGGACAACTACGTCACGGGGTGGGAGACCGCCAACCTGTCGACGACGATCGTCAACTCCGTCATCGTCACCTTCCCCTCCCTGGCTCTGCTGGTGATCCTCGGCACCGCCGCGGGCTACGCCCTCGAGGTGCTGGTGTTCAAGGGGCGCGCCACGATCCTGCTGCTCTTCCTCGCCGGCATCATGATCCCGGGACAGATGATCGTCCTGCCGCTGTTCACGGCGTCGTTCAACATCGGCATCACCGGATCCCTCCTGCCGCTGATCCTCATCTACACCGCCAGCGGCCTTCCGCTGACCGTGTTCATGATGGCGACGTACTTCCGCGCGATCCCCCGCGAGATCTTCGAGGCGGCGACGATCGACGGCGCCTCGATGATCCGCTCGTTCTTCTCCATCGGGATGCCGATGATGCGCAACGCCATCCTGACGGTGGCAATCGTGCAGTTCTTCCAGATCTGGAACGACCTGCTCTTCGCGCTGATCTTCGCCGGGCAGCGCCGTTTGAACACCATCCAGGTCGGCCTGCTGAACTTCTCGGGCGAGTACGGGTCGATCAACTACGGCCCGCTCTTCGCGGCGATCTGCATCACCGTCGGCGGCATCCTGTTCCTCTATCTCTTCCTCAACCAGCGGATCATGAAGGGTCTGGCCGCCGGAGCGGTCAAGGGCTGATCGATGCACACACCATCCCGGATCGCCATCACCGGCAGCGAGGGCAAGCTCGGGCGCGCCACCGCTGCGCGGCTGCGCGCCGACGGGCACGACGTGGTCGGATTCGACCTGGCCGGTCCCGCGGGGCCGGGGTTCACCCGCGTGGACCTGGCCGACTACGGCCAGACGCTCGACGCGCTGCTCGGAGTGACCGCGCGGCACTCGGGGTTCGATGCCCTCGTGCACCTCGCCGCCATCCCGGTGAACGGTCTCGTCCCCGACGTCACCACGTTCCAGAACAACGTGACGGCCTCCTTCCACGTGCACTTCGCGGCGCTGCGCGCCGGCATCCGCACGATCGTGACGGCCTCCAGCATCACCGCCATGGGCTTTCCCTTCGACGTCGCCCCGCCCCGGCTGCCGGTGGACGAGGGCTACACGCGCGCCTTCAACACTTACGGACTCGGCAAGGTCCTCGAGGAGCAGATGGCGGCGCAGCTCGTCGGCTGGGACGACGCGGTGTCCATCACGGCGCTGCGGTTCACCAACGTCGTGGCCGAGGACGAGTACGACACGTTCGCGCACGCGGCCGAGCCCGACTATCGCCGCGACCTGCTCGGATCGTGGATCGACGCGCGCGACGGGGCGACCGCCGTGGCGCTCGCTCTGGCAGCCGCCAAGCCCGGCTTCGAGGTCTACAACGTCGCCGCACCCACCTCGGGCACCGCCGCGCCCAGCAGGCAGGCGGCCCAGCGGTGGTTCCCCGGCGTCCCCGTCGTCGAGGACCTGGGCGAGTTCGAGTCGCTGATGTCCACGCGCAAGATCCGGGAGCGGCTGGGTTTCGCCGCCGCCCACGACTGGCGATGATTCCGCCGCTCGGCATCCCCTCCGCCCCTCCCCTCATCAGAACCGACCTCATCCGGGAGTCCTCATGACGGTCACCGTCTCCCCCGCCCGCTTCGAGCACCACCGCGACGCGTTAGGCATCGGCGAGCGCGCGCCGCGGCTCTCGTGGATCATCGAGAGCGCCCCGGCCGGCTGGGTGCAGGCCGCCTACCGTGTCGAGGTCGACCGGGGTGACGGCATCCGGGACTTCGAGGTGAGCTCGCCGGACCAGGTCCTCGTGCCCTGGCCGGATGCCCCGCTCGTCTCGCGCGAGAGCGCCCGTGTGCGGGTGAGCACCGCGGATGCCGCGGGCCGGTGGAGCGCGCCCGGCCCCTGGGCCGACGTCGAGGCGGGTCTGCTCGATGCCGAGGACTGGGTCGCGGGGCCGATCGGCGCCATCCGCAACGAGAACCCGATGACCGACACCCGCCGCCCGTCCCTGGTCCGCACCGACTTCACCGTGCGGCCCGGACTGGTGCGAGCGCGTCTGTACGCCACCGCGCACGGCGTGTACCAGGCGGAGGTCAACGGCGCGCGCGTCGGCGACGACGTGCTGTCGCCGGGGTGGACCGTCTACGGCGAGCGCCTGCGCTACTACACCTACGACGTCACCGCCCGCCTCACCGAGGGGGCGAATGCCGTCGGCGCGTGGCTCGGCGACGGCTGGTACCGCGGCCGGCTGGGGTGGCGCGGCGGCTTCCGCAACGTCTACGGCGACGACCAGTCGTTCCTCGGCCAGCTCGAGCTGCACTACGCCGACGGCACGCGCGAGGTCGTGGCGACCGACACGACCTGGCGCTCGGCGCCGAGCCCGATCGTGGCCTCGGGCATCTACGACGGCGAGGTGTACGACGCCCGCGAAGAGCAGCCCGGATGGTCTTCGCCCGGTTTCGACGCCGGCGACTGGGACCGGGTGCAGCTGCGCCGGCGCGACCCGCGGACGCTCGTGGCCCCCACCGCTCCCCCCGTGCGGGTGACCGAGGAGCGCGCGCCCGTCGCCGTGCTGACCACCCCCTCGGGGCGTCGCGTGCTCGACTTCGGCCAGAACCTCGTCGGCGTGGTGCGCCTGCGCGCGACCGCGCCGGCGGGCACCACCGTGTCCCTGCGCACGGCGGAGGTGATGCAGGAGGGCGAGCTCTACACCCGCCCGCTGCGCGACGCGCTCTCGACCGACCGCTACACCTTCGCCGGGCGCGCGACCAGCGAGGAGTGGGAGCCGCGGTTCACCTTCCACGGCTTCCGCTACGTCGAGGTCGGCGGGTGGGTCGGCGACCTCGACGCCGACGTCGCGGCCGGCGCTCTGACCGCGCGCATCCTGCACACCGACCTCGAGCGCACGGGCTGGTTCTCGTCGTCGGAACCCGACCTCGACCGCCTGCACGAGAACATCGTCTGGGGCATGCGCGGAAACTTCGTCGACATCCCCACCGATTGCCCCCAGCGCGACGAGCGCCTGGGCTGGACCGGGGACATCCAGGTGTTCGCCCCCACGGCATCGTTCCTCTTCGACGTCTCGGGGATGCTCACCGGGTGGCTGCGCGATCTCGCCGCCGAGCAGCTCCCCGACGGCACCGTCCCCTGGTACGTGCCGGTCATCCCCGCGGACACGGCCTGGACGCCGCAGCGTCCCGGCGCCGCCTGGGGGGATGCCGCGACGATCGTGCCCTGGACCCTGTACGAGCGGTTCGCCGACGTGGGCGTGCTGCGCGCCCAGTTCGACAGCGCGCGACGATGGGTCGACCTGGTGGCAGACCTCGCGGGCCCCACGCGCCTGTGGGACAGCGGGTTCCAGCTGGGCGACTGGCTCGACCCGGATGCCCCGCCGCAGGATCCCGCCGACGCCAAGACGGACCGCTACCTCGTGGCGAGCGCCTACTTCGCCCGGTCCGCGCGATTGGTCGCCGACATGGCGGACGTCCTCGGCGAGGCCGCCGCCGCGTCCGCGTACCGCGGGATCGCCGACGAGGCCCGCGCCGCCTTCGTCGACCGGTACGTGCGCGCCGACGGGACGATGACCTCCGACGCCCAGACCGCCTACGCCGTGGGCCTGAGCTTCGACCTGCTGCCCGAGGCCCTGCGGCCCGCGGCGGCGCAGCGGCTCGCCGACCTCGTCCGGGCATCGGGCAACCGCGTGTCGACGGGCTTCGTCGGCACACCGCTGGTCACCGACGCCCTGAGCGGCGAGGGTCAGCTCGAGGCGGCCTACGACCTGCTGCTCGAGCGCGAGTGCCCCTCGTGGCTGTACCAGGTGTCCATGGGCGCGACGACGATGTGGGAGCGGTGGGACTCGCTGCTGCCCGACGGCTCCGTGAACCCCGGGTCGATGACGTCGTTCAACCACTACGCCCTCGGTGCGGTCGCCGACTGGATGCACCGCGTGATCGCGGGTCTGGCTCCGGCCCGACCCGGGTACCGCGAGATCCGCTTCGCCCCGCGCCCCGGCGGCGGTCTGACCTCGGCCGCGGCCCGGCACCGCACCCCGTTCGGCGACGCGTCCATCCAGTGGCGGCTGGACGCCGGTGTGCTCCGCGTCCGCATGGAGGTGCCCGTGGGGGCCACCGCCGTCATCGACCTGGCCGGTCGTGCGCCCGAGCGCGTCGAGCACGGCGTGCACGAGCGCACCGTCGTCCCGGCAGAGGCGGTGGATGCCGCGTGACCCGCGTCGCCCTGCTCCACACCGGCGCCGTCGTGATCGGTCCCATCGCCGACCGGGCGCGCGAAGCGCTGCCGGACGTCGAGATCGTGAACTACCTCGACGACCGCATCGTGGCCGATCTCGGCGACCCCGCGCGCGCGGCATCCGTCGCCGGACGCCTGGCCGACCTCGCCCGCGCCGCCCGCGCCGGCGGCGCGGACGCCGTCATGCTCACGTGCTCGTCGATCTCGCACCTGGCCGCCCCCACCGCCGAGGCGGCCGGACTGCCCGTGCTGCGCATCGACGAGGCGATGGCGGATGCCGCCGTCCGCAGCGGCGCGCGCATCGCGGTGCTCGCGACGCTGCCGACCACCCTCGTCCCCACGGCGGCCCTGCTGCGCGAGCGCGCGGCGCGGGCCGGCACCACGGTCGAGCTGATCGAGGAGGTCATCGACGGGGCCTTCGGCGCCGCGGACCGTCAGGTGCACGACCGCCTCGTCGTCGCCGCGATCGAGCGCCACGCGGACGATGCGGACGTCATCGTGCTCGCGCAGGCGTCGATGGCCTCGGCGGCCGCGCGCGCGCGCACCGACGTGCCGGTGCTCTCGAGCATCGTGCCCGGGATCGCCCGGCTCAGGGACTTCCTGGCGGGAGCGGGCGCATGAGCGGCGAGCGCGGGAGCGCCGTGCGGCTGCGTGCCCTGACCGGCGCCGACGCCGCCTGGGAGTCCGGATTCTGGGGCGGCATCCGGCGGCGGACGCACGAACGCACCGTGCCGGAGATGTGGGACATGCTCCGCGACCCGGCGGTGAGCCCGGGGCTGACCAACTTCCGCATCGCCGCCGGGTGGGAAGCGGGCGAGCACACCGGGCCGCCGTTCATGGACGGCGACTTCTACAAGTGGCTCGAGGCCGCGATCGCGCAGCTCGAGACGACCCGCGAACCCTGGCTCGCCGATGTCATCGCCGAGGTCGCCCAGCTGATCGCCTCGACGCAGCGCGCGGACGGCTATCTGCACACCCCGACGCTCATCGCCACGCGGAACCGGGTCGACGTCACCGCACTCGCGGACCGGTTCCACTTCGAGACGTACAACCTCGGCCACCTCATCACGATGGGTGTGCGCCACCACGCCGTCACGGGGAGCGACATCCTGCTCGACGTCGCCCGCCGGGCGGCCGGCTTCCTCGAGGACCTCGCGACGAACAAGCCGCTGGAGCTGGCGCGCAGCGCCATCTGCCCCTCGCACTACATGGCGGTCATCGAGCTGTACCGGGCCACCCACGACGAGCGGTGGCTGCGACTGGCCGAGACGTTCGTCCGCGTGCGCGACGACTTCTCGGGCGGCGACGACAACCAGGATCGCGTCCCCGTGCGGGAGCAGACGACCGTGGCCGGCCACGCCGTGCGCGCCAACTACCTGTACGCGGGTCTCGCCGACCTCGTCGCCGAGACGGGGGACGAGCGGCTGCGGGCGGTCCTGGAGAACCTCTGGACGGACGTCGTGTCGACCAAGCTCGCCGTGACCGGCGGATGCGGTGCGCTCTACGACGGCGCCTCGCCGGACGGCTCGCCCTGGCAGGAGCAGATCAGCCGGGTGCATCAGGCCTACGGCCGGGCGTATCAGCTGCCCCACACCACAGCCCACAACGAGTCGTGCGCGAACATCGGCATGGTGCTGTGGAGCGAGCGCATGCTCGCCCTCACCGGCGAGCCGCGGTACGCCGACGTCATCGAGCACGTGATGCTCAACAGCGTCCTCGCCGGGGTCGGCCTCGACGGTACGGACTACTTCTACACCAACCCCCTGCGCCAGGTGCGCGACCTGCCGTACCCGCTCCGTCGCGCGGGCGACACCGCGCTGCACCCCGTCCCCGATCCGCCGCCCTCCGACGCGCGCCTACGCGAGCGGTACCTCAGCTGCTTCTGCTGCCCGCCCAACACCGCGCGCACCCTCGCCCGGTTCCACGAGCGCGCCGCGTCGGTCGCCGCCGACGGGCTGTACGTGCACCAGTACGGCGGCAGCCGCCTGCGCGCCACCGGCCCGGAAGATGCCGTGCTCGCCCTGCGCGAGCAGAGCGACTACCCGTGGAACGGCACCATCCGCTTCGAGGTGACCGAGGCGCGCGGCTCGCTCCCCGTGCATCTGCGCGTCCCCGGGTGGGCGGTGGGGGCGACCCTGGCCGTCGGCGACGAGGACCCGGATGCCGTCCCGCCGGGCACGTACGCGCGGCGGGAACGCGCGTGGCGGGTCGGCGACGTGCTGACGCTCGAGCTGCCGATGCCGGTGCGGATCCTGCGCGGCCACCGCCTCGCCGAAGAGCTCGCCAACCAGGTCGCCGCGCAGCGCGGACCGCTGGTGTACTGCGTCGAGAGCGCCGATCTGCCCGCCGGCACCCCGATCGAGTCTGTCGCGCTCGGCCGCGACGTCGACCTCGCCCCCGTCGACACCGAGATCGCCGGCCAGCGGGTGGTGGCGCTCACGGGGAACGTCCGGCTCCTGCCGGCATCCGGCGACGATCTGTACGCCGACCTGGCCGAGGGCGCGATCGAGACCGTGTCCGCACGCCTCGTCCCGTACTTCGCGTGGGCCAATCGCGGGCCCGGCGAGATGAGCGTGTGGATGCCGCTGGTGTGGTGACCCGTGACCGGCGGGGGCCGGCACCGGCCCCCGCGGCTCACCGCTGGCGGGTGATGCGCAGCGCCAGCGCGCGGCCGGCCGGGAGCGGGACGGGAGCCGAACCCGTGGCGTAGGCGTCGTTGCGACGCACGTCGTCGAGGACGAACTCCCCCGCCGAGGTCACCGACATCCCCCACGTGTCGATGACCTCGACGAGGAAGCGGTCGCCCACCTCGAGACGCTCACCGGCGTTGCCCTGCGGCAGCCGGAACGTCCACTCCGACAGCGCCGACCGGCCCAGGTACTGCAGGTACACCTGCCGCGCCCGGCCGGCGACGAACGCCTCGTCCCAGAAGTGGTCGATGGGGTCCAGGCCCGGCACCCGGAGCTCGTCCAGGATGCCGCGCAGGAAGCCCAACCGCACCGGACTCTCGCCCCGGTACGGACCCCCCTGCACGATGTGCAGCGAGCCGTTGGAGAGCACGTAGCTCTCGCCGTGGGTGGCGTAGCATCCCTCAACGGTCGCCACCCAGAAACGGTGCACGAGCTCCCGGGCGCTGAGGTGCCCCCAGCGCTCGGGCTCGTCGCCCTCGTAGAGGATCTCGTCGAAGACGACCGGCTTGGCGTAGGCGTCGCGATAGGCCGCGGCCCGGCCCAGCTCGGCGACCGCCTGCCCGTTCTGGATAGACGCGTGGGTGACCCACGGCAGGTTGTGGTCGTAGAAGCGCGTCCACTGGTGGATGGACCGCAGGCGGTCGTGCGGGTCGACGGCCGCGAGCAGCTCGCCCATCCGCGTCCACCGCTCGGTCGGACGCGGCAACAGATCGAACTCGTTGCACAGCGACCACCAGACGTTGTCGTAGGCGGACAGGCGCGCGACGAGGTAGCGCAGGTAGGCGGCATCCTGCTCCTCGGTCAGGTCGCCCAGGCCGAACCGGCCGTCGTCGTACGCGGTGAAGATGAGCACCTCGGCCTGCACCCCCGCGGCGCGCAGGCGCAGCACCGCGTCGTCGAGGCGGCGGAAGAAGGCGATCACGGGGCGCGCGACGTCCCACCGGCCGTCGGCATCCCGCTCGAACGGCAGGAGCCGCGGATCGTGCTCGACGTGCCCGCCCGCCTGCGGGAACACCTGGAAGCGCAGCTTGTTCAGGCCCGCGGCGGCCACGGCATACACGGTCTCGGCGAACAGCGGCTCGTCCTGGTGCAGCCAGTTGTAGACGGTCGCGCCCACCGGGCGGAACGGCGTGCCGTCGGCGTGGGCGAAATGCCGGGTCGCCGCGACGCGCACACCGCCGTGACCGGTCGGCTCCGCGGCATCCACCCGTCCCGTCAGCCCGTCGAGCTCGGGCGCGTCGCTCGCGCTCGTCCACGCCCAAGTCCCCGCGCGCTCGGGGCGGAAGCGCGCGACGTAGCGATCGTCGCCGTCCCAGAAGCCCGGCACCGCGACGGAACGGTCGTCCGCCGCGAAGGTCACCACGACGGGCGTGCGGTCCGCCGGGAGGGGCGACGCCGGACCGCGCAGGACGACCTCGACCACGTCGCCGTTCATCGCTGCACCCCCGCGGTCCGCGCGGTCTCGGCGGGAAGCGTCAGCACCCCGTCGACGCGCCGGGGGATGCCGAGCGGGTTGCCGTCGCGCAGGGCGGCGGGCAGGACGTGCTCCGGCGCCGACTGGTAGGCGACGGGCCGCTGGAATCGGCGCAGGGAGGTGGCGCCGACCGAGGTGAACACCGAGGTGGTCGCCGGCCACGGTCCGCCGTGCTGCTGCGACCACGTGACGGCCACGCCCGTCGGCCACCCGCCGAACAGCAGTCGTCCGACGCGTTCGCGCAGGACCTCCACGATCCGCTCGACGTCGTCGTCGGGGTCGGCGTGCACGGTGCCGGTCAGATTGCCCTCGAGGGTCTCGAGCGCGGCGAGCAGGTCGTCGTCGCCGTCGTATTCGACGAGCAGCGTCGCGGGTCCGAAGATCTCCTCGCGCAGCCGCGGCTCGGCGACGAAGGTCGCCGCCGCCACGCGCACGATGCCGGGCGTCACGCCGTCCACTCCCGCGGTGGCGGCCGTGACCACCTCGACGCCGTCGAGGGCGCCGAGCTCGGCCCATCCGTCGCGGAAGGCGTTCGCGATCGACGGGGTCAGCAGCTCGGCCGGGGCCGCATCGCCGACCGCCGCGGCCGTGGCCTCGGCCAGATCGGTACCGGCCGGCACGAACACGATCCCCGGCTTGGTGCAGAACTGCCCCGCACCGAGGGTGAACGAGCCGGCGAGACCCGTCGCCAGGTCGGCCAGGCGTCGCCGCGCCGCGCCCGGGGCGATGACGACGGGGTTCACGCTGCCCAGCTCGCCGTAGAACGGGATGGGGTCCGGCCGTCCCGCGGCGATGTCGAACAGCGCGCGTCCCCCGGCCACCGATCCGGTGAACGAGCCGGCCCTGACGGCCGGGTGCGCCACGAGCGCGACGCCGACCTCGCGGCCCTCGGCCAGCTGGAACATCCCCCCGGGCGCACCTGCCGCGGTGAGCGCGGTCGTCACGATCTCGGCCGTGCGGCGGGACAGCTCGCGGTGCCCGCTGTGCGCCTTGACGATCACCGGGCACCCCGCCGCCCAGGCCGCCGCCGTATCGCCCCCGGCGACCGAGAACGCGAAGGGGAAGTTGGATGCCGAGAAATTGACCACCGTCCCGAGCGGAACGAGCACGCGCCGCAGATCGGGCCGGGGCGGCGTGGCGTCGGGGGCCGCCGCGTCGAGGACGGCCTCGAGGTACGACCCCTCGCGCACGACATCCGCGAGCAGGCGCAGCTGACCCGTCGTGCGGGCGACCTCGCCGGTCAGGCGCGCGTCGTCCAGGTGCGTCTCGCGTCCGGCGATCGCGACGAGCGACGCCTTCTCGGCGTCGAGGGCGTCGGCCACGGCGTCGAGGTACCCCGCGCGCACGGCATCGGGGATCGAGCGGAGCGCGCGCGCCGCGGCGGTGCTCGGTCCGAGGGCTGCATCGAGCTCATCCGTCCGGGTGAGGACGGGGGATGCAGACGTCGTGGTGAGCGCGTCGGTCATGCGAGGGCCTCCTGGGGGGCGACGGAGCGGACGTGCAGGCCGACACCGAGGGCGGGCTCGACGACGGCCCGGGCGCCGTGGATGCGGACGGGGGATGGTCCGGCCAGCACGCCGAGCGCGTCGAAACCGGCGTCCTCGACGTCCTCGACCCACGTCACCGGAACGCGCGAGACGGCCACCTGCGCCGACAGGTCCGGAAGCAGGTGGGGCGCGAGCGCGACCCCCGCGGCATCCGCGAGGTCGGCGATCTCGAGGAACGGGGTGAGGCCGCCCACCCGGATGATGTTCGGCTGCACGATGCGCGCGCACCCCGACTCGATCACCTCGCGGAAGCGGTGGATCGTGTGCAGGTTCTCGCCCATCGCGATCGGCGTGGCGATGCGGCCCGCGAGCGCGCGGTAGCCGGCCAGGTCGTCCGAGCGCAGCGGCTCCTCGATCCAGGCGGGCGCGAAGCGCTCGAGCGCGGCCATCGCGGTCGTCGCGGTGGGCAGGTCCCACCGCTGGTTCGCGTCGATCATCAGCTGGCGGTCCGGGCCCAGGATGCCGCGGACGGCGGCGACGCGCGCGACGTCGTCGGCCAGGTCGGGGCGACCGACCTTGATCTTAACCGCGTCGATGCCGCGGTCCACCCAGCGCTGCACCTGGGCGGTCAGCTCGTCGAGCGGATAGTGCAGATTGACCCCCGAGCCGTAGACGGGGAGGTCCGCGTGGCGGCGCCCGAGGGCGTCCGCGAGTCCGCGCTGCGCGCGGCGCAGCGACAGGTCCCACAGCGCGAGGTCGAGACCGGCCATCGCGATCGTGGTGACCCCGCCCCCGCCGGCCTCGTGCAGGTGCTCCCAGAGCCGGGGCCACAGGGTCGCGGCATCCGCCCCGCGCCCGAGGGCGAACGCGGTGATGTCGTCGCGCAGCAGCGCGAGCACCGCGGTCCGGCCGATGGTCGGCGTCCACGAGAAGCCGTAGCCCGTGGCACCCTCGTCGTCGGTGACGCGCACGCCGATGACGTGCAGGTCGGGCGCCTCGGGCACCCAGGGACGCGGCATGCGCGCCGAGAGCGGCTCGACGTCGATGCGGACGATGCGGTTCATGACGCCGCGAGGCTGAGCTCGCCGATCGCGATGAGCTCGCGCAGGCGGTCCAGGTGCGCCTCGCTCGGGTCGACGAGCGGCGGGCGCACGCCGCCGACCGCCGCGCCGCGCAGGCGCAGCCCCGCCTTGACCAGCGACACGGCGTAGCCGGGTGTGGTGTCGCGCAGCGCAACCAGGGGGTGGAAGAACTCGGTGAGCAGGGCGTCGCAAACGGCGGTGTCGCCGGCGACGTATGCGCGGTAGTAGGCGCTCGCGATCGTCGGCGCCATGGCGAACACGGCCGACGAGTACAGCGGGATGCCGATCGCGCGATAGGCCGCCTGACTCGCCTCGGCCGTCAGCAGTCCGTTGAAGAACTGCACGTCGTCGCGGACCTGGGCCGCCGCCAGCACGATCTGCTGGGCGAGGGCGACGTCGCCGATGCCGTCCTTGAATCCCACGACGTTGGGGTGCTCGTTCAGCAGCCGCACGACCGTCTCGGGGGTGAATCGCGCGTTCGCGCGGTGGTAGACCACGACGGGCAGCGGGGTCGCGCGGGCCACCGCACCGACGTAGGCGCGCAGACCCTCCTGCGTACCGCCCACGAGGTAGGGCGGGAGCAGCAGGATGCCGTCGACGCCGGCGTCCGTGAGCGCCCGCGCCGTCTCGACCGCCTGGCCGACCGCTCCGCCGGCTCCGCCGACCACGGGCACGCGTCCGTCCACCGTCTGGACGGCGACGCGGGCGACGGCGACGGCCTCGCGCTGACTGAGCGCGGAGAACTCGCCGGTGCCGCACGCGGGGAAGACGCCCCCGGGTCCGTGGGTCAGGCCCTCGGCGAGGACCTCGCCGGTCACGCGCAGGTCGACCGCCCCCTCGGAGTCGAACGCGGTCACGGGGAAGTACAGGGGCCCGTCTGCGAACGCGAGGGTCACGGTGCCATCCTTTCGTCGAGAGCGAGGTCCGCCCGCGCGGGGCGGAGCGGAGTGGTGAGCTCGGTACGCCACGACCGCGTCGGCACCCAGCCGGTGTCGCGGGTCGCGGCCGAGCTGTCGAACGCCGGGGCGGTGCCGTGCAGGTCCGCGGCCAGCGCGGAGAGCGTCGGGTGGTACTTCGGCAGGAGCTCGGACAGCGGCTCGGTCGCGAGTGCGTCCCGCGCGCCGACGACGTACCGGGCACCGCTGGGTGCGGCATCCGCGGCGAGCCACGCGGCGACGAACTCGCCGCAGTCCCGGGCGTCGATGTAGTTGAACAGCGAGACGGCGGCCAGCTCGGCCTGCTCCAGGCGCTCGGCGATCGTGTGCCCCTGCTGCGTCGTTGCCCCCGACCACTCCTCCGGCGCCACCACGTAGCAGGGCCGGAAGGCCGCGAAACGCGCGTCGCGCTCGGAGCGGGCGAACGCGGCCACCATCTCCTCGACGCAGACCTTCGACAGCGCATAGGCGTTGGCCGGCTGGGGCGGCACGCCCTCGTCGAGCGGGAGGCGGTCGGGGAGCCAGCCCTCCACCCCGTAGCCGTAGACGGTCGGGCTGGACGCGGCGAGGATCCGGGTCGCACCGGCCGCGACCGCCGCCTCCAGCACGGTGAAGGCCATGCCGGTGTTGGTGACGAAGATGTCGCGCTCGGGAGCACTGAACGGGACGGCGATGGCCGCCAGGTGCACCACGGCATCCGGGGCGGCGGCGGCGAACGCGCGGCGCGTGGCGGCGGCATCCATCAGGTCCAGGACGATCCCGTCGTCGACGGCGACGCGGTCCACCGGCAGCACCTCGTGACCGTGCGCCCGCAGGACCTCGAGCACGCTGCGGCCGAGTCGGCCCGCTGCTCCCGTGACCATCACTCGCATGTGTACGCCTTCCTCGCCGACACCCGGTTCGCGGGAAACCGGTTTCTCACTCAGGTTAGCGCCATGCACGGGCCGATGCCAATTCATCCGTCACAATGGGTCGGACCGATGCGACGAGGAGGACGGATGCCGACGCGCGACTCCGCCAAGCCCGTGACGATCGCCGACGTCGCGACCACGGCCGGCGTGTCCCGGGCGACCGTGTCGCGCGTGGTGAACGGGCTCGCCACCGTCGACCCCGCGATCGCCGAACGCGTCCGCGCCGCGATCGACCATCTCGACTACCGCCCGAGCGAGACGGCGCGCAACCTCTCGCTCGGACGCACGCAGACGGTCGCCGTCGTCGTGCCGGACCTCGGCAACCCGATGTTCCAGGCGATCCTGCGCGGCGTCACGCGCGCGGCGGCCGAGGACGGCTACCGGGTCCTGGTCGGCGACACGCAGGAGCTGCCCGGCGCGGAGCGCGACGCGGCGATCGAGGCACGCCGACGCTGCGATGCCCTCGTCCTGTGCGCCCCGCGCATGGACGACGAGCCACTCGCCCAGGTCCTGACCGCGGCCGCGCCCCTGGCCCTGGTCAACCGGACCGTCGACGACCCGTCCGTGCCGCAGGTCGCGATGGACTTCGCGCAGACCATCGGCCTCATCGCCGACCACCTCGTGGACCTCGGCCACCGCCGGCTGCTGTACCTGGGCGGTCCCGCCACGAGCGCGTCGAACCGCCTGCGCATCGCCGGGTTGGACGCGGCGCAGGAGCGCCACCCGCACCTGACGATCGAGCGGCGCACGGTGGGATCGAACCTGGATGCCGGGTGGGACGCCGCCGACGCCGTGCTGTCCTCGGGCGCCACCGCGGTGGTGGCCTTCAACGACCTGATCGCCCTCGGACTGCTGTCGCGCCTGCACGAGCTCGGGATCGACGTGCCCGGCCGACTGTCGGTCGTCGGCGTCGACGACATCCCCTACTCCCGGTTCAGCAACCCTCCGCTGACGACGGTGTCGGTTCCGCAGGAGGCCCTGGGGGTCGAGACCTGGCGCCGACTGCACCGTCGCATGTCCGGCGCGGCGACCGAGGGGCCGCTGTGGCTCGAGGGCGTTCTGCACGTCCGCGACAGCACCGGCCCCGCCCCCGCGGAGCCGCCTCAGGATGCCGCGTGCTCGGCCAGCTTCGCGAACATGTCCTCGAGGAAGTAGCGCACGTCGATCTGCTCGACCACGAGCACGTCCGAGCCCGTCTCGGCGGCGACGCAGTGTCCGTCCGCCGTGAAGCGCACCGGTCGATGCCGGCGGAAGGCGGCGCACCACGGGTCGAGCATGAGCGCGATCGCCGGGGAATCGCCCAGCGAGCGCGACTCGACGGGCACGCGGTGGTGCTCCCGGTTGAAGTCGGCGACCCGCTGCACGAGGAACTCCCCGAGCGGTCCGCACGGCTCCACCCGGCGGCGCAGCTCGGCATACCCGACACTGCACAGGCGGTACACGTTCGAGGGCACCTGCTGGATGGCGATGCCCGAGCCGAAGACCACGTTGGCCGCGGCGATGTCGTTGCGCAGGTTGAACTCGGGCCACGTGCCGCGCCATTCCACCCCGCCGTAGGGCGGGCCGCCGATCCAGATGACGGTGGTGTCGGTCCGGGCGATCTCCGGGGCCAGCAGCAGGGCGCTGGCCATGTCGGTCAGCGGGCCGAGGAAGCACACGAAGAGCGGTCCGGCGTCGGTGCGCAGTGCCTCCTCGACGATGAGCCGCGCGCCCGGACTGTCGGCGGGCTCGAACTCGCTCGGGATGCCGCGTTCGGCACCGTTCGCGACCCGGACGTCGTCGCGGCCGACCATCGCCAGCAGCACGTCGAGCTCGGCGCGGGAGTCCGCCAGCGAGGTCGCCGATCGCGCGTCGCCGAAGTGGGCGGGGATGATTCCCCGGATGTCCAGGCTCGGCGACAGCAGAGCGTGCACGACGGCGAACTGGTCGTCGGCCTCGTTGGCAACGTCGGAGTCGATGATCACGCGGCGCGTGCGCGGGTCGTCGACGATCACGGCTGCGGCACGTCCCGGTCCAGGGCGACGGCCGCGAGGGCGAGGACCCCCGGCATGACCAGCGCCAGCAGGGGGGTCGTCCACACGATCGCGCCGGCGGCCGCGACGGCCGCCGCCAGCAGCAGCGTGCCCGTGGCATCCCCCGCCATCCGCCCGGACACGATGTGCAGCGTCCGGCGCGCGGGCACGGCCTGTCGCCAGGCGCCGGCGACGCGCAGGGCCGCGGCACCGAGCACCGCGCCGAGGGTGACCGACACCGCCGCCGCCCACGTCGGGTCCAGCCCCGTCCAGGGGAGGACGACCGCGTTCACGGCCAGGAGGGCGGTCACCGCGACCGGCACGACGACGTGCAGCACCGGACTGCGGCGGAGGCGGGAGGCGAGCACGCGGACGAAGACCCGCGCGCGAACCCGCCCCTCCCCCGCTCGCGCGTCGCGCAGCGTCTCGACGCCGGCGCTCAGGGCGGCGAACCCCGTGACGACGGGGAGCGCGCCCACGAAGACCAGGACCCCGGTGTAGAGCACGTCCGAGAACAGGCCGAACGCGCTGGAGTGCGGGTCCAGGATGCTGGGCCGGCGGCGACCGTGCGCGAGCTGTGTCATCCCTTCATCCCCGTCGTCGCGACGCCGTCCACGAGGTAGCGCTGGAAGATCGAGAAGAAGATGACCACCGGCAGCAGCGCGAGCACACTCATGGCGAACATCGGACCGAAGGCCGAGGCGCTGGTCTGGTCGACGAACAGGCGCAGGCCCATCTGCAGCGTGAAGTTCTGGGGGTTGTTCAGGTAGATGAGCTGTGGGAAGAAGTCGTCCCAGCTCCAGATGAACGAGAAGATCGTCGTGGTGATCAGGGCCGGACGCATGAGCGGCAGGATTACCGACCAGAAGGTGCGGTAGGGCCCCGCGCCGTCGATGAGGGCGGCCTCGTCGAGATCGCGCGGGATGCCGCGGATGAACTGGACCATCAGGAAGACGAAGAACGCCTCGGTGGCCAGGAACTTCGGCAGCACGAGGGGCAGGAAGGTCCCGACCATGTCGAGCTCGTTGAAGATGATGAACTGCGGGATGAGCACCACGTGCATCGGCAGCATGATCGTGGCGATCATGAACGCGAACAGCACTCCACGACCGAGGAAGCGCAGCCGGGCGAAGGCGTAGGCGGCGAGCGCGCAGCTGACCACGTTGCCGAGCACGGTGAGCGCGGAGATCGTCAACGAGTTGCCGAGCAGCTGCCACAGGCTGATGCCGGCCACGCCCTGCAGCGCGATCTGGAAGTTCTCGAGCGTGATGTTCTGCGGGATCGGCGTCGGGTTGACGAGGATCTCGGTGCCCGGCTTGAAGGACGAACCCAGCAGCCAGATGACCGGATAGAGCAGGACCACCAGCAACGCGAGCGAGAAGGTGTGCCAGATCACGGTGTTCACGATCGAGCGGCGCGAGCGGGGCCGCCGCTCGACGCGTCGGCCGGTCACGATGGTGCGGGTGGCGTCGGTGACGGTGTCGTCGGCACGCGTCCCGTCCGAGAGGGTGGCGCTCATTTGCTGTCTCCTGCGTAGTGGACCCAGCCGCGGGCGCTTCGGAAGATCAGGGCGGTGACGATGGCGATCGCCACGAGGAGGAACCACGCCATGGCCGAGGCGTAGCCCATGTCGAAGGCGGTGAAGGCGCGGTCGTAGAGGTAGAGCGTGTAGAAGAGGGTCGAGTCGATCGGACCCCCGCGCCCGCCCGAGACGACGTAGGCCGATGTGAAGGCCTGGAAGGAGTTGATGATCTCGAGGACCAGGTTGAAGAAGACCACCGGCGACAGCATGGGCCACGTGACCGACCAGAAGGTCCGCCACTTCCCGGCGCCGTCGACGGCGGCGGCGTCGTACAGCTCCGCGGGCACCTGCTTGAGCCCGGCGAGGAAGATGACCATCGGCGCGCCGAACTGCCAGACCGCGAGCGAGACGAGCACGTACAGCGCGAGCGAGGGGTTGGAGATCCACCCGCCGAGGTCGAGGCCCGCGGTGCCGAGGGCGTTGTCGACGATGCCGTCGTTGGCGTAGAGCGTGCGCCACACGATGGCGACGGCGACGCTCGCGCCGAGCAGGGACGGGGCGTAGAACGCCGAGCGGTAGAACCCCTGTCCGCGACGGGGGCGATTGAGCAGCAGGGCGATGCCGAGCGCGGCCGTGAGCTTGAGCGGAACGGCGACCAGCACGTAGTTGAGCGTGACCCCGACGGCCTTCCAGAAGCGCGGGTCCTCGGTCAGCAGCCGCTCGTAGTTCGCCGTCCCCACGAACTCCGGCGCCGTGAACAGGTCGTAGTTCGTGAAGGACAGGATGAGCGAGGCCACCATCGGACCCGCGGTCAGCAGCAGCGCGCCGAGGAGCCACGGGGAGAGGAACACCCAGGCGGCGCGGTCGCTGCGCGCGCGGCGCCGGGGTGGGGCGGACGCCGGGGGCGCGGCCGGCTCGACCGAGGCCGGGCGGGTCGCGGGATCTGTCACCGTCATCGGTGGTCCTCTCGCGTGGGAGCGAATGCGGGAAAAGGAGGGAGCGGGTCGTCGGGCGCCCCCTGGCGCCCGACGACCCGGGTGGTCACGAGACGGCCGACTGCATCGCCGCGTAAAGCGACGCCGCTGCGTCCGCGTTGGACTGCTGGCCGAAGATCACATTCTCATAGGCGAGGGTGAAGTCGGCGGGCAGGGTGCTGATCCCGGGAGGAGCCAGCGGCTCGGGGTCCGAGAACTGCTCTTGGTATTCGAGCACGAAGTCGTTCACGAGCTTGTTGCCGCCGGTCAGGGTCGGCGCCAGCGTCTCGTAGTTGGTCGTGTTCAGCGGGATGCCGCGTGTGAGACCGAGGATCTCGGCGGCATCCGGGTCGTTGATCAGGAAGTCGAGGAACTGCGCGGCGACCTCGGGGTGCTCCGAGTTCGGCGAGATGGCGGCGACGTTGGTCCCCGCCATGCTGAGACCAAGGGTGCCGGAGTCGGTCGGCATCGGCGCGAGCGCGACATTGCCTTCGCCCAGCGTGTCCACGAACGCTCCGGTGATTGACGCGGCGATGAACTCGCCGGCCGCGAGTCCGCGGGCGAAGCCGGAGTTCTGCATGCTCTGGTCGATCGTCGAGGTCGTCTGCGGATCGGTCGTGGTGCCGGTGTCGCGCAGCTCCTCCATGAGGTCGAACCAGCCCAGCAGGTCGTCCTCGTCGAAGCCGAGGTCGCCCTCTTCTGTGAAGAGGATCTTGTCGTTCTGACGCAGCCAGACGCTGAACAGCGCGATGTATCCGCCCGGGTCGCTGATCGCGGCCTTGGCGCCGCCGCTGGCGGCGCGGATGGCCTCGCCGGCGTCGATGAGGTCGTCCCAGCTGAAGTCCTCGTCGGGGGTTTCCAGGCCCGCCTCCGCCCAGACGTTGGGGTCGTAGGCCCAGCCGTAGGTGGCGGTGCCCAGGGTGAAGCCGTAGGTCTTGCCGTCGATCTGGCCGATCTTCTGCGTCTGCTCAGGGATGTCATCCACCTGGATGAGGTCGCCGACGTAGGCGGAGATGTCGCTCGTCGCCTGCTTCTGCGTGTACTCCTTCACCGATTCCATCGGGATCAGGAACAGATCGGGCTGCGAACCCGACGCGATCTGGGTGGCGAGCTTGGGGATGTAGGAGTCGATGGCCGAGAACGAGGTCTCGACGGTGATGTCCGGGTTCTGCTCCTCGAACAGGGCGATCGCCTCTTCGGTGAGGGCGGCGCGTTCGTCATTGCCCCACCACTGGAAGCTGATGGTGACCGGACCGTCCTCGCCGGAGGCCGTGTCGTCCGCTCCCCCGGAGCAGGCGGTCGTGGTCGCGGCGAGCGAGAGCGCGAGGGCGCTGACGCCCCATCTGCGGAGCATCCGGGTTCGCGGTGTAGGTGTCATGAGTACTCCTCGTTGAGTGGGCACATCTCGGGAAAGAGAGCCTGAAGCCTGTGCTGCGGGTCGGGAACCGATTCCCAGAAACCGGTTTCTCAGGTACTGTAGCAGCCAGCAGATGCTCTGCCAACCATCGAACACGAGAAGAGCGAGGATGCCTTCACCGTCTCCCGCGCGGCCGCGCTACACCAACCCGATCATGGATGCGGACGTGCCCGACCCCGACGTCGTCCTCCTCCCCGACGGCGGATACGCGCTAGTCGCCTCGAGTTTCGACCGCGCCCCGGGCCTGCCCCTGTGGCGTTCAGACGACCTCCTCACCTGGCGGCGCGCGACGTCGGCCGGCGGGTTCCGTCCGGACGCGCCGCACGACGGCGGAGTGTGGGCGCCGAGCATCCGTGCGCACGGCGACCACCTTTACATCGTGTGGGGCGACCCCGATCTCGGCGTCTTCGTCGTCGACGCCCCCGCCCTCGACGGCCCGTGGAGCGAGCCCCGGCTGATCCTGCCGGGCCGCGGCCTGATCGACGCGTGCCCGTTCTGGGACCTCGACGGTCGCGCCTTCGTCGTCCACGGGTATGCGCGATCCCGCGCGGGCTTCGCCAACCGCATCGACGTGTTCGAGGCCGACGCCGACCTCACCCGCGCGACCTCGCGATCCCGTGTCGTGATCGACGGCGACGACATCGACGGATGCCACGTGCTCGAGGGACCCAAGATCTACCGGCGCGGCAAGGACCTGTGGATCTTCGCGCCCGCCGGCGGCGTGGCCACCGGATGGCAGTACGCGTTCCGGGCACGGGGCTGGGCGGGCCCATGGGAGCACCGGATCGTCCTCGCGCAGGGCGGCACCGCCGTGAACGGCCCGCACCAGGGCGCCTGGGTGACGGGCCGAGACGGCGAGGACTGGTTCCTGCACTTCCAGGCGAAGGGACACCTGGGCCGCGTGCTGCACCTGCAGCCGCTGCACTGGCAGGACGACGGCTGGCCGCAGATCGGCGCGGCCGGCGAGCCGGTCGCCTCGGCGCCCCTCCCTGCCGGAGCCGACGCGGCCGCACCCTCGGATTCGATCGGCGACGACTTCGCGACGGAGCGGCTCGGCCCGTGGTGGCACAGCCGCCCCGCGTCCCCGGACGACGTCGTCGCGGCCGTCGGAGCGGGCCGCCTCGCCCTGACCGCCGGCGATTCCGCTCTCCTGCGACCACTGGACGGCACCTGCACTGTTATCGAGGTCCCCGTGGCGGCGGAGAGCACCGCTACGGCGGCGTTCGTGCTGGCGGATGAGCACGAGCGCGAGCTGCGCTGGACGCCGGACGCGACGGCTCAGGCCACCGGCCTCCTGTTGATGAAGGACGGCGACGGCTCCGTTCGCACGATCGGCCGAACCGACGCGCCCGCGCGCCTGGGACTGCGCCTCGACGGCGACCGGGCATGGTTCACCGTCGACGGAGCCGATGTCGAGGGGCCGGTCGCGCTCCGCGGCCGCCGGTGGACGGGGACCGAGTGGGGGCTGGCCGCGCGCGGAGCCGGTACCGCCGTCTTCGGACCGGTGAGCGCTCGATGACCTCGGACGACCGCGCGATCAAACGCGCCCGTGTGCTGACCGCCCTGGATGCCGCCGGCCTCGACGCCGTCTGGCTGACCTCGCCCGCGGCGCTGGGGTGGTACCTCGAGGGCGCGCGCGTGCACACCAGCCTGGCCGGCACCCCGGTGGCCGCGGTGCGCGTAGGCCGCGACGGAGACCTCGTCCGTCTGTTCTCGAACGAGGCCGAGCGTCTGGTCGCCGAGGAACTCCCGGCCGGCGTGGCCGTGGACCCCGTCGAGTGGCACCGGCCGCTCGTCGACGACCGCGCCGACACCGTTCCGGAGGCCATGATGGACGCGGCGCTGCGCGCCGCGCGCGCCGTCCTGCTCCCGGCCGAGCGCCGACGGTACGCCGCGCTCGGCGCAGAAACGGCGGTCCTGCTGACGGACGAGCTCGCGACCGCCCGGCCCGACGAAACGGAATCGGCGCTGGCCGCGCGCATCGCGGCGCGAGTGGTCACGATGGGCGCCGACCCGCTGGTCGTCATGGTCGCCGGCGACCAGCGCGGCGGGTTCCGGCATCCGCTGCCCACTGGCGCAGTGCTGGGCGAACGGGCGATGGTCGTGGTGTGCGCGCGCCGGCACGGGCTCATCGCGAACACCACCCGGTGGGTGGAGTTCGGTCCGAGCGCCCGGCAGGTCCGCGATCGGACCGAAGCCATCGCGCGGGTGGAGGCCGCCGCGTGGCGCGCCACCCGGCCCGGACGCCCGCTGCGCGCCGTGCTCGGCGACATCGCCGCCGCGTATCGGTCCGAGGGCTTCGACGCCGACGAATGGCGGCGACATCACCAGGGCGGCGCCGCGGGCTACGCCGGGCGAGACCCGCGCGCGACCCCTGACACCCTCGACGTCGTGCAGGACGGCCAGGCCTTTGCCTGGAATCCGACGGCGCCGGGCACCAAGATCGAGGACACCGTGGTCGTCGATGGCGGCGTCGTGACCGTTCTTACCTCGGACGCGCGCTGGCCCCACGCGCCGGTGAACGGCGTGCCGCGTCCCCTCGCCCTACGACCGTGACCCCTCGAACGCCACTCACACACCGGAGGACCCCGTGAATCGCCTCAGATACGCCCTGGTCGGCACCGGCCACCGCGCCGAGATGTACGTCGAGGCGATCGCAGGCCCGCACGCCGACGTCGCCGAGCTGGTCGCGGTCATCGACCCCAACCCGACGCGGGCGGCCTACGCCGCCGAGGCTGCGGTGCGCTACGGCGCGTCGGCCCCGCCGCGCCGCGCCGCGCCAGACGCCTTGGAGGCCGTCCTCGCCGAGGAACGCGTCGACCGGGCGATCATCGCCGCACCCGACGCGATCCACGCGGAGCTCGTCGACCGCTGCGCCCGCTCGGGCGTCGACGTCGTGGTCGAGAAGCCCCTGACAATCGATGAGGGCGGTGCGCAGCGCATCATCCGCGCCGCGCTCGACACCGGCCGCATCCCGGTGGTGACCTTCAACTACCGGTACTCGCCCCGTAACTCGGCGCTTAAAGAGGTCATCGCCCGCGGCGACATCGGCGAGGTGACCTCAGTCACCTTCGAATGGATGCTGGACACCTCCCACGGCGCGGACTACTTCCGTCGCTGGCACCGAGACAAGGCGACCTCCGGGGGCCTGCTTGTGCACAAGGCCAGCCACCACTTTGACTTGGTCAACTGGTGGTTGGACGACAGCCCGGCCCGTGTCTTCGCATCCGGCGGCCTGCGCTTCTACGGCGGTGACAATGCCCGCCGCCGCGGCGCGTCGGCCAGTGGCGAGCGCGGCAGCGTCGACGCCTCCAGCGGCGACCCCTTCGCCCTCGATCTGCGAAGGGATCCGCGCCTGTCCGCCCTCTACCTCGAGGCCGAGCAGCACGATGGGTACCGGCGCGATCAGTCGGTGTTCGCCGACGGCATCTCCATCGAGGACAATCTGGCCGTCATCGTGGACTACCGTCGCGGTGCCACGTTGAGCTACGCGCTCAACGCCCATTCCCCGTGGGAGGGCTATCGCGTGGCGGTAAACGGCACGCGCGGACGGGCCGAGCTCGACGTCGTGGAACGGGGCGCGGTGCTGCCCGATGCGGAGGGACGGATCGCGGTCGATCCGTCCTTGGAACGCGGCGAAGCGGACTACGGCGCGCGACCGAACGCCGAGCGTCTCGTCGTGCAACACCACTGGCACGAGGCGGTCGCGATCCCGATCGTCGCCGAGGCTGGGGGCCACGGCGGCGGAGACGCCCGGATGCTTCGCGACCTCTTACGCGGGGCCGACGACGATCCGCTCGGTCGCGCGGCGGACTATCGCGACGGTCTTCGCTCGATCGCGGTCGGCATCGCGGGGAATCGGTCGCTCGCTGACGGTGCACCGATTGCCGTCTCGGAGCTCGCTCTCCTCGGTTCTCTAGATGCCGCCATCCACGACGAGGACTAGCGTGCGTAGGCGCGCTCGCATCAGTCATGAGCTGTGGGGCGATGTGGTGACCGCACTGGGCCGATTCGGGAGCGCGCTGACCCCGACCCGCGTTCTTCAAAAGCAGGCGGTCCGGGTACGGTTCGGCGCCACCGGACTACGTAGCCTTCTCTGACGCCCCTCACCGCGGGGTGCAGGTTTGCGGAAAGCCCTCGTCCTCCTTCGAGCTGCGCCGAGGTCTGGATGGGAAATGCCACGAGCGCCTGCTGCTCCCCTGCGGACATCCGGTCGAGACAATCACAGAAGTCGTCTGGGGAACCACGAAGAATGGCGCACAGAGCTTCTCGGGTGAACCACCTTTCCTGCTGCTCCTGGATCACGCGTCTGCGCGACGCGCGCAGCTTGGCCCTCTCATCCGCGCTAAGCATGCCGGCGATCCGGCGTTTGATCTGTAAGTGGTTGAGAACGTTGGCGACTGAATCAGCAGATTCAAAGGACATTCGTTCATCTACCGTGACGTCTCATATCAGTCGAGCAGCAGCGCCGGCTCCTCCAGAACGGATGCCACGTCGGCGATGAACCGCGAGATCCCGTCGCCGTCGACCACACGGTGATCGAACGACCCCGACACCGTGGTGACCCATCGGGGACGCACCTCGCCGTCGACGACCCACGGCTTCTGCCGGATGGCGCCGAGTGCGATGATGCCGGCCTCGCCGGGGTTGATGATCGGCGTTCCGGCATCCACCCCGAACACACCGATGTTCGTGATGGTGAACGTGCCGCCGGACTGATCGGCGGGGCTCGTCTTGGCCTCGCGCGCGGTGA
>JAAIGE0100831745.1_pt1 | contig 25450 bp, 22 predicted proteins | sample 6487951 | NCBI WGS metagenome assembly JAAIGE01 (sample SAMN13974128, study PRJNA590717) | phyllosphere metagenome | biome: tomato field; feature: multiple bacterial spot infested tomato fields; material: tomato leaves; isolation source: leaves from tomato fields | host: Solanum lycopersicum ...
CAGCCTCGATGAACTGCCGCAGTTCGTGAATGTGCTGCAGGGGCGGATGTCGATCGTCGGGCCGCGGCCCCATGCACTGCGACACAATGCAGAGTATCAGGACCTGATCCCGAACTATCTGCAGCGGCACCGGGTGAAGCCTGGCATGACGGGATGGGCGCAGGTCAACGGGTTGCGCGGAGAAACCCAATCGCTCGAGAAGATGCGCAAGCGTGTGGAGTACGACCTGTATTACATCCAGCATTGGTCGCTCTGGCTGGATCTGAGCATCATTGCGCAGACTTGCGCGATCGTGCTGTTCGATCGCGATGCTTACTGACAAGGCCGGAGCCCATGCGTTCTCAGATTGCCTACGTGCTGGGTACACGCCCGGAAATCATCAAGATGTCTTCCCTGATTGCCGCCAGCAAGCGGGAGGGCATTGGCTACAGCGTCATTCACACCAACCAGCACTATGCGGAATCCATGGACCGCGTCATCTTCGAGCAGCTGGATCTGCCGCCGGCGGACATTCACCTCGGGGTGGGTTCTGCGCCGCAAGGCGAACAGATAGGACGCATGCTGTGTGGACTGGAGCCCGCCCTGGCTGAGATGCAGCCCGACATCGTGGTCGTGCAGGGCGACACCAACAGTGCCTTGGCCGGTGCACTGGCTGCCAGCAAGCTCGGTATTCCCGTGGCACACGTGGAAGCTGGATTGCGCAGCCGTGACCGCAGCATGCCAGAGGAAATCAACCGCATTCTGATCGATCAGATGGCGGATCACCTGTTTTGCCCCACCCCGCTGCAGGCGCAGATTCTGCGTGACGAAGGGGTATCCGATGGGCGCATCCACGTGACAGGCAACACGGTGGTCGATGCGACGCTGGCCCACGCACCGGCCGCACGGCAACGCTCGGACGTCCTGCGCAGGCTGGGCTTGCCCAGCAACGGCTATTGGCTGCTGACCTGTCACCGCCGCTCCAACACCGAAGAGCCAACGCATTTCGAGAGGCTGATGGACGCCGTGTGTGCGATGTCATGGTCTGCAGGCATGCCCCTGGTGTTTCCGATGCATCCGCGCCTGGCCGCGATGGGTCGTTCCGCGCTGGCGGGCCGACCGGGGCTGCTGGCCATCGAGCCGGTCGGTTACCTGGACATGCTGGCTTTGCTGCAAGGCGCTGCGCTGGTGATGACAGACAGTGGCGGAGTGCAGGAGGAAGCCTGTATCTTGCAGCGCAAGTGCCTTTTGCTGCGCACCAGCACCGAGCGCCCGGAGACGCTAGCCCACGGCGGTGCCGAGCTGCCGGCAAGCCTGGGCGACGGTGACCTGCGGACGGCTTTGCAAAAGTTGCTGGCGCGTGAAGTGACGTGGAGCAACCCGTTGGGGGATGGAAACGCCTTCCGGCGCATTCTGGATGTCCTGCTCGCGAAGGACCAGAAAGATGCATCGTCCCCACGCCATCGGCAACACAGAACCATGCACTGAAAATGGGCCTGGCAGAACAAGCCGATTACCATGATCAGACGTCACTCAGTGCCCGACTTCGGGCACGGCGGCTGCTGCTGTTCATGGACATGGTGCGCGACTGCCATCGAAGCAAAGGCCACTGCCGGGTGATCGATGTCGGCGGCACACTCGCTTATTGGGCACACGTGCCTGAGGCGTTCTTTGTGCAACACGATTGCGAAGTGACGGTCGTCAATCTCGAGCCTGACCAGACTTCCCCTGTACGCGCACGGCTGAATGCGCAGCGCGGCGATGGCTGTGCATTGCCGTTTGCTGACAATGCGTTCGACATTGCCCATTCCAATTCGGTCATCGAACATGTCGGCGATGCCGCAAGCGTGCAAGCCTTCGCTGAAGAGATCAGGCGGGTGGCGCCGCAACACTATGTGCAGACGCCCAACTACTGGTTCCCGATCGAACCACACTATCTGGTTCCTGGAATGCAGTTCCTGCCACTCGCATTGCAGGCCGAACTGTTGTATCGGTTTCGTCTGGGACGGATTGAGCGGCCCCGCAACCGAGCACAGGCGCGGCACTTCGTCGAAGAAATCCGGCTGCTGACGCAGCGCGACATGGCGCGCTTGTTTCCGGACAGCATGCTGAGGCCTGAGCGCTTCTGTGGGTTCGTTAAATCGTGGATCGCGATACGCCGCTGATCTGCGCAGCGGTATTGCCGCCCGTGCGCAGTGAGGCGATCGCCAGTGCCACGTGCAGTGAGAACGGGTAGAACGGGAAGTAAAAATCGAACGTGCTCAGACCCAGCACGAGAATCAGCCACGCGATCGCCCATGAACGCTCGGCCGCGATGCGCAGCAGGGGCGCCCACAGCGCAAACATCAGCGCCAATCCTGCAAGCAGGCCGGAGAGTCCCGTTTCGGACAGCGCTGCCAGCAACAGGTTGTGCGCATGCAGTTCACCACGGTGGAAACGGCCACCGGTGTAGTCCGGAACCATGAACTGGAACACACCGGGCCCCAGACCCAGCCAGGGATGGTCGCGCCAAGCATCCAGCGCGCCGCTCCAAAGGTACGTCCGTCCTAGCGTCAAGGCCGTCATCAGGTGTTCGTGCGCTGCGCTGGTCATGTCCGGATAACGCCGCCACGACACGAAGACAGCGAGCACAGCGATCCCGGCCAACGCCGCACGTGAGATATGGCGCTGTCTACTCGACGTGCCAGCCCGTGGCCATGCCCACCATGCCATCAGCACCCCGACGGGCAGCAGGATATTGCGTACCTGGGTCAACGCCAGTGCCAACACGGCGCCCGCCAGCGCGAGCGCCAGCGAGATCTTTCCTACTTCACCGCGCTGATGCAGCCTGAGCACCAGCAGCAGCACCATGGCGGCGGACGTGGCCAACAGTGCCGGGTGCTCGTACATGCCCGAAATGCGCGGCAGGTACTTGAACGTCTCTTCGGCATGGAACGCCAGGGCCACGCTCCGCGCCCCAGGCCATTGGAGCCAGACGGCCCCAGCCAGCGCCAGGTTGAACCAGACGGCGATGAGCGCTGAAAGCGTTGCCGCCCGCGGCCATCGTGGGCAGGCCGCAGCGAGGTTGATCATGGCCCAAAGCGCCACAAGACTGGTGGCATAGCGCACGGCGAATGCGCATGCCAAGCCGAAGTGGTTCGACGCCAGGACCGATGCAGACAACGCCGCGATGCACAGCAGGATGGCCAGCAGGGAGGCTCGCAATTCAGACGGCACGCCATGCCGCACGAGCAATCCAGCGGAAATGGCGAGCATGCAGCCCAGCATTGCCACGGATCCTAGTGACAGGGCCATGCCGAAAACACGAAACGGCAGCACGATCTGCTGCAAGCAAAACAGCAGATAAAGGGCCAGGCAAATGGCCACCAGGAGCGGTTGGCCGCGCGGAGGTACGGCCGCCGAGGATGGGCCGAGACGTGAGGTCATGCCACCGTGCGGACGATGGCGCGCGAACGATGACGTCTGCTCAGGCGGGCGCGCAAAAGCAGCAGCAAATAGGCGCAATTGGTTCGGAGATACCGGGCGAACAGGCGCCTGGGCTCCAGCCACAAACGGAACATCCATTCCATGCCGAATCGCTGCATCAGCAGTGGAGCGCGCGGCAGCATGCCGGACACGACATCGAAGGATCCTCCGACTCCCATCGCCAGCGCCACGCCAAGCTCACACCAATGTCGCTGCAAAAAGAGCTCCTTCTTCGGCGAGCTGATGCCCACAAACAGGTAGCGCGCTCCCGAGTCCCGAATCGCAGCGACGACCTGCGCCACTTCGTCGTCCCGGAAGTAGCCGTCGCGTATACCGGCGATGTGAAGGCCTGGAAACATCTCACGCAGTCGTTGGGCCGCTGCCGACACGACGGCCGGCCGCGCACCCAGCAGATAGACCCCGGTGCCGGACTGTGCAGCCTGGCCGCACAGGTCTTGCATCAGGTCGATGCCGGCGCGTCGAGCAGGGGGATCGATCCCGAGCCAGCGCAGGCCGGCACTGATGCCGCCACCGTCGATATGAACCAGTTCGGCCTCGTCCAGCGCGTCGCGCAGCAGTCCCTGCGCCCGTGCGTCAATCAGCTTGGCCACATTGAGCCCCTCGATGCGAACCGGGGCGCCACCCTGGGCGGCCTCCCGTGCACGCTGCAGCAGCTGCGTGGGCGTGACAAGGTCCAGTGGGCAATCGAAGAAACGAACCCGGTCGGGACGGTGGATCAAGGCGCAGGCTCCTTTTTCGGCGCATCGTACAGTGCGCCCACGCGCGATCGCAGGCGCTCCCATGTGAAGCCCGCGCGAACCTGCGCAATGGTGTGCGGCAAAACGCGTCGTTGCCGCTGGATGGCCGCACAGGCTGCCAGTGCGGCTACGTCACCGAGCGGATAGAGGGCATCGGACAGTCCGACTTCCTCCAGAATCGCCCGGTTCCCAGGGATGTCGCTGGCAACGACGGGGCAACCGAGCAATAGCATTTCGATCAGGACCGTCGGCATGCCCTCCATCGCCGATGGCATGACGAACAGATCGGCGACCGCTGCCATCGCGGCCACATCGGCATCTGCGACAAAACCATGGAAGCGCACCCGATCCGCCCATCCGCTTGTTCGGGCGAAGGATTCAAGGCGTGCGCGGTCCGGACCCCGTCCAACCACGTGCAGAACGGCATCCTCCATGCCCGGCTCGCCCAGCAGCGCGATCGCATCGTGCAGGCGTTTGACCGCGTCGAGTCGCCCTACGGACAGCAAAGCCGGCGCCCCTTCCAGCACTGGCGCTTTCATCGGTGGGGTGGGCAGTTCCGCCTCGAGTACCGCATTGGGCAGCAGCACCGCGTGCGCGGGACGGAGCCCGCGCTGCGTCAGGTAGTCCTGCCAATAGGCCGACAGCAGCACCACCCGGTCTGCGGCTCGCAGCAGCGCGCGCTCGATCAATCCATCCCAACAGCTTTTGCCCAGGCGCTTGCCCAAAGCAGCATCGTCGTCGTAATAGCAGTGGGGCGTGTAGACCACGCGCTTGCCACCCAGCCACGCCATCGACGCGGCCCACGCGGAAATGGGGGTCCGCGCGCCATGGACATGCACGACATCGGCCCAGCCGATGTGCTGCCCTATCGCCCGGGCGCGCATGCGTACCACTTCGTATGGGTACACATGCTCGCTCGCGGCCGACGGTGCCGCGACGCGCACGGCATGGCCCGCTTCCAAGGCCAGCACTGCGAGTCCGTGGATATGCCGGGCAACGCCGCCGCCGCCGCCATGGGGCGCAAAGTCTTTGTAGACGTGAAGGATACGCATGCCGTCACGCCCTCGCCGCATTGATGCCCGTTGTGCGGCGGGTTGCGGGCTCGACAGCCGCGCCGATGCGTTGGGCTGCTGCGCATTGGCGCAGCACGCCGCCGAGCAGCAGCCAGAATCCGCCCGCGCCGGATACGGTCAACGCATTTTCCGAAGACACCAAGGTCGTCATCATCCCGCACAGCAGCCAGAAAGTGCCCAATGCCAGGCGGTCGCCCTGCCGGACGTGGGTCTGCCATAGGGTGCGCAGGCACCAGAAGACAAAGCCGAGAAACAGCAGCGCGCAGGGCACCCCCATCTGGTAAGCGATGCTGAACAAGGCACCTTCCCCGCCTCCCAGATCGGTCAGCGCTTGCCGAGCGGCAAAAGCGCCCTGGCGTCCCAGGCCGCCACCCCAAAGAACGACTTGGCCCAGGTCGGCCAGGTTGCGCTGCAGTGCCCACCAGTGTCCAATCGTGGAGCCGTCACGGAAGTTCCACGAGGTCACCACGATGCCGTAGGACGCCCACACCATCGCCATCAACGTGGCGCCAACCAGCAGCATGCGCGCAGTGGCGGAGCGGACCAACCCGCGATTGGTCAACAGATAGCCGAGCAGCGCAACGATGCCCGCGAGCATCGAGCCACGGGTTCCCGACATCCATATGCCGACAAAAAGCCCGGCACTTACCAGCAGTGCGCGCCATGGCCACCGCGCCTGCCACAACCCCAGCGCTGCCAGGGCCGCAGTCACCAGGAACTGCCCCTGCGCCAGGGGAGCTGCCAGCAAGCCGCCAGCGCGGCGCGCATAGGTTTCTCCACCAAAAAAATTCCATGGCAAGCCGGTATTGGGGTCGGTGTCCTTCGGCATGACGCCCTTGATGTTCGCAAGGTAGTCGGGCAGGCGCACGGTGTCCACCCAGAAATTGGTGTTGACGATTTCCCACAAGCCAAACAAAGCGCTGGCCACGCCCAGCCAGATCAATGCGGACGCGCCGAAGCGGAGATCCCGAGGTGTCGAAAAACAGACGTATCCAGCCAACAGGAACACCATTGGCACCAGAATGACGCCAAGCGATCCCAGTACCACCCCCGCTGGAAGGCCATGCACAAGGCCCACGGGCGCATACGCCAGCGCGAACGCGCCGAATGTCAGTACCGACACCAGCAATGCCCGCGGCATGCGCAGCGTCAACAGGCACAGCGCTGCCAGCGCCAGCACCGTGAGGTCCCGCAACGGGCGCAGCCAAGTGGCCTGTAGCCAGGCGCCACCGCCGTACAGCCACGCCACCAGCGGATCGCCGACATGTACCCACAGGACGAGCAACGCCAGACCCAGGCGTTTCATTGGCTTGCTCCCACATGGCTCGGCCAGTCTGGGTCGGAAGCGAAACTGCGTGAAAGCCATTGTTGCTGCTGCTCCAGGAACGCCCTGCGCGTGGAGGCGCCCTCGCGCAGCCGGCGGACCAGTACGCACAACGCCTTCACGTCGGGCACCTGCTGCGCCGGCCGACCGATCTCCTGCGCATCCGCAGACCCTGGGGCCGGCCATGCCATGCCGATGACATAGTGGCCCTGGCAGGCCGCCTGCAACAGCGCGGTGGAACAGAAGCCAACGACCAGCGCGGGTGCCTCGGTGCGTTCCAATAGGGAATGTGGTGGTGGCCTGCACAATGGGGCCATCGCGTCTGTGGTGTAGGGGTGGCCGTTGCGTATTTCCTCGGGATGCAGCAGGATTTGCAACGTGATGCCCTCGAGCCGAGCCTGGACCAGGGCCTCTGCCAGGGCGTGAAAATAGCTTGCAAGGGAGAGCCCGTACACCGGCGTGTGCGTTTGCGAAACAAGATACAGAACTGCAGGCATGGCATGGGCCGTGGCTTCGGCCTGGGGGTGCGCCGGGCCATAGCTGCACGCATGTGCGGCCACGCCCTGCCGGGCGTAGACCTCCGCGCTGCTTGGCCCCCACAGCAAATGGTGCTGGGCCCGCACGGGAAAGAACTCGTCGGTAGGCAGGCCGTGCTGCACGCAGATGCTGCGCCAGCCGCTACCGGCGGCCTGCTGCGCCGCCACGGCGTAAAGATCGAAATCGTTGTGCAGAAGCAGCGTGGCGTTCGTGTCCGCTCGCATCACGCTCGACCAGGCGCCGCACCAGAGGCGTTGCCGAAACATGCAGCAGCGCACCAGCCACGGCGCGGCGACCGGCGTCGTGCCTGGCGCATGCCGGAGCCGCCATGCCGACCACGCATGGCGCCAAGCCGATACGGGCGGCCTTGCCGGAAGCTGTCCAGCGACCTGTCCGCGCAGGCGCGGATGGATGAGGACGTTGCAACTGATGCCACGCCGGGCCAGATCGGCAACGCACGGTGCGAGGGCGCCCCAGCCGTTGCTGCCCGGTAGCGTGGCCAACGCGGTCCATCCTGCCACCGGCGTCGCGCGCCGTGGCAGCGTTGCACACAGCCAGGCGTCCCGCAGCAAAGCGAGCGCGGCACGCAGCACCCCGCTGCGGCCTCGCAGGGACAGGAAATAGAGTTCGTGGCGCACCGCTGCGGCCTCTTCGCCATACTGGATCCGCAGGGTCCGATGGAAGTCACGAAATTGCATCGGATTCCTCTTGCAGCACATGCCGTTGGTTTCGCCGACGCTGCAGCTCGCCAACCAGCCCACTGCCACACAGACCCACGATGGCCTGCTTGAGCACGCGCCGCATCCGATCCCGCGGCGTCCAGGACACACGATCGAGTCGCAGGTCGAGCAGGCGCACCTCCTGAGGGGTCGCCGCCTCCAATGGCTTGGAAACACAGGCGTGCCGTGGACGCTGCAGGTGCAGCCACAGGTTGTCCGCCAGCACGCCTCCGCCCGGGTAGGCACCGCAATAGATCACATCCAGTCCCGCGGCTTGCGCCAGCCGTTGGAGCAGCGAGGCCGAGAAATAGCTCAGGTGTGCAGGATGCACGTAGTTCCGTGAGCGCCAGTCGCTCATCACGTCCGGTACTTCGATCCAGGCCTGACCACCAGGGACTAGAACCCGTGCCACCGTTCCCAGGAAATCGCGTGGATCCGGTAGATGCTCCATCACGTGGAAGGCCACGACCGCGTCGAGCGTGGCTTCGTCCATCACCTGCGTCTGCGGCAGGAACTGCACGCGGGCGCCATTCAGCAGGCGCTCGCGGTGCGCCAGGTCCGGCTCCGACGCCGACAATCGCAGGTCCGGACGCACCGCAGCGGTGGCGCCCAGGAAGGCGCCAAATCCAGAGCCCAGCTCGAACAGGCGTGCTCCCCGTGGAAGATCCGGCGAAATCCGTCGCAGCCGACGCTGCGCGACCTGCCGGTCGCCGCGCAAGGCGAAGAAGCGTTCCTCGCTGCGCCACGGCGTTTCCATCGGAAACAAGCGGCGGTAGTCGTGCGCATAGAAGCGCGCCAATGCCTCATCGCTGAAGTCCGGTGCCAGATAGGCAGCAGCACACAGTCCGCAGCGCCGCAGTTCCTGGCCGCTGCCGAGATACACCTCCGGCCATACCGTGCGTTGCGCGCAGGTCGCGCCGCAGCAGCGGCAGCGGCCGTCGTCGGGGGCGAAGTCTGCGTTCATCGCTCCCCTTCGATGATCGGGTAGACGCGGCTATGCATAGATGCTCCGGTGCCACAGGGCAACTGACACCGCAAGCCAGAGCGTGCTGTGCGTGCGACCCCGGGCCAGTTCGCTACGCAGACGTGGCACGTCGAGAAATTCGCCCAACTCCGGCGGCAGCGACGACAACGCTCGGTCCAAAGGCATGCGGTCCACCAGGAACTGCTCGGCGTGACCGAATCCAGTGCTCTTACGCCTTTCCACGATGCGCGGCGGCATCTCGGCAGCGAATGCCCGCCGCAGCAACGCCTTGCCGTGGTAGTCGCCCATGCGGTCGCGCGCCTGTGTGGCGAGCGCGCGTTCCACCAGCCGGTAATCCAGGAAGGGTGCTCGCACCTCGATGCCGGCGGACATGCTGTTGCGATCGGCCATGCGCAACACCATCGGCAGATTGGTGGCGAGCACGTCATTGCGCATGCGCGCCTCCAGGCCAGCCCGTCGGTCGGCCTGCAATGCGAGCAGGCGTGGCGACTGGTCTTGCCAGAGGGACCCGGACATGCAGGCGACGCTGGGCCGGTACCGCCTCAGCATCGTGCGCAGCATCGGGGCCGGCAGATCCCAGGCCAGGCGGTGAAGCAACGCACGAGGGAGCACGGCGCCGCTCGCAAGCAGCCGCGCGAGTGCCGGCAGGCGTGCGCCGTGCAAGGCATCCCGCGCAGCCAGGGGCAGGTACAAGCCCACATAACCGCCAAACAATTCGTCGGCGCCTTCTCCGTTGAGCACTACCTTGTAGCCTGCTTCGCGGATCGCCCGGTACATGCGAAAGCTGGCGAGGATCGACGGAGTGCAGAAAGGCGCTTCCTGCGCGACCACCAGCGCCTGCAACTCCTCCTCGTCCGGAACCGCATGGGCGCGATAGACATGGTGACGGGTGCTTTGGCCCCACTCCTTCATCAAGGCGGCGGCGTCGGCCGTCTCGTCGAACGCTGCATGGGCAGCATCGCGATATCCATAGGTGAATGCGCCGGCAAAGCAGGTGCGCGGTGCGGACTCGGCTTGCAGGCCGATGCGGGTCAGGATGGAACTGTCCAGCCCGCCGGACAGAAGGGTCACGGTGGGAACATCTGAGCGCAGACGCAGGCGCGTGGCGTCTTCGAGCAGGGCCCGGGTCGCTGGTGCGTCAAGGGGTTCGGCGGCGCCTGGAGCGGGCCACTCGTGATAACGGCGGCGGCGGCTGTGACCTGTCGGCGATACCCGGTACAGCCAGCCGGGGGGCACGGCGCGGATACCCTGGTAGAAGGTATCGCCATTGTGATCGGACAGGCCCGTGACCAGGAAGTCGAAGATCGCGGCGGGATGGGGTCGCGGGTACCCGCCCAGTGCCGAGGCGATCGCACGGATCTCGCTTGCCAGCAGCAATTGCTGGCCGTCGTGGTGCATGTAGAGCGGCTTCACCCCAAGCCGGTCGCGGCAGTACACCAGTTCGCCGGTCGCCTGCTCCAGCAGAACCACTGCCCACATGCCGTTGCAGCGCGGGAAAAACGCCTCTCCCCATGCTCGCCAACCGTGCAGGATCACCTCGGTGTCGCTGTCGGTGCGGAAGCGGTGGCCGAGCCCTTCCAGTTCGCGGCGCAGTTCGAGAAAGTTGTAGATCTCCCCATTGAACACCACTACATTGCCGCTCTCAGTACAGCGCATCGGTTGCGTGGCAGCGTCACTCAGATCGAGGATCGCCAGTCGGCGGTGGCCCAACGCCGTCGGCACGGGCTGCTCCAGGCACAGCAGGCCCTGTGCATCCGGCCCACGGCTCGACAGTGCATCGAGGGCACGCTGGGCACGTGGCCGCAACGCCGAATCGGCCACGAAACTCCGCAGAGCGACTATTCCGCACATGTAAAAAACCCAATCGGTTACCGTGTGCCGCTACCAGGAGCGGTGATCGCACGCCATTGCGCAGATCGTGCGCTGACGCGCAAAAGATTATGGTGGCGCCACGCTGTCCATGCGGCGGCCAAAAGGAGAATGGCGGCAATTCCGCGCCCGAAAGGGCTGCCCCAGAGGGCAGCCACCAGAAGCACAGACAGTAGCGCGGCATACCCGCCCAGGTTCAACCAAAGACCGCACAGGCGCAGCGCAGCGCCAGCCATTCCCAAAAGACACAGCAGACGTGCCCACAGCAACCACTGCGGCGCCACCCACGCCGCGGCAGCCAGTTGCAGCACGCCGCTGCACAGGAAGCCCAACAGAAGCACCCGCAGCAGCGCGGTTTCACGATGGCGGCCGATCAGCAGTGCAGACAGCACGCTGCTGGGCAGAAGAACCATGCCAGCGGCCAGCACTGGCGACACCCAGAAAATCCAGGCCCGTTGCTCGGCAGTGCCCGCCGCATCGACCACCGCCACCAGCAGTGGCATGCCCAGTGCGGAAAAGCCCAGGACCAGCGAAATCAGTACCGTGGCCCAGCGCTCGCCTACCTCGCTGCGCGCCTCGATCAATAGGATCCGGTTGAACTGGTTGAAAACGCCGCTGGCTCCATTGACCAGATATCCGATCATGAGATACATCGGGAGAAATGCGGGCGCGATGGTCGACAAAAGCAGGGGCGTCAGGCGGTCGTGCAAAGTTCCCACCATGCCCATCAAGGACAGCTGCAGCGACATCCCGAGCATTTTCCGGGAGCGGCCTGGACTGGGGCACAGCAATTGCCAGCGCATGCCGAACGCTGCGATATTGACCAGTGCCTGCACCAGATATCCCAGGCTCACCGACAGGCCGGCGCCGCCTGCTCCGGCTGTTTCTGGATGCTGGCGCAAAACCAGCCAGGCCAGTATTGCCACCGGCATGGCGACCTGCTGAACCCCGAAGCCGAGCAGCCGTTTTCCTTGCGCCAGCAAAGGCGCGGAATAGCCAACCAGGCCGAGCAGCGTGGCCGGCAGCACGGCGAGTGTGTACCCCAATGCGTTTCCTTGCCCTCCATAGCTCCACCATGCCGCTGCAGCCCATACCAGGTCGAGTGACAGCGTGGCAAGAAGGCGGTGGAACAGAGCACGCCGCCATCGATCGGCCCAATCGGGAGAAGTCGGGTCCTCGCGCAGGAACCAGGATGCATAGCCCAGGTCGGCCACGAACAGCACGCTCATGAGCCAAAGGTGCGCCAGTCCGACCTCACCATAGCCCTGCAGACCGAACTGGCGCACCAGGAGCCATTGAAACAGCAGCGTACAGCTCTGGCCGAGCGCGTACAGCAGTGCGCCGGCGACGAAGCCCGCCCGCATGCGGGCAGTGGTGTTCACTGGCACATGGCCTCCACGCAGGACGGCATGTGGTTCAGAGGGGCTGCGCAGGTCGTGCCAACAGCGCGCTCGCCGGCGCAATGGGTGAAGGGGCGGCCGCTAGCGCAGGCACGATGGAGCGGGCGCCATGCCAACACACAATGAGGAAAGCCGGCATCCAACTTTGAATCTCCGACGGGCGCGTGGCACGCCCTGAGCATCTGGTGGTTAATACGGCGCTGCCGGTGTGCGCGGAATTTTCGCACGCAAGCGTTCAGCAACGGGTTTGCCGGCCACAGGAAGGGGATCCATCCGCACCGACGGCCTGAGCGCAGCCCGCGATGGGTCGACCTTCCTGCAGTTGCTAGCCAGCGAGGCCATCGACGCCGGAGGAGGGTGGATCCAGCGTCATCTGCAGCGCCTGGTGGAGGCTCCAGCGCGTGCGCCAGCCCAGACGCGCCCATGCCTTGCCGGGATCGCCTAATTGGTGGGCCCGGTCGTTTGGCCGTTGGCGTTGCGGATCCACCTCTATCCGTGGACTGCGTCCGAGCAGTTTGCCGATCTCTGAGACGAGATCGCCGACCGAATGCTCTGCGCCCGAACAAAGGTTGAAAACATCGAAAGCCGGTGTTGGGTGAGGGTCGTCAAGCAGTGCCAGAATGCCGGCCGCCGCGTCGTCCGCATGCATGTAGTCGCGGCAAGGCTGAAGATTGCCGAGTCGCAATATCGGCTCCGGCCCTGGAACCGCACGGAACTGAGCCAGAACGTCTGGAATCAGGTGGGCATTGGGATCGTCGTGCGCGATGCTATTGAAGATTCGCGCCACGCGCCCGCGGCGTCCTTGGGCGCGGGAGCACCACAACCGCAACTGGCTCTCGTTGCAAAGCTTGGACAGCGCATAGTTGTCGCGTGCTTCCGTAGGGCTGTCGGCCTCGACCAGCGTGTCGCTGCCCCATGCGTAGACCGCTCCGCTGGATGCGATGACCACCTGTTGCAGCCCGGTCTCCGCCGCAGCATGCAGCACGCTTTCGGTGCCTTCCACGTTCACCCGCAGACAATGCATGCGCTGCGTCTCGCATGTGGGAATGTGATGCACTGCCGCCAGATGAACGAGGGCGTCGGCGCCGAGATCCCTCAGCGCGGTCTCCACGGTGGCGGTATCGCACACATCCGCCACCATGCTGATGTCCAGTCCCAACGGCATCGGCATGCCGCTGGACAAATTGTCCAAGCCTGCCACTGCATCGCCGCGGCGCAGCAAGGCGGAGACGACGCGGCGCCCAATCATGCCGGCGGCACCGGTGACAAGCACCCGCTTCACGCTGGATCCTTGTGAGCGACGGTCGCCCGTTCCGGCAGCAGCCTCAGCCGCAAGCGGGCGGGCAACCAGGCAAACAATGGGTCGTTGTGGGCCGACCATGGCACCTCTGCTGCGCTGTCCCTGCGGCGCAGCGCCGCGTAGGCGGCCAGCGCCAGAGACAGTGCGCCCAAGGTGCACCAGAACGCCGCAAAGGCCACCAACCACGGCCGGCGCGACGGCACGGGCGCTGCAGAAATCGCGGGCTGGGCCTTGTAGCGCAATTGCTCTGCCTTGTATCGCAGCTGGCCCAGGGTCATCTGTATTTCGCTGCCGACTTGTTGCTGAGCGGCGTCCACGGTGGCTTCGGGTGGAAACATCTCATGCTGGTTCAGACGAAGCCAGTCTGCCAGCGCAGTTCCCGAGTAGAGGCTGCGCATGCGGGCATCGACCCGGCCGAGATAGCGCTGCTTCCAGTCCAGCTGTTCGAGCTCGCGCTGGCCCTTGCGCAGGCTCGCCCGGGTCTCCGCGACGGTGGACTGCAATGCGACGGTTTGCGCGAGTGGCGACAGGTACTTGCCGCCTCCATCGCCGACTGACACCACCGTGCTGAAACCGTTTCGCCGCAGCTCCGGGTACTGCTGCAGCAGCTTCTGCATTTCCTGGACCTGCTTCAGGTTTTGCTCGATGGAGAACTGTTGCCTGATCTGTTCGATCTGCAGCCGTGCGCGCTGCTCAAGTACCTCCAGTTGCAGCTTGTCCAAGTATTCGCGCAGGTCCGACCACCACATGACTTGGCGGATGTGTTGCGCGATCAGTTCGAATTGCTGGGATGCCGCCGCGTCGTCGCGTACGAAGAGAGACACTTCCAATCCCAGCGCGCCGACCTTCTTGGGATCGATGTTGATCTGCTCGCGGATGTCATCGCGCCCGACGGTGCTCCGGTAGCTCACGCGAGAGCTCCAGTAGCGCGGTTGCTGAAACTGCATCAGCAGCCGGTCTCGTTGTTCGGCGGGCAATTTTGCTTCGGCCAACGACGCAGCGACCAAATGCCGGTCCGACAGCATGGGTTGCAATCTGCGCCACTGGTCCAGCGGCATCTGCGCCGTGTCCAGCAAGGCGACGGCGCTGTAGACCGGCGACAAGGCGACGCCGGCCCCGGCGAACAAGGCAAGCAGCAAAGCGACCGGAACCAGCAATCGGCCGAATTCGCGGTAAAAGCGCAGCAGTTCCAGCAGCAAGTCGGCCAGCGACACATCGTCGCCGCGCTCGCGCACGTTGTTCATCCCTGGCATCAGAATATGGGCCGATGTTCAATGTACATACAGGTTGGATCTTCCATCCGACACGATGCTGGAGTTTCATCGAGGCATCCGGCCAGAGGCGAAAAACGAAAACATCTTGCCACACAATCCTCACTGCAACGGGATGTGCGGCCGGCCCGGCCTGTGCCGCCCGAACAAGCCGAGGCACAGCGCGGCACATAGCATGGCTTCCGTTGCGATCACGGCCATGGCCGCGCCCCGCGCACCATGCTGCGGGACCAGCAGCAGATTGAGGGCAAGGTTGGTCGCCGCTGCCAAGCCCGCTCCCCATGCATAGCAACGTGCACGATCCAGGGCGATCGCGGCCTGCGTCAGCACATAGTTGGGCAATACGAAAACGAACGCCGCGAACAACCAGCCCAGCAACGATCCGGCCGACTGGTATGCCGGGCCGTATAGAAATTCGATCAGCCACGGACCGATCCAGGCGCCTCCCAGGGCCAATCCCAGGCCGGCGACGCCTGCAGCGAACAAGCTGCGCATTTGCAGCCTGCGCGCCGCGGCCACATCGGCTCGGGTTCTGCGCAGGCGCCGGAAAAAGAACAGCGCCAGGGGCATGGCCAGCAGCAACACACCATCGAAAAGACGATACGCGGCAGCATACTGACCGATCTCCGCAGAGTCCGCCATCCTGTGCAGGATCACGATGTCGCTGCGCCGGTACAGGCAGGTGGCCAAGTCGATCCATAGAAAGCCTGCCGCGGCGTGGTAGAGCGGGGCGGGCGGCGGCCACCGGGTCCGATCGCGCACATCCTGCCCAAGCACGGCATACGCCAGCATCAGGCCGATTCCCCAGGCGCTGAACACGATGCCCGGTTCAGGTCCAAACAGCAGCACCCCGACCATGATCGACACGGCACTCGAAACGCGCGCTCCCGCCTGCCACCCGCCTTCGCGCTGCCACTGCCCCGCTGCCTTCAACTGCACCGATACCAGCTGCGATAGCGACACCGCAGCGAAGCACAGCACTGCCGCGGGCAATGCGAGATCTGCGCCGAAAGGTATCAGCGCGAGACTGCCGCCGACGAGCAGCAGGGTGGCCACCAGCAGGTGGCCCCGGGCCAGCCCCGGCAGCACCGCCTCGAACGGCTTGAGAGCGGGACTGGGTGCGACCCGCTCGCGCAGCACGAGCGTGCGCAACCCTGCGTCCTGCGCAAGCGCCAGCAGCGTGGCCAGGTTCAGCAGGTAGGCATAGCGGCCGAAGCCGGACGGCTCCATGTGCCGCGCCAGCCACACCGACAGGGCCAGCGATATGACCGCCGTCAAAAGCACCGATAGCCACTGCGCCGACAGCGCCCAGAGGCCCGCATGCCAACGACGCGGAATCAGCCAAGGCATGGGCGGTCCTCGCAGGCGAGCGTCATGGACCTTCGGTCCAGGCCGGCGACACCTCGTGCCAGCGCCCCTGTGCTCGAACCCGCCCTTGCTCCAGCAGGATGACTTGGTCCGCACGCTCCAGCAGTCCCAGCCGATGGCCGATGACGACCACGGTCAGCTGACCATGCAGTTGCTCGATCGCGGCGTGGATGCGTGACTCGTTGTCGTGGTCCAGCGCGCTTGTGGCCTCGTCGAGTATGAGCAGCGCCGGACGCTGAAGTAGCGCGCGTGCCAGTGCCAGTCTCTGCCGCTCACCTCCGGACAAGCGCACGCCGCGCTCGCCCACGATCGTGTCCCACCCCTGCGGCAATGCATGCACGAATCCGGCGGAGGCCTTTTCCAGCGCGGCGCGCAGCATCGCATCGTCGGCCTGCGGCGCGGCAATGCGCAGATTGTGGTGGATGGTGTCATTGAAGAGGAATGTGTCCTGCGAGACGTACGCCACCGCCTGCCGCCATGACCGGCGCATCTGCCCGTCCAGGGGCACGTCATCGATCGCCAGACTGCCTTCATCCGGCCCCAGCAGACCGCACAGCACGTCGGCCAGCGTGCTCTTGCCGGCCCCGGAGGCGCCGATGATCGCGGTCGTGGTATGCACGGGGAACGTCAAGGACACCGAGTTCAAGGCCGGTGCGGTCCGGTCGGCATATCGGACACTCACCGCACGCAGCGTGATCGACCTGCGCATCTGCAGTTGCGCAACGGGCTGCGCTGCATCTGGCTCGGCCCACGCACGGGCCTGGCTGATCTGCCGATCCATGTCCGTGAACGCCGGCAGCGCATGCAGCCAGTACTGGTGTTGCTGGTGCGTCGCCGCCAAAAGAGGCAGCAGCCGCGCGAACACCAAAACCAACGTCAGCAGTTCGGCGACAGGCACCTGCCAGACCCGAAGCCCCAGGTAGATGTAGGCGGCGAGCAGCACCGCGCCGGCACTGTGCAGCAACGCTTTTGAAAAACTCAGTGCGGAGGCGAAGCGCAGGTGCTGATCGCGCAGCGCGCTGGCGTCGCGGGCGATCCAGGCCGCATAGCGCGCCTCGGCGCCCAGAATCTTGGCCAGTCGCAAACCGGCCAGGCTATCTTGCAAGCTGGCATGGAGCCGCTGGCTGGACACGGTCAACTGCCGGCCCAGGGTCAAGACGCCGCGGCGTTGGCCGGCCAAAAGCGCCAGCAGCAGCGCTCCCCCGAGCGTCGAAGTCAAAGCCAGCTTCCAGTCCAGCGCGAATCCTGCAAGCACATAGATCGCTGCAGTGGCAAAAGAGGCCAGCATTGCCAGGCCATGTCCCAATCCCACCCCGACACGGCTGGCGTTGCTCAGCATCAGGCTGGAATGGTCTGAGGTGCGCTGCGCCTGGAGCCAACGCCATTGCGCGTCGAGCAAAGCGGAAAAGCTGGCTTCGCGCAGGCGCTCGGCCACATCCTGCTGAAGTCGTGCAGCAGCGCACTCGCGTGCGTGCTGAACCGTATTGCGCAGCAGCAGCAGCGTGCAGAAAGAAAGCAGCAGCCAGGGCACCGAAGCCGTCGCTCGCAGATCGAATGCGGTGATGGCCTGGGTGGCTGCGCGTGCAACCATGCTCTCCCCACCGCCGACGTCACCCTGCAATGCACTGAGCAATGGTACGAGCAGTAACACGCCCAGGCCTTCGCTGACACCGGCCAGCACCATCAGCAGGAACAACGAGACGCGACGCTGCAGACTCGCCCAGGACATCAGCCGCATCAGGGCTCGCGCCGCCGTCATGGGGCCTTTCCAACACGGCTGACGTAGCAGGCCACTCTCGTGAAGCGCTTCGCACCTTGGCCACCAGTGACGCAAAAGTCTCCAGCGAGAACCCAGGAATGGGCTTGCAGTTGCGTTGCATCGGAACGCGTGACGCCGAAGCACACCATGTGGCCGACCCGAAACAGGCGGAGCAAGCAATGCGCTGCCAGCGCCTGGGTCAGGCAATTGGACTGCCACGGCGTGTGCCCTGAGGCCAGCCTGATGGTCCGCGCGATCTGCACCGCCCGACGCCGCGCACGTTCGTCCGGCACTGGCATGGGAGGGGGCTCCACCACGCTTTGCCCCAGCCAGGGCGCCAACCGGCGAAAACCCAGGCACCGTACCGTCGCACGCGCCGCACCCAGAAGCAGCCAGGCCGGCAGCAGCAGCCAACGCTCGAAGCGCGGCAAACGCAGAAACGCCAGCACGCTGTCGAAAACACGGCCAAAGGCGGACGCCTGGTGGCGCGGCGGCGGGGTCATGCGCGACCCCGTCGAAGACTCGATTCGACGCGTGACGGCGGCGCGCAAAACCAGCGGCCCGGCACAAGCGCCGAATGCGGGGCAGGGCGCCTGCTCAAGAACAGCGACGTGGCGGGCCGACTGAATCCGGTGGTTAGGCTGGTATGGCTAGACATGTCTGCGCTTGGTCATGTGCTGTCGCGCCAGCCGCAATGCACGGACGCCGGGATAGGCCCACTGCAGATAGGGAGGCAGGGCCACGGTCGCGCGGTCATCCTCCGTGGGCGCCAGCAGGAAAGGTATGAGTTGCAGACGGCCATGCCAACTGGATTCCAGCGACAGCAGCCGCAGTCCGTAGCGGATCATGCCCATCCTTGCGGCAAGGTCAGCGCCACGATCGGAGCCCAGCGCGTCCAGATGCGGCAGCAATGCGTCGGCGGCGGGGCGTGCAGCACGAAGCAACAGGGCGTGCTCGTGCAATATCGCCGGCGCTGCGACGCCGAGTGTGGCTTCGGCAAGCAGGACAGACATCGCCAGATGGCGGTCGGTTCCCAGGCGCTGCGCCAGATCCAGCACCTGCCCCCAGTCCAGTGTGGTGCTGCGCATCGCCAGCGCCATGTCCACCAGCCAGAATGCCCGGCACCAGTTGTGTTTGGTGCCATGGAACGCCGCATAAGCCACCGCGGCGGGCGCCGCCAGCGTGGCGACTTCCACGCCGCCCACCATCACCCTTGTGAGGTGCCGGTCCCACAGCTGCAGCTGGAACTGGCCGGGCCGATTGGCGAGACGAAGATGCAGTTCCAGCACCACGCCACTCGCCGCATGTCGCAGCGGCAAGGCATGGTTGTCGACGCAGTATTGCTCCAGATCGGATGCGGCGGCGGGATCCAGCACGTAGCCCAGGGCCTGCAAATGCCGTAGTGCCGGGGCACGGTCTGCCACGGAGATCAGCAGGTCGATATCGCAGGCTTCCCTGCGCTGCGTGGCGTCGAACAGCGCGGCATAACCCTGACCCTTGAGCAGGCAGTAGCGAAGGCCCGCGTTGTCAAGGGATGCCACGATCTCTCGCAATGCGGCCGTCTGTTGCAGCGTTCGCAGGGTCATTTGGCGCTGGCGTTGACGCAGAACGGAACGCAGCGTTTCGGGCATGCCCGGGGACAACGTGTCGGCCGCAGGCAGTGCAAGCGCCAGCCGATGCCGCGCCAGCGTGTGTGCGAACGACCGTGCGTCGACCATGGCCGCATCGGTCGGTGCCTTCGCCCCTGCTTGCCAAAGATGCAGTGCGTAGCGGAAGGCCGGCGACCACGTTGTCGACGTGTGCATCATGGGGCCAGGCACCATCGATGTGGGGGAGCTGCTGCCCGATCTGCTGCCAGCGGTGTGGACAGGACCCCGATGCGTTTCAGCCCGACGTTCGGCCCTGCCGTGGCGCGCGAGCGTGCGGTGACCTGCGAGGCGGCCTTCATCATTCGGCCTGCAGGTTGTCTACGGACGCCCGGTCAACAGCGTAGCCCAGTCGCTGCATGATGGTCCCGTGCTGCTCCGCCAAGCGCTCGGCTTGGCCGGGTTGCAAGGTCCCACGCCACGCACCCGCCCGGCCTTGGCGGAAGAACCGCTGCTGCACCGCGCGCCGCTCGATGAAGCCATGCTTGTCCTCCATACTGCGCAGTGTCTGGAAGTTGCATGCACTGACGGCACGCGCCACGCAGCCGGAATCCGCTGGCAAACCCAGGAACTGCGCAAGCCGCGCGGCTTCGCGTAGCGGTTCGGCCAGCAAGGCCTCGTAGTGCAAAAGCAGCATCGGACCTGGCGCGTCATCCAGCCAAGATCGCACGTGTTCGGCCCAGGAGGCGAGGTGCTGCGGAGCCTGCAGCCTGAATGCCGACATGCCACGGCCTACGGTAAATCCGGCATCGGCCATCCGCCCAATGGCGGTATCCACATCCACACCCATGTGGTCGGCCCACGATGGAGCGATGTCACGCGGATCGCGCACGATGTAGACCGTTCCCAGGGTGGCGTCTGCGGGGAACAGTGCCGCGTCATAACGGTCATGCACCTTCAGCATGCCGCGGTGCTGCCCTGCACAGAGTCGGTAGGCCTGCAACCGCATTGCGCGCAGTTCGGCGGGATTCAGATCCTCGCTTGCCACATCCACATAGGCTTCCAGCCAGGTGCGCACTGCAGCATTGGGCAAGGCCTTGCCCAGGCCTTGCAGTTTCACGGGCGCCCCCTGCGCTTGGAGGCTGGCGATCAAACACCGCACCCAGGTGTTGCCCGATTTGGGGTACGAGGCGATCCAGAAAATGCCACGGCGGTTCATGGGGCGAAGCTCGCTTCGATCAAATCGGCGGTCGCATCGAGTGCATCGAAGCTGCGCGGACGGTGCAATTCCCATACAGGGGTTATCCGGCCGATGGCAGCTGCTTGGGTGAATGTGGCCGCACGCAGGCCCAGGCGGTGAGCGACTTGCGGCCGCGACAGATAGCCGTGCAGCATCGGCAAGGCTTCCGAGGGGGTGCAACGCTTCAACAGCGGGGAGGGCGCATCACGCAGCACCAGTACCGCATCCAGCGGTTTCGTCGAGAAATCGAAGCCCGCATGCGGCCGCAGATCGTATTTGTTCATGCCGGGGCGTATCTGCGGCAGTCCGGCCATGGGGATTTCCAGCGCATCCATCGTTTCGCGCCACAATTTCAGGCGGGGAAACGCGGGCAAGACCTCAATGCCACGGTCCTCGGACGTCTGCAGCACGGTCAGGTCGTCGCTAAGGAGGCAATGGCCTCGCCGGAGCAGCGCCGCCGCGAGCGTGGACTTGCCAGCACCGCTGTGCCCCGCGATGGCTAGCGTGCGCGTCCCGACACGCACACATGCCGCATGCAGCGGAAAGAGTCCACGCTGAAGGCACAGGTAGGCCAGGGCCGATCCGAGCAGAAACAGGCGCCATCCTTCATCTTGTGTGTGCAGACGCTCCACCCGTATGGACCGGCCGCCCCGGACGAGGATGCGCACCAAATCCTGCACATTCAACAGAACGCTTCCATCCGGGCCCACGCTCAACCAGGGCGCTGGGCCGGCAGAGTCGTCAAGCCGCTCAGGCACCGGCCCTTCTTCGATGAAAAGGTCTTCTCCCGCACCGGCTCCTGACCACTCGGGCAGCTCGGGCAGGAAAATGTCGCTGTGAACGTGCCATCCGCACAACTGGTAGTCGTATAGGCTCACAGGCAAGGTCCCTGGTCGGATGTCGCAATCGCCCTGGCTGGGACGCTGTTCAGTGGCGTATGTCCACCGCGCCGGCATCGTGCAGGGTGCCGAGCAACGTGGTTACATCCGCCTCGATGGTGGTTCTAGAGGCTTCGTAGGTCTCGCTCAGCCTGTCGCACAAGGCACTGAACGTGCAAGGCGTTGCGATGCGCGACCACACGTCCCGTCCGATCGGGTCCAAGGCCAGATAGATGGAACGTCCGGCAATCATGATGACCAGTTCCTCGCCCATGTCAGCAGCGAGGCAATCCGGAGTTTGGACAATCAAGGCATCCGACTCGACGTTCATCCGTGGCTTCTTTCATTCAAAAAGGGCGCATCGCTCAGGGATACAGGAGTTCAAATTCTATAGGGGCATGTCGGGGCGGTCACCGGATCCCGCTCCCCGATCGACCCCCCGGGGGGAGGATCGGCGCCGGAAGACGGCCTCGTCGTCGCCCTGTTGTGCAAGCCGTCGGTTGTCCGGGCCGAAAAGGGGGGTGTCCGCCCGCGCTGGCGTTGGCACGCGCAGGACAAGGTCGAACCAACGTGCCGCGCGGGCATCGCGCAGCCGGAAGTTGGCATGCCGCAGTACCAGTAAGCCGCCAGGTCGCAGGCAGCGGGCAAAATCTTCCAGCTGGGCGTCGAAATCCTGGAAGCGGATGAGGTGGTCGCAGCGTTCACTGCGGTGCCTGCCCAAGTCGCCCCGCCGCATCACTGCTAGGCAGAAGATCGCATCGTACGTGGCGGCGGCCTCTTCAGCGGTATCGCCTGCCACACGAAATTGCATGCCGGGATCGGGCCGCGTCTGCTGTCGTTTGAGGCATCGGGCAATGTGGCCTGGGTGGATGTCCAGGCCCTTGATGGTGGCGTAGGGGAAGTATTGGCGCAGGCTGAGGACTTCCTCGCCCGTGGAGCAGCCGAACGAAAGCAGGCTGGGAGACGCGCATTCGGTCAGTGCCTCGCGTGCAAACGCGAACAGGCGGGGATACCGATTCATCGAAGTAGTGCCGTAGTCCTGGAACAGCGGTGCCGACGAGGTCAGTCGCAGCCAGACGTAGCTGCGGCCCTCGCGATGACGCAGCGCGCGGTAGAACAGGCGCCATCCGGCGCGTTCCAGCAGCCTGCGCCAATCAAAGACAGGCCATCTCATGAAAGCGGGGCTTGGCGATACCGCGCCCAGAATGCATTGATCAGGGTGTCAGCAGGCCTTGTGTGGCGGCCAATCCGGCAACGCCAGGCGGCAATAAAGGTCATGGGCGATCCAACAATGGCGAACAGCGATTTCCACGGCTCGCGTGTGCGGCGGGCTAGCATACCGGCGTATGATCCTCCGATGGGGCGGCAGGCGCCGCGTCTCGCGATTGAAACTGCAAGGACACCGAGATGAACGAACAAAATCCCACAGTGTGCAACGATCAGCCGGCAGAAGTCGTGCGCAAGGCTTGGACGACGCCGATGGTGTCGTTTCTGGCGATTGAAGAAACAGCGAATAACGCCACCGTCGGCAATGATGGCGCGGGTCCGACCACCGGTTCGTGAATGCATCAGTTGCCGCTGCCACGAGTTGAATGAGCGATTTCGCTGGAATCTGGCAACTGGACGGACAGTCCGTACCCCCTGAGTGGCTCATCACGCTGGGGGGTGAATTAGAGGGGCGGGGCATCGGACCTCCCGCGATCTGGAACGGTGGCGACATAGCGATGGTGCACCGCCAGCACTTTTTCACAGACGAAGACCATTGCGAGACCATGCCGCGGGTCGGTGACTCGGGCGCTGTATTGGCGGCAGATGTTTGCCTGGGTGCACGTGCTGAACTGGCCGCTGCGCTGGGTGCAACGGCGCACCCCGCACCTCCCGACGGTGATCTGGTGGTGGATGCTTTGCAGCGATGGGATATTCATGCACTCCCGCGTCTCCATGGGTCCTATTCACTGGCGTTCTACAGCCCGACGCGGCGACGGCTTCTGCTTGCGCGTGACCCTTTAGGACAGCGCTCGTTGTTCGTGCATCGCGGGCCGCGCATGATCGCGTTTTCCACGCGTTTGCGGGCTTTATTGGCGATTCCCGGGATTTCGCTCGATCTGGACGAGCAGGCTTTGGCGGATCAGCTCGTGATGGACCCGTCGCGCGCCTCGCGCACGATCTACCGTGCCATCGACAGGGTACCGATGGCGCATTTCATGGTGCTGACATCGGAGGCGACCCACAGCGAACGATGGTGGTGGCCACCCGAGGCCGGCTCTTTGCGTCTGGGGAGTGATGCCGAGGTCGAAGCGGCGGCAACCGAGGTGCTGGACCGTGCCGTCGCCGATGCGTTGCGGGCTCGGGGGGCCGTGGCGGCGTGCCTTACCGGAGGACTCGACAGCGGCTCGATGGTGCTCTCGGCCGCACGGCAGATCGAACCAGCAGCGTTGCTGACCCTTACGCGGATTCCGCGCGTGGAAACTGCCCGCGCCAGTACGACCCACTATTACGATGAATCGCCTCGTGCGCGCCTGCTGGCTGCCAGCCGCTCCAACATCGACTGGCACACGGTAGGAGACGACGGCGACGATTGGGGCGAACACGATCCGGAGCGGTGGTGGAAGGAGAGCGGCCAGCCGACACGCTCGCCGCTGAACATGGCCTGGTTCTTTCCGCTCTACCGACTGCTGCATGCGCGCGGCGGGCGCGTTCTGATCGGTGGCGAGGTGGGCAATGCATTTTTCAGCTACGACGGCCTGCCGCGCCTGCCGCAATTGCTGCGCGACGGCGATTGGCTGACGTTGGCGCAGCAGATGCGCGCCCTGGCGAAGGCCGAGGGGTTGAGTGCGCGCAAAGCATGTCAGCGCTATTTGCTGCGGCCATTTGCCCCGACGGCGCTCCTGCGTTACTGGCATGGCCTACCCGCAGCGATATGGGAGTGTCAAGGGGCCTTGCATCCCGCATTGGCGCAGGAACTCGGCATGCACCAAAAACTGGACCGCAGTCGCTACAGGATCCGAATGGGTGGAAGCCATCGATCGCTGCGCGTATTGCGTGAATGGCTTCTGGGCAATGCCACTGCGATGGACGGATGGGGGGCGCTGCGTGCTATCTCCGGCGTCGACGTGCGCATGCCCCTGGGCGACCGGCGTGTGATCGAATTCTTCGGCGCTTTGCCGCTGGACCAGTTCCTGCGCGATGGCGTTCGCCGCTCTTTGCCTCGGCGCCTGCTGGCGGCGCAAGGCGGTCCAGCCGAGGTGCATGCCAACCGCGCGGTGGGGGTGCAGCACGGGGACTGGTTCGCGCGCTTGAACGCGCAGCGAGGATCGCTGCAGCAGCAACTCGATCGGCTGCACACGTCTCCTCTCGCGTGCCGTGTACTCGACCTGAAACGGCTCCAAGGCCTGCTCGACGCCTGGCCTCAGGATGCGATCTCTGCCGAACCAAGGCGAGAGGAATATCTCAACGTGCTCTCGCATGGTCTGCAAATGGGCGGTTTCCTGGCTTGGCGAGAGGGTCGCTAGAGTGGATGCCTCCGCACGAACCGAGCGGTAAGTGCGTGCGGATCGGACGGATTTCGGCGATGAAGCTTGCAACGCATGGCACGCCGGCCTGCGAGCAAGTGCTTGGCAGCGGCGGGAGGTTCATCTCATGCTCTTCGACGGCACCGTTTCAGGTGTGGCCTTTGCCAGAATAAAGTCGATGCAGGTTCGCACGGCCCGCGTCTGATGGCGGTTGGGCAGATACAGCAGGTACATGTGGGTGCCGAAGATGCTCAGGCGGTATTCGTCCAGCGTAGTCAGCACCTCGCCGCTTTCCAGCTTGTCCTGCACCACGTAGTCCGGCACCAGACCGACCCCGAGGCCAGCCAGGATGCCCTGGCGCAGGAAAGGGAAGTGCTCGGAGATCAACGTGGGCTCCAGCATCACCTCATGCCGTTCGCTGCCCTGG
>JAAIGE0100799984.1_pt1 | contig 25442 bp, 20 predicted proteins | sample 6487951 | NCBI WGS metagenome assembly JAAIGE01 (sample SAMN13974128, study PRJNA590717) | phyllosphere metagenome | biome: tomato field; feature: multiple bacterial spot infested tomato fields; material: tomato leaves; isolation source: leaves from tomato fields | host: Solanum lycopersicum ...
ACCTGACCAAACTCCACCATCTGCGCCGTCAGGTTTTTCACCATCGAGCTGGGAATAGCAAAGCCGATGCCGATGTTACCGCCATCCGGTGCCAGAATAGCCGTGTTAATCCCGATCAGCTCGCCGTTCAGATTGACCAGCGCACCGCCCGAGTTGCCGCGGTTGATGGCGGCGTCAGTCTGGATAAAGTTCTCGTAATTCTCCACATTCAGGCCGCTGCGGCCCAGCGCAGAGACGATGCCGGAGGTCACGGTTTCACCCAGCCCGTAAGGGTTGCCGATCGCAACGGTATAGTCACCTACCCGCAGCGTATCGGAATCGGCCATTTTAATCGCCGTGAGGTTTTTCGCATCCTGCAGCTGGATCAGGGCAATATCAGACTGCGGATCTTTACCGATGATTTTGGCCTCATAGCGGCGGCCGTCGCTGAGCTGAACCTGAATTTTTGTGGCGTTGTCCACTACGTGGTTGTTGGTAACCACATAGCCTTTCTCTGCGTTAATAATGACGCCGGAACCGAGTGCGCGGAACGGCTGTTTTTGTGCATTGCCCGGTGCGCCATCATCTGCGCCACCGCCACCCTGACAGAGCGGCGATCCCTGAAAAGGCGATCCATCCTGACAGAAAGGCGAATTATCGCCAAAGAACTGCTGAAACTGCTGCGGCATGCGCGGCGTTTTTACCGCAGTGCTGCCTTCAACGTTGATGCTCACCACGGAAGGCATCACTTTTTCCAGCATGGGTGCCAGACTGGGCAGCTGCTGGCTGGAGGAGGACGCCGTTTCAGCGGCAAATACTGCAGCAGGCGCGCACGCCATACTCAGACTCAGTGCCAGCGCACTCAGCATCAATCTGTTTTTTTTCATTCGTTTTTTCTCTCTGAAAGTTGCAGCCTGACCATTGCTGTGGCCGTCATAACGGAGATAAATTTTATACGCAAAAAAGGCGATAAAGTTTTGCCTAAAGGTAAATATTTATGCGTCGTCTTTACAAAACTGGCCCTATTCTACCGCCATCATCCGGCGATATTCGTCCCACGCATAATTATCCGTCATGCCGCTGATATAATCCTGAATAAGGCGGAAGCGATAATAGCGCTCCCATAACAGCCGCTGATATTTATGCTCAACGACGCGCGCGCGCATCTGCTGCTGGTACGCCTTACGATGTTTACCGGAGAGCTTATGGAACAGGCGCGTCTCAATAGGATGGCCCGCCAGATAATCATCATTCATTAAGGTGGTAAATTGCTCATAATTGAGCTGCATCAGCGACTGATAGATCTCCAGCAGGCCTTTAATTACCCGGTAGCCCTGCAGCTCCAGCTGCTCTACTTCAGGATGATTAAATACCTGCTGACGCGCCACGGTTTTAAACAGCTTCAGCAGCCGCCCTTCATCACCATCATCTTCCAGCAGGGCGTGATTAAAATTGCCGGAGAAAATGGCCGGCAGGTTATCGACAAAGCGCCGCACCGCATGGCCTACCAGCAGATTCTGCACGTTTACGCGCAGCGACATAAAAAACTGATCGCTGATGCTGCGCCGTTTTTTCTGATTCGCCTCTTTCCAGGCCTCACCAATGGTGCGGCTAAATGCATCACCGGGAATCAGCGGCCCCCAGGCTTTAACCAGCGCGTGATAGAGCGTATCCACGGTAAATATCGCTTTTTCAACGGCATCATCCAGGTCGGCAATACAGTATGAAATATCATCCGCCGCCTCCATTATCCAGGTCAGCGGATAGCGATGATGTTCCGCCAGATCGGTGGCGACGCGCAGCTCCGCAATATATTCCCGTTCAGAGAGATAAAAGCCGGGTTTTTTCATCAGGACGCTGAATTCAGCCGGCTTCTTACCCTGCCACCAGGCGGGGGCAGTATATTTCAGAATGCAGGCGACCTGGGCATAGCTAAGGTTAAGCTGCAGCAGCGTATGGACCAGCCGAATCGCCTGTGCATTCCCCTCAAAATTGCACAGATCCTGACGAATCATTGCATTCAGTTCGTTAAAGTCAGCCTGCTGTTCGTCGCTGGCCACGCCGGCGACCAGCGGATCCACCAGCTCTGCCGGCAGATTATCTTCGAACCAGTCATTAATCGCTGCTTCGCCAAAATGTCCAAACGGCGGGTTGCCGACGTCATGCAGCAGACAGGCCATCTCGACCAGCGTCTCTGTAGCCCCTTCAAAACCGTCCAGGCCATACTGCTCCAGCCCGCCGCCCTGGGTTTTCAGGGTATGGAGAATCTCCTTGGTAATGTAGCGGCCGGTCTGCTGGACCTCCAGCGAATGAGTCAGCCGCGAGCGTACGGCTGCGTTGCGCTCCAGCGGGAATACCTGGGTTTTTTGCTGCAGCCGGCGGATAGCGGCGGAGTTAATGATCCGGCCCCGATCGCTCTCAAAATGGCGGGTGATCGCGTATTCGCCTTCCGGCGCTTTACGGCTGGTATAAGGGCGCGTGAAACCGATCTTCTTCCTGAAATTAATCGCCACCATAGCGGGCCCTCTTTTTGGTGAATTCATCGCTCTGAAGCCATGATAGACTATGCCTCAGTTTCCTCTTAAACATCTATAAACACAGCGAGATTCTTTATGAAAGCAGGCATTATTGGCGCGATGGAGCAGGAAGTTACCCTGCTGCGTGACAAAATTGAAAACCGTCAGACGCTGAAGCTGGCCGGATGTGAAATCTATACCGGTACCCTGAATGGCGTTGAGGTTGCCCTGCTGAAATCAGGAATCGGGAAAACGGCCGCCGCGCTGGGCACCACCCTGCTGCTGCAGCTCTGCAAACCCGATCTGGTGATCAACACCGGCTCTGCGGGTGGCCTTGCGCCGACGCTGCAGGTCGGGGATATCGTGGTATCTGATGAAGTACGCTATCACGACGCCGACGTCACCGCTTTTGGCTATGTGCCGGGTCAGATGGCAGGTTGCCCGGAAGCGTTTGTGGCCGACAGCCAGCTGGTGACGGCCGCTGAGCAGACAATTAGCGAGCTGCAGCTGAACGCCGTGCGCGGCCTGGTGGTCAGCGGCGACGCGTTTATCAACGGTGCAGAGCCGCTGGCACGCATCCGCTCACAGTTTCCGCAGGCGATTGCCGTAGAAATGGAAGCCACCGCCATTGGTCATGTTTGTCACCAGTTTAACGTGCCGTTTGTCGTGGTACGCGCCATCTCTGACGTCGCCGATAAAACCTCCCACCTGAGTTTTGATGAGTTTCTCAGCGTGGCGGCCAGACAATCCTCTCTGATGACAGAGCGCCTGCTTGCCCGTCTGACGCATGGCTAAGTGGCTGCTCGCCGGGCTGCTGCTGCTCTGCAGCGGCCTGGTGTTAGCGGCTCCGCGCGTCATTACCCTCGCCCCGCATCTTACAGAGATGGCCTTTGCCGCCGGTATCACACCGGTGGCGGTCAGCGCCTGGTCCGACTATCCACCCGCTGCCCGGACGCTGCTGCAGGTAGCGAACTGGCAGGGCATCGGCGTTGAGCAGGTGCTGCAACTGAAACCAGACGTGGTACTGGCGTGGCGTGGCGGTAACCCGGCGCGTCAGATTGAACAGCTGCAGCACGCTGGCGTCAGGGTGGTCTGGATCGATCCGCAAAGCCTGGATGAGATGATAGATACCGTGCAGTCGCTGGCGCGCTGGAGCCCGCAGCCTGAACAGGCTGTTTCAGCTGCGCAGGCGCTGCGGGCGCAGGAAGCTGCATTGCGCCAGCGCTACCGGCACGCTGCTCCGGTGGCGCTGTTTCTGCAGTTCGGACAGCAGCCGCTGTTTACCGCTTCGCGTAACACGCTGCAAAATGAGATCGTCACGCTGTGCGGCGGGCAGAATATTTTTGCCGACAGCCGGGTTAGCTGGCCGCAGGTCAGCCGGGAGCAGGTGCTGATACGGCAGCCGCAAGCGATTGTCATCAGCGGCGATACCGCACAGGCCGCCAGCATCACCCGGTTCTGGCGCTCACAGCTCAGCGTACCGGTGATTGCCATTAACCCCGACTGGCTGAGCCGCCCCGGTCCGCGCCTGCTGCTGGCCGCGCAGCAGCTCTGCGCTGCGCTGCATCCGCTAAAAAAATAAGCGCCCGCGCATAAAGTTTAGCCCGCATATGTCGACAATGAAGAGAGCAGGCACGGCAGCCACGTAAGCTCCGTGCCCTTTTAGCGCAACGCGCTTTTGACTACACCAGGAATTAATCATGACCCGAGCTGTACTGCTGGCCATTATGCTGGCGGGCGCGGCGTCCGCCATGGCGGCTGGCACCAGCGGCTCGATTGCGGTGTCGCTGACTATCGTGTCACGCTGCACTGTCTCATCCGCCAGTGCACCGGGGCTGCCCGCCGCTGACTGCGCGGGCGGTAGCGGCGCTCAGCCGCGTATTTCCCGGCAGACGCTCACGGGCGATGCGCGCCGGCACGACACAACACAATTAGTCACTATTGAGTGGTAGAACTGGCTGCCGGAACGGCAGCCAGACTGGCATCAGATACTGAAAGAGGAACCACAGCCGCAGGTGGTTTTAGCATTGGGGTTGGTAACAATAAAGCGCGAACCTTCCAGACCTTCGGTGTAGTCCACCGATCCGCCCACCAGATACTGCAGGCTCATTGGATCCACTACCAGCGATACGCCCTGCTTTTCGATGGTCATATCGCCATCGTTCATCTGGTCATCAAAGGTAAAACCATACTGGAAGCCGCTGCAACCGCCGCCGGTGATATAGACGCGCAGTTTCAGCGCCGGATTCTCTTCATCCGCAATCAGATTTTTTACTTTATTGGCTGCTGCATCGGTAAACTGCAAAGGCAGCGCTGCTACGTCATCACTCATGTTTTACTCCGCGTAAACGTCCAGGTCAGAAAACAACCTTAATCACGCTATTATCTGCCAGCCGCCCGGTGCAATCAAGTAGCACCCTTGACACTGTGTGCCCCTGAAATGAACTACAGTTTAAACCCTGCGTGCGCGAGGCCCCTGCTGCGCGCCGCGCGGCGGTTCACCGTCGCGGCATCTTCCCGTAGAATGACGGGATGAATTTTTCCAGACAGCCGGAGCCAAACCATGAGTAAGTCAGAAAATCTATACACCGAAGCACAACGTCTGATCCCGGGCGGCGTGAACTCCCCGGTGCGCGCGTTTACCGGTGTCGGCGGCGTACCGCTGTTTATTGAACGCGCCGATGGCGCCTTTTTGTATGACGCAGATGGTAAAGCCTATATCGACTATGTCGGCTCCTGGGGCCCGATGGTACTGGGCCACAATAACGCGACCATCCGCAACGCGGTCATTGAGGCTGCCGCGCGCGGCCTGAGCTTTGGTGCGCCGACTGAGATGGAAGTGAAAATGGCGGAGCTGGTGTGCGAGCTGATGCCGGGTATGGATATGGTGCGTATGGTGAACTCCGGTACGGAAGCGACCATGAGCGCCATCCGCCTGGCGCGCGGCTTTACCCATCGAGATAAAATTATCAAGTTTGAGGGCTGCTACCATGGTCATGCCGACTGCCTGCTGGTCAAAGCGGGTTCCGGTGCACTGACGCTGGGTCAGCCGAACTCCCCTGGCGTGCCGGCTGACTTTGCCCGCCATACGCTGACCTGCACCTATAACGATCTCGCCTCTGTCCGCACGGCGTTTGAAGAGTATCCGGACGATATCGCCTGTATCATCGTGGAACCGGTTGCCGGCAACATGAACTGTATCCCGCCGCAGCCTGACTTCCTGCCAGGCCTGCGCGCGCTGTGCGACGAGTTTGGTGCCCTGCTGATTATCGATGAGGTGATGACCGGTTTCCGCGTGGCGCTGGGCGGCGCGCAGACCTACTACAACGTGATGCCTGACCTTACCTGCCTCGGTAAAATCATCGGCGGCGGCATGCCGGTCGGCGCATTTGGTGGCCGTCGCGACGTGATGGAAGCGCTGGCACCTACAGGTCCGGTCTACCAGGCGGGCACGCTGTCGGGTAACCCGATTGCGATGGCAGCCGGTTTTGCCTGCCTGACGCAGATTGCTCAGCCAGGCACGCACGCCACGCTGACCGCGCTAACCACGCAGCTGGCTGAGGGCCTGCTGGCTGCCGCGCAGGCGGAAAATATCCCGCTGGTGGTAAACCACGTGGGCGGCATGTTTGGTCTGTTCTTCACCGATGCTGAAAGCGTGACCTGCTATGCAGATGTCACCCGCTGTGACACAGAGCGTTTTAAGCGCTTCTTCCATCTGATGCTGAGCGAGGGGATCTACCTGGCCCCCTCCGCCTACGAGGCGGGCTTTATGTCGCTGGCGCACACGCCGGAAGATATTGAGCGTACCGTTGCCGCAGCGCGTCGCTGCTTTGCCCAGCTGTAACGCCGGACTGCTCCGAGGAGCGACCCGCCCTGCCCTGGCAGGCCATAACAAAAAGGTGCGCCACGGCGCACCTTTTTTCTGTCACGCGCGGCGCAGCAGCCAGATGAAATAGGGGGCGCCAAAGAAGGTTGCCATCAGCCCTGCCGGGATCTGATCCGGAAACGCCAGCATCCGGCCGCACCAGTCAGCCACCAGCATCAGCCCGGCGCCGGTTACGCCAGCCATCATCATCTGCGGCAGCGCGCGCCGGAAGCCGAGCATACGCACAATATGCGGTGCCATCAGCCCGATAAAGCTCAGCGGTCCGACCGTCAGCGTCGCGGCGGCGGTCAGCGCGGCGGCCAGCAGCAGCAGCAGCAATCGTGAGGCAGTCAGTGACATCCCCGCGGAGCGGGCGGTGGCGCTGCCAAGCGGCAGCAGCGTCAGCCAGCGGCTTGCCAGCGGTGCCAGGGCGACCAGTATCAGCGCGATGACCGCACTCTGCAGCGCCTGCGGCAGCGAGATGCTATAGGTGGAGCCGGAGATCCAGCTCAGCAGCCCCTCCATGCGCGGATCGCCGCTCGCCAGCAGTAGCATCAGCAGCGTGGCAAACGCGCTGTTCAGCGCCATTCCTGCCAGCAGCATACGCTGCGGTGAAAAGCCCCCCCGGCTGGCAACCAGCATAATGACGCCGAGCGTTAACGCTCCTCCGGCTATCCCTGCCGGCAGCAGCCACGCCAGCGCATCGCCCGGCACAAAAAACAGCATCAGCACCACGCCGCACGCCGCCCCGGAACTGATACCCAGCACTTCCGGGCTGGCCATCGGGTTGCCGGTCAGACGCTGGATCAGCGTACCCGCCACGCCCAGCATCATTCCCACCGCCAGCGCCGCCAGCACGCGCGGTGCGCGCCACGGCAGCAGCTGCTGCAGCATGTCACCGCTTACCCATGCCCAGCCCGTAGCGTTACGGCCAAAACTGATACCCGCAACGGTCAGCAGCAGCAGCACCGCCAGCCCCGTCAGCACCCAGCGCAGCACACGCTGACGCTCGGCCGGCACCCGATCCCCGGCGTTCATCTCCGGCGGCTGAGAGCCGGCACGCAGCCGCGGCAGCAGCCACAGCAGCAGCAGCACCCCGGTCAGCGCCGTTGCCGTGCCGGTCGAAATCTCACGCCAGTACACCGTGAGCAACTGCACCGACTGATCGGCCAGCCACAGCAGCAGTGCACCAATCAGCGGAGCCAGCAGAATGCGGCTGAGTAGCCGCCGCGCACCCAGCATTTTTGCCAGCAGCGGCGCAAATAGCCCAATAAAACCGATAATGCCGGCAATGTTCACCAGCTGCGCGCTGAGCAGAATTGCCAGCGCCAGCGCGGCAACGCGTGCGATGGAAAGCGACAGGCCAAGATTTTTTGCCACGCCATCATCCAGTCCCATCAGCGTCAGCGGACGCAGCAGCGCCAGCGTCAGCACAAACGCCAGCAGCAGCCGGGGCCAGAGCAGCGCCACGTTGTGCCCGTCGAGCTGATTAAGCGCCCCGGTGCTCCAGAGGAACATATTCTGCAGCTGATCGTGATTAAAGATGGCAAAGACCTGATTGACCGCGCCGGCATACAGGCTCAGAACCAGTCCGGCGAGGATCAGCGTCACCGGTGAAAGCCGTCTGCCCCACGCCACGCCAAACACCAGCACGCCGACCAGCAGCGCACCACCTGTCGCCGCAAACTGCTGCGTAAGCTCACCACCCGGCAGCTGCCACAGCGTGGCAACGGTAATGCCCAGCTGAGCGCCGGAGGAGATACCCAGCGTGGCAGGCTCTGCCAGCGGATTACGCAGCACCTGCTGAAACAGCAGGCCCGCCAGTCCCAGTCCGGCGCCGAGCAGCAGCGCCAGTGCCAGACGCGGCAGCAGACTGTAGTGAAAGACCATCTGGCGAATCGCATCGATATCGGGCGTGAAAAACGCCTGCGGCCACTGTGCCAGCGGCAGCGCGTTCTGCAGGTTGATAAAGGTCAGCAGCAGAGCGATAGCAAATATTGCGCTCAGCAGCGCGGCGGGAAAAAGAGAGATACGCATTAACGGGGCTCCAGCGCGCTTTCCAGCACGCGTACAAATCGCAGGGCTGCCAGCGTGGCACCGTAATACCATACGGCCGGCACGCGCCGGAAGCGGCCAGCACGCACAAACGGCAATGCCTGCCACAGCGCGGTGCGGGTCACCTGCTGCATATCGCGCTGATTATCGTGGTCAAAGCAGAGCACCTCAACGTTACCCACTTCAGCCAGCCGCTCCAGGCCGATGACCGCGCTGCCCCAGTAGCTGGTTTCACCCTGCCAGGCACTGGTAAGACCGAGCCGCTGCATGACATCCAGAAACAGGCTGTTCTGCCCGAAAACAATGGCGTGCCGGCTGTCGAGCAGCGACATCAGCAGGATTGGTCGTCCGGCCCATCCCTGCAGGCGCACCCGTGCCGCCGCCAGCTGCTGTCCGGTCTCCTGCAGATGCTGCTCCGCCTGCGCCTCGCGTCCAATGCGCGCGCCCAGCTGCCGCAGCGAGTGTTGCGCGGCGCTGAACGGCTTGCCGTCGCCGCTGTGAAGCGAAAAACCCAGCGTCGGGGCGATATGCTGCAGCGTTTCTGCTGACGGACCAAAGCCGCTGTAGTACAGGATCAGCGAGGGATCCAGCTGCGTCATCAGCTCCAGATTAGGTTCACCACGCAGGCCAAGATCGACGGTGCTGGCGGGCAGCGGCGGCTCGCCAACCCAGATATTGTAGTTGTGTACATCCGCCACGCCGAGCGGTGCCACGCCCAGCGCCATCAGCAGTTCAGCTGAGAGCCACTCCAGCGCCAGAATGCGTGAATTGTCCGGCACGGCAGCACGCAGCGGCGCGCACTGCATAAGCGGCGAGAGCGCCAGCGCCGTCAGCAGACGACGACGGGTCAGTGAGATCATCCCTGCTCCTCAGCGAACAAAACTGACGGGCGCGCCGCCCTGCGGGTGCGGCAGTATGCCCATCGGAATACCGTAGATCGTGCCCAGCACGTCAGCCTGCATGATCGCCGCCGGTTCCCCTTCGGCGATAACCTCGCCCTGACGCAGCGCCACCAGCCTGTCGCAGTAGCGCGCCGCCATGTTGATATCGTGCAGCACGACAATCACGGTGAGTCCGCGCTCGCGGCTCAGCCGCTGGATCAGCGCCAGCACCTCAACCTGATGCGCAATATCCAGCGCCGACGTCGGCTCATCCAGCAGCAGGCAGCGGCTATTTTGCGCCACCAGCATCGCCAGCCAGGCGCGCTGACGCTCGCCGCCGGAGAGGCTATCCACCAGACGGCCGGCAAAGGGTTTCAGCCCCACCAGCGCAATCGCCTCCTCAACCCGGTTGCGATCTTCCGCGCCGTAACGTCCCAGCGCACCGTGCCACGGATAGCGCCCCATCGCCGTCAGTTCGCGCACCGTCATGCCTTCTGCCGCAGGCAGCTGCTGAGGCAGATAGGCCACCTGACGTGCAAACGCTTTGCTGTTCCAGTGCGCCACCGGTTCGCCGTTCAGCAGCACTTCTCCTGCCGTCGCAGCATGATGGCGCCCCAGCATTTTCAGCAGGGTCGATTTTCCCGAGCCGTTATGGCCAATCAGTGCGGTCACTTTTCCCGGTGTAAACGTAAGCGACAGCGGATGCAGCAGCGTGCGCCCCGGCACGTGAAAGCTGGCACTATCCAGCGCAAAAGTGGTTTCGGCGTAGTGCGAATGCAGCATGGTACTCCCTGGCTAACGGGCGCAGCGCGCCCGGATATCAGTCTCAGAAACGGAAGGTAGCGGTACCCACGATACGGCGCTCAGCGCCCCAGTAGCAGGCGTAGTCGCGGTAGCAGCTGGCGACGTAGTCACGATTGAACAGATTGTTGACGTTGACGCCCACAGTCGAACCCGGCAGGCCGAAGCGACCCAGGTCGTACTTCAGCGCGGCGTCTACCGTGGTGTAAGCGGCGACATCGAAGTTCTGGTTCGCGTTGCTACCGCTGGCATACAATCCTTTGCTTTCACCGACGTAACGCACACCGGCACCGATAGTTACGCCCGATAGCGCCGTGTCATGGAAGGTGTAGTCGCCCCACAGCGATGCCATGTGCTTCGGCACCTGCACCGGCGTGCGGCCTTTCAGCAAGTTATCTTCGGTGTATTCCGCATCGGTATAAGAGTAAGCCGCCGTCAGGTTGATGCTGGCGTTCACCGCGGCTTTCGCTTCCAGCTCCACGCCGCGTGAACGGATTTCGCCGCTCTGCACGCTAAACTGCGGATTATCAGGATCGGCCGTCAGGTTTTTGGTTTTGGTGAGCTGATACACAGCGGCCGTCATAACAATCGGACGATCTTTCGGCACATATTTTACGCCTGCCTCATACTGCTTAGCGCGTGAAGGATCGAACGCCTGACCGTTCCCTGTCGCACCAGCATTCGGGATGAACGCTTCGCTATAGCTGAAGTAAGGTGCAATACCATTATCGAATACGTAGTTAACCCCGCCGCGCCAGGTAAATGCCTGATCATTCTGACGGTCTACGGAATTTTCCACCCGATCGGTAACGGAGTTCATCGCGTAATCGTAGCGGCCACCGAGTGTTAACACCCAGCGGTTCCATTCCATTTGATCCTGCGCATACAGGCCAGTCTGGCGCTGCTGATTTAAATGCTGATAAGGATTGGTATAAGGGGTATAGCTGTCATCACCATATTGCGGATTGAATGGGCTAAGACCACTGGCGACACCAAACTGACCATCAATGTCGTTACGGGTGCGCTGGAAATCAACGCCCAGCAGCAAGGTATGAGCTAAATCACCGGTAGCAAAGTTAGCCTGGGCCTGCGTATCAACCGCGAACTGGTTGAGTTTCTCTTTCGAGAATGCCGCATTACGGGTAATACGTTGATTATCAGGGTTATAACCGAAGCCATAAATGCTGCGGTAATCCGTACGCAGTTCGGCATAGCGCAGGTTCTGCCGCACCGTCCAGGTATCGCTGAAGCTATGCTCAACGCTGTACCCGACCATTTTGGTGTTGCGCGAAATCTTGTTGCTCTCTTCGCCTTCATCAAAATGGGTCGGCAGTTTGTAACTGCTGCCGTCCGGGCGGGTGATGCCCACCACCGTGCCTTCGCGCGGCAGCCAGCCGTAATAGCCGGTTTCCGGTTCATTCTGGAAGTAAGTCAGCAGGTCAAAACGCGTATTTTCGTCCGGACGCCAGCTGAATGAAGGCGCAATGGTGTAGCGCTTCTCTTTGTTCATCGCCTGCTGCGCATCAGCGCTGCGCGCGAGGCCGGTCAGACGATAGCTGTAGACGCCTGCGTCATCGAGCGCGCCGCCGAAATCGAAGCCGGTTGAGAACAGATTGTCATTGCCCATCTGGAACTGCACTTCACGCAGCGTCTCCTGCGTGGGGCGCTTGCTGACCAGCGCCACTACGCCGCCCGGATTACTTTTTCCATAGAGCACCGATACCGGGCCGCGCAGCAGCTCCGCACGCTCCAGGAACCAGGGATCGAGGGCGAATTCTGAGTAGTTGTCGCCCTGCAGTTTCAGGCCATCCAGATACTGATTGGTGTTGGTTTCGCTGAAGCCGCGAATTGAGAGTGCATCAATCACGTCCGAACTGCCGCGGTTACCGGTCAGTACGCCAGGGGTATAGTTGAATGCCCCTTTAACGCTGGTGACGGCATGCATCGCCATCTCTTCCTGCGTCACCACCGAAACCGACTGCGGGTTTTTTTCAATCGGCGTATCGGTTTTGGTGCCGGTGGCGCTCTGCTTCGCCGCAATGGTCGGGGCCGGGCCCCAGGCGCTCTCCTGTGCCACCGTGCCGGTATCGGCAGCGGTGACAACAACAGTCTCTTCTGCCAGCGCCTGCGCGCTCAGCGTACCCAGTGTTAACGCAATAAATAAAGCCAGCGGGCGACGAGGCGTCAGCTCCGGCCGGAAAAAAGTAGTTCGCGCACTCATGAAGGAGTCTCTCAACAGATGAACAATGCGGGCGAATGAAAACGATAATGATTATCAGACGCAAAGATTCTAGGCGAAGCTGCGCGCGATCTGCAAGATGTAATCTGCGCGATTGCCGCAATTACTGCCCGATTGCAGCATCGATTGATCGCGGATAAAAAACCGGAGGCAAAAAAAAGGGCGCCGGAGCGCCCTGTATGAAGGGATGACTTATTTACTGCCGAACATATCTTTGATCCAGCCCGCCACGCCGTCAGAATCCTTTTGCTCATTCTGCGACTGTTGCTGCTGTTGCTGTTGCTGTTGCTGCTCAGGCTGCTGCTGCTGTTGCTGCTGGAACACCTGCTGCTGCTCCATCTGCTGCTGGCAGAGTGCGGCCGGATCCAGCGTCCAGACCGGCAGTGAACGCCAGGTACTGCTGCCAGATCCGCAGACGAAATTACCCGCAGAATCAACGTTCATCTGCGTGATATCCTCCGGCGGCGTCAGGACCAGCGGCATCGGCGCCTGATTATCGAGATAGCGACGGTAAATCTGCATCGCACCGCTGGAGCCATAGAGTTTCGACGTCTGGTTGTTATCACGTCCGACCCAGGTAATCGCCACTTCTTTACCGTCAACACCGGCAAACCAGCTGTCGATCAGATCGTTGGTGGTCCCGGTTTTGCCCGCCAGGTGCGCTTTCGGATAGCGTGCGCCCAGAGCATGGGCGGTACCGCGTTCCGCCACCTGCTGCATGGTATAGAGCGTCAGATAGGCCGCCTGAGCAGGCTCCACGCGCTGCGCCTGCGGAAAGCTCTGGAACAGAACCGAGCCATCTTCAGCGATGACCGAACGCACCGCCGACAGGTCAGCACGGTTGCCGCCGCTGGCGATCGACTGGAACGCCTGCGCCACTTCCACCGGCGTCAGGTTCAGCGCGCCCAGCAGCATCGCCGGCACCGGATGTAGCTGATCTTTCGACACGCCCAGTTTATTCCAGGTATCCACTACCGCATCCAGCCCCAGCGTCATGCCCAGATTAACCGTTGGCACGTTCATGGAGTTAGTCAGCGCATCCACCAGCATCACCTTGCCGCTGAAGCGACGATCGTCGTTCATTGGCTTCCAGACGCTGCCGTTGGGCTGCTTCAGCGCAATCGGTTCATCCGCGATCCAGCTGTTCAGCCGGTAGCTATTGGGCTGACTCAGCGCGGTCAGATAGGTAGCCGGTTTCGCCAGCGAGCCGATAGAGCGGCGCGCCTGCAGCGCGCGGTTATAGCCGGCAAACTGCGGATCGGAACCGCCAACCATAGCACGCACTTCACCGCTGAAGCGGTCTACCACCACCATGGCGGTTTCCAGATCTTTCAGCCCGCGCTGTTTCTTCAGCGTGGGGATCCCCTCTTCTACCGCCTTTTCAGCCGCGTCCTGTGAAACCGGATCGAGCGTGGTGAAAATTTTCACGCCCGAGAGATCTTTTACCTTGTCGCCCAGCTTCGCCTGCAGCTCATTACGCACCATCTGCATAAAGGCGGGCTGCGGGGTGATCACGCCGCCTTTTGGCTGTACGCCCAGCGGACGCGCCGATAGCATGTCATACAGCTCCTGGTCAATCACCTGCTGCTGCTGCAGCAGACGCAGCACCAGATTACGTCGCTCCAGCGCCAGCTTTGGATTCCGCCACGGGTTGTAGAGCGAGGCGCCTTTTACCATTCCGACCAGCATCGCCTGCTGATCGAGGCTGAGCTCATCAACCGGACGCCCGAAATAGTAGAGGCTGGCCAGCGGGAAGCCGCGGATCTGATCGTTACCGGCCTGACCGAGATAGACCTCATTGAGGTAGAGCTCAAGGATGCGATCTTTGCTGTAACGCGCATCCATGATCACCGCCATATAGGCTTCACGCGCTTTACGCCATAGTGAGCGCTCATTGGTCAGGAACAGGTTTTTAACCAGCTGCTGCGTCAGCGTACTGCCGCCCTGTACCGCTTTTCCGGCGGTGATGTTGGCCAGAAATGCACGGCCGATCGAGTAAGGGCTGATCCCGTCATGCTCATAGAAGTGACGATCTTCGGTCGCGATCAGCGTATCGACCAGTAGATCCGGGAAGCCGGCACGCGGCACAAACAGACGCTGTTCGCCGTTAGGCGACTGCAGCATGGTGATCAGGCGCGGATCGAGACGGAAGAAACCGAAGTCGCGCCCGGTATCGAGATTTTTAATACCGGAGAGCTCATCGTTGCTGAAGGTCAGACGCGCGTTGATCTGTCCCTCTTTGCTGTCAGGAAAATCAAACGGCCGGCGCAGCAGATCGATGGTATTGCCCTTGACGCTGAACTCGCCCGGACGCGTAATGCGCGACACTTCGCGATACTGCGTACCTTCCAGCAGCGCAATCATCTCTTTCTTATCATAGGCCATGCCAGGCTCAAGGCTGACCATGCGCCCGTAGACGGCGGCAGGCAGCTGCCAGACTTTACCATCAATACGGCTGCGGATCTCAGAGTCGAGATAGACGCCCCAGGCCGCCATCACAACAACAACAACGAGGAAGAGCTTAATGAGCCAGCCTAACCAGCGGCGCTTGCCGCGCTGCGGGCCTTTACCCCTTCCTTTACTTTTCGGTGGCACCGGAGCGCTCTCCTCATAATCTTCATCAATATCAGTTTGCCCGATGTGGCCATCAGGCTCTTTGCGGTGCCCGCGCCGCGCGGTAGTGCGCGGCGGCTTTGGCGCTTTTCCTTTGCGCCCAATAGGTTCGCGATCGTTCCCAGACATACTCTCTTCTCTCCAGGCATAGCGGTAGCTGCGGCCGTTACTCTAACTGCTTTCTCCCGCGGCGCATGGCAGAACCCTCTGAATTCGATCCACAGGGTTACGGGGAAAACTTTTTGGTGCGCCGTGTTGGCAGGGCGCTGGCCGGATCGTCCGGCCATGGATGTTTGGGGTAGCGCCCTTTCATCTCTTTCTGCACCTCGGGGTACGCGCCGCGCCAGAACGCCGCCAGATCGCGGGTGATCTGCAGCGGACGATGCGCCGGTGACAGCAGCTCCAGCACCAGCGGCACGCGGCCCTCAGCGATAGCCGGATTCTGCGCCTCGCCAAACATCTCCTGCAGGCGAACGGCCAGCGCGGGCGGATTCTCTGCGTGATAGCGGATGGGCAGGCGGCTTCCGGTCGGCACAGTGTAGTGAGTTGGCAGCGCACTATCCAGCCGCTGACGTTGCGACCATGTCAGCAAATGTAATAATGCCCGGCTGAGGTTAATGCCCTGCAGCCCTTTCAGATCGCGCACGCCCGTCATCTCAGGCAGTAACCAGCTTTCCAGTGTATCAAGCAATGCCGTATCGTCCAGCGGCGGCCACCCCTCTTCCGGCAACCACTGCGTCGCGCACTGCAGGCGCAGGCGCAGCTGCTCCGCTTCCGGCGTCCAGCCCAGCACCGACAATCCCTTTTCGCGTATCCAGCGCAGCATGGCAGGATGCAGAATCTCAGCGTCTGGCCGCGCCTGCGGCTGCGCGCTGAGCACCAGCTCGCCCAGCAGTTCGCGTTTCCAGGCGCGCAGCGTGCCTCTCTCCTCATCCCATTCCACGTCAACCCGGCGGGTAATGAGCTGCGGCAGCGCTGCCCGCAGCGCCGTCAGGTCCACCGGCAGCGCCAGCAGCATGCGTGCGTCCGCCGCGCCCGCCCCCTGCAGCAGCGCGGGCGCAATCAGGGCGGGATAGCGACTAAGGCCGTGATCCTCATCCAGCATGGCGCCGAGACCGTTTGCCAGCTGGTAGCGTGCGCTCTCGCCGCGCCGCTGCGCAATGCGGTCGGCAAAACCCGCCGCCAGCAGCAGCGGAATGCGATCGGCATCCACCCGTCCACCGCTGGCGTGCAGACGCTGCTGCCACTGCCGCGCCCGCCGCTGCCACTGCGGCTGGGGATGGTTCAGCGCGTCACGCAAATCGACGCTGCCGCCGCGCGGCGGATCTTCGAGAGTGGCCACCAGCAGCGCCGCGCTGGCAATGGCATCGCTCTCCTCCCCCGCCGCGCAGAGTATGGCCGCAAGACGCGGATCGCTGCCGAGCCGCGCCATTTTCCGGCCGGTGGCGTTAAGCCGTCCGGCGCTGTCCAGCGCGCCCAGCTGGTGCAGCAGCGCGTCCGCCGCCTGCAGGTTGCGGGCCGGCGGCAGGTCAAGCCACTGCAGCTGCGCTGCCGTGCTACAGCCCCACTGCAGCAGCTCCAGCCGCAGACCGGCGAGATCGCTGCTTAAGATCTCTGCATCGCTCTGCGCCGGCGCGCGCAGCGCCTGCTCCTGTGCCAGCAGATGCAGACAGATACCCGGCTCAAGCCGGCCGGCGCGCCCGGCGCGCTGCGTCATGGATGCCTGACTGATACGCTGCGTTTGCAGCCGGGTGACGCCGCTGCGGGCATCAAACTGCGCGACCCGCTCCAGCGCGCTATCGACCACCAGACGGATCCCCTCGATGGTCAGGCTGGTCTCCGCAATGTTCGTAGCGAGCACGACCTTCCGGCGGCCGGCGGCGGCCGGCAGAATGGCGCGCCGCTGCGCCTCCAGCGGCAGCGCACCGTAGAGCGGAGCCAGATCGATATCGTCCCCCACCCGTGCGCTCAGCTCCCGCCTGACACGCTCAATCTCCGCCACGCCCGGCAGAAACAGCAGCAGCGAGCCGTGCTCCTCGCGCAGCAGCTGGGCGACCTCGCGCGCCACCGCCTCCTCAAAACGCGTCTGCGGATTGAGGCTGGCATAGCGGCGCGCCACCGGATAACTGCGTCCGGCCGATACAATGGCAGGCGCAGCGGGCAGCAGCGCCTGCAGACGCTGATTATCCAGCGTGGCGGACATCAGCAGCAGCTTCAGGTCATCGCGCAGCCCCTGCTGCACATCCAGTAGCAGCGCCAGCGCCAGATCGGCCTGCAGGCTGCGCTCATGAAACTCATCGAGGATCACCAGCGCTACGTCCTCCAGCATGGGATCGCGCTGCAGCATGCGCGTCAGGATCCCCTCGGTGACCACTTCGAGTCGGGTATGCGCACCGACGCAGCTCTCACCGCGCAGCCGGTAACCCACGGTGTCGCCCGGCTGCTCGCCAAGCTGCTCCGCCAGCCGCTGGGCCACATTGCGCGCCGCCAGACGACGCGGTTCCAGCATAATAATACGCCCCGGCAGCGACGCCTGCTGCAGCAGCTGCAGCGGCAGCCAGGTCGATTTTCCTGCGCCGGTAGGGGCCGCCAGCAGCACCTGGGGCGAACGCTCCAGCGCCGTCAGCAGCGCAGGCAATACCTCGCTGACCGGTAATTCACTCACGCTCTTCTCCTGCTCTGCCTGTGCTAATATGGCGCGCATTGTACACCACCCGGCGCAGATTACCGGAGCACGCTTATGACCACGCAACGCCTGTTTTTTGCTCTTGAACTGCCTGCTCCGCTTCAGCAGCAGCTGGTGCAGTGGCGGGCGGATAATTTTGCCGCTGAGGCCGGTACGCCGGTTGCAGCGGCCAACCTGCATCTGACGCTGGCGTTTCTGGGTGAGGTGAGCCGCGAGACGCAGGAGAGCCTGCAACAGCTCGCCGCGCGTATTACCCAGCCCGCTTTTACGCTTGACCTGGATGATGCCGGACACTGGCCACGCCCCGGCGTAGTATGGCTCGGCTGCCGCCGCGCGCCGCGCGGACTGCTGCAGCTGGCGTCGCTGCTGCGCGCTCAGGCGGCACGACACGGCTGCGCGCAGAGCGCACAGCCTTTTCATCCGCACGTTACCCTGCTGCGCCACGCCACACAGCGCATTGTGCTGCCGCCGCGCGGGTTTCACTGGCAGATGGAAGCGACCCGGTTTGCGCTCTGTTCATCGCTCTTTTCCCGCGGCCGTACGCGCTACAAAACCGTGGCGCGCTGGCCGCTCACTTCAGCCTGAGGATCCACCATGCAGTTTACTCTGCCGCTTAAGCCGGCTCGTCTGGTGGCGCGCTACAAGCGCTTTCTGGCTGACATCGTGACGCCTGAGGGCGACCTGCTGACCATCCACTGCGCCAACACCGGCGCCATGACCGGCTGCGCCACGCCCGGCGACACGGTGTGGTACTCCACGTCAGCCAGCACGACGCGCAAATATCCGCACAGCTGGGAGCTGACAGAGACGCAGTCGGGCCACTGGATCTGCGTTAATACGCTGCGCGCTAACCAGCTGGTGCAGGAGGCGCTGCAGCAGCAGCATATTCCGGAATTATCCGGTTACACCCACTGCCGCAGCGAAGTGAAATATGGCACGGAAAAAAGCCGAATTGATTTCCTTCTGCAGGCAGAGGGCAGATCAAACTGCTATATTGAAGTCAAATCCGTCACCCTTTTACAGAATGGTAAAGGCTACTTTCCGGATGCGGTGACGGTCCGCGGACAGAAGCATCTGCGCGAACTCAGTGCAATCGCGGCAGAAGGTCATCGGGCCGTTTTGTTGTTTGCTGTTCTGCACACGGGGATTGAGGACGTTTCCCCGGCGCGCCATATCGACGCGCACTACGCAGAACTACTGGTACAGGCACAGCGCCGTGGCGTAGAAGTGTTTGCGTATCAGGCCACGCTTTCTCCTGAGCAGATGCAGCTCTCCCGACCGCTGCCGGTGGCAGCCTGCGCTGAGCTGTCATAATAGTGGCGATAAACTGTGTCAGGATGGAGCCGGAGGCGCGCTAAATACGCTTTTACTCACAGGCTTGTCAAGGTGTGTTCAGGAATAATTGCCAACCTTGATTGCTTCTGCTATTTATAGCGGCCTGTTTTTTTCCCTGATGGGAATCGATAAACCCAGAGCAGACAGGCCAGCCGTGCAGCAATCCTGCCGGGCAGTCTGAATCGCAACGGGTAGTGCGTGTTATCCAGGAGAAACAACATGCAAGAAGGGCAAAACCGTAAAACATCGTCCCTGAGTATCCTCGCCATCGCAGGTGTGGAGCCGTATCAGGAGAAACCGGGCGAAGAGTATATGAACGACGCCCAGTTAGGCCACTTCCGTAAGATTCTGGAAGCCTGGCGCAACCAACTCAGGGATGAAGTAGACCGTACTGTGTCACACATGCAGGACGAAGCTGCTAACTTCCCCGATCCGGTTGACCGTGCAGCGCAGGAAGAGGAGTTCAGCCTGGAACTGCGTAACCGCGATCGCGAGCGTAAGCTGATTAAGAAGATCGAGAAGACGCTGAAAAAAGTGGAAGATGACGACTTCGGCTACTGTGAATCCTGCGGTGTTGAAATCGGTATCCGCCGTCTGGAAGCGCGTCCGACTGCCGATCTTTGCATTGACTGCAAAACGCTGGCTGAGATCCGCGAGAAGCAGATGGCTGGCTGATGTCCATCCGCCTGTTCTCACCGCACAGCAGGGAAAATCAATCTTTCCCCGCCGTGCGGTGTATCTTCCAGTGACACCCTCTGCTATGTCCTCCTGTATTGGTCGCTTCGCCCCTTCGCCCTCCGGCGATCTTCATTTTGGTTCCCTGATTGCTGCACTCGGCAGTTATCTCAGCGCGCGTGCGCAGCAGGGCCGCTGGCTGGTGCGTATTGAAGATATCGATCCGCCACGTGAAGTACCGGGTGCTGCCACGCGCATTCTGCAGCAGCTGGAGCATTACGGGCTGGAGTGGGATGGTGAAGTGATGTGGCAGTCACAGCGGCATGATGCGTATCGGGCGGCGCTGGCCTGGTTGCGCACTCATCGTCAGAGCTATTTCTGCACCTGCAGTCGCCGGCGTATTCAGCAGCTGGGTGGGTATTACGATGGTTACTGTCGCGATCGCCGGCTCCCGCCGGATAACGCGGCGCTGCGCCTGCGCCAGCACGCGCCGGTCCGGCATTTTACCGATCGGCTGCGCGGGGAGCTGCTGGCGGATCCTCAGCTGGCGGAAGAGGATTTTATTATCCATCGCCGGGACGGGCTGTTCGCCTATAACCTGGCGGTGGTGGTCGACGATCATGACCAGGGCGTTACCGAAATTGTGCGCGGCGCGGATCTAATCGCCCCGACGGTGCGTCAGATTGCGCTCTATCAGCAGTTTGGCTGGACGCCGCCGGCATACCTGCATCTGCCGCTGGCGATCGCCGCTGACGGCAATAAACTCTCCAAGCAGAATCACGCCCCTGCCCTGCCCGCTGGCGATCCGCGTCCGCTGCTGGTGCAGGCGCTGCGCTTTCTCGGACAGCCGGCAGAAGAAGGCTGGCAGGATAGCCCGCTGGCGTTGCTGCTGAGCCAGGCCATTACGCGCTGGGCGCCGGCGCAGATCCCGTTACATGACGCGCTAAAGCCGGATGAAATGACAACGCCATTCCTAAATGGTTCGCAACAGGCTATGATTAGCCGCTGATTTTATTACCACCCATTTTTTGTCACTGTCGAGGTGTCCCATTTTTACCCGAGTCGCTAATTTTTGCCGGAGAGTCCTCAAGCGTGACGAGGAGGTGCCTGAAGAGGTGGAAGCTGAAAACCAGATGACCATCATTCCCCGGGAAAACCATAACATCTCACGCAAAGATATCAGCGAAAACGCCCTTAAGGTGCTCTATCGCCTGAATAAAGCAGGCTTTGAAGCTTACCTGGTCGGCGGCGGCGTACGCGACCTGCTACTGGGCAAAAAGCCGAAAGATTTCGACGTGACGACCAATGCCACGCCTGAGCAGATGCGCAAACTGTTCCGCAACTGCCGTCTGGTTGGCCGCCGTTTCCGTCTGGCGCACGTGATGTTTGGGCCGGAAGTGATCGAGGTGGCGACTTTCCGCGGCCACCATCAGGAAGAGAGCGAAGACGATCGCAACAGCTCGCAGCGCGGCCAGAACGGCATGCTGCTGCGCGACAATATTTTTGGCAGCATCGAAGATGATGCGCAGCGCCGCGATCTCACCATCAACAGCCTCTACTACAGCGTGGCGGATTTCACGGTCCGTGATTATGTGGGTGGCCTGCAGGATCTGCAGGAGGGCGTGGTACGCCTGATTGGCGATCCGGAGACGCGCTACCGTGAAGATCCGGTACGCATGCTGCGCGTGGTGCGCTTTGCCGCCAAACTCAATATGCAGATTGCGCCGGAAACCGCCGAGCCGATCCCGCGCCTGGCGACGCTGCTGAATGACGTTCCGCCCGCCCGCCTGTTTGAAGAGGCGCTGAAGCTGCTGCAGGCTGGCTATGGCTACCGCACCTGGCAGATGCTGTGTGAATATCAGCTCTTCCAGCCGCTGTTCCCGACCCTGGCGCGCCACTTTACCGAGCAAGGCGACAGCATGATGGAACGCATGCTGGCGCAGGTGCTGAAAAACACCGATACCCGGCTGCACAACGATTTGCGTGTCAATCCGGCGTTTCTGTTTGCCGCAATGTTCTGGTATCCGCAGCTGGAATCCGCTGAGCGTATCGCTCAGGAGAGCGGCCTGACCTACTATGACGCGTTTGCACTCTCCATGAATGATACGCTGGACGAGGCGTGCCGCGCGCTGGCGATCCCGAAACGCATTACCACCCTGGTCCGCGATATCTGGCAGCTGCAGCTGCGTATGTCGCGTCGCCACGGCAAACGCGCATGGAAGCTGATGGAGCATCCGAAATTCCGCGCCGCTTACGACCTGCTGGCGCTGCGTGCTGAAGTAGAAAAGAATCCGGAACTGCAGCGTCTCAGCCAGTGGTGGGGTGAATTCCAGGCCGCCGTTCCGGTCCAGCAGAAAACCATGCTGAACACGCTGGGGGACGATCCGCAGCCGCGCCGTAAACCGCGCCGTCCGCGCCGCCGCTCCACCGGTCCGCGTCGCGAACAGGGCAGCAGCAGCAACGCATCATGAATCGCGTCTATCTCGCCCTGGGCAGTAATCTTGCCGATCCGCTGCATCAGATTGATGCAGCGCTTGCGGCGCTCGATACGCTGCCGGAGACCTCCCGCGTGGCGACCTCATCGTTCTATCGCACGCCGCCCTATGGTCCGGCGGATCAGCCCGACTACCTGAACGCGGTAGTGGCGCTTGATACAGCGCTGCTGCCCGAGACGCTGCTGGATCACACCCAGCATATTGAGCTGGAACATGGCCGCGTGCGCAAAGCTGAGCGCTGGGGGCCGCGTACGCTCGATATCGATATCATGCTGTTTGGCAATCAGGTGATCCATACGCCGCGTTTAACCGTACCGCACTATGATATGCACAACCGGGCATTTATGCTGCTGCCGCTGCTGGAGATTGCGCCGGGTCTGCGCCTGCCCGATGGCCGTCCGCTGAGCGGCGTGCTCGCCACGCTGGACTGCAGCGAAATCACCCTCTGGTCCGTCTGACACGCGATAATTTCCTGCCGGTCATATCCCCCCTGCAAGCAATCCAGTACACTGCGCGCATCAGAAACGCCGGAGATTGCGATGAAACCAACCACTATCTCTCATCTGCGCCAGCTGAAAGCCAGCGGGCGCCGCTTTGCCACTCTTACCGCTTATGATTTCAGCTTTGCCCGCCTGTTTGCCGACGAAGGCATTCAGGTGATGCTGATTGGCGATTCACTGGGGATGACGGTGCAGGGGCATGACTCCACGCTGCCGGTCACGGTGGCTGATATCGCCTATCATACCGCCGCCGTGCGCCGTGGCGCGCCGCAGGCACTGATCATGGCTGACCTGCCCTTTATGAGCTATGCCACTCCGGAGCAGACTTTCGCCTCTGCCGCGCAGCTGATGCGCGCCGGTGCCAACATGGTCAAACTGGAAGGGGGTGCGTGGCTGGCGGAGAGTGTACGCATGCTGACCGAGCGCGCCGTACCGGTCTGTGGCCATCTGGGCCTGACGCCGCAGTCGGTAAATATTTTTGGCGGCTACAAAGTGCAGGGCCGTGATGAGGCGGACGCTGAACGCCTGCTGGCAGACGCCCTGGCGCTGGAAGCCGCTGGCGCACAGCTGATGGTACTGGAGTGCGTGCCGGTCGCGCTGGCGGCGCGCATCACCCAGGCGCTGACCATTCCGGTGATCGGCATCGGCGCAGGTAACGTCACCGATGGCCAGATTCTGGTGATGCATGACGCCTTTGGCATCACCGGTGGCCACATTCCAAAATTTGCCAAAAATTTCCTCGCCGAAACCGGCGACATTCGCGCGGCAATTCGCCAGTATATTGCCGACGTTGAGGCTGGCACCTATCCTGCCGCCGAACACAGCTTCTTCTGAATCCGGAGATTTATCGTGTTGATCATTGAAACGCTGCCGATGCTGCGCCGCGAGATCCGTCGCTGGCGCCAGGCGGGCAAACGTATCGCCCTGGTGCCCACAATGGGCAATCTGCATGATGGCCACCTGACGCTGGTTGATGAAGCGCGCCAGCGGGCTGATGTGGTTGTGGTCTCGGTGTTTGTTAATCCGATGCAGTTTGACCGCGCGGATGACCTTGCACGCTATCCGCGCACGCTGCAGGACGATTGCGAAAAGCTTAACCGTCACGGTGTGGATCTGGTATTTGCACCGGCACCGCAGGCGATCTATCCGCAGGGTACAGAGAACCAGACGTTTGTTGAGGTGCCGGTGCTCTCCGCACTGCTGGAGGGTGCCAGCCGTCCGGGCCACTTCCGCGGTGTCGCCACGATCGTCAGCAAACTGTTCAACCTGGTGCAGCCTGACGTCGCCTGTTTTGGCGAAAAGGACTTTCAGCAGCTGGCGATCATACGCAAACTGGTTGCGGATATGGGCTTTGATATCGACATCGTTGGCGTACCCACCGTGCGGGCGAAAGATGGGCTGGCGCTGAGTTCGCGCAATGGCTATCTTACTGCCGATGAACGCAGGCTGGCACCGGGTCTGAGCCAGGTTATGCAGAGCATAGCGGAGCGCCTCAGCAACGGCGAACGCCACATTGATGAGATTATTGAACAGGCGAATGCCGCGCTGCAGGAAAAGGGGTTTCGTCCTGACGGGCTGGCGATCTGCGATGCCAGCACGCTGCAGCCGCTGACGGTGGAGAGCCAGCGCGCGGTGATCCTGATGGCCGCCTGGCTGGGCAACGCGCGTCTGATTGATAATCAGCAAGTGGATCTGATGGCGTAAGCCGTCGTTTAAACAGCAGCTTAAGGGTATACCGCGATGATTCGTACTGTTCTGCAGGGCAAACTGCACCGCGTCAAAGTCACGCAGGCCGATCTGCACTATGAAGGCTCCTGCGCGATCGATCAGGATTTCCTGGATGCTGCCGGCATTCTGCAATATGAAGCGATCGATATTTACAACGTGACCAACGGCCAGCGTTTTTCCACCTACGCCATCGCCGCCGAGCGGGGATCAAAAATTATCTCCGTAAACGGTGCTGCCGCGCGCTGCGCCTGTGCCGGAGACATCATGATTATCTGCTCTTACGTGCAGGTAGAGGATGAAGTGGCGCGCAGCTGGCAGCCAAAGGTGGCCTATTTTGAGGGCGATAATGAGATGAAACGTCTTGCCCGGGCGCTGCCGGTTCAGGTTGCGTAGCGTTCAGCCATATTACACTGAGCTGCCGGAAACATCAGGGGCGCCTTTCCGGCGCCCCTGTTTATTATCCCGCTCAATAACATTCAGGTGCGTAAACCGCGACCGCGCTGGATCAGCGTATACACCAGCACATAAAACACCACGATAAACGCTAACAGCACCGACAGCGTAAACACCAGCGGCACATCGTTAATGCCGAGGAAGCCGTACCGGAAGCCGCTGATCATATACACCACCGGATTCAGCTTCGAGACTGCCTGCCAGAACGGCGGCAGCAGCGCCAGCGAATAGAAGACGCCGCCCAGATAAGTCAGCGGCGTCAGCACAAAGGTCGGGATCAGGCTGATATCATCAAACGTGCGGGCGAACACCGCGTTGAGCAGACCCGCCAGCGAGAAGAGCACCGCGGTCAGCAGCAGAGTGATGGCAACCATTGGCCAGGAGAAAACGTGGAACGGCACAAAGAAGAGCGAGACCGCCGTCACCAGGATCCCCACGCAGACGCCACGCGCCACGCCGCCGCCGACATAGCCGGCAATGATGATGTGGGTCGGCACCGGTGCCACCAGCAGCTCTTCAATATTGCGCTGGAATTTTGCGCTGAAAAAAGAGGAGGCGACGTTAGCATAGGCGTTGGTGATCACCGACATCATAATCAGGCCCGGCACGATAAACTGCATA
>JAAIGE0100588255.1_pt1 | contig 25440 bp, 21 predicted proteins | sample 6487951 | NCBI WGS metagenome assembly JAAIGE01 (sample SAMN13974128, study PRJNA590717) | phyllosphere metagenome | biome: tomato field; feature: multiple bacterial spot infested tomato fields; material: tomato leaves; isolation source: leaves from tomato fields | host: Solanum lycopersicum ...
CCTGGCGCTTCGGCGCGCAATATGACCTGGCACGCGACACGATGGTCTATGCGACGGCCTCGCGTGGGTTCAAGGGTGGACAGATCGCGACGCCCACCGGTGCTTTGCCCTATGTCGTGCTACCGGAAATCCCGACAGCCTACGAACTGGGGCTTAAAAGCACTTTGTTCGGTGGCTGGGTTGCCGACCTCAGCCTGTTCTACAGCAAGATCAAGAATTTCCAGTCCCAACAATGCACTGTGGACAGCAACGCAGTAATCTCCTGCGTTCAGACCAACGTCGATGGCGTGAAGTCGCGCGGCGCGGAAATCAACTTCTTCGGCAAGGTGACCGAAGGGCTGTCGCTCAATACGGGCTTCATCTACGCCAAGGCGACATATCCCGGCAATTTCGTCGGCACCGACGGCACCAACATCGGCGGCAGCCAGCTGGCCTATGCGCCGCGCTACAAATTCACTCTGTCGGGCGAATATCAGGTGCCGATCACAAGCCGCTTCAACGGGTTCCTCGCGGCGGATACCGTGTGGAAGTCGCGAGTGCGGTTCGAGGCCAATTCCAACAGCGAAACCACCTATCGCCCGCACTGGCTGGTCGGTGGCCGTGTCGGCATACGCACTGAGGATGATCGCTTCACCGTTGCGGTCTTCGCGCGCAACCTGTTCAACCAGCATGAACCCGCGCTGATGCAAAGTTCCTTCCCTTACACAACCGATCAGGGAGAGCAGAACATCGGCGCGATCTACGGGCCACAGTCCTTCCGTCAGGTGGGTCTGAGCCTGGACGCCAGGTTCTGATCGGGTCGGACGCCGCATCGGTGCAGGAGGGAGGACGGATGGACCAGGTGAGGCACGCCATAGCGGCGCTGGGAAATGATCTTGGCCCGTCCGTCCTCGAGCAATGCCGTGCGCTGTTCGATGCTGAGCAAGCGGCTTTGGCACAAGCCGAGCCGGTGACGCAGGCGAATGTCGCTTATGGTTCGGATGCGCGGCACAGGCTCGACCTCTACCGGCTTTCGTCCGGCGAAAATCTGCCCATTCTCGTGTTCGTCCATGGTGGCGGCTTCCTGAAGGGCGACAAGGGCGACGCAGACGATTGGCCCAATGCCAATGTCGGTCGCATGGCGGCGCAGGCCGGGTTTCTGGGCGTCGTCATCAACTATCGGCTCGCGCCCGATCATGTGTGGCCGGCAGGGGCGCAGGACGTCGCGGGGGTGGTCGCATGGCTGAAGGATCATGCCGCGCACCAGGGCGGCGACCCGGCACGGATCGTGCTGATGGGAACATCGGCGGGCGCGGTGCATGTCGCGGCCTATCTGAAGCTGGCGGGAAGCGGCGACGTTCGCGCGGCGATCCTGCTTTCCGGCCTCTATGGCTACACCCCGCTCGATAGCCGGGATTGCCTCTATTATGGCGACCCCGCGCTTTACCCCGACCGTATGCCGATGGAGGCGGTCGCGTCGACGGACCTGCCGCTTCTGCTCGCCTGCGCCGAATTCGATCCGCCGCGCTTTCAGGCGGAGTTTGTGAGCCTGATGCAAGACAGGCTCGGCCGCCATGGCACGATGCCACACGGTACCATCCTTTCGGGCCACAATCATTATTCGATGGCCCTGCATCTTGGCACGGCCGACCGGCGGCTTGCCGACGAAATCTGCGCCTTCGTGCGCGACCACACTGCCTGACATAAAAGAGAAGAGGGATATCATGCTGGATCGCAGAACATTATTGGCCATAGGCGCCGCTGCGATGGCAGCCCCCGCCTTTGCGGCCCGCAAAAGCGCCGATTCTGCCTTTCCGAGAAACTTCCTCTGGGGCGCGGCCACCGCCCCGCACCAAGTCGAGGGCAACAATATCGCCAGCGATCTCTGGTTTCTCGAAAACCAGCAACCGACCGTCTTTTCCCAACCGTCAGGCGATGCCTGCAACAGCTTCGCGCTTTGGGAAACGGATCTCGATCTCGCCAAGGCGATGGGCCTCAACTGCTATCGCTTCGGCATAGAATGGGCGCGGATAGAGCCTGAGAAGGGCTTGTTCAGCCAGGCCATGCTCGACCATTACAAGGCGGTGATCGACGGATGCAGGGCGCGCGGCCTGGCCCCGATCGTCACGTACGGCCATTTCACCGCGCCCCGCTGGTTCAGCGCGCAAGGCGGCTGGACCAACCTGGAAAGCGCGTCGCTCTTCGCGCGCTACTGTGACAAGGCGACGCGTGCACTGGGCCAGGGTGTCGAACGGGCGATCACGCTCAACGAACCCAATATCCTGCTGTTGCTGAAGCCCATGCTGCCGCCGCCGGTGTGGGACATTCAGAAGCTGACACTGGAGACCGCTGCCAAGCGCCTCGGCGTACCGAAATTCACCAGCGCCAACGTCGCCGGGTTCGATGATCTGCCCGCGCTGCAAAAAGGGCTGCTTGCCGGACACAGCGCGGGCAAGGCTGCGATCAAGGCGGTGCGGCCGGACCTGCCGGTCGGCTTCTCGCTCGCGATGATGGATGATCAGGCGGTGGGCAGGGCATCGGTACGCGATCGGATGCGCGGCGAGCTATATGGCGAATGGCTGAACGTAGCGAAGAACGACGACTTCATCGGCGTCCAGAATTACGAGCGCGCGCTATGGGGTGACAAGGGCCGCTTGCCTGCGGCCAAGGGATCGATCGTCAACTGGTCCGGCACCGAAGTCTGGGCGCCGTCGCTCGGCGGTGCCGTCCGCTATGCGCACGAAGTGACCGGCGTTCCGATCCTCGTATCCGAACATGGCGTCGGGACCGAAGACGACGCGATCCGCGCGAAATTCATTCCCGACGCGCTCGCCGGGCTGAAGGCGGCGATGGACGATGGGGTGCCTGTGTCGGGTTATTGCCATTGGTCGTTGCTCGACAATTTCGAGTGGATCTTCGGCTACAAGCCCAAGTTCGGGCTTCACAGCGTCGATCCGGTGACCTTCGCCCGGACACCCAAGCCCAGCGCAGGCGTCTACGGCGCGATCGCGCGTCGCAACGCTTTGTAAAGAAAGGATCGCGCTTCATGGTGTCGCCTGTGTCGATCCGGCGGGAAGCGGCGATCAGCGTCGTCGTGAACGGCGTCCTGAGCACCGCCTTCTTCCTGGGTATCTATGGCACGGATGCGCGTCCGCTCAGCTGGGTGGCACCGGATGATCTGGCGTTCGACTTCATACCGCAAAGCGTGGCGGTCGCGCTGATGAGCGCGCTGGTCCCGGCTATGCTCGCGCGCAAGCGGCTCGGCAATGTCCACGCGTTGCGGCCCGTCCTGATCCGCGCCGCACTCTTCGCCGTGGTGGGCGGTCTGCTCGGCGGTGCCTTGGCCGCTGCGATCGGTGCTGCCGCGTTGCCGTCGATCGGCTGGCGCTCCGCCCTCACCATCAAGATGGTCTATGGCGGCGCGCTCGGTGCGCTGGTCGCAACCTTGGCGCTGCGGCGCCTGATGTCGCCGGTTCGCGCAACTTACTGACAAGAGGATGGATTTCGCATGACGTTCCGCGCCACTGGCCTCGCGCTGTTGCTCGCATCCACGATCCTCGCTGCGCCCGCTGCCGCCGATGATCTGGCCGACGGCTTCCGCAATCCGCCCCAATCGGCACGCCCCCGCGTCTGGTGGCACTGGATGAACGGCAATGTGACGAAGGACGGCATCGACAAGGATCTCGACTGGATGGCGCGCATGGGGATCGGCGGCGTCCAGAATTTCGACGCCAGCCTGATGACGCCGCAGATCGTCAAGGAACGGCTCGTCTATATGACCGATGGATGGAAGGATGCGTTTCGCCATGCCGTTCGGACGGCCGACGCCAAGGGGCTGGAGTTCGCCATCGCCGCCTCGCCCGGCTGGAGCGAGACCGGCGGCCCCTGGGTCAAGCCGCAGGACGCGATGAAGAAGCTGGTCTGGAGCGAGACCGACCTGCGTGGTGGCCAACGCCTCAAGAGGGTCCTTCCCGCGCCGCCCGCTATCACCGGCCCATTCCAGAGTGCGAAGTTCAGCGATCCTCTGGCAGGCGGCGCGGACGCCGGATCGTCGCTCCCCGCTTATTATGCCGACGCGCGCGTTCTGGCTTATCCGGTCGCCATGACGCCTCTGCCGCATCCCCGCGTGACGCAAGCGGATGGTTCGTCCATCGCGGCCGCGCCTTTGCTCGATGATGATCTGGAAACCGTGGCGCAGGTCGCGAAGGGCGACGCGGCCCATCCCGGCGCTCTCGTGCTCGATTATGGCAAGCCCGTCACCATATGCTCCGCCAGCCTGTTCGTGCCCCATGCCCGCCCGCCCTTTGGTGATCCCGCCTATCGCCCGACGCTGGAGGCGGAAACGGCGCAGGGGTGGCAGCCGGTCGGTCGCTTCACGCTGACCGAAGTGTCCGCGACGATCGGCTTCGCGCCCGTAACCGCCCGGCGATTCCGGCTGTCGCTGTCTCCCAATGACGCAGCGAAGTCGCCGGGTCTGGGCGATGGAGCGCCCGGTGCGGTCATGATGGACGTCTTCGCCCGGCCCGAAAGTCCAACGCTTGGCATCGGCGAATTGCGGCTTTCGCCCGAATAACGCGCTGAGTGCCAAAGACGGGCTACCCATACCTGCGATCGATCCGGCGCAGGTGATCGACATCACTGATAGGATGCGACCCGACGGGACGTTGAACTGGACCGCGCCCAAGGGCGGGATGTGGCGCATCGTCCGCATGGGCTATTCGCTGACCGGCAAGACCAATCATCCCGCAACGCCCGAGGCAACGGGACTTGAGGTCGACAAATATGATGCAGCCGCCGTCCGCCGCTATCTCGAAACCTATCTTGGCATGTATCGCGACACGGTGGGTGCGGACTGGATTGGGCAGAAAGGCATTCGCGCCCTGCTGACCGACAGCATAGAAGTCGGCGCATCCAATTGGACGCCGCGCATGGTGGACGAATTCAAAGCCCGGCGCGGCTACGATCCCACGCCCTTCCTGCCCGCGCTGACCGGCGCAGTCGTAGAGTCGTCAGCGCGAAGCGACGCCTTTCTCCACGACTATCGACAGACGCTCGCCGATCTGCTCGCCGACGCGCATTACAGGACGATTGCGAAGGTCGCGCATGAAAATGGCCTGACGCTTTATGGCGAGGCGCTGGAAAATGGCCGCCCGGTGCTGGGCGACGACCTTGCCATGCGCGCCCATGCAGACGTTCCGATGGCGGCGTTGTGGACTTTCAACAGAGGGACCGCGCCGCGCTCGACGCTGATCGGCGACATGAAGGGCGCTGCCTCCGTCGCTCATATCTATGGCCAGAATATCGTATCGGCCGAAAGCATGACATCGGCTTTCGCTCCATGGGCTTTCGCACCATCGGACTTGAAGCGGGTGATCGATCTGGAATTCGCATCCGGCATCAATCGCCCGATCGTCCACACGTCGGTGCATCAGCCCGTCGATGACAAGCTGCCTGGCCTCAGCCTCATGATCTTCGGCCAATATTTCAACCGGCACGAAAGCTGGGCGGAAATGGCAAAGCCGTGGGTCGATTATATGGCACGCACGGGCTACCTGCTCCAGCAGGGTCGCGATCATGCCGACGTCGCCTATTTCTACGGTGAGGATGCGCCGATCACCGCGCTCTTCGAGCAGGCCGTGCTGTCCGATCTACCAACCCGCTACGCCTATGATTTCGTCAATGCCGACATTTTGGCGCAGCATATGCGCGTGGACAATGGCGACCTCGTCGCAGGGACGGCGCGCTACCGGGCGCTCTATCTTGGGGGTTCGAGCCGGGTGATGACGCTGGCGACCCTTCGCCGCATTACAGCCCTTGTGGTGGCGGGCGCGACCGTCATCGGCACCGCGCCGGACCGCGCACCGGGACTTCGGGACGATCCTGCCGAATTCAAGGCGCTGGTCCAGCGCCTTTGGGGCGGCGGGGCGGTGGGCAAGGGCAGGGTGATCGCCAGCCACGATGTGGAGGCTGCGCTCGTCAGCGCGGGCGTCTCGCCCGACTTCCGCATCACGCAGGGCGCGCGAGATCAGGACTATCGCTTCGTCCATCGCACGCTGCCAGATGGCGAACTATATTTCGTCAACAACCGCACCGGAACCGCCGGTCGTATCGAGGCGCGCTTCCGTGTCACTGGCAAGCAGCCGGAAATCTGGCGCGCAATCGACGGCACCGCTGCGCCCGTCTCGTACCGGATCGAGGGCGGCGAGACGATCGTGCCCCTTGATGTCGGTGCGGAGGACGCCTTCTTCGTCCTGTTCCGTGATCCGGCTAAGGCCCGGTCCGCCGATGTTTCTGCGCCATCCTTGCGACAGGTCGCTATGCTGACCGATCCATGGACGGTCCGCTTCCAGCCGGGACGAGGCGCGCCTGCGCCGATCGCGATGCCGACTTTGACCCCATTGGACAGCAACCCCGACAAGGGCGTGCACTATTTCTCGGGGATCGCGACCTATGACACGCATTTCGTTCGGCCGAAGCATGTGCGCGCTGGCCAGCCACTCTGGCTGGATCTCGGCAAGATCGGTGACCTTGCCGAGGTACGCGTCAACGGCAAGTCTGCGGGAACCACCTGGTTCGCGCCCTATCGGCTCGACATCGGCAAGCTGGTGAAGCCCGGTAGAAACGAACTGGAGGTCAGGGTCGCCAATATCTGGGTGAATCGCCTGATCGGCGATCAGCAACCCGGCGCGCAAAAGATCACCTTCACGGCAGCCCCGACCTACAAACCCGACGCGCCATTGCGCCCGTCCGGCCTGATCGGTCCGGTGCGACTGTTCGCGCAATGACGGGGGAAGATCATGTTTGGCCGCGTCAAAGAATGGTGCCGCGTGGTGCTCCGCTATGATCGCTGCCCAACGGTGGTTTTCCGCCCTCACGCTCGCTAGGCTAATTGGGCAAGACAGGCATCGCGTGTCGGGCCGACGCTCCGGCCCAGCCGAACAGTCGCGGATGCGAAGCGGAGCCGCCATGGAATAAAGCTACCGCCGCGACCGTATGCAGCCATTATGGCGATACTTTCTGCTTCCAGGCAGCTATTCGATCAGGCACCCGCTCTTCGTTCTTCGGCGCGCCCGGTCCGCGTAGCCCTATTCTCTGGCAATTACGATTGCGTGCGCGACGGCGCGAACCAGGCGCTCAACAGGCTTGTCGGTTATTTGCAAGACGAGTGCGGCGCAACGGTGCGTGTCTATTCACCACGCGCCAAGATTCCCGCCTTTGCTGCGGTCGGAGACCTTCGGGGCGTTCGCTCGATTGGGCTGCCTGGGCGGCCGGAATATCGGCTGGCGCTTGGACTGCCGCGCGCGACGCGCGCTGATCTCGACGAATTTGTTCCCGATATCATTCACCTGTCCGCGCCCGACTGGCTGGGATGGCAGGCGCTGGGCTATGCGCGGGACGAGGGTATCCCGGCGGTCGCCAGCCTGCATACCCGGTTCGAAACCTATGCAGATTATTATCGACTGAGCTTTCTTAGGAAACCGATCGAACGCTATCTCGATCGCTTCTATGGCCGATGCGATCGCATCCTTGCGCCGACGCAGCCGATCGCGGATGAACTTGTCGCGGCTTATGGCAATGAAAAGGTCGCCATCTGGGGGCGGGGCGTCGATCGGACATGCTTTCATCCCTCGCTGCGATCCGAAACCGTGCGATCGCTTTACGGCTATGCTCCGGAAGATATCGTGCCCCTCTTCTTCGGCCGGTTGGTTCTGGAAAAAGGGCTGGATGTCTTTGCGGAAACGATCGCGGCGCTGCGCACGCGTGGCCATGTCGTGCGCCCGCTGATCGTGGGTGACGGGCCTGCAAAAGGGTGGCTGGCCCAGCGCTTGCCGAACGCCACCTTCGCCGGACATCTCGAAGGAAAAAATCTGGGGCAAACGATCGCCAGCGCGGACATCCTGATCAATCCGAGCGTCACGGAGGCGTTCGGCAACGTCAATCTGGAAGCGATGGCGAGCGGTCTGCCCGTCGTATCGGCTAATGTGCCAAGCGCTGCCGCGCTGGTCTCGCACGATCGCACAGGCTTGCTCGTCGATCCTCGAAACGCGGTCGCCTATGCCGATGCGGTGGAACAGTTGATCGGTCAGCCTCATCGCCGCCGCTGGATGAGCGCAATGGCCAGCGCGGCGGCCGCCCGTTATGACTGGGACGATGTTCTGGCTCAGGTCCACCGCGCCTATCTCGATTGCTTGCCGCGCGTTCCGGAAGCGATGACATGCGCTGGCTGAAATCCGCAACAGCGTCCGCGATCGGCGAAGACCTCATCGTCATGCGCCGCTACGCGCGTTCGCTGGCGCGCGACGATCAGGATGCCGACGATGTGGTGCAGGACGCGCTGGTGCGCGCGATCGAACGACAAGACACTTTTCAGCCGACCCGCAGTCGGCGACAATGGCTGCTCGCGATCGTCCATAATGTCTTCATTTCGGGTAAGCGGCGCGAGGCAGCCGAAGGGCGGCGCGACGCGCGTTTTGCCGAAACGATGGTCGCGCATGTCGACGCAGATCAGGAGCATCGCGTGCGATTGGCGCATTTGGCGCAGGCATTCGCTGCATTGCCCGATCTCCAGCGATCCGTGATGCATCTGGTCGCGGTCGAAGGGCTGACATATCAGGAAGCGGCGACGATACTGGACCTGCCGGTGGGGACGATCATGTCGCGGCTGGCGCGGGCGCGGGCGGCACTGCGCGATCATCAGACAGGACCGGCTGAAACGACACTGCGTCTGGTTGGAGGACAGGATGACTGAAACGCCCACCGATCATGAGCTTCATGCTTATGTTGACAATGAACTGGACGATGTCGGACGTTTCACCGTCGAGACGCATCTGGCCAGGCATCCGGATCTCGCTGCGCGGTTGATGGCCGACATGAGCTCGCGAACCGGGCTGAGGCTGGTGGCGCGCAGAAAGGATGGCGTTCCCGATCACATACTCGATCAGGCGCGTGCGCTCGATCCGCAATCGTCGCGCACCTTCTGGCGTAGGGTGGCGCCGATCGGCGCGGGGCTGGCGGCGACGCTGGCATTCGTCCTCGTCTTGAAGTCAGGTCCGCCGGATTATGTCGGCATGGCGGTCGCGTCGCATCGGGTCGCTATGATGCGCGCGCATATGGTATCGCAGATCGAAGGGCAGTCGCTCGATCATCGTGAAATCCTCGCCAACACTCGCATCGCCATGCCTGCCCTGCCGACCGACTGGAATGTTACGGATGTGCAACTATTTCCGACCGATGGCAGTCCGGCGTTGCTGGTCGCGGTGACGACGGGCGCTGGCAAGCGGCTGTCGATCTTCGCCACGCGGCAAAGGAGCGACGCCCCCGCCATCCCTGACGCGGTTCGCGAGGGCGAACAGTCGGTCGCATATTGGCGGCGTGGCGATATGTCCTACGCGCTGACGGGAGAGGATGATCCCGGTGCGATCGACCTGACGGCGGAACGGCTCAACCGATATTGGTCGTGAGGCACCTTAGAACTGCCGGATCAGGCGCAGCCCGGCGTGAGGACGTGCGGCTTTTCCGCGATCCTTCTGTACCCCCAGCCCGATCTGCGCGCTGATCGATCCGCTGAGCCGTTGATGCAATTGCGGCATGAGCAGCAGATGCCCGGCCTCTCCGCCCAGATAATTGACCTCCAGCCCGAAGATGCTGTCGTCCGACGCATCGTAGAAGACCGACTGGTTGATGATCGCGGCGTTGCGCCCCTTGCGCCGTTTGCTGCTGACGTCCCACAGCCCCGCCATGCTGACGCTGCTCCAGCGGTCGGAATAGCGGTGGACCAGCATGTAAGCGAAGCTGTTCGAATAGCGTTTGGTGTGGCGGTCGTAGATGCCGAGATACTGGACGCCATGCGCCGAGCGGCCCGCGTCGAAGCTGCCGAACGCTGCTTGCAGGCCCAGCTTATATTCCATCAACCGGCCATTTTCGAACGGCAGTTCACCCTCGATCGCGAAGCCGTCGGCAAAGGCATATTCGACTTCAGGCGCCCAACTGATCGCGCGGTCATCACCGGATAACGGCGCGGTGGCGAGCGTATTCGCTTCTATCTCCCCGCGTCGTGCGCCCAGCGGACGCATCATGTCGAATATCATCGGTTCGGGAACATCGGGATACTCGCTCGCACCGGCTTCCGGCGCTGCGCAAACGGCCATCATCGATCCCGCCAGGCGCAAAGCGACCCGGCGCAAACCACATATCGTGTCTTCGGACATATCCCACCCGCATTCGAATTCCGACATTTACGAAGGCGAGCGGAGTTTTATTCCATGACGGTCCAGTCGACAGCAGATAGGGGCGTTCCCGTCATCGGGACGTATCGATCATGGCGGCGGAGTATATAACCGCTCCAGCATCTTACCTATCGGGCGCGCGCCGGAAGCGACCTAGAACTTGCGATGATCTTCACCGTCGATTGCATCGCACGTCCCGCGGAAGGCGTAGGGGGCCGTCCCCTGGATGCTGATCTGCCCGCTGCGGCGATTGATCGTGATGGCAGGCTTATTGAGACCGTTGAGCCGATATTTCGCGCGAATGATATCGGGTTCGGCTGCAACATCGTAAAGATCCCACCAGCCGTCATTGCCCCGACTGTTGATCGGCGGAACCAGTTTTTTGGGCAGGCGAATGCGCCCGCCATTGGCCCACAGCTGGATCATCAGCGAAGCGTCGAACTGCTGGCCCGTCATTTCCGTCCGATTGCCATAGTCGTAACGGTTGGTCCGGCTGTTCCAGCTCCAGCCATAGCTGGTCGCGACGCCCGGCCTTTGCCCGTCGCCGAAGCATACGAGGCCGATGTCCACATCGTTGCCGCCAACCTGGTATCTGTCGCCGCCGCGATTGCGATCCTCGACATAGCTTGGCGACTGGCGTTGGACCGACATCGAGTTTCGATAGCCTATGTCCGGAGGATTCTGGCCGTCACGGTCACGCCCGTTGCCCGCGTACCGTTCGGCCGAGGCGCGGCTTTTCTTCCCGCAGTCCGGCGCGGGTGTCGATACGACCGAATTATAGCGTCCCTCCATCGTGGCGACGGTGACACATCGGTTAGAAGCGCCATTCCACCAATAGGTATAGCTGCGGTCATCGCCCTGGCTTGACCTCACCAACTCGTAGCCGCGCGAGCGCATCGCATTTTCCGCGCCCGGAGCCCGCGCCCCGACCAGATCGTCAAGACCGGGCGCCGATTGCCCATGGGCCGTTTCGACCAGGATCAGGGCGGCGAAGGGCAGCATGATGCAGATTTTGCGCATGACAAAAACTCCTGCGAAACCTCTGATATCGTATCTTACGTGCAGCCTCTCCGCTGCAATTTTATGGCTCATATCGTCGGTCGGGTTGCGGCACGAAAACAGCTCAAATTGCCTAGTTGCCTTTCGGGTGCAGGTTCGCCAGGGTTTGCCGCAGGACTTGCGCGGAAGCGCGGAGCGCGTCTTCCTCTTCTGGCGACAGGGCGAGGACGAGTATCTGGGCGACGCCGCTGCCGCTGATGATGGCGGGCAGGCTGAGGTAGATCCCGTCTATGCCATATTGTCCGGTCGCTCTGACCGACACCGGAAGCACGGTTCGTTCGTCCCTGCGAATGGCTTCGCAAATCCGGACCACGGCGGTCGCCACGCCATAAGAGGTGTAGCCTTTGCCTTCGATAATGTCGTAGCCTGCCCGGACCACCCCACGCGCAAGGGCCACGCGGTCGATCCTGTCTCCACCCGGAAAGTCGTCGAGCGGCAGTCCGCCGATCCGAACCGTCGAATAGGCGGCGACCTCGCTGTCGCCATGTTCGCCGAGGACGAGCGCCTCCACCGATCCCGGCGCGACGTCGAGCTGGTCGGCAAGCCGTCGACGAAAACGACTGCTGTCGAGCAGCGTGCCTGTGCCGATGACCCGTTCGGGCGACAGTCCGGACGCATGTTGGGCGACCTGAGTCATCACATCGACCGGGTTGCAGGCAACCAGAATGAGTCCTGAAAAACCTGCCTCCATGATGCGTTCGACACATTGCGTGACGATGGCGGCACTTCGACCCGCCACCGAAATCCTGCTTTCATCGCCATGGGTCGCGGCACCGGCGGTCAGGACGACGATGTCGGCGTCGGCGGCATCGTGGAAAGTGCCGCTGCGGATACGAGCGGGCCGGGCCATCGCATTGGCGTCACCGATATCCAGCGCCTCGGCATCTGCCCGCTTGCCGTCGATATCGACCAGGATGATATGCGCGAAGAGGCCGCGCAACATCAACGCGTAAGCGGACGTAGCGCCCACATTACCCGCGCCGATGATGACGATCTTGCCGGAAGGTGCCTTCATTCGTCGATCTCCCTGGGTCTGTCGTGTGAAACGCTACCCTATGGCCGACTTAGAAATCGAGCAAACCAATCATGGTGCTGTCGGAAATGGCGGGCGCTGATAGACAAGCGCGGGAACGAGCGCTCCGGGCGTACCGCTGACCACATGGTCATAGATGGCTGCGGCGACCGCGCTGCGGCCCAGCGTTTCGGTCGTCAGTTGCAGGAGGAGGAGGGATGTGAGTCCGACCCACCAGGCCGGGTGTACGCGGCCGTATCGAAGCCTGTCTCGCACGATGCCTGCAATCGGAAATGCGATCATGGTGACGAAGACCGCAGGCAGCATCGAATACATGAGGATGGGCGCGGGCAGCAGGCGGCCGAGGGAGGGGCCCATGATGGCCGCCATCCCGCATATGATCAGGCGGGGGTGCCAATTGCGATCCCGCCTCTTGATCACTCCAGTGATCAGCAGCACCGCGAACAACAGCACACTGAGCGGATTCATCAGGAGAAATTGCGCCGGCAGAAAGAAAAATGGCACTGCCGCTTTCTGCGCGCTCCATATCGTAGAAAGCGTGCCGACGACGACCATCGCCACGGCCCAGCCGACCGCCAGCCACCCGAGTTTGCGATGCAGCGCCAGCGATCCCGTCGCCGCTAGACATGCTTGCGACACGAACAGCAGAACCCAGCCCATGAAGAGGATTGCATGAACATGCACGGAAACTGGCGCATGGAACGACGATATGCCCAGCGCTGCGAAGAAAGAGAAAGCAGCGACATTGATGAATGCCATGACGATCGCCATGATCGCGAAGAAACGCATCTCGGCGACAAATAATGACCGCCTTGCACTTGCCGTAGCCATGCCACCAACCCCCGCAGCTTAGCCCTTATCCCGTCTCACTATTACAGTAGTTTTGAATTTATGGGAAGCGGAGCGGCGCTATGCGCGGTTTGTGTCTATCGTCTTCAGAAAGTGGCCTTATCCGCTCGGCCATTGCAAAGCACCGCCTTTCCTGTCGACCTGGGGATCGAAAGCCTTTAGGCCGCTGGCATGGGGGAAACATCAGCATTGGCTGGAGAACGAGGGGCGTCCAACACTGTCGATCCCGTGACGCTGCCTGGCTCAGGGAGACGGGACCACGCGGTGCCCTCTGGATGGATATGGACCATCCTTCTCGCCTGGTTCGGGGGGGGCCAGTTGCTGCTCTGGCGGTTCCTCGATAGCGGGCCGGGTTGGGCCTATGTTCCCGGCGGTTTGCTCGTGGCCGGGCTTTGCGCCTTTACCATCAGGGCCACCCGAAACGGCGGCTTCATATCGCTGCGCACGCTGCTCACCTGCTTCATCGCAGCATCCATCCTGCTGGTGCTGAGTGGAGAGGGGCGTTTCTTCTATGCCAATGTGGACTGGCAGGTCCGCTTCGCCGTCTTGCGGGACATGGGCGTCAACCCCTGGCCGTTCGTCTACACGTCCCGGCCTGAACCCGACCTGCTGCGCGCGCCGATCGGCATGTTCCTCGTCCCGGCGCTTGTCTTCAAGATGCTTGGCGCGAGAGCGGCAGATATCGCCCTGCTGGTGCAGAACACCACGTTGTTCACGTTGCTGCTCGCTTTGGCCAGCCAGTTGTTCGCGGACACCCGATCGCGCCTGATCGCTCTGGCCATATTCATCATCTTTTCAGGGATGGACGCGATCGGCGACCTGCTGATGCAGGGGATGCTGACGGGTCATCTCGAAGATTGGGCGGAGATCGAATACTCCTCCACCGTCACCCTGCTTTTCTGGGTGCCGCAGCACGCGATCGCAGGCTGGGTGGGCGCGGTCGGCTATCTGCTCTGGCGAGAGGGCCGTGTCCCGCTCGCCCCGTGGTTGGCGGTGCTGCCGATGACGGCGCTCTGGTCGCCCCTTGGATTGATGGGGGCCATGCCCTTCGTCGCGCTGGCGGGATTGAAGACGATGCTGGTGCGAGCGATACGCCTGCGCGACATCCTGATGCCCGCAGCGTCGCTTCTGCTGTGCGTGCCGTCGCTCATCTACTTGGGGTCAGCGTCGCATGAGGTCGGCCTTCACTTCCAGCCGATCCCGTTCGTCCAATGGCTGCTGTTCCAGACCTTCGAAACGCTGCCTTACCTGATCCCGTTGGCGATCATCGGGCCGGCGGTGCGCTTCGGGAGGGATACGCTCTGGCTGATATTCGCGTGGCTGATGCTCATCCCCTTCATACAGATCGGCTGGTCGATCGATTTCATGATGCGGGGGTCGATCACCGCACTGGCGCTGATCGCGGCAATGGTGAGCGATCATGTGGCGCAAGGCGGAACGAAACGGCGATGGTTCCTGATCGTGCTTGCCGTCGGCAGCGTGACGGGCCTTGCCGAAATCCGGCGCGCCTTGCTCTATCCGACTGCACCCGAGGTCCGCTGCACCTTCTCCAAGGCATGGGACCAGACCTTCGCGGCGTTCCCCAAGGGATCCTATCTCGCCCCGTTGCACGAGGTTCCCGCGATCATCCGCCCCGCGCATCCGGCAAGGGCTTCGGCAATCGAACCGGCCCGCTGCTGGGATGGCGCGTGGCCGCTGCCCTATGACCCTCGCACTGTGGGTTCAGGCCGAAATAATCGCGTAGAGTGAAAGTCCGGTGGGAAAAGCGACGCGGCTAAGCAGATGCCGTTCCGCCGCGAACACCCGCTGAAGCGCGGCGTTGACGAGCGGCGAGGGGCGCGCATCGAGCGGAGTGTCCCGCCGCAGCCACTGATGAGCGAAGCGCTGCGCCACCGCCAGCGGAAAGAGCAGGCTGTTGAAATGCCCCGACGCCTCGACCTTCAGACCCGCAGCACGGATGACCGCGATCAGGCCGTCATGCGTATAGCGACGCTTGTGATGGTGCAGTTCGTCATGCTCCGACCAAAGCCAGGGCGCAGCTGGCACCGTCAGAACCAGTCGACCGTCCGAAGACAGACGCGCACCCAGCGCGCGCAGCGACGCTTCATCCTCGTCGATATGTTCGAGCACGTCGAGCAGCGCGATCAGATCGTAGCGGGTGTCGCCAAAGCCGATCGCACCGGGCAGTGCGCCCGCCTCCACAGGGCATAGACCGCGCGCGGCGGCAAGGTCGCGGGCCGCATCGTCATATTCCATCGCATCGAGCGCGCCATATTGCGCCAGCAGGGACAGGTTGCCGCCGGTGCCGCAGCCTGCTTCCAGAACCCGCGCATCGGCGGGTAGCGGAACATGGGTGCGGATCAGGCTGTCGATGATGGCCCGGCGTGCGACGAACCACCAATGATCCTGCTCCTGCGCATTCATGCTCGCATAGGCTGATCGGTCCATTGGTCCTCTTCCTTGATGGGGTGCGCGATAGCGGGAAGCGCTGCGGGCGCGCTTTCCTCTTCGATGACGTAAAGCGGCCTGTTGCGCACCTCGCGCGCGACGCGGCCCAGATATTCTCCGATGATGCCGAGGCTCATCAGGTTGAGGCCGCCCAGCATCAGCACGGCGACCATGATGGAGGCGTAGCCGGGCGTATCGACACCGGTCATGACCGTGTACACCGCGAGAAACGCGGCATAGGCAAAGGCCATCAGCGCGATGCCGCCACCGATATAGGACCAGATGCGCAGCGGCATGGTGGTCGATGCGGTGATGCCATCCACGGCGAGCGACCAGAGTTTGCTGACGCGCCACTTGCTGCTGCCCGCTCCACGCGGTGCGCGCTCATAATCGACGGTGGCGGTGCGAAACCCCACCCAGGAAAACAGACCCTTGGTGAAACGCGCCTGTTCGCCAAGCTGCTTGATGACGTCTACGGCCTGCCGGTCGAGCAGACGGAAATCGCCCACATTTTCAGGGATGGGATGATCGGAGAGGCGGTTGATGATCCGATAGAAGCCTTGTGCGCTCCAGCGTTTGAACCAGTCGTCGCTCGACCGGTCGATGCGCCGCGCGTTGACGACCTTGGCGCCCGCCAGCCAGTGGCGCACCAGGGCGACGATGACCTCCGGCGGATCCTGAAGGTCGACGTCGATCGGGATGATGGCGTCGCCTCTCGCCCGGTCGATCCCGGCGGCCAATGCGGCTTCCTTGCCGAAGTTGCGCGACAGCGTGACATGGCGGATGTCGGGATTGAGGCGAGCGAGAATCGTCAATATGTCGCCGGTCCGGTCCGTGCTGCCGTCATTGACGAACAGAAATTCGGCTTGCGCATCCGGTCCGATCAGGTCGAGCGCGCGGCCAATCGCCGGGCGCGCCGCGTCGAGGAACAGGGATATGCTTTCCTGTTCGTTGAAGACCGGAACGACGATCGACAATGTAGATGGTGTAGCCATTCCCATTCAGCCCTCAAAAGGCGGATCGGCGCCTTCATTCGATATCGGCGAAAATGGTTAACAAATCCTTGCCGACATCAGGAGGCTGCGCCGTTGGGGGGGGCGGTAAGCATGATCTTTACCATTTTCGGGCATCGCGTCCTGATGGACGAAACTGGACCTGCGCCGATGATGACCCGAATGAGCCTGCGCGATCTGGGCCTCCTCGCTCTCGTCGCGGCGCTGCTTCTGCTGCCGAGCCTACTCTACGGGCCGGGCCATTCGCATTCTGCAACCTACAACTATGTCTGGACCAGCCAGTTCGGGACGGAAATGGCGAAGGGTAACCTTTACCCGCGCTGGTTGCCGGACAGTTTCGAGGGGATGGGAAGCCCCACCTTCTACTTCTACCCGCCGCTGGCCTACTGGATATCCGGGGGCTTCGACGCGCTCGGCCTGTCGACGCCCGCCGCGATCAACGCCGCCGCCCTCGTCACACTGCTGCTGTCCGGCATGGCCATGTATCAATGGCTGTCGGCGCGCGGGACATATCCGCTTCTGGGGGCGATCCTCTACATGGCCGCGCCCTATCATCTGATGGATTTCTACATTCGCGGCGCGCTGGCGGAATTTACGGCCTTCATCTGGTATCCGCTGATCGCGCTTGCGATAATGCGTCTGCCCGCGAGGAAGGGTGTCGTCCTGCTGGCGATCGCCTATGCGGGGCTGTCGCTTACGCATTTGCCGATGGCGATGTTGACGGGCTTCTTCCTGATCGCGCCTCTCGGCATCCACGCGATATGGAAGGACCGGCGCACCGTCTGGCCGCTCGCGGGCGGAGGAATGCTCGCCATAGGTCTTGCGGCATTCTATCTCGTGCCTGCGCTGACGATGCAGGGCTATATCTCGTCGCAACTCCTGTGGGATCCCTGGTACCGCGCATCCTCCTGGGGGTTGCTGGCCAGCGATCGGCTCATTCACGCCAGCGCCATCCCGGCGCTCATCGTCGGTCTGGCCCTGCTGTCGTTTTCCGCCCGATCCGTCTGGACCGTAATCAGCGCTCTGGCGGCGCTGGCGGCCCTTGGCCTCATCCCCTTCATCTGGGACATACCGCCCTTTGCCCAAGTGCAATTTCCATGGCGACTGCTCGGCCTCATCGAATTTGCCGCCATTACCGCCGTGCTGCGCAGCCGTCCAAAACCACTCCTGCTTGGGCTTGGTCTGGCGCTCATCGTCTTCTCTTCCGTCCGATGGACATGTCAGGCGGCTGAGTTCCTGAAGACGCCGGTGCCTTACGCCATGCTCGCGCGCGAGCAGCCGGACGCCATCGAATATCTGCCTGCCGACTTCGATCCTCATCGAATATTGGAGGTGGAGCGCAAGCCCGATCTTGGCGAATGGCGCGAAATCAAGCGGGGCGACAGCGCTCTCGCCACCCGGCCCGGCGAGATGACGATGCGCCGGGCGGCCTTCCCGATCTGGCAGGTCAAGCGCGGCGATCAGGTCGTTCCCTATCAGGGACCGATCATCCATTTCGCAGCGACGCCGGGCCTCTACCGTCTGGAACGCGTTCATGTTTGGCAGGAATGGGTGGGTCTATTTGGCAGTTTGGTCAGTGCGCTGCTGCTCGCGGGGATCATGCTTCGCAACCCTGCCAGGGTGCGTCGGATATTTAGTAAGAAAGGGCGTATCGCGGCTCAAGGCGCGAGTGACCCGTTGAGCGTCACGGCCATTGCCTGATAGGATGAGGGCATGACGTCTTCCTCCCCCTTGCGGATCAAGATCCAGATTTATTGCGGTGACGAAATTGCCATGGGGCCGGGCAAGGCCGACCTGCTCGATGCAATCCGCCAGCATGGCTCCATTTCGGCGGCGGGCCGTGCGCTGGGCATAAGCTATCGGCGCACTTGGTTGCTTGTCGACGCGATGAACCGCTGCTGGCGCGAACGGCTGGTCGATACGGCGGCGGGACGCGGGCGCAGCGGCGGCGCGCAGGTCACGCAGGCGGGGGAAGCGGTTCTCGCCGCCTATCGCGCCACGCAGGCCGCGGCATGGGGATCGGCATCCCAGTCAGCGGGGGCGTACATCACGGATATGCTTCGGGATGTACCGCTCGCCGCGAAAACCGATTCCCTGTGATCGTGGAGGGAAGGGGATCGCGTCCTGCACGGCACGATCCCCCGGACGCGGGCTGACTGCACTCAGCCCTGCGTTATCGCCTCCGGCACGATGGTCTTGACGATCGATGCGTCGAGGGCTTCATAATCGTGCAGGCCGATCGTGTCGTACAGTTCGGCGCGCGTCTGCATTTCGCCGACCATGTTGTGCGTGCCGCCATCCTTCGCGATCGCGGCGTAGAGCTTGGCCTGCGCCTTGTTCGCGACGCGCAGCGACGACACCGGCCAGATTACCATCTTGTACCCCATCGCCTCGAATTCCTCGGCGGTGAAGAAGGGGGTCTTGCCAAATTCGGTCATGTTGGCGAGCAGGGGGATGCCGGGCATCGCCTTCGCAAACTTCTCGAACATCTCGCGCGTGTTGAGCGCTTCGGGGAAGATCGCGTCTGCGCCCGCATCGACATACATCTTCGCGCGATCGACCGCTGCGTCGAAGCCCTCGACGCCCGCCGCATCGGTCCGCGCGACGATCACGATGTCGCGGCTCGCCTTCGCCGCCGCCGCGACCTTGGCCGCCATGTCCTGCGCGGGGACGAGGTTCTTGCCGTTCAAATGCCCGCACTTCTTGGGGAGGATTTGGTCTTCCAGATGGACCGCGCCCGCGCCCGCATCCTCGAACGTCCGCACCATGTGCATGACGTTCAGGGCCTCGCCATAGCCGGTGTCGCCGTCGACCAGCAGGGGCAAGCCAGACGACCGCACGATCTGCCGGATGAAGAAGGCGACCTCGTCCACCGTGATGATGCCAAGGTCGGGCAGGCCCATCGACGCGGTCATCGCTGCGCCCGACAGGTACAGGCCGTCGAACCCGGCTTGGCGTGCCTGGATCGCCGCCTGCCCATTATGCGCGCCGGGCAGGCGATAGATGCCGGGCCGGGCGAGCGCCTTGCGAAAGCGTTTGCCGGCGCTGGTGGTCGGCAGATCGTCGGCGGTCAGATATGGCATGTGCAGTCCTTATTCTACGGTGTCTTCGCGCTCGGCGAGCGGCACGAACTTCAGGTTTTCAGGGCCGGTATAGTTGGCCGACGGACGGATGATCTTGTTGTCCTGACGCTGTTCGATGACATGCGCCGCCCAGCCGGACGTGCGCGAAATCACGAACAAGGGCGTGAACATCGCGGTCGGCACGCCCATCAGATTGTACGACACGGCCGAGAACCAGTCGAGGTTGGGGAACATCTTCTTGGCGTCCCACATCACGCTCTCGATCCGTTCGGCGACGGCGAACTGCCGCTGCGCGCCCGCTTCGTCGGCCAGCGACTTGGCGACTCGCTTGATGACGACGTTGCGCGGGTCGGACACGGTATAGACCGGGTGGCCAAAGCCGATCACGACTTCCTTCGCCTCGACACGGCGGCGGATGTCGTCTTCCGCGTCCTGCGGCGTGGCATAGCGCTTCTGAATTTCATAGGCGACCTCGTTCGCGCCGCCATGCTTGGGACCACGCAGCGCGCCGATCGCGCCCGCCACGGCGCTGTACATATCGGACCCCGTGCCCGCGATCACGCGCGCGGTAAAGGTCGATGCGTTGAACTCATGCTCGGCATAGAGGATGAGCGAGACGTGCATCGCCTTGACCCAGCTTTCGGGCGGCGTTTCTCCATGCAGCAGGTGCAGGAAATGACCGCCGATGCTGTCGTCGTCGGTCTCGACCTTGATCCGGTTGCCGCGATGCGCGAAATGATACCAGTAGAGCAGCATCGATCCCAGCGACGCCATCAGCCGGTCGGCGATGTCGCGCGCATCGGCGATGTTATGGTCATGCGTTTCGGGCAACGCGCAGCCGAGCGCCGACACGCCCGTGCGCATCACGTCCATCGGATGCGCAGCGGCGGGGATCGCCTCCAGCACGTTCTTCACCGCGATCGGCAGGCCGCGCAGGCTCTTGAGCTTGGCCTTGTAGGCTCTGAGTTGCGAGGCGGTGGGCAATTCGCCGTGCACCAGCAGATGCGCAATCTCCTCGAACTCCGCCGCTTCGGCGAATTCCAGAATGTCGTAGCCGCGATAGTGCAGGTCGTTGCCCGTCCGCCCGACGGTGCAGAGCGCAGTGTTCCCTGCCTCCACGCCGGACAGGGCAACCGATTTCTTGGGCTTGAAGGCGGGTGCTGGTGCGTCGGCCATGTCTCTTCTCTCCATTTATCTTAGAATGCGTTTTCAGGCACGCGCACATGCCCTTCCATCAGGATGCGGGCGCTGCGGCTCATGATCGCCTTGGTGACGGTCCACTGGCCGCCCTCCTGCTTCGCTTCCGCGCCCACGCGCAAAGTGCCGCTCGGGTGGCCGAAGCGCACCGCCTGCCGCTCACCGCCGCCCGCCGCCTGATTGACGATCGTGCCCGGCACCGCCGCCGCCGCTGCGATCGCGACCGACGCCGTTCCCATCATCGCATGGTGCAGCTTGCCCATCGACAGCGCGCGGACCAGCAGGTCGATGTCGCCCGCCGCCACCTGCTTGCCGCTCGACGTGCGATAGTCTGCCGGTGGTGCGACGAAAACGATCTTGGGCGTATGCTGGCGCTTGGCCGCTTCCTCCGGCGTCTTGATGAGGCCCATGCGCAGCGCGCCGATCGTCCGCAGCGCCTCGAAGCGCTTCAGCGCCGCCGCGTCGCCATTGATCGCCTCACGCAATTCAGTGCCGGTGTAACCGATGTCGCTCGCATTCACGAAGATAGTCGGAATACCCGCATTGATCAGCGTCGCCTTCAGCTTGCCACCCGCGACGAGGTCGTCCGGCAGGTCGAGTTCATCGACCAGATTGCCGGTCGGGAACATCGATCCGCCATCCTCGCCCTCGTCCGCCGGATCGACGAACTCCAGCACGATCTCGGCAGCGGGGAAGGTCACCCCGTCCAGCTCGAAATCACCCGTCTCCTGCACGACCCCGTCCGCCACCGGCACATGGGCGATGATCGTCTTGCCGATATTCGCCTGCCAGATACGCACCGTGCAGATACCGTCCACGGCCCGCGCCGGATTGACATAGCCCGCATGAATCGCGAACGCGCCTGCGGCGGTCGAAAGGTTGCCGCAATTGCCAGACCAGTCCACGAAGTCGGTATCGATCGACACCTGTCCATAGAGATAGTCGACATCGTGCCCCGGCTGCGTCGCGGGCGAGAGGATGACGCATTTGCTGGTGCTCGATGTCGCGCCGCCCATGCCATCGATCTGCGCGCCATAGGGGTCGGGGCTGCCGATCACCCGCTGGAACAGCTTGTCGCGCGCGGTGCCGGGGGTGCGACAGCGTTCGGGCAAGTCCTCCAGCCGGAAGAACACGCCCTTGCTCGTGCCACCGCGCATGTAGGTGGCGGGGATGCGAACCTGACCGCTCACGCCGCTTCTGCCTCCGACGCCAGGAAATCCTGCGCGAAGCGTTGCAGCACGCCGCCCGCTTCATAGATCGACACTTCTTCCGCCGTGTCGAGACGGCAGGTGACCGGCAACTCGATCCTCTCGCCGCTCTGGCGATGGATCACCAGCGTCAGGTCGGCATGCGCCCGACGCTCGCCCCGCACGTCATAGGTTTCGGTCCCGTCCAGCCCCAGTGTCAGTCGCGTCACCCCCGACTTGAACTCCAGCGGCAGCACGCCCATGCCGATGAGGTTGGTGCGATGGATGCGCTCAAAGCCTTCGGCGACGATCGCCTCCACGCCCGCCAACCGCACACCCTTCGCCGCCCAGTCGCGCGACGAGCCTTGCCCATAATCCGCGCCCGCGATGATGATGAGTGGCTGGCGGCGGTCGAGATAGGTTTCGATCGCTTCCCACATGCGCATCACCTTGCCGTCGGGTTCGACTCGGGCGAGCGACCCCTTCTTCACCGCGCCATCGACCACCGCCATTTCGTTGACCAGTTGCGGGTTGGCGAAGGTGGCGCGCATCGCCGTCAGGTGATCGCCGCGATGGGTGGCGTAGCTGTTATAATCTTCCTCCGGCACGCCCATCTTGGTCAGATATTCGCCCGCCGCCGAACTCGCCAATATGGCGTTGGACGGTGACAGATGATCGGTCGTGATATTGTCGGGCAGGATCGCGAGCGGCCGCATCCCCTTGAGCGTGCGAGGAACCGCCGCCAGCGCGCCGACACCTTCCGTATCCCAATAGGGCGGACGACGGATATAGGTCGACATCGGCCGCCAGTCGTAGAGCGGGTCGGCCTTGCCCGTGTCGCGCGGCGCGAACATCGGTTCGTAGATGTTGCGAAACTGTTCGGGCTTGACCGACGACGCGACGATCGCATCGATTTCCTCGTCGCTCGGCCATAGATCCTTCAGCCGGATCTCGCGCCCGTCGACCACGCCCAGCACGTCCTTTTCGATGTCGAACCGCATCGTGCCCGCGATCGCATAGGCGACGACGAGCGGCGGGGAGGCAAGGAACGCCTGCTTGGCATAGGGGTGAATGCGCCCGTCGAAATTGCGATTCCCCGAAAGCACGGCGGTCGCATAGAGATCGCGGTCGATGATCTCCTGCTGAACCTTGGGATCGAGCGCGCCCGACATGCCGTTGCAGGTGGTGCAGGCATAGGCGACGATGCCGAAGCCCAGCTTCTCTAATTCCGATAGCAGTCCCGCTTCCTCCAGATAGAGGCGCGCCACCTTTGATCCCGGCGCGAAGCTCGACTTGACCCAGGGTTTGCGGACGAGGCCGAGGTCATTGGCCTTCTTCGCCACCAGCCCTGCCGCGACGACGTTGCGCGGATTGGACGTGTTAGTGCAGCTGGTGATGGCGGCGATGACGACCGCGCCATCGGGCAGCAACCCCTCGCGCTCCTCGCTAAGCGCCTTGTCCAGATCGACGGCGATGCCGCGTTCGGCCAGCGCGCTGGTCGGCAGGCGACGATGCGGGTTGGACGGCCCGGCCATGTTGCGCACCACGCTCGACAGGTCGAACTCCAGCACACGCTCATATTCGGCGCTGCGCAGGTCGTCGGCCCACAGCCCGGTGTGCTTGGCGTAGGTTTCGACCAGCCGCACCTGTTCCGGCTCGCGGCCCGTGAGCAACAGATAGTCGATCGTCTGGCTGTCGATATGGAACATCGCGGCGGTCGCGCCATATTCGGGGCACATATTGGAAATGGTCGCCCGATCACCGATCGTCAGTCTGTCCGCGCCTTCGCCGAAGAATTCGATCCACGCGCCGACGACCTTCGACTGGCGCAGATATTCGGTCAGCGCCAGCACGATGTCCGTGGCGGTGATGCCCGGCTGACGCTTGCCGGTGAGCTTCACGCCAACGATATCGGGCAGCCGCATCATCGACGCGCGGCCCAGCATGACCGTCTCCGCCTCAAGCCCGCCGACGCCGATCGCGATCACGCCCAGCGCATCGACATGCGGCGTGTGGCTGTCGGTGCCCACGCAGGTGTCGGGGAAGGCGACGCCATCGCGCAACTGGATGACGGGCGACATTTTTTCCAGATTGATCTGGTGCATGATGCCGTTGCCCGCCGGGATCACATCGACATTCTCGAACGCCTTCTTGGTCCATTCGATGAAGTGGAAGCGATCCTCATTACGGCGATCCTCCACCGCGCGATTCTTGTCGAAGGCGTCGGGATCGAAGCCGCCATATTCGACCGCCAGGCTGTGATCGACGATCAACTGCGTCGGCACCACCGGGTTGACCTTAGCCGGGTCGCCGCCCTGATCCGCAATCGCGTCGCGCAGGCCCGCAAGATCGACCAGCGCCGTTTGACCCAGAATATCGTGGCACACCACGCGCGCGGGATACCATGGAAAGTCCATGTCCCGCTTGCGATCGATGATCTGCGTCAGCGCATCGGTCAGGATCGCAGGATCGCAGCGCCGCACCAACTGCTCCGCCAGCACACGCGAGACATAAGGCAGGCCGTCATAGGAGCCGGGCCTGATCGCCTCGATCGCTTCGCGTGTATCGAAATAGTCGACAGCAGTGCCGGGAAGATTCTTGCGAAATGCTTTGTTCATCGGCGGCGCTCTCTCCAGCCTGTCGGTGCAGGCGCGACATGGTGGCGCGGACGGCAGTAAACAAGCCGTGCAGGCCGTGTTCCGCGCCTGTTACCGGCAAGGGTGCAGGCGGTAAAGGGTTGCGGCCAAGCGAAGTTGCGCACCTTGACTTCGCGACTTTGCGAATTTGTAAAATGCCTTTGTGTGGGTCTGGGCTGCGCGCGAAGGTAGTTTCGCTATGACTGTCCACTTCATTGTCCATCTTGGTGGCCAGTGAGGGCTGCTGGCCCTTGCTCGACGTGAGGGAAAAGGAGAGGGGGCGACCCAAGCGGGCGTCTTCCCGCCGCAAGCTATTTTTGCAAGACGGCGGCGCTCAATCTTTGTAAGGGGCCGCTGTCGCCACGTCCGAGATGACAGATCGAAGGAGATTGCCCGACTTTTCGAACCGCCGATCGAGAGGTTTCTCCCCCTATTCGGCAGCGCGCGACTCATCCGCGCATCCCGCCCCATCTCAGAGGATATTATCGTGAGCAGCTACTCCGTCCCCTCCGGTTTCTTCACCCGTTCCGTCGCCGATGCCGACCCCGCCGTCTTTGCGGGTGTCGAGCATGAACTGAAGCGCGAGCAGACCCAGATCGAACTGATCGCGTCCGAAAACATCGTCAGCCGCGCCGTGCTGGAGGCGCAGGGATCGGTCTTCACCAACAAATATGCCGAGGGTTATCCGGGCAAGCGCTATTACCAGGGCTGCGCGCCGTCCGACGAGGTC
>JAAIGE0100919204.1_pt1 | contig 25421 bp, 28 predicted proteins | sample 6487951 | NCBI WGS metagenome assembly JAAIGE01 (sample SAMN13974128, study PRJNA590717) | phyllosphere metagenome | biome: tomato field; feature: multiple bacterial spot infested tomato fields; material: tomato leaves; isolation source: leaves from tomato fields | host: Solanum lycopersicum ...
AAAGTGCTCGCGACGGGGGTCCGCCACCAAATCCCGGATCACGATGCCTTTGAGCTTGAGATAAATCGCCTCATCCATTGCGCTCCTCCGTTATCTCGACGGCTGCATGATCGGGCAAAAAGGCGCGGTTGGCGCACCTGTTCGGCAAACACCTCATCGCCCGCACCGATTCGCTGCCGGGGAAGCCATTCGCTCCAGGCCCAGGACGCATCTTCTCAGCGGAAAATAAAAAAGCCGCTTGAAGAAGCGGCTTTTTGAAGAGGGTGGTAGGACGTACTGGGGTCGAACCAGTGACCAACGGATTAAAAGTCCGAGCCTCAATCAAGCATTGGCGCGGCTTTGGACGGGTTTCGTGGGAACAAAACGCCATTTCTTGGTGTGATTCCACGCGGGTTCCGCGAGGGTTCTTCCCGCCGGACGCCGCATAAACTGTGGCATGCCCAGCATCTTTCAGGCGCTCGTGGACATCGTCTACGTACAAGAGCGAAACGGGCCCGGCACGCCCAAGCGCATCGTCCTCCCCTCCGCCCTCTTCGCGGAGTTCCAGGCCGACGTCCGCCAGCGTGCAGCGGATCTCGGCATCGAGGCCATCTATCCCGGCGCCGTGCTCGGCGTGCCCGTGGTGGAGTCGGCCGACCAGCATGCCCGGCTCACGGCCGCGGATGGGTCAGTTTTGGCTTTAGCCCTGAACAATGACTTTTTAAGTTGCAGCCAGTCGGAACACGCTCACCGCGGCCACGAGTTGTGAGGCCTGCTGATTGAGGCTGTCAGCGGCAGCTGCTGCCTCCTCCACCAATGCTGCGTTCTGCTGCGTGACCTGATCCAGTTGCGCGACCGCGTCGCTGACCTGTGCAATGCCTTGCGTCTGTTCTCCAGACGCCGCACTGATTTCCCCTATGAGGTCCGCTACCCGGCGAACCTGAAGCGTGATGTCGCTCATGGTAGCCCCGGCGCTACCGACGAGAGCGGAGCCAGCTTCGACCTTTTCCACGCTGGAGTGGATCAGCGTCTTGATCTCCTTCGCTGCGTCCGCGCTTCGCTGAGCAAGGCTTCGAACTTCGGTTGCCACCACCGCAAAGCCCCGGCCCTGCTCCCCTGCACGCGCAGCTTCTACCGCCGCATTCAGCGCAAGGATGTTGGTCTGGAAGGCTATGCCGTCGATCACGCCGATGATGTCGACGATCTTGTGCGAGCTCTGAGCGATTTCTTCCATCGTCGCAACCACTTCGCTCACCACTTCACCACCGCGTTGAGCAACCGCACTGGCGGAGGTCGCCAGCTGATTCGCCTGCATCGCTGTTTCGGAGTTGGCGCGAACTGTTGAGGTCAGCTCCTCCATTGACGCAGCCGTCTCTTCCAGATTGGCCGCCTGCTCCTCCGTCCGCTGGCTGAGGTCGGTATTGCCTGTAGCGATCTCGTTCGCGCCTGTGGAGATGCTGTCGCTGCTGGCACGCACAGATCCGACCACGCGCACCAAACTCTCATTCATGGAAGCGAGCGCTCGCAGAAGCTGCCCAGTCTCATCCTTGGACGTTGCCCGAATCTGCGAGGTCAGGTCGCCAGCTGAGACGGTCTCTGCCACTCTCACCGCTTCGGCGATGGGCCGCGTGATCATTTTGGTGATCCACCAAGCCAGCCATGCGGCGATGACGGTGATTCCCACCGTGATGGCGAGCATGTTCCACTTTGCCTGCTCATAGGTCACCCGCACGGCTGCGGCAGCCTTGTCAGCCGACGAGGTATTGAATTCGGCCAGATTGGAAAGATCAGAAGCGAGGCTCTCAAACGCCTGCTCCGACGCTCCGCCGAATCCCTTCACCTCTGCAGCCCGGTCTCCTTCAGGTATGGACAGCAGTTGCACTTGCGCCTCTTGGTACTTCTTCCGAGACGCACGGTACACGTCGAAGAGGCGGCGCTCTTCGCCCGGCGTCACCAGGGAGTCGTATGCGGCTTCTGCCTTGGTCCAGAGCGCCATGCGCGTCTGCAGTTCAGCCTTCAGCTTTGCTCGGTCCAGATCATCGCGAAGGAACAAATCACTTTCAGTGCGTCGCACGCGGTTGGCAGCCACACGCACGTTGCTGATGGCTTGGACGCTAGGCAACCAATTCGTCGCGAGGTCCTCACTGCCAGCGTTGATCCGACTCATTTGGCTCCATGCCAAAACCGCGAGCAAAACTGTGAGGAGGGTCGTTATGGTGAATGCAAGAGCGAGCTTGCTGCCTATGCGGAGGTTGGAGATGAACATGGCACACACCTTTAAGTAAGTATGTGTAATACGCTGCAACAACCTGAGCGGATGACCGCTTTGCATTGATTGAGGCTAACTACATGATGTTTAGGCTCTATCTTTACCGCGTCTCCACATAGCCTCCATATTCGCGTCCCGTTGTGCACACGCTCTCCACAAACGTAACAGCGCGGGCCAGTCTGCCGATGGTCCTAAGGACCCACACCGCCGATTCGGGTGCTGGCGTGCGGAGTCGGACTCCCGGCTTTCGGCCAGGCGTCCTGCATCAGTCCGGTGTCAGCGGAATGGCCATCAGCTGCTCGCGCGATTCCTGCACCGCGCTCCGCCATTCGTTCACCTCGATCTGCCAGGTTTTCGAGTAGGGCTGTGCAGGTGCGGGCGTACTGCGCGAGGGGGCCGCGGGCAGCGTGCTCGATTCGACCTGGCAGCTGGGCAAAGTCGCCGTGCAGGCCTGCAGTGACAGTGCGCAGATCACGAAGGTAAGCAGCCACGCCCTGCTGGGCCTGGTCGTTCCGTTGCTGGGTGTTTTGGAACTTGGAGAGGGCATCGTTGAATCCTTTCTGGAAGCCGGCGATGTCTTCCACCACCTGGTTCTTGCGAGTCAGCTCCGTGCTGGTCGCTTTGTGCTCCAGCTTCTCGATCTGCAGGCCGTAGCGCTGGGCCTGCGCCCACCAAGCGCCAGATGCGCCGATGAGCAGGGCGCCGCCGGCGGCAACGAGATGGGTCTTGATGCTCATGAGACCACCCGCCAGTCCGTGCACAACTCGCCGTTGGCATCGCCGCGGATCTTCAGCCCCGGCAGAACGGCAGACACGCCGCGCACGGTGCCGCGGTTCCAGCGAGGGTTCTCGCGACAGGCTCCGACGAGGTCACCCCGGTTCGCCTTGGCGCGCATGGTGCTGCCCTCCAGCGCCTGCGGGCCCTTGTTCCAGGTGAAGTCAATGAACGTGGCCTGCACGATCGGGTCGTAGGTGGTCCAGTGCCGCAGCAGCCGGGCGGCGTCGCGGTCGGCCTGGATGTACCGGCCCTTCTCCAGCCGGAAGCAGTCGGCCGGCGTGTAGTACCGCCCCGCCACCACCCCGGCACCCGTCACGCCATTGCAGACGGTCAGCGGCTGCCCGCGGCCGTTGGTGTCGATGTAGGGGTTGCCAATGTGCTTGCCCGAGGACTCGTAAAACGAGCCCATCACCATGGCGATCTTCACCGCCGGGCTGGTGTCGGGGTCGGCGGCCACGGCTTGCACATACTCGTCGCGTAGCGCCGCGTCCGTGGCCTGTTGGGCAACGAAGGTGCCACCGCCCAGGCCGGCGATCAACACCACCGCTGCGATGCGGCTGGCGAGCCAAGCCGGGACCTTGGAAGGGCTTTGCCGCGCGGCCATCATTCTTCCCCCAAGAACTGCTGGACGTTCCGCGCGATGAGCAGCAGAACAGCGCTGGCCGTGTAGATCCAGGCAGGCACCACGCCTGCGCCGATGGCGCGCATCACGCCGTCTGCGATCGACAGCAGCGTGATGGCCAGCCCAATCTGCACCGAATAGAGCTTGTAGCTCTGTTTCCATTCTGCGATCAGCTTCATGGCGCGCTCCTTCGCATTGGGGCCGGGGTTCCCATCGGAGGGCCCACCCGCTGCTGGGCCTCCAGGTTCTCCACGCGGAACCGCAACAGCGCCATCTCGCCGGCCACGGTCACGGCCTGGCTGTTGCCCGCTTTGACCGTGATCTGCAGGTCGCTCACGTCGCGCACCAACTGGTTGACCATGAACCACATGGACACGAGGGCCCAGCCGATCCCGGACGCGATGCCGAGCAGCCACGGGAGCGGTATCCGGAAGTCGATCACCCTCGTGATGCGCCCGGCGTTGGGATCTTGGGTTTGGTCAGTCATGCAAATGCATGCTAGGGAGGCCTCTGCACGCCGGGTGCACGGGGCGGTGTAGGCTCAGGCATCGCCATCCCCGCCGCCCTGAGGCGCTGCCTCCTCCTGCGCGTCCCGCGCCCGAGCGACAAACAGGAAATGGCTGTGCAACGCTGCGAACAGCTGGCCCTCCGTCATCTCGCCCACCTGGTTGCCCCTGGCCGGGTCCAGCAGCGGGTACGTCTGGCCCTGCGTGCCGGGCTCCAGCGTTGCGATCACCAGGCCTGCATCGCGCGTGATGTGCTGGCCCTCGCCGAGCTGCACCACGTCCTGCATGGCGTAGTTGATCGCGGGCTGGCCGCCGAGGGGGTTCTCGCACAGCACGCGGTGGCAGCGGCGCCAGCTCTTGCCGGCGATGGTCGTTTCTTTGTAGTCGGTCATATTCAACTTTCAATCGACAACGTACTCAATCTGGCACCCCACGAAGGCTCCAAAGATGGACGTGGAGGCGGGACCCACCTGCCCACGAAGGGTGTTGTCATCACGTCGCCAGTACAGCGAATAGAGATACTGATTTGGGGCCTCAGGAACGGAGACCTGCAGAAATCCAGGGGGAATGCGCAGGTTTTCTTGAGAAGGCGGCACCGCGAAGGCCTGGATTCCAACCACCTTGCCTGCATCAATTCCCAGATAGGCGATGAACCCGTCACCCTGGCTTGCGGGCAGGTGTCCGGTGATGGTCTTCTTCGCAGTAATGGGCGCCAGAGGCCCTTGCTGGAATCCGCCCTTCACGATCTTGGTGCCCTGCGCGTCGACCAACATCGCCGGCGTGCCGGCCTGGTTAAGGCGCCATTCCGATGGGATCTCCACTGCGCCGGCTGGCAAAGCAGCCCCAACGTCCGAACTTTCCGGGAAAAATTCGCGGGGCGTGTCGCATAGGCATGCAATCGAGGCGTATGCCACCGACTTCACGAAAACGCGGAACATGCTGCCCTCGGCAAGAGGTTGCAAAGCCACGCCAAGGACCGTCGCGTTGCCGCCGCTGTGCCCGTAGAAATGCCCGCTGATCGCACCATCCGGGGTGGCGCTGTTGTTGCGTCGGAGGTGGATTACGGTCTCTCCGGAGCAGCCCTCCCCCTTCCCGTAGCCGCCTGTGCCAAGCACGGTGATCCGGCTGTAGTCGCTTTGCGCAGCCATGTTGATACGGCCAATCGCAAACCAGTGAAGGCTCGACCCTCCTGTGTTGAATGCGCCGCGGGCAGTGCGAAATTCGTCGTTGGAAGACCGACGCCATGGGAGGGTTGGCAAGACTGCGGTTTGCCCCGAGCGGAAGAAGACGCCTTGGTCTGCATAGTTGTAGTACCACTGGGAGCAAGTGTCAGAGCCCGTGCCGAACAAGCCCACCAGCGTGCCGTAGTGATACAGACCTTGATCCAGGTATTGCTGCGGCACTTCATCGACGCGAAACACGCCGTTGTAGGCCGAATCAATCTCTGCCTTCCGATTCAATGGTCCGCCGCGCTTCACCCGGAGGTTGAGCGCATCGTCGATGCCGCTCTGCAGGTACTGGCGCGCGACCGCCACCAGCGCGCCGCCGCTCTTGACGTACCACGCCGTGGTGCCGGGCACGCTCTCATCGACCAGCACCCACACGCGCTCGCCTTCGGCCAGCGTCGGCAGCGTCGCCACGGCCGCGGCCTTGCTGGCGTAGGTGCCCTTGACGCTGCCCTTGGCGAGCACGGCCTGCAGCAGCGCATTGGTGCTCTGCTGCAGCGTGCCGACCTGGGCCACCAGTTCGTCGATGGTGCTCATGCCGTGGCCCCTGCAGGCGCATCGGGCGGTGCCAGATCCTCAGCCGCGTGCACGGGCGCCGCTCCGGCCAGCGGGCCGTCAGCCATCGCCAGGACGGCCGCATAGATCGCCTGTGCGCCCTCCGGCGTGCCCTTGAGCTGCACATCGACGGTAGCCACCGGGACCTTCGCGTTGGCCGTCATGAAACAGCCGAAAGTGGCCCCGGCGATCTGGTTCGGCAGATCGACCCAGTACCGCACCAGTACGTGGTATGCCGGCACGGTGCCGGTGCTTTCGCTCTCGATGAGCTTGTTCAGCCCGATGATGTTTTGCATGTGTTGCCTCTCTCAAAAAAAAATCAACGCTTGAAGCTCATCAGGCTTACGACGTTGTGCCAGGGCGTGCCGCCCTGCTGCTCCCAGATCTCCGGCCTGATGTAGATGCTGTAGTTCTGCGGCCCTGAATGCGCAGGCAGCGTGAACTGGGTGCTGCCTGTCACGGACTCCAAAGCCAGACGGGTGTTGCCTCGCCATACCTGCACGACAAAGCGGCCCTGGCATCCGCAGCTGATCGTTGCCAGGACGCTGGCGCCCCCCGGGTCGTAGTCGTTGATGTCCAGCCGCTGCTCCACGCTCCCGGAGACTTCCTGCCGCCCAGACGCGACGCGAAGGACCGTGATCGCGTTACCCTGGATCTGCGCCGTGCCGATGACGTTCAGCTGGTTCATCGTCACGACGCCGTTCACCAGCGAGAACCCGGGCGACGTGATCACCATCGAGTTGTCCCCGGAGTTCATGGCGATGCGGGTGTTTCCGCACATCAGCTCCGCAAAGGCCTGGCCGTTGGCGTGGCGAGCCAAAATCCAGCCGTTCGCGCCGTCCCCGAACCACTTCCCCGCGCTGCGCACAAACCCCCAGCCATTGCCTCCATCGCTGGTGATGTCGAGCTGGCCCGACGACAGGTAGCCCATGCGGCCGGTGATCGCCGACAACGTGTCCACGAAGATCGAATTGGCGCGGACGCTGCCGTCGACCAGCAGGTTGCCGTTGACTGCTGCCGTGGCCACGCCATTGACCTGGCCGACGACAAACGGATAGCTCAGGCCGCCCACCCCCTGCCGGGCCAGCGCAAAGCGATCACCCAGGATGACGAAGTCCGACTGCGAGCCGTTGTTGTTGGCAACCCAGCCCGACACCCGGCCGTTGACATCCAGACGCAACCCAACCGACGCCGAGAATCGACCATCCAGCGTGACCAGCGCCTGCGCCTGCTGCGTGATGCTGCTGGTGTGGCCGCCCACGGTGGCGGACAGGGCTGTCAGCTCCCCGGCCTGCGAGGACTGGGTACTGCTGAGCGCCTGCAGGCTTGCCTGCACATTGCTCTGGTTGCCATCCACCGTACTGCTCAGTGCCGTGAGCTGGCCGGCCTGGCTGGTCTGCGCATCAGTGAGCGTCTGCAGGCTGGATAACACGCTGCTGTGGTTGTTGCCCACAGTGGCCGACAGCGCCGTCAGCTGCTGGCCCTGTGCGGTCTGCGCCGTGGTCAGGGACTGCAGGCTGCCCAGCACCTCACTGTGGTTGCTGCCCACCGTAGAGGACAGGCTGTCGTAGGACTGTGCAAGGCTGCTCAGCTGGCCGGCCTGGTTGCCCACCGTCACCTGCAGCCCGCCGATGGCAGCGCCCTGCGCGGCATCGCTGCCTTCCAGGCCCGTCACCCGAGCTGCCACGGCATCGATGCGCTGTGCAGCAGCGCTGTCGCGCGCCACGCTGGCCTCTTCCACCGACTGCACCGCTGCCACTGCGCCATCCACCGCAGCGCCCACCGTCTGGATCTCCTGAGCCAGCTGCTCGTCGCCCTCGCGCACCAGGCTGGTCAAATGCTCAATCGACGTGCCACGTTCGGCCACCTCATCGAGGAGCGCCTGGGCCTGCTCCGCTGTGGCGTCCGCGCGCCGCTTGGCCTCGGCTGCCAACTGCACGCGCCCCGCCGCCGCAGCAGCAGCGTCGCCGGCCAGCAGCAGCTGCGCCGTCTCATCCAGCCCATCGGTCAGCTGGTCGATGTCCTCCTTCATGCCGGCAAAGGGCGCCTGCAGCGTGATGGTGTGCGTGCGCACGCCGTTGGCGAGCAGGCCGGCGGTGTTGATCGCGCGGCAGGCGAATGTCCACGTGCCGGCGTCCGGCCGCGTGGTCTCCAGCTCGCCGGTGTAGATGTCATCCGGGCCAGCGATGGGCGTCAGGTCGTCCCAGTCCGCCACGGACAGATCCACCGCGCCCGGGGCGTAGCGGATCTGCACGCCGGCCAGGTTGAGCGGCCGCGGCGTGGCGCCGTAGGTCCAGATGTAGCGGCGCAGTTCGCCCGCCACCTGCTGCACCGTGAACGTGTCCACATTGCGCGGCGGCAGGTCCACATCCGCCGTGCCGTACAAGGTGTAGGCGAGCTCGCCGAGGCGGCCCGATGCATCGAAGGGCCGCACTTCGATCAGCCAGAGTCCTGCCTGGTCGATGCGGAACACGCTGCGGTTGCCCTGGGCCTGCGCGTCCACCAGGCGCAGCTGCTGGCCGTCCAGCGCCGCCCACACCTGGCAGTGATCGCAAGCGCCAGTGGTGTTCCACGTCAGGCTCAGCTCGGCCCATTCGGTGTTGCCCTGGGCGTTGATCCGCTCGGTCACCTGCAAGTTGGACACCGCGGGCCGCGCCAGCTCCGGCAGGGAGGAATCGTTGGGCGCGGGCACGTAGGTGCCGTTGTAGACGTAGTTCCAAAACTCCGCCGACTCGGGAACGGCTACGACATCTGCGCCCTGCAGGTCGCCCTGCGGCGTGATGGACACCACGCGCACGCGCAGGCCGGGCGTGGCCTTGAAGTCGAAGCACCAGAGCGTGTCGTGCGCGGGGTTGTCCTCGGCCGCGCCCGGGAACGGCACGCCCTCGGGCCAGGCGCCCACTAGGGTGATGCGGTCGGTCTCGCCGGCAAAGGCTTCGACCTGGAACACGCGGTAGTCACGGTCGCCAGGCACACGCAAGCCCACGAAGAACGCGGCCAGCGCGGGCACGGGCTCATCCAGCGTGAGTACCACCTTGCCGGCCAGGACCTCGGCGCCGATCAGCCGGCCGCCGAAACCCCATTGCGTCATGTCATGGCTGATGCTGAGCATCGCCATGCGGCGGTAGTCCAGGTGCTCGATGTCGGCCCCGAAGGCCACCGTCTTGTACTGGTACAGGCTCTGCGCCAGGTGGTAGCGCGCCATCACCGCAGCGTGCGCCGCCGTGGTGACCCCCTCGCCGGTGATGCGCGCCGGGTTGATGGGCGACACGACGCCGGGCGCGGCCACGCGCAGCGTGGTCGTCTCCCAGGTGTTGCGGTCCAGGTAGCTGTACTCGATCCCGTCTGCCGCCTGCGCCAAGTTGTAGGTGACCTGGAAGCTGCCGCGCAGCATGTTCGCCATGTTGACCACGCCGCTGATCGGTTGGCCGCTGCCGGCCCAGGCCACGGTGGGGCGCGAGCCGTCCACCCACGTGTGCTGCCCCATGCCGGCCAGCGCGATCTCCTCCAGGATGGCGCCCACGCTCACGGCCTGGGTGATCCACTTGCTGTAGGTGTAGCCGCGGGCGGCGCAGTGCAACATGAAGGCCTTGAGGCCCTCGATGTCGATCTGGTCATCCGACAGGCCCATGCCAAACTGCAGCGAGCCGTCCGGGGCGTAGATGCCGCGCAGCACCTGCAGCACCAGTGCGCCGGGGTTGCAGGCGCCCTCCTCCAGCGTCTGGGCCTGCACCCAGCCGCCCGGCGTCCACACCGGCAGTGGGCGCGGGTGGAACGTGGCGCGCACGGTGTCCAGGCTGCCCGACAGCTGGCCGGATGCCTTGATGCGGATGCCGATGCGGCCCTTGCCGGCGTAGTTGGTGGTATCGGCCTGGAAGGTCTTGAGCGCCGTCCACGCGAATTCGCACACGTCGCCGTCATCGTTCCACGTCGGCGCGGCGAGGCGCGCACGCACTTCGTATCGGCCAGGCGGGACATCGATCTGCCATGTGTAGCGCAGCGTGTCGGTGGTCCGGTTGGTGATGACCTCAGCACGCCACGGCGTCCATGCCTGGGCGCCCACCAGACGGTACTCCGCCGTGATGGTGGTCCCGTTGGGCCCCAGGCCCGTCTTGCTGCCCGGGTCGGAGTCGTACAGCCGGCCCTCGATGTCGACCGCCAGCGCCACGGCGCCGTCCGAGCTGGTGCGCGTGATCCAGGGGTTGTCGCCCTCCCACCCCAGCTGGCCGCCCGCAATAGTGTCGGTGTTGCCGTGCAAGGGGACCGCCTCGTCGGGCATGCCGCTGAAGCCGCTGAAGAATGCCGTGGCTTCGCTGTAGTTGGACAGCGGCGTGTCGCCCACGGCCAGGTCCGTGACGCGGTGCACGTTGATGCCGCCCAGCAGCTGGGTCGCCAGGTACTGGTCATCGCCAGCGTTCCAGGTGTACGGCTGGGCTGCCAGGTCGGGCGTCACGCGCATCACGCCCAGCAGCACGCCCATGGGCTCGTACGGCCGGGCGCTGTTGCGCTGGCTGCTCAGGCTGTACAGCGTCTTGGGTGCGGCCGCGCTGCCCAGGCTCGGCACCTTGGGCGCCATCACCTTATTGATCAGCATGGAGCCGGCGAGCACCACGCCGGCCTGGATAGCAGACAGCGCCAGACCAGCCGACGCCGCCACGAAGGTGCCGCCGGCGGCGCCGTAGATGCTGGCGGCGATGCCGCCGCTGAACCACGTGAGCGCAGCGATAGCCACCAGGGAAAGCACCTGCCGGCGCAGCACGCACCGCGCGGCGATCAGCTGGCCGTGCTTGGGGTACGTGTAGGCCCACATGGCCTGCGGCACCAGGGCGCCGCCAATGCTCACCGCCCAGGCGCCCGACGCAATGCCGGGCACGTGGCGGCCGAGGAAGGCGGCCAGGCTCTCGCCGGGCTGCAGGTCCACAGGGACGTTCGTTTGGCCTTCGATGATGAGCGGGTGCGGCGTCACCACCAGACGGCCGGGCTCGGCCGGCAGCACGTCGGCCGCCTGGCCGTCCACCATCGCCACGGCGGCGATCTCGCGCGCGGTCACATCCATCGGTACACCCCTTCGACCCGCAGGCCCAGGCCTGAGAGCTCACGCATGCGGTGCAGCCGGCTCGCGCCGAGGGCGTTGGAGCAGTGCAGCACCCACGGCTCGTAGTCCAACAGGAACCAGGTGCCCACGTGGCCGGGCCGTTCCTGACCAGGGCTGTGCATCAACACCAGGTCGCCGTCCTGCGGCAGCTCGGTGAGCACGGCCAACTCGCCCAGCGCGGCGCCAATGGCCAGGGCTTGGGCGTCGTCGTGCAGCGGCCGCGGGCGGTGCCCGGCCAGGGCGCAGGGCTGGCCGAACATGCGCTCGCGCACCAGCAGCGCCAGGTCCGCACAGTCCATGCGGCGGGCGTCATAGGGGATGCCCACGTAGGGGTCCAGATCAGCAGCAGTGCGCATCAGAAGATCCCCCGCAGGTGGTGCGGGTCCATGACCACCTTGCACGCCATCTGCCGCATCCAGACGTCCGCGCTGGCCGTGGCCGTAGCTACCGTGGGCGTGCACTGCACGCTGGACAGCGGCAGGAAGTACACGTGGGCATGCACGTCGGGGGCCTCGCGGTCCACCACGATGAGGCGGGCCATGGTCTTGCTGCCCGGCAGCAGGCTCTCAAGCTCGTCTGTGATCCCGCGCCCGACGTTGTCCAGCTGCAGGCGCAGCTGCGGGTGCGTGCCGTCGATGTCCTCCGGCGTGGTGAAACGGAACGGGATGCCGATGTAGCTGATGCCCTGGCTGATCACATCCACCACATCGTTGGCGATCCGCATCGGCTCGCTGAAGCTGGGATTGGTGATCTCCAGCAGCTCCAGCGGGCCGCCCGGGTTGGTCACCCGCTGGTTGTTGGTGCGCAGCGTCATCGCAGGAACTCCAGCGTGGCCGTGCGCTGCGCGATGGCGAAGCCCTGGGTGAGCGGCGTGAGCTCGCCGAGGGCACCGCCTTTGAAGCGCACGCTGCGCACGGTGCCGGTTCGCGTGTCCAGCCAGTCGAAGAATCCGATCCGCTGGATGACGTCGAAGTACCAGTCCTCGAAGCTCTCCGTGTCAGCGGCGCTATGGAACTGGAGCGTGATGGCGACCTCTTTCACCACGCGCGTGTTCACGCGGCGCAGCTTCGCCAGCCCGCGCTCCATCTCCGACGCGACAACGCCCGGGTCAAAAGACTCTGGGCGCGAGTACAGGACGGTGACGTAAGCGGGAAGCGATGCCATCCATAGGCATGCTAGGGAGAGCTAGTCGCGCAGGTTGAATCGCTGCTTCGCGCTACGGTATGCCGCCCCTGAGCCGCTGGCGAAGCTCTCTCCAACGATGTCGAGCACCAGCTTCTCCAGCACGCGGCCATCTGGCATCTTCTGCGTCTCGCGCTTCTGCTGCACCTCGCCGCCGCCGTAGTTGTTCACCTCGACCTGGAACTGAACGGCCACACTCGCAGCCGGCGCCGGCACGTTGGCGACGTTCATGCGGCCATCGCCCAGCGGCGTGACCGTGCCCGACTGCCCCGCCATCATCAGCATCTGCTTGTTGCCCACCTTCAGCAACTCGGGCTCGCCGCGCTCGTTCACTTCGTACATGCGGCCGGCAGAGACGCCGCCGCCGTTCTCGCGCTTCCCCCCGAAGGCCGTGGCCAAGCCGGCGCTGGAGTAGTCGCCATAGCCAGCGTTGCCCACCCCACCCACCGGCGTGCCGCCGCCGAGCAGCGACATGCCCGCACTGAACAGCGAGCCAAGCAGCCCACCTCCGCCATCTTTTCCGACCATTGCCGCCCGGATCTGGATGCGCACTAGGTCCGCGATGATCGAGTTGGCCAAGTCCTTGAAGTTCAGCTTTCCCGACATGGCGAAGTTGACCAGCGCATCCTCCATACCCTGGAAGCCCTTTTCGAAAAGGCTCTGCGCCTGCGCCGAAGCGTTGCTCGCGGTCTCGACGTAGTTCGCGTAGGCCTTTTGGGCGCCCGTGGTCCAGTCGCCCTCCTTCGCATTCCGCGCGAGCACGTACTTTTCCCACTCCGCCAGCGACTTGGTCTGGTACTCCTGCTGCACGGCGATCAGGTCGGCGTACTGCTTCTTGATCTGCGCATGCTTCTCAGGGTCGGCGGTCGAGAGCGCCTGCCGCTCCTGATCCTCCAGCGATCGGATCCGATCCACGTAGGTCTGGATGATCTGCTGCCGGGCCTGCATGTCCTGCACCGACCGGTCGCTCATCGTCATGCCAGCGAGGTTCTGGCTGTAGTTGTCGATCTGCATCAGCAAGTCACGCTGCGCTGAGAGTTGAGCGTTCTGCTGGTTCAAGGCAACAGTGCGCATCTCCTCTGCTTCCTTCACCATGTCGATCGCCGTGGCCAAGCCTTGCGCCTTCGCCAACTGCTGATCGCTCAGGTGCACATTGCCCTTCTTCACGTCGTACATCAGTTGCTCGTACGTGGTCAGGCCCTGCGTCTTCACCAGCTGGTCGTCCAAGTTCTTCAAGTACTCCTTGGCCTGGGTGCGTTGGCGCTCGCGTTCCTGCTCGGCCTTCCGTGCCGCCTTCTTCTCTGCCTCCTCGCGGGCCTTGGCGCCGCTGGCGTCAGGGGCGGTCGGCTTGCTCATGGCAGAGACTGGGGGGCCCGCGATCTCGCCCTCCTTGGGCGCGTCCGCCAGTGTCTTCATTGCTTCGGCTTGCTGAAGCGACAGCCTTTGGAGGTCTTGGATCTTCTTTCGGATCCGGTCTCGATTACGGGTGTTCCCGCGTACATTGTCGCCACGCTCAATCGCTGCCTGATAACGCTCTTCCATGCCGATCAGCCGGTCAATCTCAGCGCTCGTGGCCTTGGCTTCGGTCTTCATCTTGCCGAACGCATCGGTGCCTGTGAGTTGCTTGAGCTTGTCACTGCTGTTGATGAAGGCCACGATGTTGGTCGTAGCTGTCACTAGGACCTTAGCCAGTCCGACGACCCAGCCCGTGATTGCGTCAAACGCAGCTTTTGTTTCACTGCTGCCCAGCGTATTGGTCAGCTCGTTCACCGCCTTCGTTGCACCTCCAAGGCTTGCCCCATCGGCAGTCAGCAGATCGTTGAGTTGGTTCTGCAGGGCGGTCAGAGCTCCGCCGAACGTATCGCGAGCCGCAGCAGCAGCCCCGCCGTAGGCCACAGCAAGTTCGGCGAGGACCAGGGCTTGAGCCTGTGCCACTTTGCCAGTGGATTCCAGCTTCTTGGCCATGGCAATCTGGTCTTCACCAAACTTGAAGCCCTGCCGGCGCAACGTCTGCATGCCTTCGCTGGGCTTGTCCAGCGCCCGACCGATGGTTTCCGCCGACTGGTTCAGGTTCATGCCCAGGCGCGCGGCCATGTCGATCGTGGCTTGCATTGCCTGCGGCACCTGCTCGCCCACGATGTTTGTGTAGCTGAGGAGGCGCGTTTGCGCCTGAGTGATCTCCCCAGCGGAAAACGTGCTGACCTTCGCCAGCGCATCCGCCATCGCGTTCAGCCGCTCAGCGCTCCAGCCCGCGCTCTCGCCTGTCGAAGTCAGCACGGCGGCGAGTTGGGCCTGCTCCTGCTCAGCGTTGCGTGTCTCCTGAACGATTTTGCGAATAGTGGCAGCGATCGCAAGCCCGCTTACGAAGGACTGCACAGCCCTGCTGACCGCCGTAGCCTTCGCGTTCAGTTGGTCCAGCGACTTCTCGGTTTCGTTGAGGTCGCGTCGAAAACGCCGCCCTTCGTTGATGGCCGGCGCTGTGTCCATGGACACCTCATAGAAGATCTCGCCAACTTTCTCAGCCATGTCATGCGCTCCATTGGGACATGACGTGCGATGCTAGGGAGCTACTTCAATGCCGCCATGGCAGCCCGGTACTCCTCCCGCGTGGGCACGTCTCGCTTCTTCTTTTTGGCGTCCGGGAACTTCATGTCGAAGAGGCGCCACAGCTCGGTCATGGACAGGTCCATCGCCTCGGCCGTGCTGAGGCCCAGGTGGACGCGAGCTGACGCCACGTATTCCTCGACGTCGAAGACCTCCACCGCTCGGCCCTCGCCCTTCTCGGTGCTTGCCCGGCCCACCACCCCGTGGCGCATCAGGTGTCGGGCGATGATGATCACCTCCCGGGGAGCCATGTCACCCTCGCGCTCGACCAACTGACCGCCCTCGCCCGGCTCAAGCCATCCGATCAGCGGGGTGACGTCTTCGTCATCCGCCATCGTCGCCATGACGTAGCGAGCCATGGCCAGGGCGCCCTGCTCATACAGGCCGGCGTAGCACTGGATGATCTGCGGCGGCGAACCGAGCTCGGCAATGCGAGCGAAGGACGGCCGGAAGGTGTACTCCCGGCCGTCTCTGCATGTGATGCGCGTGAGGCCGCTTTCAACCAGCATCAGGGGGCAATGGTCAACGCCACATCACCGTTGCTGACCGCGCTGATGCTCCAGGTGGCTTCGTTGGCATACGGGCTGTCGTTGCTCCAGCTCGACACGATGAACGGGCCTTCGTACACCTTGCCGCCCGGGTATGTGAATTTGAACCACACCTTCGGCTGGTTGGCAGTCTCGGCAGGCGGCGACACCACATGCTTCTCCAGCTCGGCCTGGTTGTGCACGTCGTCGTCGTAGCTCACGCCGTCGCCCGAGAACTCGACGTTCTTGAAGGTCACCAAGCTGGTTTTGGTGAACGCAGGCGACTTGTCGCCCGTGGTGTCCACCGTGTCCCACGTCGTGCCCAGCGACTTGCCGCGCATCATGCCCAGCACCTTGTAGTCGCCCACCGCCGGCTTGGGCAGAGTCTCATCCTTGAGGGCGAATTCGACCTTTACGTCGCGTCCAACATATGCACCCATGGCGGGCTCCTTCTATCGATTGGTGATGGTTGAAATGGCGAACTCAGCAACCGGACGCCCGTCATCGGTGGCCCAGTAGACCGGTTCGGCCGGTTCAACAAATGCTAGGGAGCCGGAATCGTCTTTGAGCAGGTCGATCAGTTCGTGAGCCTTGGCCTCGGGCCCTGTTGCCGGGTCGGTGGCGTTTCCGATCAGCATCAGGCTGAAGGCTGGCCTGCGCACCAGACCAACGCCGGGCCCGCCCATGGGCCGCAGCACCGCGTAGCGGTCGCTTCCGCCGTTGTCGATCCAGCGACCGAACTGGACACGCCAGCCGGCCAGCTTCGGCGTCAGCAATGCCCGAAGGGCGCTCGATGCGCTCATGTCCTGAGGCTCCCCGTGATCACGGCGTGGATGTTGGGCTCCGCGTTCTCGAAGCCCTTCTTCAAGAACTCCTTCTCGGCCGTGGCGCGACGGAAGCGCTGCACGTTCTCGGGGTCATGCACGGGCAGCGCGTAGCTGGCGGTGTAACCAACGCGGCCGATTACCTTGGTGCCCTCGGTCTTCACGTCCCGGTATTGGCTGTTGATCAGCGTGGACGTGTCGATCGGAGTCAGCACGGAAGCCTCCGACGCACCCAGGATCAGCGCCTGCGTCATTACGCGCGTGCCCTTCGCCCCGATCGTGGCCAGGAACTGGTCCATGTTGTTGGTGACACGAGGCTTGCTCATGTTGCGATCTCGAAGTCGTCCGCCAGGCGATCGAACGTATCCGCGTGTCGGGTGATCGCGCGCACCTCGTGCGCACCGGCGGCGATGGGGTCAGCCAGCGCGCTCTCGCCGACGAGGATGTAATCGCCCGGCTTCGCATCGGCGAACTCGGTGAAGATCTGCTGACGGCTCACGAACTCCACGCCCTTGGCGTCGGTGCGGCGCTCGGCCTTGGCGCCGTAGTCGCAGTCGACGATCTGCGGAGCGGAGAAGGTGGGCAAACCCGTCCAGTCGTCACGGCCCAGCAGGGCCCAGTGCGTGGCTTTGGCGGTGTAGGACCAGGAGGCGGCTGCGGACATATTCAACTCTTGGCTACACGTTTATGCTATCAACCCCGCAAGCTTTGCTCTCGCACCGCCAATGACACCACAGCCAATTTCCTGCAAGGATGCCGTTGCTCTTATCACCTTGGGAGAGAGACTGATGCGCCAAGGCGGCAGTCCTGAAGTCGGCGAGGCATTAGGGGTAATCTTCAGCGCGATAGAACGACTTGTTCCAGATGCGGAAAGGGAAAGCTTCAATAGGCTGAAAAGTAGTCCGTCCCAGACGAAATTTATAACGCAAGTTGAAGCCAGCGCGGAAAGCATGCTCTTGCGACGCATAGTCAGCCAACGACCATAAACATGGTGCCGCCGGCAGGGTCCCGGCCCACGACTTCAGCCACGGTGCCGGCAGAGTCAATGGTCTGCAGGGACTGGCGTAGCGCCGACAGGTCGCCGTCCTTGTAGCGGAAGGAGCGCGAGGCGCCAGACGGCGCGCCCTGGCTGCCGAGACGGCGAGGATCGCCAGCTGCGGCCACCAGGGCCACGGCGATGCACTGCACCATCGTGCGGGTGTGTTCGTCGTACCCCGCGTCGATCATCCTTTGCTCGGCCACGGCCACCTTGCCGATGGCGGAGGCGAGCAGGAACGCGGGCACGCTCACGCCCAGGACCTGGTCCAGGTACTGCTGCGCTTGCGTGCTCGTGATCACTTCTTGGCGCTCTTGGGCGCTGCGGCGTCAGCGGCCGCCTTCTCTGCGGCGGTCAGCTTGGCCTGCAGGTCGTCGGCGCGCGCCTTTTCGGCAGTGACCGCATCCTGGGCTGCCCCCAACTGCTCTCGCAGCGTGGCCGCCTCCTGGACGCTGGCATGCAGATCAGCGGTCAGCTGCTCGATGGTCTGGCCCTGCGCTGTGATCTGGTCGAGCAGACCCGACCGCTCGCGCTCTAGTGTCTCGAAACGGTCCGCCAGTTCACGCTGCTGCACAGGCGTGATCGTCAGGGAGTCATCGACCACCGCGCCGACATTGGCGGGGGGCGCTGGCTCATAGGTGAAGTCCGGATCGGCATCCTCTGCCGCCAGCGTGAACTTGCCCAGGGCCCAGGCTGGAGGCTCGCCCACGAAAGCCACGACGTGGCCCACTTGCGCGCCGTCAGGCCACGGGGCCTTCAGGGCGGTGACGGTGACTTTGGTCATCTTCATCATCCGCCCTCCCTTATGCCTTCGTGCCGTGCAGGAACGCGGACTGGCCGTTCCAGTCGCTGCGGAACTGCGGTGCGGCCGCGGCCATCACGCCGAACAGGTAATCGTCCTCGGGCTCCAGGCGAGTCTTCGGACGGGTCACCATCGGCATCGCCGACAGGATGCCACCCCACTCGCCGCCCTCCAGGTCCACGATGCCCAGGACTTCGTCCGGCGGCACCGAGGCGACGGGGACGATTTCCTTGATCTGGTTCACGGCGCGCAGGCGCTCCAGGATGGTGCCGCTGTAGTTGGCGGCGTAGTCCGTGGTGTCGGCGGCCGTGTAGTCAGCCTGGTTCACGAAGAGCGTCAGCTGGCCGTACTGGTTGTCTCCCATGGCGGCAGCGATCGCCTGCTTGATCACGGACAGCCACTGTGCGCCGGTCGCCGTTGCCAGCGTGAAGCCGTGAGTGAACGTGTTGCGCTGAGGCAGATTGCGCAGGCCATAAATGACATTGCCATCCACGTTGATGCCCGACAGGCCGTTCAGCACCATGTCTTCCAGCTTCTCGGCCACCTTGCGTTGGTGGTTGGCGATCGTGGTGGTGTCGATCAGACCGCCGCCCTTGCGGATCACCTCCATCTGGCGCCAGCCAAAGCGGGCCGTGGAGGTGAAGATGGGGGTCGGCGTGCCAACGTACTTCACCTGCGCCTGGTCTGCCTTACCGGCGTTGCGGCCGTCCATGGTCACCAGCACGTCACCGCTGTCGCTCACCTGCGGGTAGTAGTTCACCAAGTCGGCGATGGACACCGGCGTGGTGCTGGCGGCAGCAAGACGGTTGAACATCTGCAGGCGCGTGCGGGCGATCTGCTGGACGCGGCCATCGATGCGGCGCCAGGCGTCCAGCGGGATGGCGAGCGAGTTGCCTTCCAGCCCTGCGACCACGCGCGAGGCCAGCGCCGTTGCACGCTCGTTGAACTGCGAGCGCGACGCCTTGATGGCGGTCTGTTGTTCGTTGGTAAAGAGCAGCATGTGGTCCTCTTAGGGCTTGACGTAGGAATTGGCGATGACGACATCGGCCAGCTCGCCGGCGACAACCGTCTTGCCGGGCTGATCGAAGTGCGCCACAACGACAGCCCCCGCAGCCGCCGCGGTCAGGCGGCCAGCAGCGCCCACCGTCAGTTCTTGGCCGTAGGTGTAGGTGCCTGCAGCCATTGCGCACAGGAACTCGTCGTCGGGCTTGGGCAGATAGGCGACACCCGACTCGCCGGCGGCATAGGGCGTCATCAGCGGCTCGGTCGCCAGACCAATGCCGCCAGGGCTGTAGTAATCCCGGTCACCCAGCACCGCCAAGCGGCCGCCGCCCACGGCGGCAGCCTGGGCCAGTTGAGTGGCCCCCACGAGCACGAAGGTGCCCGGCAGCAGCGCCGCCGCGAGGGTCTTGTCCGTGATGGTGCGGGGGCGCGGAACGCCGCTGCCGGTGCGGAAGATGCGATTGGGCATGGTGGCTCCTTAGGCCTTGTTGAGGTCGTAGTCGGCGAACTCGTCGCCGGCCTTCTTGGCCGCGTTGCCGATCACCACAGGTGCGGCAGCGGTGCCCGCGTTGGCGGCCTTGAGCTCCTTCAGGCGTGCCAGCGGCATCAGCTTGAAGTCGTCAACGGTGAGCGAGCTGTTCACCGCCAGCTCCGCGGCCAGCGTGTCGCGCTCGGCGTTCAACGCCTTGGTCTGCTCGGCCTCGAAGCCAGCGATCTTGCTGTTCGCAGCGATCAGCTTTTCCTTCTCCGCATTGAGCGCGTCGATGTGCGGCTTGGCCTTCACCGCCTCGTACGAGTTGAGCAGCTGCGTGTCGGTCATCGCCGCTACGCCGCTGATGCCGGCCGCATTGAGCGCGGCGATGATGATTTCTTTCACTTGGTCATCCTTTCCGTTGGTGACGGGTTCATAGGAAACCTGCCGAACCACTTCAACAGGCTGTCCAACCCATGCTACGGAGCCGTTTTCGGATGCGTGATAGTCCTGACGCCAGAGCTTGCCGGCGTCGTCCGTCCAGACCGCATAGGTGGTGAAAACCTCACGGATCCAGGCCTTGTCGGGCAGCCCGGTGCGCAGGCCGTCGTAGATCTGGTCGAAGCTGAGTTCCTTGTTGGCAAACAGGCTGCGCAGCCAGCCCACGGCGCCCTCGTAGCGGCGGTCAGCCGGCCCGGTGTCGACCTGGGCCACCTCGATCTCGTCCTCGCCGCCCTCGCTGTTCAGGAACATGCCCACGCCCTGCTCCGGCGTGCCGGCGCCCGTCTCGTCCAGCAGGATGGCGAGGTGGTCGTAGTCCAGGTTGGTGGCGATCGTGTCGTAGGTCTTGCCCAGGCTCTCGCCCTTGGCCTCCACCGGGACGAGGTTCAGGCCTGTGCTCACATGGATGGGGTCGGCGTTCGTGCCCGCTATCGCCGCGTCCAGGCGCTCCACCAGCTGCTTGCCCTTCGGCGTGGCCGCGGCCATGTCGCCGTTCACGATGATGTCGGTAACGGTGCGCCCGCCCTCGTGTCGCGCGTTGGCGCAGTAGGCGCCGATCCAGGCCGTGGCCAGGGCCTCGCCGTTGGCCGCGCTGATGTGCTTGCCGGCCGAGTTCTTGGGATGGCCCGCCGGTGCGGGTTTGCCATTCAGGGATGCGGCGCCTGACGCCAGCTCCTTGGCCGGGTACAGCCGGCGGTTCATGACGATGTTGTCTATCGCCCCCACCACATCGCGGATGGTGTACGTACTGCCGGATTTGCTGACGTTGCCCGCGTTGACTGCGGTGACGATGTGAACGCGCTTCTTTGCCATGGTGCTGCCTCGAAAGAGATGCAGACCATGCTAGGTAGGCGATCCGGGATAATTAAGACTTAAGGGGGGTAGGTATGTGGAAACTCATCGTTGATATCGCAACGGTAGGCGCTTTCATAGTTGCGCTGCTTGTCTTCTTCGGGCTTCAGGATCGGACAAAGATCGCGTTCCAGGCGGCACTTAGACCTTCATTTCTTTGGCTGCTCTTCGTCCTTTTCTCTTTGGCCCTCACTGTCGTTGCGATGTGGAAGTTCGTGACTGCGCAGACCCCGCCTTCACGTCTCGAGATCTTTTTCCTCGGCATCATGTTCTGTAACTTCGCCGCTTATGCGAAGGAGTTGCTTGAGCTAGTCGCGAAATCAGTCCGCACCAAACGTACGAGGCGCGCAGCTTTGCAGAAGAGCTGATCATTTCCGCCAAGCCGCCAGTTCATCCCGCATCGCCTTCTTCAAGCTATCGGTGAGGATGGGCTTACCCGCCGCATCCAGCAGGCACTCCGTCTGCCCACAGTGGCAGTTGTATCGGTTGCCGCTCTGCCCGTAGAAAGCCCGCACGGCCTCCGTCGTGTAGACCTGCCCATTGCGCACAGCGTGCGTGGCGCGCGTGGTAGGCAGAAGCGCTGAGGTCCACAGCATGCCCACCTTGATGCCCAGCGATTCCTGCGCATCCTCGGCCTCTGCCCAGCGCGCCTGCCGCAGGGTGTCGGTGATGTCGGTCTGGGCGTAGGTCAAGGCTCGGGACTTCGACACCTCCAGCCCTTCCTCGATCAGCGCTCGCGCGGCGCGCGGATTCAGGCCGTCGGCAACGGCGCGGCCGATGATCCCGGCCAGACGGCTCTGCGCCTCCGCCTTGATGCCGGTCCAGTGCTCGTAGCTCTTGATCCTGGCCAGGCCCACGCGCGTGCGGTACGGCTCGCTCGTCACCACCTGGTCGAGGGTGCGCGCCGTCGCGTATGCGGACGAGAGATTGCCCAGGTTCGCCGTGCTCTGCGCCGCCCCGAGCTGCGCGGCCTGCTGCACGAACGGATCCCACCAGAACAAGTACTTCACCTGCCGGCCGTCCTGCACCCAGCGTGCAAGCGCCTCCTGGATGTCCAGCATGGTGCGGTCCATCACATCGGGGGTCATGCCGTAGCGGACTGCCGCTGCCTCCTCGTTCAGCGTGTAGACCGGGATGCGGTCGAACACGGCCAGCACCTCCTTGCGCAGACCCTGCCACCGGGCATTGATCTGCGTGATGGCCTTGCGCAGGAGGGAGCTGGAGCCGGTGCGATCGCGGGGCGTGCCCGGGATGGCCGGGTTACGCGGCCGCGGCTGGATCGGCATCGTCGCCTGCAGGTGCGCCCGGGCGGGCAGGGTCGCCCTCGGTCGGCATGCCGTCATCCGCGCGAGGCTCGAAGCCCGCGATCTTGCGCAGCTCGTTCGCGTCGAACAGCGGTTCGGTCAACCCGGCCTGGAAGGCCTGCTGCGCGGCGGCGGTGGCCTTGCCCAGCAGCCCGAACTTGTCTTCGTCGCTGGGCGCGTTGAGGGTCGGCCACTCGATCTCGAAGGCTCCGGCCGCGAAGATGCCGGCGGCCTGCATGCGCCGCACGAACTCTTCCAGCATGGGCGTCAGCTCGTTGGTCTGGCGGTCCAGGCAGCGCGCTGCGAAGTCGGCCTTGTCTTCATCGCTCGCAAGGCGGCCGGTCTGCTGGCCGTAGAGGATGGTGAACGGGATGCGCACCGATGCGGCGAAGGCGTTGGCCGCCACCTCCCATGCGCCCTTGGGATCGCTTGTGACTGTCTGCAGCGTGGTGGCCTCGCCGCCCTGCATGACGATGGAGGCGTCCTGGTTGCGGTTCAGGGCTTTGGCCTGCTGCTCGTGCGCGTCCTTCACCGACGTGACTGGTTCGCCGTCCGGTCCTGCGATGGCCTGGGGCATGCCGCCGGGGTCATACTTGAAGACGATGGTGCGCGCGCTGTTCTTCAGGTAGCTCTCGGCCGAGCCGCCCTCGATCTTCTCCAAGTCCACCAGCTTGTTGAAGCCGGCCTCCAGCAGCGGCACGCCGTCGAAGAAGTCACCCACCGCGCCCTCGGCAAGGATCTGCACGCGGCTGGGGTGCACGTCGGCCCACTCTTCCGGCTTGCCCTGCCGATCACCGCCGCGGTGCTGCGTGCGGTACTGGAGCATGGTCGGCTGGCCGTAGTCCTCGCTGTCCTTGTTGGAGTTCCAGGCAGTGACTTTGATCTGGTCCTCGAACACGGGCACCAGGTCGACCAGTTCAGTGCCGCGCTCCAGCGGCTCGCGCGGCGCCTTGCCGTCGCGCACGCGATAGATGATGGCCGCGTAGTGGCCGATCAGGTTGCGGCGATCCAGGTCCTTGAACTTCTTGAAGGCCAGGATCTTGGACAGCGCGTCCTTGATGGCTTTCTCCCAGCTCGTTTCCTTGTCGCTGTTCGGCGTCTTGATGCGGGGCGCCTTCTCCCAGCACCGATCCAGCAGGCGGTGCACAGCACCATGGCCCGAGCTGCCGCGGCGGTAGGCGGCGTACAGCTTTTCGAAAGTTACGTCGTCGGGGTAGCCGTACTGCGCCCACGCCTGCGGGCGTTTGGCGTCGAGGCCGAAGCCCTGTAGGAATTCCTGGCGTGCGCGGGCCAGCTCGTGGGTGTTGGTGACGATCTCGGTCATGAGCCCCCATGCTAGGGAGGCGTGTCTTTCTGCTTTCCATCGGGGATTGCACCGCCACTATGAAGCAAGGAGAGGGCCCGAATCTGCCCCTCGTATGAATTTCTTTCGGAAATCCTGATCGCCAGTTTTTTCTTTAAGTCAGCCAGCTTCTTACGAACGTCCACCACTGCAATGAAATTGCCGTCAAGGTCGTTTCGCTCGTTTGTTTGCGACAAGCCTGCGTAATATTCTATCTCCCGTCGTATTTCCGCGACTTCTTGCATGATTGAGTTAATTAGCGCATTTAGTGCACTGATTCTCACCATCAAACCAGAGTTAACTTCCTGCTTTTTCATTGAATCAGCTGTGTCGACCAGCGATTTCCTTGTCTCCATCAGTTCCTGTCTCTGCATCTGCACCCCCCTCCTTAGCCAAATGAAGGCCAGCAGAGCAATTACCGGATTCAAAATCCCCCCGAAGAAATCGCCGATTTGCCCATTTACCTCATAGTTAACACTACTATCGGGGAAGATATGCCTCGCAATTGGAACGCCTATCAGCCCTCCTATCACTATCCCGCATGCAATGAATAGCACAACGGGCGAAACGTCCCTTTTATCAATGTCCACAATGCACTCCCTCAGGTAAATATTCCGACTTGAGGATGCACCAGCTGATTGAACCCCCGTGCTGCCGCATCCACCTGATCGTCATTCTTACCGAACGGGAACATCCGGCATTCATCGGTGAAGGCTTTGTTCCAGGGCCCGCGCAACATCAGCACGTTCCCGGCGTTGATCTGGCTGGCCATCGGCGTGGCCCGCGTCACCTTGTCCCCCGTCTCTGGGCTGAAGTGCACGTTATGCCCGGCCAGCAGCTTGGCGAAAGACGCCACCTGTGACTTCCCCGCCTGCCCCGGATCCTGCGGCAGGCTCTGCTTCAGCATGCGGCCGTCGGCCACGGCGGTGTTCTTGATCAGGGCGTCGCGCTTGTTCGTTTCGAACTGCTCGCGCTTCATGTCCGCGATGATGTAGCGGCCGTCGCTCAGCCGCCCCACCTTGCCGCCCGCAGTGTGATCGCCCGAGGTCGACGCGCCCAGGTCCCAGCCGCGACACCACTCCACCACGTTGTGCGGGATCGCTTCAACCACCTGCAGCATGTCGGGCTGGATTGTCCCGCCGGCGGGCGGTGCGGGCAGCTGCCGGTACTGGCCGGCGAAGACGTACGGGGCGGCCTGCTCCATCCGGCGGAGCGTCTCGGCGTCGTGCTTCTCTGGCCATAACGGCGTGCCGCCCTCGTTCCACACGGAAAGGCGCAGCATCTCCCACACCTCGCCATTGCCGCCGGCCACGGCTGGCCCGTTGCCATCCGCGCCACGATCACCCAGCAGCCAGCCCGCTAGGTCGTCCTCGTGCAAGCGCTGCATGATCACGATGATGGGCGTGTCCGGGCTGTTCTTGCGGCTCTCCAGCGTGTTCTGAAACCAGTCGATCACGCCCTTGCGGATGGTGTCCGAGGTGGCTTCATCGGCCTTGTGCGGGTCATCGATGATGATCGCGCCGCCGAAGCCCTCCCGGTGCTTGCCGGCGCCGAAGCCGGTGATCGTGCCGCCGGTGCCGGTGGCGTACATCACGCCGCCCACGCTGGTCTTCCAGTGGTGCTGCGCATCGCTCGCCAGCTGCAGCTCGGGGAAGATCTCCTGATAGGCCTCGTGCAGCACAAGGCCGCGCACGTTAGTGCTGTTGTTCGTGGCCAGGGCGCTGGAGTAGCTGGCGTGGATGAACTCGCAGTCCGGCACCTTGCCCATGCACCAGGCGATGAAGTTCACGACGGCCAGCTCGGTCTTGGAGTACCGGGGTGGGATATTGATCACGAGGCGCTTGCACTCGCCCCGGTAGACGCGCATCAGCGCATCACAGATCAGCTGGTGATGGCGCGCGCGCTGCCAGACGAAGCCCTTGCGCTGCAGGAACATCCAGCGCG
>JAAIGE0100176456.1_pt1 | contig 25408 bp, 16 predicted proteins | sample 6487951 | NCBI WGS metagenome assembly JAAIGE01 (sample SAMN13974128, study PRJNA590717) | phyllosphere metagenome | biome: tomato field; feature: multiple bacterial spot infested tomato fields; material: tomato leaves; isolation source: leaves from tomato fields | host: Solanum lycopersicum ...
CGCTTCGCGCACCGTCGTCGTCGGGTCGCGGGATGACGTCGAGTACGCGATCCGCACCCTCGGTCCCGCGGGCCAGCTCGGCTACCTCGTCGTCGGGGTCGCGCTCCTCGAGGGCACCGGCGAGCGCGTGAGCGTCGACGGCGTGGACTACCCCGTCCTGCACGGCGAGGACGCCGTCCTCCGCGCGGCGGAGATCTACGGCAGCGACACGATCGTGGTCGCCAGCCAGCCCGCCGGCGATCCGACGTACGTCAAGCGCCTCTCCTGGTCGCTCGAGGGCACCGCCGCCGAGCTGGTCATCTCGAGCCGCCTGGCCGATGTGGCCGGTCCGCGCATGTCCCTGCGCCCGGTCGAGGGGATGCCCCTCATCCACGTCAAGATCCCTACCTTCGAAGGCGCTTCCTACTACGTCAAGCGGGCGCTGGACATCCTGGTCTCGTCCGCCGCACTGCTCGCCTTCGCACCGATCGCGCTGGTCATCGCCCTCGCCATCAAGACGAACGACGGCGGGCCGGTGTTCTTCCGCCAGTCCCGCGTCGGCCGCGACGGCCACGAGTTCGCGATGCTCAAGTTCCGCACCATGAGAGTGGATGCCGAGGCACAGCTCGCCGCGCTCCTCGAGCAGAACGAGGGCTCGGGTCCGCTGTTCAAGCTGAAGCGCGACCCCCGGGTCACGCGAGTCGGTCAGGTCCTGCGCACGTTCTCGCTCGACGAGGTGCCGCAGTTCTGGAACGTGCTGCGCGGCGACATGAGCGTGGTGGGCCCGCGTCCGCCGCTGCCGGCAGAGGTGACCGCATACGACGGCACCGTCTTCCGCCGGCTCTACATCAAGCCGGGCATCACCGGACCGTGGCAGGTGGGCGGGCGCAGCGACCTCTCCTGGGAGGAGAGCGTCCGCCTGGACCTCCGCTACGTCGAGAACTGGACCGTCATGACCGATCTCGTCCTCATGTGGCGGACGGCGAAGGTCATGATCACACCGCAGGGGGCGTACTGATGGTCATCGATTCACCGCGGAGCACCGTCACGACCGAGGGATCCCGTGCCGGATCGCACGGCCGCGCGATTCGGACGCTCCGGATCGCGATGGTCGGGACGCGGGGCGTACCCGCCTCGTACGGCGGTTTCGAGACGGCGGTCGAGGAGATCGGGCGCCGGCTCGTCGAGCGCGGCCACGAGATCACGGTCTACACGCGCGGCTCCGAGAGCCGCAAGCGCGAATACCTCGGCATGAAGATCGTCCACCTGCCCGCGGTCTCGGTGAAGCAGCTCGAAACCCTGAGCCACACCGGACTGTCGGCGGTCCATGCGGTGCTCCGTCGCCGACCCGACGCCGCCTTCGTGTTCAACGCCGCCAACTCGCCCTTCCTGCCGGTGCTGCGTGCCCGCGGCATCCCGACCGCCCTCCACATGGACGGTCTGGAATGGAAGCGCTCGAAATGGGGCCGGCGCGGCAAGGCCTACTACCGCTGGGCGGAGGAGTTCGGCGTGCGGACCGCCGACGCGCTCATAGCCGATGCCCCCGGCATCGGGGACTACTACAACCGGGAGTTCGGCGTCCCGACCGAGCTCATCCGGTACGGCGCGCCGATCCTGGAGAGCGCCCCGGTCGACGGCATCCGTGCCCTCGACCTCGCACCCCGCGGATACCACCTGGTCGTCGCGCGATTCGAACCCGAGAACCACGTGCTCGAGATCGTCGAGGGGTACCGCGCGAGCGCGGCCGCGAAGCCGCTGGTCGTCGTCGGCTCGGCACCGTACGCCGCCGAGTACACGGAACGGATCCGAGCCGCCGCGGGCGACGACCCTCGCATCCGCTTCCTCGGTGGGGTGTACGACCAGGACCTGCTCGACGCCCTTTACTTCCACGCGCTCTCGTACGTCCACGGACACTCCGTCGGCGGCACGAATCCCTCGCTCCTGCGGGCGATGGGCGCCGGCACGGCGACCCTCGCCTACGACGTGGGATTCAACCACGAGACCCTCGACGAGCACGGACTGTTCTTCGCGGATGCCGCCGAGCTGACGCGCGGGGTCGAGGCGCTCGACCGCGACGCGGCCTTTGCGGGCACACTCGGCCTCCGCGCCCGCGAACGCGCCGCGACGGCCTTCCGCTGGGACGACGTGGCGACCGCTTATGAGGATCTGGCCGGGCGCCTCGCTCGGCGGGAGTCCATGCACCAGCTCGGCCGACGGGCCCGGCGGCGCGCGAGCGCGGCCCGGAGCGGCGAATGACGGCACCCGGCACGATCCGGACCCCCGAGTCCCCCGCGATCGACGATGTCGCGGGGGACATCGACGCGGGCGTCGAGCGGCGGCTCGCCACCCGCCGTGGAATGCTGGCATCGGTCGGCGGCAGCGCGATCGCGCGGCTCATGGTCATGCCGGTGAGCGCGTTCCTCGGCATCGTCGTCACCCGGCTCATCCTCGACAACTACGGTGAGGCGTCGTACGCCCAGTACACGCTGCTCGTCGGCATCGCCGCGCTCCTGCCGTTCACCGACCTCGGACTGTCGGCGGCGATCCTCAACGCGGCTTCCGCCGCTCGCGATCCCCGGACCGACCCGGGGCTCCGCGGTGTCCTGATCTCCTGCATGCGCCTCCTCGCGTGCTGCGCGATCGTCCTGCTCACCGTCGCGGTGGCGATCTACGCTCTCGGCTACTGGGACACGCTGCTCGGCGAGGGGTTGAACCTCGCATCAGGCGCTCTCGCTGCGACGCTCTGTCTCGGGATCTTCGCGCTCAACCTGCTCATCTCGTTCGGGCAGCGCATCCTGATCGCGCTCGGTCTGAACACGCTCGTGGTCCTCCTCGGCGCGCTGCAGACGCCGGTCGTGCTCGTCGTGCTCTGGCTGACGATCTCGGTCGGCGCCGGCGGCGGGTACATCGCCGTCGCGTCGTACGCAAGCACCTTCCTGATCAGCGCCATCGCCTTCGTCATCGCCGTGCGGCGCATCTCGCCCACGATCGGTGTCGCACTTCGGGAGAGCCTCAACCCTCGCGTACGCGGGGAGCGCGTCTTCAATGTCGCGTGGCCGATGCTCGTCCAGATGATCGCCCTCCCGATCGCCATGTCCTCCGACCGGCTCGTCCTGAGCCATCTGGGATCCCTCGACGACCTGACCGAGTACAGCCTCGCGATGCAGATGTTCACGCCCGCGCTCGGGGTCCTCGCCACGGCGGGCATGTCGCTGTGGCCCGTCTTCGCCCGCGCGCGGGCAGCGGGCACCTCGACGCCGTTCTCCCCGCACGCCATGGCGGGCATGTTCGCGGCGCTCGCGTTCATCGGCGGCACCCTGATCTTCGTGTTCTCGGGATGGCTCGCCGACCTCGCGTCGGGCGGCCGGATCGAACTCGGCTGGCCCATCCTCGTGGCCGGTGGCGTCTTCATCATCATCCAGGCGGTCAAGCAGCCCTACGGCATGGCGCTCACCGATGCGCGCGGGCTCACCTTCCAGGCCGCATGCGCGATCGTGCTGTTGCCCGTGAACCTGGGGCTCACAATCGGCCTCACCCCGAGCCTTGGCGCTCCCGGCCCGCTCATCGGCTCGATCGTCGCCGTTGTCGCGTGCCAGCTCATCCCCAACGTCCTCTTCGTCCGGCATCGCTCACGCCGCTCTGCACTCGCCGACGAGGCCCCCGAGTCAGGAGCACACCATCAGTGACGTGGTGACAGAACGGTCGGCGCACGCGACGACCGTGAAGCTCGCCCAGGTCGGCGACTACTCCGTGGCGAACTGGGGCGATCGGTTGTATCCGGGCGTCACCAGCCATCTTCTGCGCCAGATCGGGCTCGAGGCTGATGTCACCCACTTCGCCCCTCTCCCCGGCGCCACCCTCGCCGGGGAGCCGATCCGGCCGCTCCGAGAGATCCGGCGGACGAAGGTGGCCGCTGTGCTCGTCGGCGGCGGGGACCTCGTCCGTTTCGACACGACCACGGTCGCCCTCGATCACATGGCGATCCCGGAGGCCCAGCGCCACGGTCGTCTCCTTCGCCTCCGGGCAGAGCTGTTCGCCCGGAGGCACTTCCTCAACGGGCCGGGCGTCTGGCTCCCTGAGGCGGACTGGGTGCCCGGTGCGCCGACCGTGCTGGTGTCCGTCGGAGCTCGGCGAATGGCGCACGACCCTCGGGCTCGCGCCGCGGTGAGTCGCCTGAAGGGCGTCTGGGTACGGACAACCCACGCCGCCCGTCAGTTCGAGGCCGCCGGGGTGAGCCCCGAACGCATCGTCCGCGCCCCGGACATGGTCTTCGCCCATCCGGCCCTCTCCGATCAGACCCGATCCGCAGAGCGCGGTCGTCAGGTCGTATGGAGGCGGCTCGGCGTCGACGAACCGCTCGTCGTCTTCCATGCGGCAGCATTCCACGGCTGGCCGGAGGCCCGCGTCGAGGCCGCGCTCCGCTCCTTGACGGGGTTGCCGATCGCCGTCCTGTCGCTCGGTGCTCATTCGGGCGAGGATCGCGCGCTCGCAGCCGCGGCTGAGCGGACGGGGACTCTGGCTCTCATCGGACTGAAGGCGGACGAGATCGTGTGCGTCCTCGCATCCGCAGGGGTCGTGTTCACGACGAGCATGCACGTCGCGATCGTCGCCGGATCGTTCGGTACGCCTGTGCTGACCCCGGGCGTGCCGAAGACCGCCGAAGCGTTCTCTGCCTGCCCCACCCCTCCCCAGGTCGAGGAGGTCAGCGACGAGGACCTCGCCGACACCGTTCGCGCGCGCAGAGGGAAGCGCTCCGATCACGACCACGCACCGAACGCGGCTGCGGCGACGAAAGCCTTCGAGTCCGTGCTCACGATGGCCGGTGTGCTGTGATCGCGCCGAGGACGGTCCTCGCTGCACACCCGGGCGCCGAGCTGTTCGGATCTGACCGGATGTTCCGCGAATCCGTCGCCGGGCTGATCGACGGCGGCGCGCGGGTCGTCGTCGCGATCCCCACGAACGGTCCGCTCATCGACGAGATCCGTTCCCTCGGCGCGGAAGTCGTCATCGCGCCTGGTCTCGTACTGCGGAAGGCGCTGCTGCGGCCCTCGGGGTGGATGCGTCTCATCGGGGAGACGTTCCGTGGACTCGGTTCGGCCTGGCGCATCATGAGCCGGGTCCACCCGGACGCGGTGTACGTGAGCACCATCACCATTCCCCTCTGGCCCCTCATCGCGCGACTGCGACGCACCCCCGTGATCAGTCACGTGCATGAGGCGGAAGCATCGGGGAGCGCCCTGCTGAACCGACTCCTGTACAGCCCGCACCTGCTGTCGGACGAGGTCCTGGTGAACAGTCGCTTCAGTCAGGCGACCATCCGACACGTCCTCCCGAATCTCGCATCGCGGGCGGAGGTCGTGCTCAACGGAGTCGTCGGGCCCGCGAGCCCGCAACCGCTTCGAGCAGACACGGACGGCGCACTGCGCGTGCTCTACATGGGACGGCTGTCACCCCGGAAAGGCCCGGACCTGGTGCTCTCCGCCGCGGCGCTGCTGGCCCGCGACGGCCTGCCCGTCGACGTCACGCTCATCGGCGACACCTTCCCGGGATACGAATGGTTCGGCGACCAGTTGCGACTGCAGGCTGACAACGCACCGGAGCACATGTCGGTGTCGTTCGCCGGATTCCAGCCGGACGTGTGGAGCTTCGTCGCGGACACGGACGTCGTGGTGGTGCCGTCACGCATCGACGAGCCGTTCGGCAACACCGCCGTCGAAGCCGTCCTCGGGCTGCGGCCCGTGGTCGTAGCCGACACCAGCGGACTCCGCGAGGCGGCCGGCAGCTACACGACCGCGCGCATGGTTCCGGTCGATGAGCCTGCGGCCATCTCGGAACAGCTGCGGGCGCTCACCGAATCATGGTCGGCCGTGCGCGCCGACGTCGAGGACAGCCGCGCAGAGGCCCTGCGGCGGCACGCACCCGAGTCGTACCGCGCAGCCGTCCGCCGTCATGTCGAGCGTGCCGTGCGCTCCGGATCGAGGCGGGCGGACGCACCTCGGCGCCGAGGCAGGACGCGGTAGGTACGCAATCCACGGCTCATCGCGACGTCGTTCGGCAGATGGTCCACTCCGCGGAGGTACTCGCGCCCCTCTTCCTGCGCTGCATCCCAGGAGTACGTGCTGGCGACCTTGCGGCTCGCGTGCACGACGGCCGCCGCGTCGATGACGCCCATGCGCAGACCGGCGTGCTCCATGAGGTGCGCCCACTGGAAATCCAGGCCCCAGCCCCATCGAAGGTCGGCCGGGAAAGGCAGGAGCAGTTCCGCCGCATCCGCACGGATGAGGGTGACGGGCCCGATCTCGACGAAACGCGTCCTCCGGGCGACGCTCAGCAGCCGCCGCTTGGCGACGATCCAGTTCGCATTGCTGAACCGCGTCTGAGCCGGCTGAGCGAGGGCGAAATCGAGCCTCTCGCACACCTCGATCGCCAGGTCGAGGAAACCAGCGGGGAGGACGACGTCGTCGTCGATGATCACCAGCCAGTCCACCGCCGGAAGATCCCGCACGAGGACGTTGAGGTTCTGGAACTTCCCGGCCGTGAGGTGGTCGGCTCCCGTGTCCGACGCCATGCCGGCGGGGATGTCACCCATCGCGCCCACGTTGACGGTCAGGTCGTGACGCGAGGCTCTGAGCTGATCGATGGCCGAACGGATCGGCTCGGCTTCGCGGTAGATCCCGACGACGCCGACCGACCGGCGCGGTCCGGTACGGATGGCTCGGAAGCTTCGCGCATAGACGCCGTCCAGGACTTCGGCTGCCCGACGCCCCGCCCGTCTGATCCCAAAACCGCTCGTTCGCATACGACTCCCCCAGTCTGCGTGTCCCCGTTCAGAGGATACCGGTCACCGAGCCGATTCACTCATCCCCGGCACCGAGTGCACGCGTTACGGCATAGAATGCGGGAAACAAGAGCATCCGCCAGGGCCGTTGGGGGGCACCTCGGGTGCTGTGGGGGGGATCTGTCATCGTGATCGACGACGAACGTGCAATGAACGCGGTTCCAACAGAGCCGGGGCTCCGTCGGTGAGCCTCAACGACTACTTCCTGGCCCTGCGCAAACAATGGTTCGCCATCGTCGCGCTCGTGCTTCTCGGCGCAGCGGTCGCGTACGGCTACGCGCAGACGCAACCGAAGGTGTACCGGGCCCAGGCATCCGTCGTCGTCCTGCCGACTCGCGGTGACAGCACAGCCGAACTCGTGCAGGGCTCCAGCTACGTCCAAAGCCTCGTGAGCACCTACGCGCTGGTCGCGACATCGCCCGTGGTCCTCGAGCCGGTGATCGACCGCCTCGGACTCACGATCACGCCGCGCGCCCTCGCCGGCCAGGTCGTCGTGGAGACGCCCCTGGACTCGGCGGTGCTCAACATCTCCGTGAGCGGCGGGTCTTCGACCGGAACGGCGACCATCGCGAATGCGATCGCCGAAGAACTCTCCGAGGCAGTCGAGGGCTTGTCGCCCCAGACGAGCACATCCGGTCCTGCCGTGCGCATCGAGACCATCAGCCCGGCCACCGAGTCCCGCAATCCCGTCGCGCCGAACACACGGCTGCTGATCGTCGTGGGCGCGCTCGTCGGGCTGATCATCGGCATGGTCTACGCCTGGCTGCGACGACTGCTCGCAACGCGACTGCAGTCCCGCGAGGACATCGCCGCGCTCACCGAGACTCCGGTCCTGGGTGAAGTCACCGGCGTCGGTCATGGGGCCACCCTCCCCGACGCCGTGCGGCGGGCGGAGACCGGCCTGGCCGCCGAGTCGATCCGCGGTGTCGCCGCGGGGCTACGGTTCGCCAACGTCGACGGCGACACGAGCGTGATCCTCGTCACCTCGGCGACATCCAATGAGGGCAAGTCCTCGGTCGCCCTGTCGACCGCCCTGATCCTCGCGGAACAGGGTCAGCGGGTCCTCCTCATCGACGCCGACCTGCGACGTGGGTCGATCGCGAAGATGACCGGACTGGAGGGCGGCGTCGGCGTCACGACCATCCTCGTGGGCGACATCGGCTTCGCCGACGCGATCCAGCACTGGGGCACACGCAACCTGAGCGTCCTCCCGAGCGGGACGATCCCCCCGAACCCGGGACAGCTACTCACTTCGGACCACCTGCGAGACCTGGTCGTCGACGCGCGCAAGCGGTTCGATGTCGTCGTCATCGACAGCCCGCCGGTCTTGGCCGTCAGCGACCCGCTGTGGCTGGCTCCGGTCGTGGACGGGATCCTCGTGGTCGCGCGCTACCGGTTCACCAAGCGGCACGCGCTCCGACGGACGCTGGACGAGCTCGAGTCGACCCGGACGAGGATCCTCGGCGTCGTCCTCAACGCGGTCAAGCGCGTCGACTCTAGCCCGTACCACGACAACGATTCCTCCATGCCGCAGCCGTGGCGCTGGCGCAGGAGTGATCGGCGGGGTGGGAGATCGAAGCCGCGGACATGAGCCCGCGTACGGCCGCGGCCGGCGGCGCGGACATCCTCACCCGCAAGTGGACGGCCGAACCCGTCTTCGCGATCCTCCTCTGCGTCATCGTCGGACTCCGCATCGCGCTCCCCTTCAACGCCCCCGTGGGCGGCCTCGTCGGATTGCTGCTCGTCCCGCTCTGGCTGCCTCTGCTGCGGCGGGCTCGACTGTTCGTCGCGTTGACCGCCCTCCTGGTCGCTGCCACAGTCGCGGGCGTGCTGCTCACATGGTGGATGTCGACGGATCACCTCGCACTCCCCTCGAGCCTGGTCGAACGCAGCGCTCTCGCACTGGGTCTGCTCGGCGCCGTCGGAGCGCTCCTCTGGGCTCGGACCGTCATCGGACTGTCGGCGGTGTCGATCGCGTACGGGGTGGGCATGACCCTCGGCATCCTGGGGGAGATCGACGCCACCGCGAGCTGGCGGTTCACCTTCTCGATCCCGCTCACGATCCTCCTCATGGCCATCGCCGCGCGGGGCGACCGATTGATGCCGCAACTCGTCGTCGTCGTCCTCCTCGCAGCGGTCGGCGTGGTGAATGACGCACGCTCGAACACCGCCATGCTGCTTCTGGCGGCCGTCGTCCTCATCTGGCAACGGATCGGTCGGGTCGCGGGGTCTGCGCGTCGTCGCGCGGGCAACGTCGTCGGAGTCGTCCTCTTCGGCATCGCCGTCTTCTTCGTCGCGCAGGCGGCGATCCTGGAGGGCTTCTTCGGCGAGGCGACCAAAGATCGGACCCAGGCGCAGATCAGCACGTCCGGCTCGCTCCTGCTCGGCGGCCGCCCCGAGATCGCCGCATCCGAAGCCCTCATCCGCTTGAACCCGTGGGGGATGGGATCTGGCATCGTCGCGTCGCCCACCGACGTCACGGCAGCGAAGTCCTCCATGGCGGCGATCGGGTACGACCCCCACAACAACTACGTCGACAGGTTCATGTTCGGCGGCGGCATCGAAGTCCACTCGATGGTGGGCGACCTCTGGCTGTGGTTCGGACTCCCCGGGCTCGCAGCGTGCGTGGTCGTCGCAGTCATCGCGGGCATGGGGCTCGAACGCGCGCTGCGCGAAGGTGCGTGCACCGTGCTCGCGGTCTACCTGGCCACACGCCTGGTGTGGGATCTCGCGTTCAGCCCTGCGATATCGGCGATGAAGACGCTCCCGCTGGCACTCGTCGTGTTGGCGGTGCCCGTGTCGGCCCTCATCGCGCAGCGCTCGTCGGTCCGGCAGGGTGCGCCACAAGGAGCCGCGGCGGCGGATCGAAGAGGAACCTGAGGAACGTCCGTCGCGAGATCCGGTACAGGCCCAGCGAGAGGCCGATCGCGGCGAGTGCCGCAGCCGCCGGTAGCACCGGGGCCGCCGTTCGGACCACGGTGTGGTCCGCGACCAGCGCGACAGCGGCGGCGAGCAGGATGACGATGGGCGTGTGCGCGAGGTAGACCGGCAGTGTCCGGGACCCCAGGCCCACGATCCAGGCGGACCACTGCAGGACCTGGCTGATGGCGATGCCCGCGAGCACGCCCACGCACGCCAGAGCGGGGTACACCCCGGGGATCCGACTCAGGTCGAACACCGTGACGGCCCACGCCGCCGCGGCCCACGCGACGACGACCAGGCTGCGCAGAACCCATCCGCTGCGCGCCGCGTAGGCGAACAACGCGCGCCGCCACGTCATCCCGATGAGGAAGAACACGTAGTACTTGCAGACCCCCGTCCAACTCGGCGACGGGAGCGGGAGGATGCCGGTGAACCCGATGACGGACACGAGGGCGGCTGTGGACAGCGTGACGGCCGTCGGCACGGCCCGTAGCGCCCTGTTGAGAAGGAAGAACAGGGCCAGCGCCCAGATGAACCAGAGCTCGAAACGAGGGATGAGTGGAGAGATCGCGGTGTCGAAGATCTCTCTCCGCGGATTGATCTCGATGCCGTGCGCCGCCTGACCGATCAGGTAGGGGCCGAGGCCGAGCAACTCCCAGAGGAGGAAGACCCACACGAAGAGGCGGAGCTTGGCGTTCCAGAGCTGCGCGAGCGGCACCGTCGCCCACTTGGCGGCGAACAGCCCGGCCAAGGTGAAGAACAAGGGCATCCGCATCGTGGCGAGAATGTCGTTGATCCACAACCAGCCTGAGACATCGCCCGCCACTCCAGCGAACCAGCGCGCCGAGTGGAACAGGACGACCAGCGCGATCGCCAGCCCTTTGCCGGCATCCACCCATTCGATCCGACCGTCGTGCGACGGCGGCGCTGATCGCCACAGCGAACCCCACACGATGACCCCCCATCATCAGCGCGGACCAAGCCCCGTCCGCAGAATGCCGTGCACCCCTGCACAGATGAAAAGTGTCTCATGGCACGCGGCTGAGAGCACGCCCCGTGATCTGATGAGCATTCATCCGCGCCACCCCCACCCGAAGGCGACCCGCTGATATGACACATCCTCCTGCCCTCACGCGCGCCCGATTCCGCGTCCGGGCTGCCGCCACCGCTGTGGCTCTCGCACTCATCGCGGCGGGATCTGCCGCGACCGCACCCGCGGCGACCGCCGCCACGCACGTCCAGGACACCTTCAGCCGCACCGTGGCGGAAGGGTGGGGCACGTCGACCTCCGGCGATGCGTGGACCGCCTCGTCCCCGCGATCGACGAGTGTCCGCGACGGAGCCGCCGCGATCACCCTGACGCCCGGAACGTCCGCGGAGCAGGCGATCCGCTCGACCTCGCTCACCGACGCTGTCCTGGGAGCCACCGTCTGGCCGGAGAAGCCGACGACGACGGGAAACGGTTCGACCGTCTCGCTGGCACTCCGATCCGACGGCAAGTTCTCCTACCAGGCCCGGGTCGGGTTCGGAAAAACGGGCGTCAACCTCTGGATCAGCCGGTTCGACGGCGGATCCGGCCGAGAGGCCGTGCTGCGTTCGGTGAAGCCGATCTCGAGCCTTGCGGCCGGAACGCGCGTCAACGTGGAGTTCTCCGTGACCGGTTCGTCGCCGGTCCAGCTGCGCGCTCGCATCTGGACTCAAGGATCGACCAAGCCCGCGTGGCAGGCGGTCTACGACGACACCAGCGCACAGCGCATCTCCCGCGCGGGTTACCCGGCCATCGCGTCCTACTTGTCGGGGAGCTCGCCATCCTCGACCGTCCGTCTCGACGACGTCGGAGTCTCGGACCCGGCGTCCACCTCGCCAGCGCCGACACCTACACCGCCCTCGAGCAGCGACAAACCTGTGGGCAGCGCTCCCGTCGGCACGACGACGTACCCCGTTCCGGCACGCGCGATCTTCGTCGCTCCCAAGGGAACGCAGACAGGCTCCGGCACCGCGGGCGATCCGTATGGAAGTGCCGCCTACGCAGTCTCGAAGGCACCGTCCGGATCGACGATCGTCCTCCGGGGCGGGACGTACCGCGAGTACGTCTACGTCGGCTACAACAAGGCGCTGACGATCCAGGCCTACCCCGGCGAAGCAGTGTGGTTCGACGGCAGTTCACCGGTGACCGGCTGGGTCAAGTCGGGCAACGTCTGGGTGAAGGCCGGCTGGACGCACAAATTCGACCACACCGTGTCGTTCACGGCGGGGAAGGATGAGACCCGCCGGTTCGTCGACGGAGCGAACCCGCTCGCCGGGTACCCCGATCAGGTATGGATCAACGACAAGCCCCTCACCCAGGTCAGCTCGGCGAGCGCGGTGACGGCCGGCACGTTCTACGTGGACGAAGGCGGAAAGCGACTGCTGGTCGGCTCCGACCCGACGGGCAAGCGGGTGGAGGCCAGCACACTGACGCGCGCCTTCAAGATCCAGGGCAAGCACACCACACTGCGCGGGTTCGGAGTCGAACGATACGCGACGACCCTCTCGATGATGGGTACGGTCACCGCGGAGGTCGACGACATCACCCTTGAGAACATGGTCGTCCGGGACAACGCCACGGTCGGTGTCTTCGCCTGGAACGACGTCAAGAAGTTCCACCGGGTCACACTTCAGGACAACGGCTTGCTGGGTCTCGGCGTCAACAAGGTGGCGAACCTCGCCCTGACCGACTCGATCATCAGGGGGAACAACACGCAGAGCTTCAAACCCGCGCCCGTCTCGGGCGGGGTGAAGATCACCGACTCGAACGATGTCCGTATCGACGGCAACATCGTCGACGACAACGACAGCGCCGGCGTGTGGTTCGATATCAACTCGCGGGACGTCGAGGTGACGAGCAACACTGTGGCCGACAACAAGACCGCCGGTGTTCAGCTCGAACTCAGCCAGCAGGCGATCGTCGCGGACAATGTCTTCTCGCGGAACGGTGCCGACATCCATGTGATGAACAGCGGTGACGTCCGGATCTGGAACAACACCATCGACGCCGGCGGGCGAGCCATCTTGTTCTGGCAGGATGAGCGCCGGCAGACGAACACGGCTCTGAGGTCCGTCGCCCCGTGGGTTCTGGATGACGTCGTCGTGCGGAACAACGTCATCTCCTTCAGCACCGGGTCGGGCTCCTGTCCCGTGCTCGCTCAAGACACCGAGCGGCGACTCGCCGGCGCCGGCGTCGGCGCGTGGATGGAGAACAACCTCTACTACCGACGCGACTCGTCGACGCCGGCGAACCTGGCCTGCTGGGCGAACGGATCCTCGGGGACGAAGAGCCTGAAGACCCTTTCGGAGGTGGCGGCTTTCACGGGCAACGACAAGAGCTCCGCGCTGTGGACCGGTAGCCCGATCCTCACCTCGTCGCTCGGGTTGCGCAGTGATGTGCTCGCCTCCCCGCGCGCGTCGCTTGGCGGGTTGCCGTCGGACATCGCCTCGGCCCTCGGGGTCGCCGCAGGCACCAAGCGAGCCGGCGCATTCACCGCTCCACTCGATCGGTGACACCCCGCCGTAGCCACGCGTCACATGCGACGCATACGATGTGATCGTGGCTACGGGGGGCGGTGCGGGCGTCGTCGTCTTCTATCCCGCAAGTCGCGACCTGTCCGCATGGCGCGAGCGCCACGCGGCGGGTGCGGCCCCGGATCGGTGGCCGTACGGACTGAACCGACTCGAGGAGCTCCTGGCCGGCGTCACGGCACGGAACCTCCCGGACGTGTCATCAGCGGGCCGCGCGGCCCGACGCGTGAAAGCCCTCTTCCCTCCCGGGCGACGGAGCGGGGGTCCCGTGGGAGTCACATGGGATGAGAACGCGGGAGCCCTCCTGTCGACCACCGGCTCGCTGAGCGCGCGCTATTCAGGCGTCGTCTGGCTCACCGACAGTGTCGCACGACGGGGGGAATCACCGTTCCGAGGAATGCGACGCTCGATGAGGCGAATGGATGGACTGTGGGTCCTCTCGGATGCTCAGACCGCTCCCCTCACCGACTTCCTCGGCTCCGGGGCACCTCCGGTCCACTACGTCCGCTTCGGAGTGGACCATGACTTCTTCCGGCACGTGGCATATCCCACGCGCCCGCTCATCGTGAGCGTCGGCGGTGACCGCGATCGAGATCCGGAGACCTTGCTCCACGCGATGACGGTGCTGCGACGCGCCCGTCCCGACGTTGAGATCGTGGTGCAGAGCAAGACCAGCATCGACCCACCTGACGGCGTGACGGTCATCCCGTATCTCACGCACGCCGAGCTGCGCGATCTCTACGCGCGTGCATCTGTGGTCACCATCGCGACCCGTCCGAACCTTCACGTGTCGGGCATGACGGTCGGCCTGGAGGCCCTCGCCACAGGGCGCCCGCTGGTGATCACGCGCACGCCCGGAATGGACGACTATTTCGGAGGGACCTCGGCCGTGCGCATGGTCGATGTCGGCGACGCCGGCGGGCTCGCTCGCGAAACCCTGGCTCTGCTCGACGACCCGGCGTCGGCGTCCGCCGCGGGGGACGCTGCACGCGCCCACGTCGAAGCGGGATTCACCACCGCGCATCTCGCCGGGCGGATAGCCGACGTCATCCGATCCCGGTAGAGTCGTCGACCCGGTGCATCCATTCGTGCGCCGCCTGCCGCCCATCGACGCGGGGCAGATCCGAACGCACGTCGGCCGGGTCGCGAGAACTGCCGACCGCCTCGATGAGCGCCGCCCCGAGGGCGGCCGGAGCCTCCGGTTCAGGGATCACCCAGTGACCATGGCCCGAGAGCCACTCCGCGATACCGGTCTCCGTGGTCGTCACGACGAGGCACCCGGCCGCCAGTCCCTCAATGATCGGCAACCCCACCTGCTCCCGCCACAGCGGTCGACGACGCGACGGGAGGACCAGGACCTTCGCCTCGCCGAGCAACTGTGCGATGTGAGCGCGAGGGGGGTCGATGACGGTCGTGACCATCTCATCGGCTGACGCGAGAGCCGCTGCCTCCTCGGAGCCCGCGCCGCGCCCGACGATCAGCAGACGGGCTTGCGGTACCGCCGACCTCACCCGGGGCCACGCAGCGACGACGTCGAGGAACCCTTTCCGCTCCGACAAGTCGCCGAGGAACAGGATGATCGGATCACGTGCGGCATCCGTTCCCCCTGCCGGCGCAGGCAAAGCCTCGATCAGCGTGCCGACGGGTCGGCGGACTGTCTCACCGAACACCTTGCCGTACAGGGCTCGCGCTCCCGCGGTGCCGTACACGATCCGGTCCAGCGATCGCCACAAGATGGGTGTGGCGAGGTGACGCAGTCGGTGGCGGATCCTCGCCTTCGGCGGAAGATTCCGTACCAGCACGTCCTGATCGAAGTTCTCGATGGCGTAGGAGACGGCCAGGGGGCGCGGGCGGCGTCGGAGTGCGGCTCGGAACCGTGCCGCGGCGATGAACAACACACTCGGCAACGACGAATCGCCTGAGAGCGGCTCGTTCACTTCGACGATGTCGACGTCCGTGGACAGTGCATAGACGATCGACCGCCACAGCCCCCGACGCTGCGCGTTGGACGCCTCGACGAGTGATGGGTCGAAATCGTACCTGTTGCGGCGGTACAAGATGACGGGCCGCGGCTCGACGGCCGCGGCCCGCTCCAGGTGCGCGCTCCTCACCACCTCGTAGAGCTGGACGACGCGCAGGTCTCGAGCGATCGAGTTCACTCGCTCCGCACGCCTCCTACGGTCACGGCGCCGCCACGATCTCGAGGTCATCGAACGTCAGCGCAACCGGCGCGTTCACCGTCGCACTCGGCAGGTAGCCGTACAGTCCCGCCGATCCCGCCCCCTGCAGTGCGGCGGTCGCGTCGGAGCGCTCGATCTGCCACGCTGTCGGCTCGGCGTCCCCGGCCTTCCAGAACTTCGCAGCGATCGCGGTCGTCGTCGTCGTCTTGGTGTCGATCTCGAATCGGTAGGTCTGTCCTGCAGTGACCGTGAGTCCCGCCGGAGACACCGCCGCACCGACCGACGTGCTGTCACCGCGAAGGACGTTGAGCTTGACGGTGCCGTCCGCCGCGATCCGAGCCCGAACGAGCCACTGGGTGGTCCCCACTCGACGAGCGATGACACCGACGTACATGCCTTCGTTTACCTTGTCGACAGTGAAAGAACCGCTCATCGTCGTGGACGTGCTGTCGATGACAGGTGTATCGGCGAAGAGCGACGTGCCGGCCCCGACGGAGAACTTGCCCACTCCGTCGGCGACCGAGAAGCGGGTCGCAGCACCGCGGGTCGTCCATGCCGCCCCGCTGTCCGACATCCCCCAGCCAGCGGTCGTCGAGCGACCGAAGGCGTCAGCGAAGAGGACACCCGGCGCGGGCGCCGTGACCGTCACCTGCTGCGTCTTCGTATCCGTCGCACCGTCGTCGTCGGTCACGGTGAGGCTGATCGTGTAGGTCCCGGCCACACGATAGGTGTACGAGGCCGTGGCGCCTGTCGCTGTGCCCGCGTCGGCATCCCCGAACTGCCAGGCGTACGACGCGATCGTGCCGTCGGGGTCGTTCGACGTCTTGCCGTCGACTGCGACCGTCAGCCCTGCCGGTGTCCGCGTGAACGCCGCTGTCGGCGCCACGTTGGCGGCCGGTGCGGCGACCGTCACCTCATGGGTGACGGTGGCCGTCGCGCCGTCGTCGTCGGTGACGGTCAGCCGAACGGTGTAGGTTCCCGCCGCCGCGTACGTGTGCGACGCCTTGGCTCCGGTGCCGACGCTTCCGGCCGGGTCCCCGAACTGCCACGCATACGACGCGATGGAACCGTCGGAGTCCGATGATCCCGCACCGTCGACGTCGACCTTGAGGCCGTCCTTCGTGTGCGTGAACGCCGCCGTCGGTGCGGAGTTGACCGTCGGGGGCACTCCGGCATCCGGGTCGGTGGCGACGATGCGATCGAAGGAGACTGTCACAGGGTCGTTCGTCACCGCAGCGGGAAGGAATCCGAAGACCCCGATCCGCCCGGGCGCCTGCAACGCAGCCGTCGCGTCGGTGACTTCACGCTGCCAGGTCGGCTCAGCCCCCGTGGCGGGCCACACCTTTGCCTTGAGTGACGTCGGCGACGTTCCGGTGACGTCGAACATGGCGTGGTACTTCTGTCCGGCCTGGATCGTGAAGGGCAGCAGGAACGATGAACCGATCGCCGTCGAACCGTTGCGCAGCACATACAGGCGACCGGTCCCGTCCGCGCTGATCCTCACCCGGAGCACATAGCTGTCCGCGCCGACCTGACGTCCGGTGACGGCGACGTACGTGCCCTCGGCGAGCTTGTCGACCGAGAACGTGGCGTCGACGCGGACTCGGTCGGTGTTCACCGACGTCGCGTCGGCGTACACGGTGGTCGCCTTCGGCAGGATCAGGTTCCCGCTTCCGTTCGCCACCGAGTACCGGCTCGCGACCGAGCGCAGCGACCAGGCACCCCCGACATCGGCAGTGCCCCAGCCCGACCCCGCTGTTCGCGAGAACTCGTCGAGGAACAAGGGCTTGGCCACGGACGGGGCTTTCACCGTCACCGTTGCGGTCTTCGAGCCGGTCGCCCCGTCGTCATCGATCACCGTGAGGGTGATCGTGTACTCGCCGGCGTTCTTGTACTCGTGCGACGCCGTCACGCCGGTGGCGGTTTCGCCGTCGCCGAATGCCCAGGAGTACGAGGCGATCGTGCCGTCGGCGTCCGTTGAGGCCGCACCGGTGACGGAGACCGAGAGATCGGACACCGTCGGGGTGAAGTCAGCCGTCGGCGCCGCGTTGACCGGTGCCGCGACGACCACATCGAGCGTGGTCTTCGCGATCGCGCCGTCGTCGTCCGTGACCGTCAGCGTGACGGTGTACGAGCCGGCCTCGGCGTACGTGTGGCTCGGTGACGGTGCCGTGTCGGTGCGTCCGTCCCCGAAGTCCCACGCGAATGCGGCGATCGATCCGTCGCTGTCCGTCGACCCGGAGGAGGAGAACGTCGCATCGAGACCGACGGCGCTCCATGCAGCCCGTGCGGTCGGAGGCTCGTTGGCGATGACCGTGATGGGCACCTGCACGGAGTTCGTGGCGCCGTCGTCGTCGGTCACCTTTAGCGTGACCGTGTAGTCCCCACCCGCACGGTAGCGGTGCGAGGGGTTGACGTCCGTCGACGTGTCGCCATCGCCGAAGTCCCACGCGTACGACGCGATCGTCCCGTCGGGATCCGATGACCCCGATCCCTGGAAGGACGCGGCGAGATGCTCGAGCGAGTAGGTGAACTGGGCCGTCGGAGGCAGGTTCGGCGTCTGACCCGTGGAGCCGACGGCGTAGTGCTGCGACACCTCGGCTGCCGTGAGTGCGCGGCCGTAGATCGCGGTCTCGTCGTAGCTGCCCGTGAGGAACGGCGACGACGAACCCCATGTCGTGTCACCACCGACGCGCCAGTAGCCGTTGTACCCCTGCGCCTGCGTCTGCGGGTTCGTCCCGACCTGGACACCGTCGACGTACATCGCCATACCGGCGGGTCCCTGCGTGGCCACCATGTGATGCCACTGACCGTTGTTGTAGGCGCTCGGCGACGTGATCGTGTTCGCCTGCCCGGTCCAGGTCCCGAACACGAGCTGTCCGTTGTCCTGCATGTAGACGTGTCGGTCGTAATTGGACGACGTGCCCGCCTGTGCGTCACCGAAGCCGATGATCTTGCCGCCCTGCGTGGAGGTCGTCTGGAACCACGTCTCGGCCGTGAACGCGCTCGGCGACCCGAACTGCGCGACCGAGTGCACGTTGGACCAACCCGAGAGCGAAATGCCCGGGTCCGATGTCCCCGAAATGGCCCCGGGTACGTCGCGCGTCACGGTACCGGCGATGGCGCCGGCGTACCCCGAAATGCTGCTGTCCGCGACACTCGTTCCCGACTTCTCGCTGTAACGCCAGTAGAGATCCGGTTCGGAGTTGTACACGACGGCGCCGTACGCGTCCGCCGGGGCCTCGGGCACATCCAGCGTCCGACCCGACTTGCGGTAGTGCGATTGCACCTCGGCCAGTGTGAGCGCCTGACCATACACGGCGACATCGTCGATGGTGCCGGTGAGGTGCGAGGAGGAGGGCTGGTTGGGCCATCCGCCGATGTTGTCGCCTCCCACGCGCCAGTACCCGTTGTAGGACTGTCCCGACGTCGTGTCCGCGCGCTGTGCGACCCGCCTGCCGTCGAGGTAGAGCTTCATTCCGTCGGCACTCAAGCTCGCCACGATGTGGTGCCACTGGCCGTCGTTGTAACCGGCACCGGAGTTGACCGTCCGCACCCCGCCGGGATGGACACCGAACCAGATACGGCCGTCGTTGTCCATGTACACGTGCCGGTCGTAGCTGTTCGAGTTCCCGCTCGAGCTGTTGCCGAAACCGATGATCTTGCCGCCGGCCGTGGAGGTGGTCTTCACCCAGCTCTCGACCGTGAACGTGCCGGGACCCTCGATGGAGTCCGTCGTGGCTCCGAAGGCCCCGTTCGAGAAGTTCTTGGCAGTGTCAGGATCGGATGCGATGGCACCCGCCGCGGACTCCACCGTGCCGGTGATGGCCAGGTCGGACGTTCCCGCCCAGTCGCTGGAGCTCGCGGAATCCGGGTCGGAGAGACGCCAGAAGTGCTCGGCGTCGTCCTTGAAGACGTCCTTCGCATAGTCACCGAGGACAGCGTCCGAGACCGTCACGGTGATCCAGCTCGACTTGGCGACGTTCCCGTACGGATCGGTGGCGACCACGCGATAGCGGTGCGAGCTGCCCGGCTGCTGGTCGGCGTCGGTGAGGGTCTGCGACTGCGGCTTCCAGAACACCGTCGAGATCGTCTTCTCCGAGATGGGCGCGGAGGCCTCGGAGTCGCGGTAGACGCGGTAGGTCAGGGTCGTGTCGTCACGATCCCAATTGGTCTGGTACCTCACGCGAACCTCGCCCGAGGAGAAGGACTTCGCAGAGAAGCTCCACGCATCGCCCGAGAACCGAGGGCCTTGCTTGTTCGGCGCGAGCGCACGCGTGCCGTATCGAACGAGACCCTGCTGTCGAGTGCCGTTCACCACCGGGAACTCGCCACCATAGATGACGTAGTCCGAATTGCCTGTGACGGTCCAGACGGCCTGCCCCGTGCCGGTGAAGTTGCCCGGCGTGGTCTGGGGGAACCAATTCAACAACTCGGGTCGCGGTGTTCCCGGGTGGTCTGGATAGCCGTAGATGTCACCCGTGTTCGTCCCGCGGGCATCGGTAGTCCATGCAGTGGAGTGGTAGAAGCTCCACGGGTCGGTCTGCGGGAAGCCGCCGCTGTTACCGCAGTAGTGCTTGTGGCTTGCGGAGTAGGCGATGTCATTGACGATCGCGATGTCGTATGTGTCACCATGGCAGTCCTCGATCCAGGCGATCGCGCCGTCTGCCCAGTTCACGGCAAAGGTGCCCTCCACGTTCCCGGTGCCGCCGAAGTGCCAACCCGCTCCGTAGAACTTCGAGCCATCAGTGGCGAGGCTCATGAAGCCCGCGGTCTCTCCCGCGTTGCGTACCTGGGTGTTTGCGGGGAGTGGGAGACCGGTACCGCTCGACGCGTCGGCCAGATACAGTCCGAAGCCGGGCTTGTCGCCGCCGCCGACGGACGTGAAGTTGCCTGAGATCGCGACCCGGTCGCCGGCCGGGTTCACGGCGATGCTCTGCACCTGACCGTTGTCGACCGGTACGGCGAAGGGCTGCACAGCAGTGCCGGCGGAATTCAGCTTCACGATGCGCTGGCGAGGCTGGCCTGCGACGGAGGTGAAGTATCCGCCGACGAAGACGCCATCGGCGGTCGCGGAGATCGCCTTGCCGATGTTATTCAGACTGACGGTTCCCGAAACGAGGTTGCCGCTGGGGATGTCGAGGACGGCGAAGCGCTGCCGGTTCTGACCATTGACCTGGCTGAAGGAGCCCGTGACGTAGAGCTTCGTGCCGTCCGGAGACGCAGCGAGCTCGTTGATCCGGTTGTTGAAGGTCGGAGCGAACGAGGTGATCAGCGCGCCCGTGGTCAGGTTGTAGGCGAGGATGTTGCCGCGCGCCGACAGATTGGTTCCCGGTGCCGCGCCCGCCGGCCGCGCGTTCGAGAACTGCCCGGCGGCGTAAACCGTGTTGCCCACGATGACCTGGGACCACACCACGCCGCCGTCGATCTGCACGGTGGGAAGCGCGTCGGCCGTCACCGTCTCAGGGAGCGGCGACGGCGCGGCGGCCGGTGGTGGATCCGCCGCGATCGCCGCTTGCGGCATCACTCCGAAAGTGAGTCCGGCCGCGACGACAGTCGCGATCATCATCGAAAAGGCCGCACGGCCTGCAGAAATCGTCCCCACGATTTACATCCCCTATATACGCGTCAGCATGCACACGCAGAGCGCGTGATGCTGACGGGTCCCCAGAAATCCCCCCAAAGGATTTCTCGCACAACATACGCCATAACGTGCGCTGAGCGCGAACTGTTTTCAGAATCGGCCCTCAGCCGGTCAGTCGATGTCGCCCTCGAAGGCGATCAGCGGGTCCGAAACAGACAGATCGACCTCGATGCGAACGTCCGCGCGCTGCCCCTCGGGCAGTTCGAAGACGAAGGCGCCTTCGGCCGTCTTCCCCGGCGCGACCTCGGACGGGAAGGCCTTGCCGGCCGGCTTCGTGACCGGACTGGCTTGCAGATCCGAGGAACCGGCGAACAAGGTGACAGCTGCGGTGGTCAGATCGATGGCCTTCGTGGAGCCGTTCTTCACCTCGACGGTGACGCGGACGGCCGGGCCGCTCACCTCACCGGGCAGGACGGCTTCTCCCGTCACGCTCTCGATGCGACGCACCGCCACCGTCGGACCTCCCTCCACGGCGACGGGGGCCGCGAGATCGACCGGCGGAAGCGTCTCACGGGCATCGGTCCCCGGCGCGGAAGGATCATCCGACTGGTCGGAGCCGGTTCCGGGCGTCGCCGTCGACCCGTCGGGTGCCTCCCCCGTCGCCGTCCCGCTCGGCGCGGGACTCGAGGAGGGCTGGCCGGTCGCGGGCGAGGCGCTCGAACCGACACCGCCCGGCGCCGCGGACACCCCACCGCCGCTCAGACCGACCGCGAGCGCGATGCCGCCCCCGATCACCACCGCTGCGGCGACCGCCACCGCGATCATCGCCTTGCGTGACGGGCGGCGCGGCTCGTCACCGAGCAGCCGCTCGAATTCATCGCGATCACGCGCGAACGCTTCGTCGTCCTTCATCCTGATGTCGTCCTCCCCCATGACCGTGCCGTCCTCCCCAATGGACGCGCCGCACGATTCGCACAGATCCTAGCCCCTGACGGCGGCCCCGACACCGCTGCCGCCGAGTCTCAAGCCTTCATCCGCGATCCGGCGAGCGTCGCGAACCCCGCGCAGGTAGGCCCGCCATGGCGCTGACGACCGGAGCAGCTGTGCGCGCCCGCCACGGAGGATCACTTCACGAGCGGATGCGGTGACGCCGGCGCGCCAGCGACGGATCCCTTCTTCGTCGAGGAAGCGAATGGCGAAGAGCATGCGATTCCGGATGTTGAAGTAGTAGTACGTCTCGGACTTGCTGCGGCTCGTCTGTCGATGCGATCGGTGCGTCGCCCCCTCGTCATGGACGGCGACGGAGTCGGTCACCACGCGCAGGGTCCCGCCCGCGGCCACGGCCCTGCGGGAGAAGTCCACGTCCTCCCAGTACAGGAAGTACTCCTCGTCGAAGCCACCTGTGGCATGCCAGAGCGCCGCCGTGAACCACAGGCACGCGCCGGTCAGCCACTCCCAGGTCTCCTCGCCGGGGTACTGGGCACGCTTGGCATGACCGCGGGTGCGACCGTCGACGAGGGAGACGTCCGAACCCGCGAACCAGACCGAGCCCCCGGGCGTCATGATTCGCGGCGCGCACAGGGCGAGCGGAGAGCCCGCGGTCGCGCTCCGGAGCGTGCGGACGGCGTCCCCGCCCATCCGGGCGTCCGGGTTGAGCAACAGCAGCCCGGTCGCTCCCGCTTCGAGGGCTGCGGCCACGCCGAGGTTGACGCCGCCGCCGAAACCGGTGTTGACGTCGGGCTCGATGAGGGTCCAGCGTTCCCGTCTGGCGAGGTCGCGCATGCGCTTCCGCTCGCCGCCGGTCGTCGGATTGTCTACGACGACGACGATGTCGGGCTCCGCCTCCGTGACCGTGGCAGCGAGATTGGCCTCGAGGAGCGCGCTCGAGCCGTAGTTCACGACGACGACGGCCCACCTCGCGTCGTCAGCCGACACGGCGCATCTCGCGGAACCACTTCACGGTCGCTGCGCCCAGGAAGAGCGCGTTGACGGCGAACAGTGCGCCGTAGACCGCCAGGAACAGCGGCGACACCCCCCACAGGAGGAAGGCGAGGCAGAGCACCCCGAAGTCGGTCGGCAGAAGGATCATCGACCGCCCGAACGTACCGCCGGCACGCGCGTGGGTGGATGCCACACCGCGTGCGCCTTTCAGGAGGTCGTTCAGGATCATCCCGAAGAACGTCACGGTCGCGACGACGGAGTAGCCGATCGGGATGAGAAGGGCGAACTCGCCGAGGTCCCCGAACCGGTAGAGCCCGACCAGGACGGCAAGGTGCAGACTCGCGATCTTCAGGGCATCCACGAAGTGGTCCAGCCATTCACCCGCGACCGAGCCGCCGCCGCGGAGCCGGGCGACCTGGCCGTCGGCGGAATCCCACGCGTAGCCCGCTACGAGCAGCACCGCGGTGAGAATGCCGGACCACCAGGACGGCGGCACCGTCGCGATGAGGGCGACGCCGACGAAGGTGTGGGCGGCGCTCACGAGGGTGACCCGGTTGGGCGTGAGACCGAGCCGGTACGCGACGGCGGCGAACAACCGTCCGATACGACGGTTGACGTACACCGAGTACGCGGGCGCACCACGGGCGTGGCCCTTTTGAGCTCCGCGCAGTCTCGCCATCGTCTCGGCGAGATTCGGTGAGATGGGATCTGTGGTCGTCATCGGGTTGCTCCTCGCAAGCGTCGTGCGCGTGGGCTACGGACGGGCACCGCGACACGGTCCGGATCGGCGATCCCCGAGGGCGGACGGACGGTGCGGGACACCCTACCGGGCACCGTCGCGATCCCAGCGGTGACGCGCAACCACGCGGCCGCCGTGCTCACGTCCCCTATGAGCGAAGTCATTCGCGCCACCCCCAGTAGCTCGACATTCGCGGGCGCCGGAAGCGCCCATCCCCACGGCCAGTATGCCGCGCAAACCCGATGTTGTCTCGCGCGCCGGCCGACTCCGCCCCGCCCGGACCCCGTGGCTGAAGGGGTGAGCATGCGGAGCGGAAGGCGTCCGCCGACCTGCCAGACTGTCCGCTATGCCGACCGGTGACCGCCTGCGCGTGATGCAATCCTTCGGGGCGCCGCGACCCACGTCCAATCCTTACGTCCACATGCTGGATGCCGCGCTGAACTCCGAACCCGGACACGAGCACCTGCGCTTCGACCGCCGGAGCGCGTTGCTCGGCCGGTACGACGTCCTGCATTTCCACTGGCCGGAGACGCTTTTCGGTGGAGCGACCCCGGCCAAGCGCGTCGCCCGTCGGCTGTTCGCCACCGTGCTCGTCGCGCGACTGCGACTCACCCGCGTCGCGATCGTCCGGACGCTCCACAACGTCGAGCTCCCCGACGTGGACTCGCGGTGGGAACGGTTCCTGTTGCGGTGGATCGACCGCCACGCCGACTTTCACATCCGCCTGAACGATTCCACGCCGGTGCGCCCCGGCATCCCGTCGGCCGTCATCCCGCACGGCCACTACCGCGACTGGTTCGCCCGCGTCGAGACCGTTCCGGCGGCACCGCGCTCTCTCGGCTTCGTCGGTCTCGTGCGCCGCTACAAGGGCGTCGAAGCGCTCATCGAGCGTTTCCGGGAGACCGCCTCCCGTCTCGGGGACTGGACGCTCCGGGTCTCGGGAAATCCCTCGACGCCGCAGCTCGCCGCGGAGCTCCGGGAGCTCGCCTCACCTGACGACCGCATTTCCGTCGATCTCCGATACCTGTCGGAGGAGGACTTCGCCCGCGCCGTCATGTCCGCATCGGGGATCGTGCTGCCGTATCGGTTCATGCACAACTCCGGCACGGCGCTCGCGGCGCTCTCGCTCGATCGCCCCGTCCTCGTGCCCCGCAACGAGGTGAACGAGGCGCTGGCCCTCGAGGTCGGCGACGGGTGGGTGACGATGTTCGACGGCGACCTCACGGCCGACGCCCTGTCGGCGTTCGCCGAAGCGACGAACGCCATTCCTGCGACGGTCCCGGATCTGGACGACCGCGGATGGTCGCTCGTCGGCGCCCGCCACCGCGAGGCGTACGTCGGGGCGATCCGGTCGCGGCGGGGCGAAGCGTGAGCGCGTCGAAGCGGATCCTGATCGCGGTGCCGTCGTACCGCCGGCCCGACCGCCTCGCCCGGCTGCTGGTCACCCTCGCCGACCAGCGCGAGGACGTCGCGCCCCTGAGCGCGGACGTCCTCGTGATCGACAACGATCCGGGAGGAAGCGCCGCAGGACCGGCTCACGCAGCATCAGTGCACTACCGGCTCGAGCCGCGTCCCGGTCTCGCCGCGGTCCGGAACACCGCGCTGGACGAAGCGATCTCCAGAGGCGTCGACGCCCTCGTCTTCATCGACGACGACGAGGTCCCCGC
>JAAIGE0100228942.1_pt1 | contig 25362 bp, 31 predicted proteins | sample 6487951 | NCBI WGS metagenome assembly JAAIGE01 (sample SAMN13974128, study PRJNA590717) | phyllosphere metagenome | biome: tomato field; feature: multiple bacterial spot infested tomato fields; material: tomato leaves; isolation source: leaves from tomato fields | host: Solanum lycopersicum ...
GATTACGGGCACACCGAGCCTAGGCGAGGTGCCGAGTGGTGGGGCAAGAGCGTTTTGCTTACTTTTGCGCTTTTCAAAAGTGAGCCGCCGTCAGGGCGGAACCCTAAGCGGCCGTTACCTAAATAACGGATATGTACCCGGTCCAACTGTGTTGACTGCCAGGCCGCCATCGCAGGCAAGCCAGCTCCCACAGTTTGATTGCGGGGTGTCAGGTAGATCTGGGTCGGCTGCCAGGCCGTCACGGGAGCAAGCTCCCTCGCCACAGATTTAGCGTCGTACCGAAGTTGTGTAGATACCTATGCACATGAAGGCATACCTCACCACCCCTCTTTCAACATCCGCAACTCCAGATGCTGCAACAACATAATCGTCTTGCCATCCACAATCTCCCCACTCTGCACCATCGCCAGTGCCTGCTCGAAGCCCAGCTCCAGCACCTCGATATCCTCGCCCTCTTCTTCCAGGCCACCACCCGCCCCCACTCGGTCACCTGGCTGATATTCGCCGATAAAAAAGTGAATCCGCTCGGTTACCGATCCCGGGCTCATGAACGCCGCGTAGATTTTTTCCACATGCCCCACGCGATAGCCGGTCTCTTCCTCGGCCTCCAGGCGGATGCGCTCTTCGGCGCTGGCGTTGTCGAGCAAACCGGCTGCCGCTTCAATCAGGTAGCCGGGGTAATCGTTGACGAACGTAGGCATACGGAACTGGCGAATCAGCAACACCGTGCGTTGTGCGCGGTTGTACAACAGGATGGTCGCCCCGTTGCCCCGGTCATACACCTCGCGGGTCTGGGCTTGCCAACTACCGTCGCGACGGCGCAGGTCGAAGCTGTATTTCTTCAGCAGGTACCAGTTGTCCGAGAGGGTTTCTTCGGCGGTGATGCGCACGGGGCTGTTATTCATGTGTGGGCCTTTACAGGTGGGGCAGGTTCAAGCCGTCCACCCTATCAATCCGCACGAGGATTGTTCAATGCTGTAACACTTTCATCGGCCACGATCGTCGCATTAATGCCTGCCCACCCAGGCCATCTGGTAAAACCCGTGCTTCACCTTTGTTCTGGAACCTTCATGTCTTCTGCTTCTATCCCTCGCCGGGGCCTGCGCTGGTTTGTCTGGCTGTGCATGGCGGTGTTGATCGTCGGCCTGCCAGTCGGCTGCGCTGTGCTGCAACACAAAGAGCGCGAACTTGTGTTTCGCATCGAGCCGGGAACCGCCGGCTGGTACACCGGCTTGCCCAAGGCGGTGCAGGAATTTGAACTCAAGCCCGCCAGTTTCAAAGCAGGGCAAAACATTCATGGCTGGTGGTACCCGGCAACCAACAAAGACGCGCCCGCCATCCTCTACTTGCACGGGGTACGCTGGAACCTCACGGGCCAATTGTTTCGCATCGAGCAATTGCATGCCCTGGGCTTTTCGGTCCTGGCCATCGACTATCGCGGCTTTGGCCAAAGCCAGGGCGACCTGCCCTCGGAAGCCACGGTGTACGAGGACGCGCGCATTGCCTGGGAGCGTTTCCAGACCCTGCAACCAGACCCCAGCAAGCGCCTGATCTACGGGCACTCCCTGGGTGGCGCGGTCGCCATCGACCTCGCCGCCGAGCTGGGCAAGCAGGTGCCGCTGCCGGTGCGTGGGCTGGTGATCGAGTCCACCTTCACCTCCCTGGCGGATGTCGCCACGGCCGTTGCCAACACCTCATTGCCGGTGCGCTGGTTGCTGTCGCAGAAGTTCGATTCCATCGACAAGATTGCCGACATCCACATGCCGCTGCTGGTGGTCCACGGCCTCGACGACCGCTACGTACCGCCGCGTTTCAGCCAGCAGTTGTTCGAAGCCGCCCAGCAGCCCAAGCACCTGTTGCTGGTGCCAGGCGCCAGCCACAACAACAGCATGAACCTGGCTGGGCGCAGTTATGGCCAGGCGCTGGAAAACCTGATGCGCACCAAGATGCCCGCCCAGGTGGTGACACACTCCACAGGCCGCGATAACGCCTCGTAAATACGCTTTTCGACACTGGGTTCGCGCTTGGCTGTCAAGCGCAAACCCTGGCCATGTTGGCCCGAAATGCAAGTTGATCAAATAATGATCTTCGCGGAAATCGCCAACGCTGCCGGGCCTTCGCAAAGTTATCCACAGAGATACCCACGGTTTTCGTGGACAACTCTTTTTATATTTTTGCGTTTTTTTTGCTCAAGCCGTGCTTCCAGGAAAGGTACCGGGCAACAGGATTTCGCGATTCACCTCGCGTATATCCTTATAGCCACAGAGCGCCATGGACACGTCCAGTTCGCGGGCGATGATATCAAGCGCCTTGGTCACGCCCGCCTCGCCCATCGCCCCCAACCCATACAAATGCGGGCGGCCGATCATGGTGCCCTTGGCGCCCAGTGCCATGGCCTTGAGCACGTCCTGGCCGGAACGGATCCCCCCATCGAGCCACACTTCAATGCGGTTGCCCACGGCTTCGACAATCGCCGGCAATTGGCTGATGCTCGACGGCGCGCCATCAAGCTGGCGGCCACCGTGGTTGCTCACCACCAACGCATCGGCACCGCAATCGGCCGCCAAGCGTGCATCCTCCACATCGAGAATGCCCTTGATGATCAGCTTGCCGCCCCAACACTTTTTGATCCACGCCACATCGTCCCAACTCAGGCGCGGGTCAAACTGCTGGGCGGTCCACGACGACAGCGAACTCATGTCGGCCACGCCCTTCACATGCCCGACAATATTGCCAAAGCCGCGCCGCTGAGTACCCAGCATGCCCATCACCCAGCGCGGCTTGGTCATCATGTTGAGGATATTCGGCAGGGTCAGCTTGGGTGGCGCGGACAGGCCGTTGATCAAGTCTTTGTGGCGCTGCCCCAGAATCTGCAAATCCAGGGTCAGCACCAATGCATCCACCCCGGCAGCCTTGGCGCGCTCGATCAACTGCTCGATAAAACTGCGGTCGCGCATCACATACAGCTGGAACCAGAACGGCTGGCCGACATGCTCGGCGATGTCTTCCAGCGAACAGATACTCATGGTCGACAAGGTATAGCGCAGCCCGAACGCAGCAGCGGCACGGGCAGTCAGGATTTCGCCATCGGCATGTTGCATGCCCGCCAGGCCGGTCGGTGCCAGCGCCACGGGCATGGCCATGTCCTGGCCGATCATACTGGCGCGGATCGAACGCTCGTCGATATTCCGCGCCACCCGTTGGCGGAACTTGATACGTGCAAAATCCGTTTCGTTGGCGCGGTAGGTGCTCTCAGTCCAGGAGCCGGAATCGGCGTAGTCGTAGAACATGCGGGGCACACGCTTTTGCGCCAGCTTGCGTAAGTCTTCGATGGTTGTGATCAACGGCATCGGGTCACCTCTCCCTGAACTGAACACAGAGAGTAACCGGCAGGAGCGTAGGCAACCAGCCGTTGCGTTTAGAGGGTCTGGCGATTAATCTCGCACAAACCCGCAATAAAGCGCACAAACATGCACAACACCCATCAAGCCATCGACCTGCCTTCCCTGCGCAAGCAGAAGATTCTGTTGTTGCTGGAACGCGACGGCAAGGTCACCGCCTCCGAGTTGGTCGAGCATTTTGCCGTGTCCCAGGACACCATCCGCCGCGACCTCGGCGAACTCGCCGCCGCCGGCCTGTTGCAACGCGTACACGGCGGCGCCCTGCCCCGGCCCAAGGATACCGGCAAGGATTTCTTTACCCGGGTCGGCGAGACCAACGAGGTCAAGCGCCACCTCGCACGCGTAGCGGCGGACCGGGTTGAAGACGGCCAGATTGTGCTGTTCGATTCCGGCTCCACCACCTTGCAGATCGCGCAGTGCTTGCCCCATGCACTGCACCTGACCGTGGTCACCCCCTCACCGATGATCGCCATCGCCCTGGCCGACCATCCGCACGTGAAGATCATCCTGGCCGGCGGCCCACTCAACCCAGCCACCCTCTCCACCGGCGGCCATGAAGCGGTGCGCCTGATCCAGAGCGTCAAGGCCGACCTGTTGTTCACCGGGGTTTGCGCACTGCACCCGCAAGTGGGCATCACCTCGCGGCACTTTGGTGAAGTGGCCGTCAAGCAAGCCTTGCTCGACAGCGCGTCCCACGTCATCGCCGTGACCACCTCAGACAAACTCGGCGCAGTGGAACCCTTTGTGGTTGCGCCGTGCAGCCGTATTCATACGCTGATTACCGAGCGGGACGCGCCGGATGTGCAGGCGTATGAACAGCTGGGGCTGCAAGTGCAGCGAGTGGACGTGCAGTGATGCAACCCTTGCTCGCGAAAAACTCACAGGCACCGCGTTCATTCAGGAAGCCCGCGTTATCGTTGACGTTTTTCGCGAGCAAGCTCGCTCCTACAAAAAGGGCAAGCCAGCCATCTAGGAACGGTAACCACGATGCGAAGCGAGCCGCTTGTGATCTTGATCTCAGGCGCCCCGTCAAACCACGCTGGCCGGAATTCGACGGGGATTTGGGGGGTAAACCGGCAGGGATGCCGGTTTCCCTGGGGCCCCAGGGAAACCGCCACGTCCCCGGGATGCTTCGCCGGGACCTGGTGGGATGCCCGGGGTCTGCGGCGCGTCGGGACGTCCGTCCCGAGATGGGCGGGCGTTCCCCGACGACGAGCTGCGCCTTGCCGCCGAGCCCCGACCGCGCGACGACGGTGATCTTCTCCGCACGGGCGCGGGACGGGGCCGACGGGCGCGCCGGGCGGCGCCGGCGCAGCGAGGCGAGCGAGGTCGGCACGAGTCCCGCCAGCGGGTTGCCTGCCTTGGCCTGCCCCTTCTGGAGTCGGCGGCTGAGGAACAGCAGCAGACCGAGCACGGCCGCCAGAGCGACCACGGCGCGCAGGGCGACGACGATGTCGTCCACGATCAGACGACCTCGGCGCCGTCGAGGATCCGCTCGACCCGGATCGCGAAGTCGCCCTCGGCGACGACCACCGTCCCGTGTCCGATGAGGCGGCCGTTGAGCCTGATGTCGGCGGGCGAACCGGCGGCGCGGTCGAGCTCGACCACGCGGCCGGGCTCGAGGCCGAGCACGTCGCGGACCGGCATCCGCGTACGTCCGATCTCCACGACGAGCTCCATCTCGACGCCCGCGATACGGCTGAGTCCGGAGGTCCCGCCCGCCGGCGTCGAGCGCGCGCCGTCGATGCGCACGGCGGCACGGGCGACGACCGTGCCCGCGGCGTCGACGAGATCGAACACCTGGGCACCGGCCTCCGTGAAGACCTCGGCGGCATCGACGCGCGACGGCTCGCCCAGGGATCCGGCGCCCAGGACGACAACGGCCGCTTCCAGGACCGGATGCAGCCGGTCGACGAGGTCGGCGTTCGGCGATCCGTCCTCGAGCTGGGCGGGGTCGACGACCTGGAGGGCGATGCGGGCGCCCGGCGTCCCGACGAACGTCACGGCGACGGCGTCCCCCGTCGCGCCCGGATCGCTGGACGGAGCGGGGATCACGGGGAAGTCGAACGGCAGCTTGCCGGCAATCGCCGCGGCGACGGCGGTCTCGTGGAAGGTGCTCATCTGGGGGTCTCCTCGGGGGTGGTCGTGATCTTCATCGTGAGGCGCGAGCCCCGGCTGCCCGCCGTCGCACGGCCGAGGGGCGTGTCGCCGGCCACGAGCTCGAAGGGCTTCGTCTCGGGATGCGGGAGGCGCAGCAGATCCCCGGGCGCGAGGTCGAGCACCTGCCCGGCTCCGATCGTCAGAGGCGCGAGGCGGAGGGTGATCTCCAGAGGCGTGCGGCGCACCTGCTCGAGCGTCTGCTCGGCGGTGTGCCCGGCGCCGGCTTCCGGCCCGGTCGCGGCGAGACGGTCGACGACGGCGGATGCGGGGAGCATCACGGTCGCGGTGCTCTCCGCGTCTCCGAGCCTCATGGTGTACCGGGCGACGATCACCGCGGCCGAGGCGGCGATCACCTGCATGTACTGCGGGTTGTAGTGGACGGCCGAGAACCGCGGCTCGCTCGGGAGCAGGGCACCGAGGCTCGCATGGAGGTGCTCGAAGGTGCCCTCCATGAGGTTGCGCACCAGCGCGAGCTCGATCGGGGTGAACGTCCTCGCCTCGGGAAGCGAGGTGCTGCGTCCGCCCATCATCTGGACGACCCACAGCAGTGCGCTGTCGAGAGCGAACTGCACCACGCACGGCTCGTCGCGATCGGCGAACGCCCCGGCCACCATCGCCGTCGTCCCGGGGAGGGTGTCGGCATACTCGTCGTAGGTGACGAGCTCGACGCTCTCGAGCGAGAGGTGCGCACGCACGCGCACCTTGGCGGTGAGCTGTGCCGACCACATCCGGGCGAACGACTCGAACGCCGCCTCCAGGTGGCGCGTGTTCTCCCTGCCCAGCTGGGCGGGACGGCTGAAGTCGTAGGCGGGATGCAGGTGATCGTCGGCGCGCACGGGGGGTGAGGTCACGGCGGTCTCCTGGGCGATCGTGGTCACGTCTCTCACTGCTCCTCCGCAGCCTGGGCGAGGGCGGGGATGAGGGCGCGCACCTGCTCCTCCTCGGTCGACTCGACGATGATGTCGACGCGCCTGTTGCTCGCGAGCGCCTCCGGTGTGTCGCCCTGCACGATCGGGCGCGTGTCGGAGAAGGCCGTCGCCTTCACCCGCGCGCCGCCGACGCCCTCGTGCTCGACGAGGAAGCGCGCCACCTGCGTCGCACGGCCACCCGACAGCTCCCAGTTCGTCGGGAAGGGGTCGGCGGACTGGCGGTGGTCGGCGTGGCCCTCCACGCTGACCTGGTTGTCGACGGATGCGAGGACGTCTCCGATGGCATCGAGCACCGAATCCGCCTTCGCCGACAGTGCGGTGCTGTTGTCGGCGAAGAACGTCTCGGCGCCCACCAGCCCCACCTGGAGTCCGCGGTCGTCGATCTCGAAGTCGACCGTGTCCTGCAGCCCCTGCGCGGCCAGGGCCGAGCTCATCCTGTCCTTGAGCTCTTCGAGGGACTCGTACTCGGCCGCGGCGCGGGCCGCGAGATCGACGACCCCGTCGTCGTCCTGGAGCTCGGGCGGGATCACCATGCCCTCCGCCGTGTCCGCCCCGCCCTCCGTCTCCTCCTGACCGAAGCCGGTCGCGAGGCTGTTGGCGAGGAGCTCGAACTTCGTCTTGTCGACGTTCGACACCGCGAACAGCACGATGAAGAGGCACATGAGCACCGTCACCATGTCCGCGTAGGAGACCGCCCATCTCTCGTCGGGCTCGTCGTGGGAGTCCTCCTCGTGGCGGCCGGCCGCCCGGCGGGCCGCGCTCACCGCAGACCCTCCAGGGGGTCGCCCTGCCGGTCGTCCTTCTTCTGCGCACGGGACTTCGGCTTCACGGTGCACAGCGCCTCCAGGCGCTCCTGCAGGAGGTGCGGAGCGCTGCCGGCCTGGATGGCGAGCATCCCCTCGGTCACCAGCATCATGCGCTCGAGCTCGACCGCCCCGATCCGGTTGAGGCGTCCGGCGATGGGGTTCCAGATGAAGTTCGCCGAGAGGAGGCCCCACAGCGTCGCGACGAACGCGGCTGCGATCATCGGCCCCAGATGGTCGGGCTCGTCGAGCTTCTCCAGCACGTGGGTGAGGGAGACGACGGTGCCGACGATGCCGATGGTGGGCGCGTATCCGCCCAGCGAGGCGAAGAACTTCGCGGCCACGCGGTTCCGCGTCGACGTGGCGGTCATCTCGTCGTCCATGACGGTGCGGAGATCCTCCGCGTCCGTCCCGTCGGCGAGCGCCTGGAGCGCCTGACGGGTGAAGGCGTCGGGCGCGCCGTCGAGCTCCTGCTCCAACGAGAGCAGACCTTCGCCGCGTGCCTTCTCGGCGTAGCCGACGAGGAACGGGATCACGGCCTCAGGGGTCATCTTCGGGCCGCGCACCATGCGCCCGAAGCTCTTCGCGGCGAGCATCGTGTCGCGCAGCGTATGGCTCGCGATCCCCACACCGATCGTCGAGCCGAGCACGAGGATCATCGGCGCGGGGATGAGCAGCGCCTGGAAGCTCGCTCCCTCCATCGTGATCATGGCGACGAGCGCGCCGAAGGCGAGGATGACGCCGATGATGAATGCGGGATCCACGGTCAGTCCCCCGCGGAGCGGGTCAGCGCCTGGGCGGCGTCGAGCACGCGGGCGCGGTAGGCGACGACGAGCTCGACGATCGCGTCGAGGCTCTCCTCGACCACGTAGACATGACCGTCGACCATGTGCAGGGTCGTGTCGGGAGACGCGTGGACGCGCTCGATCAGATCCGGGTTCACCGCGAACCGGGTGCGGTCGAGGCGAGTGACGATGATCATCGAGCGGTCTCCGGGCTTCGGATGCGAGAGGGAGGTCTGGTCGGACTATCGCGACGGCGAGGCGCGGAGGTAACCGCACACAGAGGGGTGGGCCGCGCAGCCCGCGCGACCCACCCCTCTCGATCGGTCAGCGCTTGAGCTGCGTCAGCTCCTGCAGCACCTCGTCGCTCGTGGTGATGATGCGTGCGTTCGCCTGGAAGCCGCGCTGCGCCACGATGAGGTTGGTGAACTCCTGCGACAGATCGACGTTGCTCATCTCGAGGGCTCCGGACACGAGGCTGCCGAAGCCCGCCTGCCCCGCCTCGCCGAGCTGCGCCGCGCCGGAGTTGACGGATACGCGGTAGGCACTGCCGCCGGCCTTCTCGAGTCCCTCGGGGTTGTCGAAGGTGGCCATCGCGATCTTGCCGAGCGTCAGCGTGGCGCCGTTGCTGAATGTTCCGACGATCGAGCCGTCGCCCGTGATGCTGTACGACTTCAGCGTTCCTGCGGCCGCGCCGTTCTGATCGGTGACGGCGACCGTCGACATGGTCGCGTAGCCGGTCACCCCCCGGAGGTCGACCGAGAGCGTCCCGGCCGTGAGAGTCAGTCCCGCACCGGTCTGCTTCCCGTCGGTGAAGGCGAGTGCGCCGGTCGCGCCGCTCGTCGGCTCGGTGACGTTCCAGCCCGCGGCCGTGCGCGTGAAGGTCAGGCTCAGGGTTCCGGGAGCGCCCTGCGCGTCGTAGACGGTGACGTCACGGACGATGCTGTCGCCGACGGCGGCCGTCGACGGGAGGTTGCCGGTGACGGTGGCGGAGGTCGTGGCGCGCGCGGGAGCGACGGCGTCCAGAGGAAGGACGATGTTGCCGACGGCCTGGCCGGTGTTGACGACGCCGTTCTGTGCGGCCCACCCCTGCACGATCGCGCCGTCGGAGGTCACCATCTTGCCGGTCGGGTCGAACGTGAAGCCGCCGGCGCGCGTGTAGAGCGTCTCTCCGCCCGACCGCACGGCGAAGAATCCGTCCCCGGAGATCATCAGGTCTCCCCCGCGACCGGTGGCCTGCGCGGAGCCCTGGGCGAAGTTCGTGCGGACGCCCGCCACCTGCACGCCGAGGCCGACCTGCGCGGGGTTGCGACCGCCGACCTGGTCGTCGGGGATGCCCGGGTTCCCGATGAGCTGCGAGAGCGAGTCCTGGAAGATCACCGACGAGCCCTTGAAGCCCGCGGTGTTGACGTTGGCGATGTTGTTGCCGGTCACGTCGAGCATGGTCTGGTGCGACCGGAGCCCGGAGATGCCGGAGTAGAGCGAGCGAAGCATGTGTTTCTCTCTTCCTGTGTGAGACGTGCGTCAGACCGCGGCGGGGGCGGCGGGTGCGGGTGTGGCGGTGGAGGCGACGCCGGTGATGACGTCGAGGGCGACGTTCTTGTCGCCGATGGTGACCTGCGGGACGGGCCCGTCGAACGAGACCTTCGTCACGATCCCTGTGACGGTCTTGCCGTCGGCGTCCTTGTAGCTCGCCTCCTGCCCGATGAGGGCGGTCGCGGCCTGCCGCATGTTCAGAGCGAACGCCTCGGCCCCGTTGTCCGCCAGGTTCGTCAGCTGCTCCATCATCGCCAGCTGCGTGGTCTGGGCGATCATCTCGTTCGTGTCCATCGGGTTCGACGGATCCTGATGGGTGAGCTGGGTGACGAGAAGCTTGAGGAACAGCTCGCCGTCCATCTTCTGCGTGCGGGATGCGGGGTCTACGGTCCCGCCCGTGTAGAGCGAGCTCGGGGGGCTCACGGCGTCGACGGCCATGGGGTGTCCTCTCAGGCGAAGATGTCGAGTCCGTCGCCGTGATCGGCGAGGAGGGTGGTCGGGGTGGGGGTGGTGGCGGGTGCGCGTCGCGCATCGCTCGGCGTCTCGGCGGTGCCGCGCGCGGAGTCCCGCGACCCCTGGGCCTGTGCGCCGGGGTCGGACCCGAATGCGGCGCCGCGGTCGGCGCTCGCATCCGCCGCCGAGCCGTTCACGAGGCTCAGGGTGGCGTGCGGCATGACGGAGGCGAGGTCGCGACGCAGGTCGGCGACGATCACGCGGAGGGCGTCGCGGCCGGCGTCCGTCGCACCACGGAGCTCGATCTGCACGTCGCCGTCCTTCCCGATGTGCGCGCGCAGCGTCACCGGTCCGACGCTGTCGGGCGAGATCGTCATCGTCAGTTGATGGCTGCCCGTGGGCCGCTGCGCGATGCTCATCACCTCGGGCGCCAGCTGCGCGGCGACCGATCGGGCGAGCACGGCGGCGGGCGGGGTGTCCGTCGTCGTCGGGGTCGCGCCGACAGGGGCCGGGCCCGGGGCGACGAGCGGCACGGATGCCGGTGCCGATGCCGGTCCGTTCGGTGCGCGATCGGCCGGCGACGCGCCCGTCGCGAGTCGGTCCGGGGCCTCACCGGTCGCGGCATCCCGTGCGGGATCGATCGCCGCCGAGCGACCGTCCGCGTGAGCCCGGACACCGTCCGACGGAGCAGGCGTCGCGGGGGAAGAAGCGAGGGCGGACGCGGGCAGGAACGGTGCGGAGGGCGATGTCGCCGCGCGCATCGAAGGGTTTCCGCCGTTCTCCCCTGACGTGTCGGCCGCAGTGCGCGCGGACGGCGCGGAGGTCGACGCCTGGGCAGCCTGAGCGGCCTCTGCCGCCGGTGCGGCCTGAGCGGCCGGGGTGACCGATGCCGAGGACGCGACGGCTGTCTCCTGATCGGAGCGCACAGCCGCGACCCCGGAGAGTGACACGGTCGCGGCCTGTACGGCGGCGGCGTCCGCGACGAGCGGAGACGCCGTCGCGTGCTCGGTCGGTGCGTCGTCCGTCGGGGTGCCGGAACCGGGAGCATCGGGGTCGACGGAGATCGAGGCGTCGGTCGTGCGTGCGATGAGCAGGGCGAGGGGTGACGGAACGGCATCCGCACCGTCGATCCCGGCGGAGGGGTCCTCGGGGATGGCGCAGGACGGCTCCGTCTCCCCGCTCGTCGTTCCGAGCGCGCCTGCGCCGTCGCTGCCGGAGTCGGCCAGGGCGAGAACGGCGCCGAAGAGGGATGCGCCCTCCGATGCCGCACGACCGTCGCGAGCAGGCGCCGAGACGGCCGGCGCGACCGAGAGCGGACCCGACACGTTCATCCGATCGTCTCGGCGATCGTCCGCGGCGACGTGCGGCTGCCCGTGGCATCGGTCGTCGCGCCCGAGGCGCCCGCGGTGAAGAGGGTCTGGAGTGCGGAGAGGAGGGCCATGTCAGGCGTCGGGGTCGACTCCCCCGCAGGTGTCCGGCCGGCGAGGACGTCCGCGAGGGCGCTGGCCGGGTCGGCGACGCCCTCGGGGGTGACTGCCGATGCCGAGGCCGCCTCCAGCACGCCGGCGAACGTCGTCGCCGTCGTGGCCGCCGTCTGATCGGCAGCCGCCGTCGCCTCGGCAGCCGCCGTGCGAGCCGACGGGTGGAGGGAGACGATCTGCGTCTCGATCTCGCCCACCCGGGCGATCACCGCCGACAGCCCGCTCATGCGGCGCTCCCCTCACGGTGGGCGGCTCCGACGGCGACCTCGTCGAGGGCGGTCTGCTCGGCGGCGAGCTCGGTCTGCACGGTCCTGGCATGGTGCGTGCTCTCGAGCCGCTCGAGGCCCTTGAGCTCGCGCCGCGCCTCGATGTGGGCGGCCTTCGCCTCGGACTCCTCACGACGACGGAGTTCCGTCAGCGCCTGAAGGTCACCGAGGGCGCTGCGGGCGGAGGCACGCGCCGCGGCCATCGCCATAAGCGCGGCCGGATCCCCGCCCTGCGCACCGAGGTCGGCGAGGCTCGACGTCATCTGCTGCTGGGCGGCCTCCGCCTCACGACGTTCGGATCCGGCGCGGGAGAGCTCCTCCGCGGCGACGCGCTCCTGGGCGCCGCGCACGCGCAGCAGCCCTTCGAGGGGGAAGGTCATGGGGTGGGTCCTCCGAGGTCGGTGGTGAGGGAAGCGAGTCGTCGCCAGGACTCCTCGGCGGGTCCGAGGTCGTCCATCGCCTGGGTGAGGAAGCCCGAGATCGTCTTCTCATGCGCCAGCGCAGCGTCGACGAGGGGGTTGGCGCCCGCCCGATATGCGCCGATGTCGATCAGGTCGTTCGCGCTGCGTCGCGCGGCGAGCACGCTGCGCAGGAGGACGGCGGCATCGCGCTGGTCCGGCGAGGTGATCTTCGACACGACGCGCGACACCGAGCCGAGCACGTCGACGGCGGGGAAGTGACCGCGCACCGCCAGGGCCCGATCGAGCACGACGTGGCCGTCGAGGATGCCCCGTGCGGCGTCGGCGATCGGCTCGTTGTGATCGTCTCCGTCGACGAGCACGGTGTAGAGCCCGGTGATCGATCCGACGGGGCCCGTCCCCGCCCGCTCCAGCAGGCGTGCGAGCACGGAGAAGGTGGAGGGCGGATAGCCGCGGGTGGCGGGAGGCTCCCCCGCGCTCAGACCGATCTCGCGCTGGGCCATGGCGACGCGTGTGAGCGAATCCATCATCAGCATGACGTCGCGACCCTCGGCGCGGAACTCCTCGGCGATGCGCGTGGCGACGAACGCCGAGCGCAGGCGCGCCATCGCCGGCTGATCCGACGTCGCGACGACGACGACCGATCGCGCGAGACCTTCGGGTCCGAGGTCGTCCTCGAGGAACTCCCTGACCTCCCTGCCTCGCTCACCCACGAGGGCGATCACGGTGACGTCGGCGGACGACCCGCGCGCGATCATCGACATGAGCGAGGACTTGCCCACGCCGGACCCGGCGAACAGCCCGAGACGCTGCCCGGTCCCCACCGGTGTCATGGTGTCCAGCACGCGCACGCCGAGCCCGAGCTGACGATCGATGCGCTGTCGATCCAGCACGTTCGGCGCGAGGTTGTCGAGCGGCACGCGCGGCGCCCCTGCCGGGAGAGGTCCTTTTCCGTCGATCGGCCGCCCGAGGCCGTCGAGCACACGGCCGAGGAGGGCGTGTCCGGTGGGTACGCGCAGCGGCGCCCTTCCGTGCTGCACGCGGGCCCGGGAGGTGATGCCGTCGAGGGGACCCAACGGCATGCAGCGCGTGCGGACTCCGTCGATCGCCACGACCTCGGCATCGACACGACGACCCGTCGCCGACTGGATCGACACCCGGTCGCCGACGGCCGCATCGATGCCGAGAACCTCCACCCCGAGACCTCGGACGGCGCTGACCGTTCCGGTGCGCTCCGGCCGTGCCGCGTGGAGGACCCGCTCCCAGGTGGCCGAGGGCGCGCTCATGCGGCACCGTCCCCGTCGATCGCGGCGCCTGCGTCGTCGTCGCCCCGCAGAGCCGACTCCGCCCTGGCGAGTGCACGCGCGATCCGGGTGTCGACCGCGCCGTGCTCGATCTCGACGATCGCTCCCCCGACATCGACCGACGCGGAGGTCGCGATCTCGATCCCGGAGAGCGCCGACGACAGCTCCGCGTCGCCGGCGAGCATGCCCGCGTCGCGTTCGTTGAGCACGATGCGCGTCCACCGGTCCACCGGCATCTCCGCGAGCGCCCGGCGGACGGCATGGGCTGCGGACACGGCCGGATCGGACAGCTCGGCGGCGATGATGCCGCGGGCGAGGGCGAGGGCGAGCTCCTCGATGCGTTCGGCGCCGAGCATCGCGAGCTCGGCGACCCGCGCCTCCACCGACTGCCGTGCCGCGTCGAGAGCCTCCAGGGCGAGGCCGCGTTCGTGGACGAAGGAATGCTCGAGCTCGGTCATCCGCCGCTGCTGGGCGGCCTCGTGGACACGCGCCTCCTCGAGGGCGACGCGGCGCCCCTCCGCGTAGCCGTCGGCATAGCCGCGGGTCCTCGCCCTGTCGGCCTCGCCCCTCAGATCGATGGGCACCTCGCCGACGCGCGGCACGACCAGCGGCGTGAAGGCGGAATCGAGCACGGCGGGCACCTCGGGGGTCGATGACGTGGCCGTTCCGTGGCCCGAAGGGCGAGCGATCCGTGCTCCCCGCTCACTGTCGCGACGCGCGGGTGTCGGCGTAACCATCGAGACGACGTCACGCACGGGCGCACCGCTCACTCGACGAGCTCATCCTCGTCCTCGCGCGAGATGGTGATCTCCTCGGCGGCCTCGAGCTCGCGGATGATGCGCACGATCTCGGCGCGGGCCTCGTCCACCTGCCGCATCCGCACAGGGCCGAGCACACGTGTCTCCTCCGCGAGATTCTCCTGATTGCGCTCGGTCATGTTGCCCTTGACCTTGTCGACGATCTGGTCCTCGGCACCCTTGAGAGCGAGGGCGAGCATCCGCAGGTCGATCCCGCGCAGCACTCTCTGCGCGTCGCGATCCTCCAGGCGTGCGATGTCGGCGAACGTCACCATGCGACTGCGGATGTCCTCCGCCAGGGCGAGGTCTCGGCCCTCGAGGCTCGCGAGGAGGGACTTCTCCAGCGCCGTGTCCGACCGGTTGATGATCTCGACGAGCGGCTGCACCCCTCCGATCGACTCGTGGTTGTCGCGCATCGCGAAGATGCCCGTGCGCGAGCGCAGCGAGTCGGCGACGATCGAGATCGCCTCCTGCGTGGCGGTGCCCATCGTCGCGATGGCCTGCGCCACATCGGTGCGCAACGGGTCCTGCAGGGCCGCGAGGACGGCAGCGGCACGATCGGCGCGCAGGTTGGCGAGCACCACCGCGACCGTCGTCGGCAGCTCCCCCTCCAGCACCGTGGCGAGCTGCGCCGGATCGGCGGCGTTGAGGAAGTCGAACGACACCGTCCCCTGCGACATCACGCGACCGACGATGCCGACGGCCTTCTCGCGGCCGAAGGCGGTCTCGAGCAGGCCCGTGGCCAGTTCCTGTCCACCCCGCGAGGGGACGGAGCCTCCGTTCGCGATGCGACGGAAGTCCCCGAGGGCACTGGCGGTGGCCGCGACATCGATACCGCCGAGCTGGGTGAGCTCCGCCGCGAGGAGCTCCGACCGCTCCTCGCCCAGGTGCGGCAGCACCTCCGCGCTCGCCGCCCTGTCCATGTTCAGGAGAACGATCGCCGCTTTGCGCAGCCCGGACATCTCCGGCACCGGAGGCCGCTCGACCGGAAGCGTCGAGACCTCGACGGTGTCGGCTTGCGCATCGAGCACCTCTGTCAGCAGTGTCATACCCGTGCCTCGTCCATCAGGGTCGCGAGCGCGGTGGCGGTCGCGGCCGGTTCGCGCGTCGCGAGGTCGTCGATCTCCCGACGCCGCCGCTCCACGAGGATCTTGTCGGGTTCCGGCTCGTCGTCCAGGTCGATCGAGGCCGACGGCAGGAGCGAGGTCGGCGCCGGCAGCGGGATCGCCTCGGCATCCTTCAGACCGCGGAGCGACTTGAGCTTCTCCTCCTCGTTCTCGGTCACCGTGGCGAAGTACTCGATCGGACCGTCGTCGGTGTAGAGCACGCGGCGCTTCATCCTGCGGCGCACGGCGAGGAAGACGACGAGGATGACGACGGCGAGCAGGATCGATCCGCCGATGATCGCGGAGCGGATCAGTTCCTGCTGGAACTGCTGCGCACGCTCCTCCTCCGCGGCCTGGAGGGCAGCCTGGGCGGCCGACGCCCCCGAGCCGCTGAACTCGACGAACTCCACCGCGATCTCGTCGCCGCGCTCCACATCGATCCCCGCGGCGGAGGCGACGAGCGACTCGATCTGTGCAGCGCTGACGCCCGACACGGTGCCGCGGTTGACCGCGATGCTCACGGTCTGGCGCGTGACCTCGCCGGCCGGCGTGATCGTCTTCTCCGTCGTCTTGTTCACGGCGTTGCTGCGGGAGGTCTCCTCGAACTCGTACGCGCCGTCTCCGGTGGCGCCGTTCGGCACCGCGATGTTGTCGGGGCCGAGCACACCCGTGCCGTTCCCTCCGCCGCCGTTGTACGTCTCGGTCTTCGTCTGCTCCGAGGCGCTCAGCTCGCCGTCGGGCGCACTGTACGTCTCGTCCATCCGCTCCGACGTCGAGTTCGCCACATCCGCCGAGACGGTTACGGTCGCGTTGCCCGGGCCGAGGATGGTCTCGAGCATGCTGCTGACGGACGCCGCGACCTTCGCCTCGTGCTCAGTGGCCTGCTGCGAGGTGCTCCCGACGATCCCGGCGCCGACCGCCGACAGCACACGGCCGTCCTGGTCGGTGACGGCCACATCCTCCGGCGTCATCCCGGGCACCGAGGCGCTGGTGAGGTGGACGATCGCCTCGATCTTCTCGTCGCTGAGAGCGGAGCCGCTGCGCGTCTTGACGAAGACGGACGCCGTGGGACTCTGCCGGTCCGACACGAAGACGCTCTCCTCGGGGATCGCCAGCTGCACGGATGCCGACGAGATGCCGTCCATCGCGCCGATGGTGCTCGCCAGCTCTCCTTCGATCGCGCGCTTGTAGGTGACGGACTGCTGGAACTCGCTCGCCGTGACCCCCATCTTGTCGAGCAGCGTGTACCCCTCGCTCGTGTCGCCGGGGAGTCCCGCAGACGCGGCGGCGAGGCGCTGCGCGTAGACCTGGTCGTCCGGGACGAGCACGGTCGCTCCGCCTTCGGCGAGCTCGTACGGCACGCCGGCGGACTTCAGCTGCTCCACGACAGCCGAGGCGTCGCTCGCGCTCAGTCCGGTGAAGAGCGGGCTCATCTGGGGCCGGGTGAGCCACGACCCGAGGGCGATGGCGCCCATGACGAGCAGGGCGACGCCGATGATGGCGATCGTGCGCTGCGCCAGCGTGAAGCCCGCGACGAGCTGCTTGGCCCGTCCGTAGTAGTTCGTGATGACCGTCGGCATGGTCAGGCCTGCATCCTCATGATCTCGGTGAAGGCGGAGACGCTGCGGTCACGGACGGCGACCACGAGGTCGAGCGTCACGGATGCCCGCGCGGAGGCGATCATCGCCTGGTGGATGTCCTGCAGGTCTCCGGTGACCGCCTGCACGGCCAGCTCGTTCGAGGTGGCCTGCAGCTGCTGCAGGTTCTCGACGGCACCGGTGAGCGAGGTGGCGAACGCACCCGCACCGCCCGCACCGCCCGCACGCTCCTGACCGGACTCGAAGCTGAGTTCCGACAGCGGCGAGACGCCCGAGGCCGCGACCGCGTCGACGGGACCGACCATCAGCTGCGTCCGATCTGCAGCGCGGCCTCGTACGTCGTCTTCGCCCTGTCCACCACGGCGGCGTTCGCCTCGTACCCGCGCTGGGCGAGGATCAGCATGCTCATCTGGTCGCCCAGCTCGACGTTGGGGTACTGCACGTAGCCGTCCGCGTCCGCATAGGGGTGCTCGGGGTCGTACACGAGCTTGCCCTCGGCGGGCGATTCGACGACCCCGGCCACGTACACACCAGGGCTGTCGGTGCCCGCCTGCACCGTGACGAGCTTCTCGCGGAAGGCCTCCTGACCGGGAGGCGTCGCGGTGTTGACGTTGGCGATATTGTCGCTGAGCGCGTCCAGCCACTTGCGGTGCGCGGTGAGCCCGGTGCCGGCGATGCCGATCGCATCGAACGTCATGCCGATGCCTGCCCGATGGCCTTGGAGATCGAGCTCGCCTGGCCGGCGATCGCCTGGCTCGCGAACTGGAACCGCAGCACCGTGTCGATGTTCGACAGGGTCTCGGTGTCGAGATTGACGTTGTTGCCGTTCAGGCGGGTGGGCTCCAGGGAGCGCTCGACCGTGGCGGACACGGCGCCCGAGCCGTTCGCGACGGCGGAGCGCAGCTCGTCCTCGAACTGCACGCGCTTCGCCTGGTAGCCGGGGGTGTTGACGTTCGCGATGTTCTCGGCGATCGATCGCTGGCGCAGGGCCAGTCCGTCGAGCGCGCTGATCAGCGCGGTGGAGGTAACGGATTCGAGCACGGCGGCACTCCGGTCGTCGGTGGAGAAGCCGATCCCTGGCCAGTCGTCGAGCAGTCCGTGCTCGACCGCGACTATCGCGACGCGAAGACCGATGCGTAACCGGCTGTCGTCAGCCTTCGACGTCGAGGTACGCGGGCGTGTCCTGCCGCGGGGTGGGCACTCGCCGCAGTGCCGCGATCTCGCGGGCCACGGCGGCCCGTGAGGCGGTGATGCCGCTGATCATCATCTGCTGCCGGGCGAGCACGGCCTCCGCGCGGGAGCGGAGCTCGTCGGGCAGCGGTCCGGCGGGCGGCTCGAAGGCGGGGGCGTCGAGCTGCTCGTCGGCGGCGTCCATCGCGCGTTCGAACTGATCGAGCACGGCGAGCCAGGCGGTGAGGTTGTCGGTCATCGGCTCAGCCGACAGCGGATGCCGGAGCACCCGTTCCGGCGGTCGTCATCGCCGCCGCAGCGTGCCACGCCTCGCGCAGAGGCGCCACGAGGTCACGGCATTCGGCCGTCGCCGATGGATCCCGGGAGATGTTCGCGGTGATCAGGCATCCGGTCAGGTAGGTGTACACGCCACGCAGCTCGTCGGCGCCGTCCCACGCGTCGGTGAGCGACCCGTTGAGTTCCGAGACGATCCACTGCGCGTGGGTGAGGTGCGTGCTCGCGCCCGCCCAGTCCTCGGCGGCCTGCGCCGTCGCTGACCGGTCGATGTCGACGAGGAGTCGGTCGTAGAGGAGGGTGAGCAGACGCTCGGGCGACGCGGACGCGACCTGCTGCTCCAGATACTGCTGCTTGGCCCGGTCGAGGGAGGTGAGTGCCATGGTGCGGTTCTCCGATGAGATGCGGTGTCAACGAGGAAAGGGGTCAGGAGTCCTTGGGCGTGAGCCCGGCGAGCTGGCTCGTCAGCCAGGACGACTGCGATTCGAGTTTCGACAGCTGCACTTCGAGCTGCGCGTAGGTGCGCTCGAGGGTGGCGCGCCGCTGCTCCAGGCGCACGTCCCAGCGCTCGACCTGGGTCTTGAGGGTCTTGACCTCCTCCTCCTGCCCGGTGATGCGGTGGGTGAGCAGACCGTCGTACTTGTCCGAATACTGCGTGGTGACGTCGCCCACGCGGCTCGCGACGGCGGAGAAGAGCTCCTGCGTCGCCTGGGGATCGTCGGCGAGTGCGGCGGCGAACTTCTCGGCGTCGAAGCTCAGCACGCCGTTCTTGTCCACGGCGATGCCGATCGTCGAGGGAGAGACGCCGTCGACGGGGTGCTGCACGGCGTTCGCGAGCGCTCCGCGCAGATTCCGCACGGTGCTGTCCCCCGTGAACACGCCCAGGGTGGTGGTCTCCCCCACCTCTCCGACGGTCGCCTTCGAGCCGTTGTCGATGCGGGTCAGGAGTCCGGCGATCTCCTTGACGAAGGCCTCCGCCGTCGTCGTCTGCTTCTTCGCGTCCCGCGCGACGGTCACCGTCACCGGGTCTGCGCTCGCGCGGGTGATCGTGATGTCGATGCCCTCGCCGACGGAGAGGGTGTTGCTCGCACTCTGCAGCGTCTGCTCGGCTGCGGTGCCGGCGAACAGACGCACCCGGGCGTCGGCGCCCTGTGTGATGATCGCGGCACCGGGTTCGCCGCCCATGTCGGCCGCCGTGCCCGCCGCGACCTCGGCGGCCGTTCCGCGGTGCAGCGTGAACTCCCCCGCTGCGCCCGTCTCGTTCGAGGTCAGCTGGATGCGTGAGAGCGGCTTCCCGTCGGCGTCCGCCCCTGCGGGGACGACGGTCGCGGTGACGCCGGCCTTGGAGTTGTTGATCGCGTTCGCGAGATCCTGCGGCCCGGTGCCGAGCGGCGTGACCTCGACGGGATCCCCGTCGAGACCCGCGATCGTGAACGTGCCCGCCCAGGCGGCGGACCCGGCGGCGGCGGTGACGACGGAGTGCGCGGTCGCCACGGCGTCGACGACGACGCTCGTCGAGAACGCGGTGGCCTTCGCCCCCGCCGTCACCGTGACCGTCTCGGACGAGGAGGTGGCGGTGAAGGCGGCGAGAGAGCTGGGCGCGGCCGCGGCCTTTGCCTTGTCGACGAGACCCTGCAGCGACGTGTTCAGCGACTGGAGATTGGTGATGATCCCGGTGCGGTCGGTGATCTTGTTCTTGATGAGCGTCTGCGGGATCGCCGAGACGTCCATGAGCGCCTTGATGAGCTCTTCGGTCTTGAGCCCTGATACGAGTCCGTCGAGTTTCATCCCGGTCGTCTTCCGTGCGTGCGGTCAAGGGGGTCCTACAGGAAGGCGCCCGAGCGGAGGTGACTCCGCCCGGGCGCCCTGTGCGCCTCAGGCGCAGCGGCTCAACGGAGCAGCTGCAGGACGCCCTGGCCCGACTGGTTCGCCTGCGCGAGCATGGCGGTGCCGGCCTGCTGCAGGATGTTCGAGGCCGTGTACTTGACCATCTCGGCGGCCATGTCGGTGTCCGCGATGCGGCTCTTGGCGGCCGACAGGTTCTCCGCGGAGACCTGGAGCGAGTTGATCGTCGACTCGAAGCGGTTCTGCGCCGCACCGAGGTCCGAACGCTGCGACGACACCTTGTTGATGGCGGTGTCGATCGCCGTGATCGCCAGCGCGGCGTTCGCGGCCGTGTCGAACTGGAAGTTCACCGCGTCCGGCGTGTGGGTGGATGCCGCCCCGCCCGTGCCGTAGTTGATGGCCGTGATCGACGACAGCGCGTCCCTGAGGTCGCCCTGCTTGACCGTGATCTGCGACGACGCGTCGCCGTTGGCGCCGACCTGGAAGCTCAGCGGGGTCGCTCCGCCCTTGAGCAGGTCGATGCCGTTGAAGTTCGTCGAGTCTGCGATGCGGACGAGCTCGTCGGTCAGCTGCGTGACCTCGGTCGCGATCGCGGCGCGCGATTCGGTGTTGTTCGAGTCGTTACCGGCCTGGACCGCGAGGTCGCGGACCCGCTGCAGGATCGAGTGCACCTCGGTGAGGGCACCTTCCGCGGTCTGGATGACCGAGATGCCGTCCTGAGCGTTGCGGGCTGCGACGTTCAGGCCGTTGACCTGCGAACGCAGGCCCTCGGAGATGGCCAGGCCGGCGGCGTCGTCGGCTGCGCGGTTGATGCGCAGACCACTCGAGAGCTTCTCGAGCGACTTCGAGACGTCGTTCTGGTTGACGGACAGGTTGCGGTACGCGTTGAGCGCTCCGACGTTGGTTGCGATCTGAAGACCCATGTTCATCCTCCGTGGTTTATGGGACTGGATGCGGGCCCATCCGTGGGCCTGCATCTCCCACATTCGCGACGCCGCGCGGCGGCGTAACCGGGGAGGCGGAGAATCTTCGCCTCGGATCAGATCCCCGCGAGGAGCGGCGCAGATGCGGCGAGCGCGGACGTCGGTGTCGCCACGAGGGGGGCAGGAGCGGCCGGGCCGAAGAGGGCCTCGAAGAACTCCGCCTTCGCCTTCGTCGACCGGTCGCCCGATGTCCCGTCCTCCCACGCCTGCATGGCCTCGCGCATGAGGGCGAGACCGCGCGAGCGCAGCTTCGACACGTAGGCGTGGCTCACGGCGAGCTCCTCGGCGATGTCCTTCACCATCCGGTCGTCGAGATAGATGCCGCGGATGACGTGCGCCACCGCTTCCGGCAGAGCGGCGATCACGCGGTTCACCATGGCACGCGTCTCCGACTGCTCGGCCGCATGCTCGGGAAGGATGATGCTGTCCGTCAGGTCGATCGCCTGTCGTCCGCTCTCGGGGTCGAAGTGCTCCTCGAAGCTCGTCGCCGTGCGCACCATCTGATCGAGCTGCATCATCTCCGCGACGGTGTCGATGTCGTAGCCGGACTCCCTGGCGAGCTCGGCCACGGTCCCGGCGCGACCGACGCGCGCGAGCACCACCTCGGCGGCGAGGCGCACCCGTTCGATCTTGGTGCGGCTGCGCTCTCCTGCGGGGTCCGCTCCGCGCATCTCGGTGAGCATCGCCCAGGTGATCTGGCTGCTCGCGAAGGAGCCGAACGGGATCCCCCTCGACGGGTCGTATGTCATGGCCGCCTTGGCCAGTCCGAAGCGCGCCGCCGACATCAGGTCGTCCAGATCGACGTGGGTCGCGGTGCGCGACTTCTCCATCGCCAGGAAGGTGGCGAGGGGCATGTTGTCCCTCGCGAGCTGCTCGGGAGTGGGAATCACATCGGTGGGAGTACCAGAACCAGCAAAAGGCGCAGAACCGCTCATTAACGTGACTCCGTGGCTAGTTTTACTTATTTATGAGTGAAACTAGCACACGCCATCAGCGAACTCACAGCAAAGAATCGCCGTGATCCTCCGATGCTCCGTCGGGGCGCCGAACCCGGTGCGCCGGCGCCGGCGCTCCCCTAGACTCTGTGCGTCCGAGCACGCTCGGGCACCCTCACTCTCAGAGCGACAGAGCAGGCGTCCGCACCGCGGGGCCACGGACGGAAGAGGACGAGCATGGGCGTGATCTCCAGGGGCTTCGGCGCTCGGCGGCGGGAATCCGACGAACGGCTGCCTCCGGGCCAGTACCTCACCGAGGACTTCCCCGTGCTGTCCGCCGGGCCCACGCCCCGTGTCGACCTCGACTCGTGGGAGTTCGCCGTCGTCGGTCTCGACGGCCTGCGTCGCACGTGGTCGTGGGAGGAGATGCAGGCTCTCCCCGTCGACACCATCACCACCGACATCCACTGCGTCACCCGGTGGTCGAAGCTGGGCACGCACTGGCGCGGCGTCTCCCTCGACCACTTCCTCCAGGACGCGGGCGACGGCGACTACACCCGGGTCTTCTCCTATGGCGGGTACACGACGAACGTCCCCCGCGCCGACCTCACCGGCGGAAAGGCGTGGGTCGCGTTCGAATTCGGGGGCGAACCGCTCGCCCCCGAGCATGGCGGTCCCGCGCGCCTCCTCGTCCCGCACCTGTACTTCTGGAAGTCGGCCAAGTGGGTGCACGGCCTCGATCTGCTCGCGCAGGACGAACCCGGGTTCTGGGAGCAGAACGGGTACAACATGTACGGCGACCCCTGGAAGGAGGAGCGGTACTGGTGACCGACTCCTCCCTGTGGCGCGTCGCCACCGTCGCCTCGGTGCGGACTGCGGGGTCGCACGGCCGTGTCCTCACGGTGCGCGTCGACGACTGGCCCGGCAATGCGGCCGGACAGCACGTCGACGTGAGGCTCACCGCCGAGGACGGCTACCAGGCGGTCCGGTCCTACTCCCTGGCCTCCTCCGGCCCCGGCAGCATGCTGGAACTCGCAGTCGACGAGGTGCCCGACGGCGAGGTCTCGCCCTACCTGGTCGAGGACGTGCTCCCCGGCGACCAGCTGGAGGTGCGCGGACCCATCGGCGGCTACTTCGTGTGGACGCCCGACCGCACCGAACCGGTGCAGCTCATCGCGGGCGGTTCGGGCATCGTGCCCCTCGTCGCGATCGCTCGCGTGCACGGCTCGTCTGCGAATCCGGCTCCGATGCGCCTGCTGTACTCCGTCCGGTCCCGCGAGGACGCGTTCTACGCCGACGAGCTCACCCGGCTCGACGCCGACGACGCCTTCACCCTCTCCTGGGCCTACACGCGCACGGCACCCGCCGGCACCGTCCGCCCTCCGGGACGGGTCGACGCCGCCACCATCGCGACCGACACCATCCCGCCGTCCGACGCGCCGACCGTGTACGTCTGCGGGCCTACGGGCTTCGTCGAGACCGTGGCCGACCTGCTCGTCGCGGCCGGACATCCGCCCGCCCGTATCCGCACCGAGAGATTCGGAGGAGCCTGATGGACACCACGCACCCCGGACACCGGCGCCGAGTGGACGGCAATGCCGCCGGCGGTCTGCTGCTGGAGTACTTCGGCCGCGACATGACGACCGCCCGCACCCGGTGCGCCCACTGCGACCGGGTGGCCGCGCTCGCGGACGCCGTCACCGAGGTCGACGACGCCGGGGTCATCCTGCTCTGCCGCAGCTGCGGTCACACCCTGCTCACCTGCCTGTCGACCGCGACCAGTCGCACCCTCGCGCTCCGCGGTCTCGCGGAGATCGCGTGGGATCAGGATCCGGAGCGGCCCCGCACCGCGAGCTGAGATCAGCGGGACGAGCCGATGCGGTCCCGCGCGAGGAGACTCAGCAGGGTCAGGAGCGCGAGCAGAGCGGGCAGCCACCACTGCCCCGCATAGAGGATCCACTCACCGATCCCCCACGGTTCGTCGTGGGAGAAGGTCGTATCGACGGCCACCCCCACCGCGTCCGGCGGCGTCCACATGGTCGTCGAGACGGCCGTCCCCACGGTGAGTCCCGCGAGCGCGAGCGGCAGCGGGCCGACGACGGCGTGCACGTCGTCGCGCCCGGTCCAGGCGTGATTCCACCTGCTGTACTGCCCGAGGGCCACGACGGACCCGAGGATGCCGACCGGCAGCCCCCAGGCGCGGACCTCGACGGGGATCCCGGTGTCCCAGCTCCCGAACACGCTGTTGATGCTCACGACGCGCAGCTGCTCGAAGACACCGCCGAGCGCGACGCCCAGCACGGCTGCGGCCAGCAGCGAGAGCAGTGCGCTCAGCAGGACGGCGACGAGGGCCCTCCGGCTTCCGCGCAGGCGCTCCCGCCTCTGCTCCGCCGCCGTCCGAGGATCGATCGCACTCATCCGACCAGCGTATCCACGACGAGGACGGCACCCGTGTCGGGCTGTCCGTGGAAGAGGTGGGCCCTGCCGGGATCGAACCGACGACATCCACGGTGTAAACGTGGCGCTCTACCAGCTGAGCTAAAGGCCCTGGTGCCCTCAGTCTAGTGGCGACCCGATGCGCGCTGATGTCGTGGAAGAGGGATAGGCTGAGGGCGGCACGCGTTGTGAACAGCCGACAAGGCTGCCCGCGTCGCTTCCCGTTTCCTTGGCATGACCTGCCAGCTCGACGAAAGGCTCCCCCGTGACTGTGCACGACCAGGATCCGTACTCCCAGGGCCCCCTCGACAGCGATCCGGAGGAGACCGGCGAGTGGCAGCAGTCGCTCGACGAGCTCGTCGACGCCAAGGGTCACGGCCGCGGGCGCGAGATCATGCTCAGCCTGCTCAAGCGCTCCAAGGAGCTGCACCTGGGCGTGCCGATGGTTCCGACGACGGACTACATCAACACGATCGCGCCCGAGAACGAGCCCGAGTTCCCCGGCGACGAGGAGATCGAGCGTCGCTACCGCGCCTGGATCCGCTGGAACGCCGCGGTGACGGTGCACCGCGCGCAGCGCCCCGGCATCGGCGTCGGCGGCCACATCTCCACGTACGCGTCCTCGGCGGCACTGTACGAGGTCGGGTTCAACCACTTCTTCCGC